>Ga0194045_1000127_pt1 | contig 22929 bp, 13 predicted proteins | sample JunL6211m_MetaG_FD_161686 | JGI IMG/M metagenome (GOLD analysis project Ga0194045, IMG submission 161686) | Anoxic zone freshwater microbial communities from boreal shield lake in IISD Experimental Lakes Area, Ontario, Canada - Jun2016-L626-11m | ecosystem: Environmental > Aquatic > Freshwater >...
GATGGAGTGGGAACCGTTCGGCGACCGGATATGGAATGGAGATCGCTTCCGCAAATGGTGCACGCAAGCACTCGCACCAAAATATCGCCGTTTCGTGGCTGAGGGATAGGCACACTCTTGAACAACCATGGCTGCCCAGGACCTTGGAACAAGAGTGCGTTAGTCGAAGCCAAAAGTGCCATTTCCCATTTGTTCCTGAAAGAAGACAGGTGTTGTCAAGCTCGCAATACGTTCTTACCATAAACCCATGAAGAAACAAAAGATAGGCATTGTGGGAGCGGGGATCGTCGGCCTGGCGCATGCTTGGTCTGCGGCGGAACGCGGGCATGCGGTCACCGTTTTTGAACGAACCGCGAGGGCCAGCGAGGCATCCATACGCAATTTTGGCATGGTATGGCCAATCGGCCAACCCGAGGTGTCTCGTCCGGTCGCTATGGTTGCACGTGAACGTTGGCTTCGTTTAGCCGAAAGAACCGACATCTGGGTCGATCAAGTTGGGTCGCTCCACCTTGCACACCACGACGACGAATGGAATGTTCTACGCGAGTACTTTGATAGTGGTAAAGTAGGCGAGTTGGGTTCGCATCTCAGGCTCTTAAACCCCAGCCAGTGCTATGCTCTATCGCCTGCGATCCAACCCAAGGGATTTCTCGGCGGGCTTTTCAGTGACATGGAGTTGTGTGTCAATCCGACCAACGCTGTTCGGGCCATGCCGAAATTTTTGAATGAATCATTCGGCGTCAAGTTCCATTTCAGTACGCCTGTCGTGGAAGTAGGCACCAGCTGGATTCGGACCCCTGGTTATCAAGAGAGTCAATTTGATCGAATCGTGGTGTGCTCGGGGCACGATTTTGAAACACTGTTTCCCGAAGTGTTTCGCGAGACTCCGATCCGGAAATGCAAACTCCAAATGATGCGCACCGTCGGCCAAACCGGATCCTGGAGACTCGGGCCTCACCTTGCAAGCGGGCTCACCCTGCGACACTATTCAAGCTTTCGACATTGCCCAACTCTCAAGTCGCTCATCGAACGCATATCGAAGGAGACTCCTGAACTTGATCGCTTTGGCATTCACGTGATGGCTTCACAAGACGATGCAGGACGAGTTGTATTGGGAGATTCTCATGAGTACGACTCCGACATCGAGCCGTTCGATTCCGCAGACATCGATCGATTGATACTTCGCGAGCTAACGCAGATCATTCAGCTCCCATCGTGGCAAATCGAAAGCCGATGGAACGGGACGTATTCGAAATATGCGGATGGAATCGTGTTCGAAAGCGAGCCGCTCCCAAATGTTCACATTGCGACCGGCCTGGGTGGAAGTGGAATGACACTTGCTTTTGGTGTTGCCGAACGAACCTGGAAACGTTGGAGTCAAGAATCATGATGCAAGCCGAACGACCGATCGATTTTGCCTCAGTGAAGGCGATTCTATTCGACTGGGCGGGAACCACCATCGACTTCGGTAGCCTGGCTCCTGTCGCTGTTTTTAAAAGTATCTTTTCCCATTGCGGAATCGAGGTCACCGAGGCGGAAGCGCGAGAACCCATGGGTCAAGCCAAACTCGACCACATCCGAGCGATGTTTGCCATGCCTCGCATCGCGATGAAATGGAAATCACTTTACGGTTTTGATCCTAAAGAATCGGACGTGCTGCAACTGTACGAAACATTCCTCGTGTTGCAGAAACAAATATTGGGGACTCATTCAACGCCAATTTCGGGCGTTCCGCAAGCGATTGAATTTTTTCGAAAACAAGGGATCAAGATCGGCTCAACCACAGGTTACACCCGAGAGCTCTTGGATGTCGTCATACCGTTTGCAGCAGCTCAGGGCTATTCTCCTGATGTCTCAGTTTGCTCGGACGAAGTGATCGCTGGTCGACCGGCACCATGGCTCAACTATCGGGCAGCCGAACTGCTCGGTGTCTATCCGATGAAAAACGTGATGATCGTGGATGACTCAATAGCGGGCATTCACGCGGGGCGAAATGCGGGTTGCATCTCCGTCGCCGTTTCCAAAACAGGGAATGCTCTCGGTTTGTCCGAGTCCGATGTTGAAAAGATCCATCCGAGCGAATTGCACGCAAGACTCCTTGGCATCGAGCAAGAGTTCTTGCAGGCGGGAGCTGATCTTGTCGTGGAATCTGTGCTCGAGCTCGCAGAATTGTTTCAGAAATGAAGGCAAGGATCTTCACAATTCCTTCTTCGGATCTGCATCCGATCTTCAGAATGACCAGCGGGTATTGGCTATCATTTAAGGCTCAAGTTTTCGATGGTCGCAATCCAGTGTGCATATGTGCTAAGGCGAGCGGCCGACTGCAGTATCCCAACCCGACGCATTAGCGAGGGACAATTTCGCAGGTCCCTCACTTACCGGCTTGTTGATTTAGTCGTTTAACAGTCAGCCGAAGGCGTACTTTGCGGCTTTGACAGTACGCCTACGGCTGACTGTTAAACGAAATGCATTTGGAAAAGTTTTAAATCAATAATCCGTTACGTATCGGGTTACGATTGGTGGTTTTCAGTTTGCCGCACGCCTAATGGAAGAAAATAATGAAAAACAAAGCAGTCGAGATGATCATTCGAGTCTTTCAAGAGCGTGGAGATGGTCGGTACGGCGACGAGTGTGTATCGCAATCGGAACACGCGATCCAAGCCGCCCTACTTGCCGAGGAGTCTGGAGCGAGCCATACGTTGGTGGCTGCGGCGTTGCTCCATGATATTGGGCATATCATCGGCGAGTGTGATTTGCCTGAAAGCGATGACGAAGACCTGAATGATTTTCACGAAGAAAAAGCGTACCAGTGGTTGCGGATCAACTTTGGAATCGAGGTTGCAGATCCAGTGCGACTTCACGTACTGGCAAAGCGATTTCTTTGCACCGTCGAGCCGGAATACGTTCATTCATTATCACCCACGTCGCTCAAGAGCTTTCACGATCAAGGGGGGCTCATGTCGAACGAAGAGCTTGCATCATTTCGCGACGAGCCCTACTGCCAGGAAGCGTTGGTTCTTCGGCGATGGGATGATCTGGCCAAGGATGAGCAAAAGGAAATACCCAGTATTGAGCATTTTATTCCCTTGCTAACGGTTTGTTCCGAAGCGGCAACTGCGTAGGATCATCCTATAGAAATCCGGTATGTACTTTACCTCACGACTACAACTGGAATTGAGCAAACGTCCATGGTTGCTCAATCTGTGGGCGGTTACCGCTGCCTTCGGGACGTACTTTTGCATGTATATGTTCCGAAAGCCTTTCACGGCCGCGACCTACCAAGAATCCGTTTTGTCGGATTGGGATCAGAAGACCTTGCTGGTTTCAGCTCAAGTGATCGGTTATCTGATTTCGAAACTGATCGGAGTAAAAGTTGTTTCGGAAGTGTCTCGCGGCAAGCGCGCGGTGTTGCTGCTGGGGTTGATCTTGGCGTCTCACTTGGCATTGCTCTTGTTTGCTCTCGTTCCCCCTCCGTTTCATATACTCGCCATTTTTCTGAATGGGCTGCCGCTGGGGATGGTCTTTGGCCTGGTGCTCGGTTTCCTTGAGGGGCGACGCATGACAGAAGCCTTGACGGCGGGGCTTTGTGCAAGTTTTATATTGGCGGGTGGCTTTTCGAAAACGATTGGGCAATGGGTTCTTGGTTACTCGACCGAATCGTTAGGGCTTTCGATGGTGGTTGCGGAGCGATGGATGCCGTTTATTGCAGGGCTGCTATTTGTCGTTCCGTTGCTGGTAAGTGTTTGGATGCTTGCGCAAGTCCCCTCACCCAATGATCACGATATATCGGAACGAAGCGAACGCTCGCCCATGTCGGGAGCAGATCGGTTGAGGTTGCTGTCGACGTACGGCGTTGGCATTGGATCGGTGGCTGTATTGTACTTTTTGACGACCATCCTTCGGAGTTTACGAGACGACTTTGCGCCCGAGATACTTTCGGGGATGGGAGCAAACGTGAAGCCTTCAGCCTATGCGACCATCGACATATGTGTTGCATCCATCGTGCTGGTGGTAAACGGTCTCAGCGTTGCAATTCGGGACAACAAGCGAGCTTTGATGCTTTCGTTTTGCGTATCCTTCGTAGGCTTTCTAATGATCGCTGGCTCAATGCTCCTTCAAGACATGTCGATCATTTCGCCGCTTGGATTCATGGTCATGGTCGGAGCTGGCCTGTACTTGCCCTATGTGGCCATTCACACCACGGTGTTCGAGCGGATGATTGCGTTGACCCGCGATCGGGGCAACATTGGCTTTCTGATGTACATGGTTGATTCGTTAGGCTACTGCGGGTATGTCGCCATCATGATCTTCCGAAACTTTTTGCCCAAGGCAGACGTTTCGTCCACAACGCAAATTTGGATCGGGTTTCGGTGGGCCTGCTGGATATCGGTGGCGATTAGCTTGGTCTTTACGGTCATTGCGGCAGTCTATTTTTCGAGAATCAAGGCTGGAACTTCCATAAAACTCCACGCCTCTTCACCGATTCTTAACAATGCCGGGATTGCGAGAAACCGCACATGAGATAATTTACTCGCTCGGTTTGGATGTGTTCGGGTGACCGGCAGAGTGAGGGTGGAGATGATACGTTCTTTGGCGATACTTTCTTGTTTGTGGATGTTCTCAATGACAACAACTTCAACGCGTGCCGAACTTTACCCAGAGATTGCGAAATTTGTTGAACAGCGCAAGACCGAGTTTGGCGAGATTTCGGATGAGCGAAAAGGGCAGCTAAAGCAATTAGCCGTCTACATTCAAAAATGCGAATCGCAAGGCAAACCTGCCAAACTGACCTTCGTGTGCACTCATAATTCTCGGCGAAGTCATTTCACACAAGTGTGGGCGCAAACGGCTGCATCTCACTACGGAATCAAAAACGTCGTCTCATTCTCGGGTGGGACGGAAGCCACGGCCTGCAACCCTCGCACGATTGCAGCGTTGAAACGCTCTGGATTCAAAGCGGATGCGACGACCCCTTCGGCTGCCAACCCTCACTATTCTGTACGTTTTCAAGATAGTGGAGAGCCCATAACTTGTTTTTCTAAGGTCTACAATGATGCTCCGAACCCAACCAGTGGATATTGTGCAATCATGACTTGCTCGCAAGCCGACAAAGCGTGTCCAACAGCTCCTGGATGCGATTTGCGAGTTGCAATTCCATACGATGACCCAAGGTCTCGGATGGTACGCCGAATGAATCCGCCACCTACGACAAGCGGGGCGAGCAGATCGCCAGAGAAATGCTCTACGTTATGTCGCTTGTGCATCAACCGAACGTCAAGTAAAGCCATGATCACAAACCATGATCACAAACCGTGATCACCGAGACAACATAGGGTTCAGAGCAGATCTTCAAGGCCATCACGAGATAGTCGTAGTTTACAGCTTTTCTTTCAGTGAATTGCTGTGGAAAGGGCATCCTTGGATCGGTTCATTCCTGGGTTTGCCGATAACCGGATCCTGGTAGAAGAAATTAGGTGTCACTACGGTATTATCATAGTTTTTATGGAAAACCTTGGTAGCCGATGCGCTCATCGGGGGAGTGATCCATGTCCAGTCGGCGGTTATCTCCCTGCCCCGCCGCTGCTCCGACAATTCAAACTGAATAAACTGTTCGGATTTTTCATGATGGCTCGATATGGTGATGCCTTTCCGATGATACGAAAACAGTACCGCCCTGTTTAACTCCACCAGCGCCCGGTCTTTCCAGAGTGTATGATCATTGCTGGTATCCAACCCGATTTTACGGGCTACCACCGGCAGCAGGTCATACCTGTTTTCATCCCCGAAATTCCTTGAACCAATTTCCGTACCCATATACCATCCGTTGAAAGGTGCGGCCGTGTAGCAAATGCCGCCAATCTCCAGCATCATTTCGGAAATGATGGGTAAGGCATACCAATAAATGTTCAACGCTTCAAACCATTCAAAATCCGGATGTACAATGGGGATGATCATCCCTTCAGGCGGTGAAAACAACTTCATGGCTGCTTCGCGCCCTGGCCATTGAATGACATGTGGAAGCATATCAAAAGGCGTGTGTTCGAAGGAATGCCCCCGGTCGCGACACCATCTGGTAAATTCAACTTCGGAGGGGTCTCCTATAACGGAGCCGTCTGTTTGCTTGTGGCCTGCAAAACGAACCAGTTGGTGATTAAGGATTCTCGGTCCTTCTGCTTCACCGGGCATTTGCTGTCTGAATACCGTTATGGCGGACCTGATGTTGCCCTTATTGAAAGCGTAATCTACATGATGGTCCAGGGCGTCAAAAATTTCGTCATCAGTCGAGCAATGCCGCGCGTCTATGACCTTAAGGGTCTTCCAGTAAAGCCGGCCAATACATCGGTTGCTATTCCTCCAGGCCATGCGCGCACCATGCGTGAGTTCCTCGACATTTTGAAAATAGGTTCCACTGGCTGCTATCTCCTTTTTTACTTCTTCCAGCCGGGAGGGCAGCCTGTCGGTGATTTCCAATTCGTGATAACAGGTATTTAAAAAAGTTTCCGCTTTAAGAAAAAGACCGCCGGGCTTCGTATTCATATGAAATATTTTCGGGTTCAAAAGACCATGCATTTTCCATTTTGAGGCACGAGGTTGTTGTAGTGCCAATGAGGGCAGAAGCGGAGAAAATAATGCCTGGAGTATAGCAAACGAGACAAATGGTTCAACGGACGTGCTGTTTCGATTCAGGCTGTTGATGTGAACCGGGAATCAACGAGAGAAAGCATTCGCTCCGCGACCATAGCCATCCGAAAACGTGACGATGCGGTCATTGGCAGTTAGCAGCGCGACATGTGTGGCACTGGTAGCAGTCCTCATCTTTACCCACAATTCGCAGCACGCCAGACTCGAAATCCCAATGGATTTGCGTGATCCCAGCGCGTTTTCTCCCCATCGCCCCGTTTTCGCGAGACCAGGGCGAGGGGAGCAAGATCAAAAGATGTGGGTAAAGATGAGGTAGCAGTCCTTCGCCTTAGCGCGAAGGATTGCTACCCTCGGCACTTGACTCGATCTTCCACAGATAACGCTCTCCACGGACATAAATCGCACCCTCGGAAATCGCGGGACTCGCTTGGACCAATTCGTCGAGCGAGTTCTTGGCAAGCACCTCATAGTTTGGATTGTTGGCAATCACCGTGCATAGTCCGTTGTCGTCGAAAAAGTACACCCTGTCGGCAATTCCAACCGGTGAGCTGTAAGTGTTACCTCCCTTTCGCACTGTTTTTAGCACACGTCCGCTGACCGGCTCGAGGCACGAGTAGATACCCATATCATCGATAACATGAATCCATTCTTTGTATAGCAAAGGCGTTGGTACATACGGCATACCTCTTTCCTTGGTCCAAACGATGTTTGTCTTTGTCAAATCGCCGCGTCCACCCTGTCGGACCGCAAACGCTTTTACATCCGGAGAACCGCCAAAACTGAAGATATGCCCAAGGCCAATCGATGGAGTGCATACCACTTTTTCTGTCGGCCCGTCCACCCACCAAAGCCGAGTGCCCGCTGCGATATCCAAACCCAACGTTTGTTTCGCACCAGAGACAATGATCTGCCGACTCCCCTCGATCGGTGCAATGACGGGCGTTGAGAACGATCGAAGGTCCGTGTCGGGCTTGTATCGCCAAATTTCGTGGCCGTTGCTTGGATCGAGTAAAACGATAAAGGCTGTTCCATCTTGATGGCCGTTTACCAAAAGACCCGCTTCGCAAATTACGGGAGACGCAGCCAGACCATGCTTAGACGAGTAGCTGCCAGGGCTAACTTGCCATTCTATTTTTCCATCCCAGCCAACTGCAGCCACCATCATTTTTTCATCATCGACAAACATCGTGTAGATGCGTTTGCCGTCGGTAGCAGGTGTGCTCGACGCGCTCGTGTTAAACTTGTGCTGTTGCTCGATTGGCCCGCAATGCACTTCGATATCCCACACAACGGCTCCCAATTCTCGATCGATTCGCATCAATCGACGGCTCTGAGTGTCGGGTGATGAAGTTGTGACGAAGACACTGTCTCTCGAGACGATTGGGGAAGATCGTCCGTCGCCGGGGATCGAAACCTTCCAACGGATGTTTTTTGTGGGTGACCATTCCAATGGTGCGTTTTTCTCAAGGCTGATTCCGTCACCGCGTTGTCCCCGCCACATGGGCCAGTCTTCCGCCACCATTCGAGAAATTGGAAATGCGGTAAGTCCAAAGAAGGCAATCGCTTTTAGGTTTATCATCGGATTGGGCGGGTGGTTAAACAAACTGATAGCCGACGGGCGATAGCCCCGGTTCTCGACGAATGTCGAGCAATTGGAAAACCGGGGCTATCGCCCAACGGCTAATTGGGTTGAAAAACAGTTGCGGATGCGCTTATTTACTCTGTTTCTCTCGAATCTCTTGTTGCTTCCGTCTCGCTTCTTGCAATGCGATCATTTGCTTGAGTCTAGCAACACTTTCTTCGAGCTGTTCCGCCGTTCGATAGGTTTGCTTCAACGATTCCTCTACGCTCAACAATGCACGTCTGCTCTCCTCCAGATCGGAAGCAAAGCCAGTTGGAATGCTCGATAGACTCGTTGAATCGTTTACGATCGTTGCATCCGATAACGCAAGCTGATTCGCGATCGATGTTCGCTTGGGCGCTATGGGTGCGCTCGTCGTGAAAACTCGGTTGGTCTTTTGAATCGGTAAAGCAAGAGCTATCCCAGTCGTCTCTGCTTCCTTTGTGTTGAACAGCAGAACACTGCCTCCTGCATCCGTCGCCAACAGCCCACCCTTGAGACTGGCTAGTCCAAGCACTTCATCGGAAAGCCGATTCTCCCAAACGGGTTTGGACCGATCCGATCCCCATTTCCGAACTGTCCCATCTCGGCCACCCGTGACAAGATGATCTTTAACATCGCGGGATATGCACAACGCCCCTTTGTCGTGTGCTACCCAACGTTCAACGCTCTGCAACGTGTGCATATCCCAAACTCGCACAGTTCCATCTAAGCTCGACGATGCCAATTGGTTACCATCGCGGGACCAGCTTAACCCAGTGATTCCGCCCGAATGCCCGCGCAGTCCGGCAAACTCTGCCCCCGACTCGGATTCCCAAACGTGAATTCCACCGAATCGATCGCCGCTGGCCAGCAGCAGACCGTCTGGACTGAACGCAACGGACAAGACCCAATCGGTGTGCTTGCGATGCGCGTTGAGTTGCTCGCCAGAGTCCACTCGCAGTGTTTTCACTACGCGAGAAGTGGTACCTATCGCAAGCATCGATGAGTCGTGATTGCAATCGAGGGATGCAATGGTATCCAGCTCATCGCCAACATTCGGCAGCCACTTTTGTTCTTGCCAATTTAGGACCATCACGGTTCCAGAACCACCCGCTATTCCGGCCGCGATAAAAAGCCGTTTTCCGTCTTGAGAAAATCTCAATGCACTCACATCGCGTTGGCCGACGTCAATGGCTTGCTCTTGGATCTTGCCAGTATCGGTTCGGAGCAAGACAACCTGGTGGAAACCTGCAACGGCGACAATCGGATCCGAGGGATGGGCAGCAACTGCGTAAATGGGTGTCGCTTGAGATAATCGGCGAAGAGATGAGGTTACTGTTTGCTGCTTCGTATTGCTAGTAACAATCGTTTCGCTATCCATGGGTAACTTGGCGATACTAGAGTTCACTTCCTCTTTGAGCCCAGTATTGATCCAGCGTTCTATTAAGTTGAGTTCCCGTTGTGAGATACGAGGCTTGTTGGGCGGCATCTTGGGTGAGTCCAAGTGAGCCGCGAGCGTGTATAGCGGGCTCTCGGCAACACTGCCAGGAACGACAACAGGCCCTGAACTAGAACCTGCCATAACCTTGTCAAACGAGGTTAAGACCAAGTCGCCGCGAGGTTGGTCTTCGTTGTGGCAACTCGCACAGTGCTTGCGAATGACCACTTGAACGGCGTCATAGGAAACGAGTTGGTTCGCGCTCGGTTCATCGGATTGCGATGACATGCTCTGTGCTGCCAGACGATTCGGCCATAGAGAGACAAGGCATAGGAGAAAAACGCCAATTACGCAAAACCGACTATGCCAACTTTTAAGTGTGTTGTAAGACATCTTTTATTAATGGTTGAATACGAATTCATTTGAGTTTAGGATGGCCCAGAACAGATCTTCTAGGCCATCACGAGATTCCTTATAGGACTCCAGTTTTTCGAGAACGGATTTGAGCTCTTGATCGGTAGGTTCACGGGTCAAGCTGCGAACATAGATTGCCTTGACGACATCTCCTGCCGAGCTTCCCGCCTCAAGCATTCTCGGTACAAACGTCCCGTCGCTTACTTTGCCCCCTGTCGTCTCGCCATTGAGCAAGTGCAACGCTTGGGATAAGGTCGGAGATGTTTTGACTTCGCACGTGCAAGGAGTGGCTCGATTCGAGCGACCAAATGTCGTCAAAAAGTAGTGGGCAGCCAATCCATCTGCAACTTGTACCGCTCGCGAACCGGCCGGCAAGCCGGGCAATCGATCCGTTGTCTCCGTGGCTTGGGTGATACAATCTAAAAGTACTTCCGCTCGCATTCGGCGAATCTTTTGATGCGAGAATTCACGCTCATCCCATTGATTCGAAGCGTTGCGTTGGGTTGCCAACTGATAGGTTCTGGACGTGCAGATCTCGCGAACGAAGCCTTCGAGCGAGAACTGATGATGGACCAATCTCTTGGCAAGATGATCCAGCAATTCTGGATTGGACGGGGGGTTGCTAACTCGCATGTCGTCCACCGGATCCACGATGCCCACACCGAAAAAATGCGCCCAGATAATGTTGGAAATATTCTTCGCGAAGGCACCGTTTTCATGCGAAGCAACCCACTCGGCGAGCACTTGCCGATTGTCCTGACCCTCATTCATTTTGGGAATTTCAGCGCCGAGGAATTTGGGAAATACGCGGCGGTTGCTGGTCGGATGGAGCATCTCTCCTTCGGCGGCGTTGTAGATCGTCAATTCACGTGGATCTTCGGCCTGTTTGTATCCGACTTGGCTAAAGAACGAAGCAAATCCATAATAGTCGTCCATTGTCCAACGGTCGAAAGGATGGTTGTGGCATTGAGCGCATTGAATGCGAGTTCCTAAGAATACCTGAGCAACATTTTCAGCCAACAATTGTGGCGTTGTCTCGGTTTGATAGTAGTTGGTTGCTGGGTTTTCGAGAGAACCACCACTCGCGGGCAACAGCGTGCGAACAATCTTGTCGATCGTCGTCCCGGCATGCACCGCGTCGCGTAGCCATCGATCGTAGAGGCGAAGCGCTTTCGGACTGACTCCATTATTGGTTCGTATCTGTAACAACTCAGCCCACTTCATGACCCAAATATCACGAAACTCAGGCCGCTTGAGCAATCGATCGACAAGCTTCTCGCGTTTGTCTGCGGATGGGTCGCTCATGAATTGAACATACTCGTCGGGCGTCGGCAGCAATCCGATCAAGTCAATCGTGACGCGACGCAGGAATTGTTGGTCGTTTGAAAGTTCCGACGGTGCTAAATGCATGAATCGCAAGCGGTTGTCTACCAACTGGTCGATTTCGCCCTGCGTAGGCAATTGTGGGTATTCGAAGGGTTGGTCCGGCCGAACAAGGATCGTGGAGCCTTGCGTGAATTGATCGAACCGAGCCAAGATAAAGGCTGCGCCAGGTCCGTTTGCTTGGACTAGTCCATCTTCAGAAACGGCAGCGGCCGCCTCATTATTGCTCATAAAGACAGCCAGACGCGTCACATCGCGTTGCGAACCATCACTGCAGCTGGCCACAACGATTAGTTTTTGCTCGCCATTCGGTTTGGCAAACACCGAACGCTTGGGAAATACCTCGATACCGATTGGCAAGACCGAATCTTTCGCATCCGGTTTTGCCCCCTCATGCAGCCACTGAATCAAAGTCTCGTAGGCGATGGTGCCCGTTTCGATGCGTTGACCTCCAGTGTGATTGACTTCGCCGGTCGCTTTGGCCATCAGCAAGCAACTCTCTGGATCGGTGAGTCGGATGCGACGCCCGCTCATTTCACGCGTCAATCGATAATGATCTCCCGCAGGATCGTAACCAAAGAGACTCAATCGAAAGCCATCCTTTCCAGATGCGGAACCGTGGCATTTACCCGTGTTACAACCGGCACGAGTCAGTGTAGGCATGACTTCGTTTCGAAAGCTAATTTCAGGTTGGTTGCTGGAGCCCTTTACGGTGACATTGGCCGCGGTCTCAAGTCCGGAAAAACGAAACGTGACTTGTGCCGTTCCATCTCGGCGGGGAATGAATGTCTCCGATTCATAGTCAACGACTGGACCTTTCGACTTGTCGTCCGGGGACGATACGGCATCTAGTTCTACCAACGATGTCACATCGCTCGTGCTACCGTCCGAGTACAGAGCCGTGACCACAACCGATTGCGGATCTCGAGCGGTTTGCAGCACAACTGAGCTTGGCTCAACCTGCAACGACTCAAGCTTCGGTAGCGCTGCGGCAGCGCTGCGCTTGTCCGAACCGACGGATCGCTTGCTCGTGTCTGGCTCTGTCGAAGTCGTATTTTGCACCAGGAACGCGCAGTACAAGACCACGCAAGACAAAGCGATAGCAGTAGATTTTAACATAACAACCCTTTTTTACTTCGTGTTCCGACGACGCAGAGCTTCCAATGGGCTAAGAGGACGTCCCAATTCATCTTTTTGCGATTGGCCTTTGGCCGCGATGACTAGTTTGGTATTGCGAGCAACACAATAAGTAACTTTTTGTCCGTCCAGTTCACCAGTCAATCGGCAGACAAGCTTGTCGTACGTGCCCGTCGGAGCATCTTCATCGAGAAGGAGCCGAAAGCGAATAGATTTAGCACCGCGCTGGATCGCAACTTGCTCGACTGCAACTCGGTTAGGAAGACCCTCAATGGTCGCAATCATGTCGCTCGGAACGGCATCTTGCAATTCGAGTTTGCATTCGAACCCGACGGTTTGTCCCACTTCGGCCGAGATGTTTGCGATAGATCCATGGGCTGGCGATGCGTCAATGGTGAGCGAACGAAGCGAACTTGAGATGCTCTGCATTCCAATGGTCGATACTGGAGTTGGCATTACGTCAATCGCACCAACGTTTACCTTGGTCGATCGCTCACCTAGTCCAACACTGGCTTCAGCAACGAGCGGCCATCTCTTGCTCGCGTTGGCTTGCGGCATGGCCTGCAAGACGATGTGAGCGGTGTCTTTTTCTGAAGGAATGCGAGTCTTGGCCTCGCAGTCAACCCATTCGGGTAAGAGCGGGATCGCGACATCCACGGGTGAATCGAATCCGACGGAGCGATGAATTTTGACCTCGATGGCCAATGTTCCATCGACCGAAAGCGGTGTTGCCGGCGGAGTCAACTCCACCGTGAACGGGACTTGCTCTGTGACAGCAACGGCCAACCGGTCCACCACAATCGGTTGGAAAATCGCATCCGCTGGTCCGCTCACCAAGTCCACCACTTGCCGAAACGAACCCAACAATGGCGATTGGTCATTGTGCAGACTACCGTTGACGCTAGCCAACGAACCACTTGTTTGTGAGCTTGCATCCGCAGCAAACACAACCGGCACGACGTACGCGTCCTCGGCGACGACAGGACTTTCAAATCGAACTCCGAATGGGAGGTTGTCCAACGCCAACTGTACTGTGCCGTTGACTCGATCGCGGCGTACACCCAAAAGTCCCAAAGCACGATTTCCCTGCGGGACGGAGATCGTTTGGCGAGACTGAGACAATTTATCGCGCCGAGGCAGGAAGGTTGTAACCGACCTGTTCACTGGGGCAATCTCAAGCAAATAAGCGTAACCATTGCCAAACTGCTTGCGTTTATCTCGAACGGTGGCAACGTACGTGTCCGAGTTTTTCGCCGAAAAAATCAAGCGTGTGTCGTGGCTATCCATATCATCCCCCGACGCGATCAATACATCGTCTTGGTTTCGCACGTCGACGATGGAATCCAATTGCGAACCGAGCCGCGAAGCGAAAACCTCGACACATATCTCCATGTCTTGAGGAACCTTAAAGCTATGGCGACCAAACTGACCTTCGTTTGCCAGTCGCCCATGCAAGGATATGGGCGCACCACTCGCAGAGCCTTGAGGGGAACTGGGATCATCGCGAGACGCGTTTGCATAGGAAGTCACACGAATGGGGATTGGGCTCGGGCAAGTTAGACCGTCGTCAATCAGCGTAAACAAAGTGAGACCAAAAGGCTCGCTGGGAAGCTTCACCGACTTTCGAATCATGTCTGTATTTGGTTGATCATTTTGAATGAAGGTCAACTCCGATTCCACATCCGCTTGAACCCCGAGCGGGAAGACGCTTGTCGGTCGCGGGAAATGCCCGATATGAAGAGCATAGGGACTATCTGCGTCTGCGTTCGCGCCGGCGCTGGTAATCTCGACGAAGTAGTCTCCGTCCGCTGGCGCTCTCATAGAAAGACTCGGATCCTGATTGAGCATCGGAGTATCGTCAACACGCATCAACACGTTCTTGTTGGCATCGCGAAGCGTCAGAACGGTGTCGAGCAAGTTGACTCCCAATCGCACGGCGACGGCTTCCGCAGAGATCCGCTCCCCTGCCTTTGCAGTGAATTGATAAACATCGATATCGTCCGCTCCTAACGTGCCGACGACCGTCACGTTTGGATCGATGCGTTGTGGACCGTTGTCGTTCAGCTCCTTGATCGTCGGATAGGGGCTAACGGTAATCGTACGAAGCTCCGAGATGCCACCCTTCGAACGCACGCGGAGCGGATGGGCTCCAAGCGAGCAGTCGTCGGCAACTGCAATATGCAGCCGAACCTCGTCGTCGTTGATCTTTTCGATTCGTTCGCATCTCAGACCGGTGTTATAGAAGAGAACTTCTTCGACGTTGCCAAGGGATGAGCCGCGAGCGACGGTGACGAAATTTGTCCCTCGCGTTCCGATGGGTGGAACCAACGCGTCCAAGGATGGGTTCGCAGCGGAAAGTCGAGAGCCAAGTAGTCCACTAACGACTAGCAGGAGTAGCGAACTTGTGGAAATGGATCGCATGAATCGCATCAGGCCAGAATACCTCGTGCTACTTTGCCATTCATCACGATTGCTTGAGGCCGGTCACCGGGCGACATGAGAGCTTTGCTGGCGTCGATTCCCAGCAAGTGATAAACGGTGGTCACATAGTCCTCGACGCCTAGTGGCGAATCCGAGGGCTCTGCAGCCAAGGCGTCGGAGGCGCCATAGATACTGCCGCGTTTGACACCGCCACCCGCCATCACGATGCTGAACACGCGTGGCCAATGATCTCGACCGCCACCTGCATTGATTTTTGGAGTACGGCCGAATTCGCTTGTGACAAGCACGAGTGTCGAATCGAGCATACCCCGTTGGTCCAAATCTTGAATCAACCCCGCAAACGCCATATCCAAATCTGGCAATTGCGTGCCGATGCTTCGATAGTGAAAAGCATGCGTATCCCAAGCGCCATACGTCACCGTAACGCATCGAGCACCCGCTTCAACCAATCTTCTTGCGATGAGCAGCCTCGCGCCCGCCGACGGTCGCAAAATGGGTCCCCACGGTTTCATTCCGTAGAGCTCCTTCGTCGCGTCATTTTCCTTCTTTAGGCTGAATGCATCGCGAGCTTGTGGAGAAGCGAGTAGATCGTAGGCACGCTGATAAAACGAATCCATCGTAGCAAGCGAATCATCTCTTTCGTTGCGTGCAAAATGGTCGTCGACCAACTCTTTCCAAGCCTTGCGTTGATTGAACCGAGTCTCGTCGATCCCCTTTGGCAAATTCAAGTCGCGAACGGAGAAATTCGATCGTGCCGGATCCGCACCCAGCGAAAAAGGGCCACAAGCGTTGCTAAGATAGCCGCTACCAAGAAATTGGCTTCCTTGGTTTGGAACGCAAACATAGGCGGGCATCGCATCGCGTGGCCCAAGCTCATGCGCTACCACCGATCCGACGCTAGGATAGACCAGGGCGGGACTTGGCCGATAGCCGGTGAACATGCTGTGTTCGCCTCGGCTATGATCGACTTCGGTATGTGTCATGCTGCGGACGACGGTGATCTTGTCAGCTACCTTGGCTGTTTGGTTCATGTGCGAACTAAAGTAGACGCCAGGCAACGACGTCTGGATTGGATCGAGGATGCCTCGATACTCTGCGGGCGCGTCGGGCTTTGGGTCAAAGCTATCCATATGGGGGAATCCACCTTGCAGATAGATGTGGATCACCGACTTGGCTTTGGGCTCGTTCTTTTTCGCCTGACCGTCAACAGCCGCTTGCGATTCGAGCTTTAATAGTTCTCCGAGCGTTAAACCAGCGCCACCTAACCATCCGACATACATAAAGTCCCTGCGCGAAGGACGTTGAAAGTGGAATGGATCCTTTTTCCATTGTTGATTGCGTAGCAGGCTCATCCATTGCTCCTAGTTTTTTTGATGGTTTGGAAAGTGTTCAAAGGTCATAGAATGAGAGGGGATTTCGGCTCAGCGGGCTCGTTCGAATTCGACAACAAGCTTTGGACGTTGTTCGGTTTCCTCGAATTCGCAAGCGTAGAAGTCCCAACCGTTGCCGCCGGTGTTCAGAAAGACCCAGCCATGGTTGGCTTGTCCTGTTGCCCAAGCTTGAACTGTGTCGGTCACGTCAAAGACAATGGTCGAGGAGTTGGCCGCAATCTTTCCAAACGTGAAACTGTCTTTGTGCCGCGAAGCCTCAAGATCATCCGCAGAAATCCCATCGATGACGGAACTCCAGGTGGCAGACTTCGAGAATGGAACAAGCATCCGATGTAGATTGACTGTGCTCCCTTGATCGAAAGCGCTAACATGCATTCGGGCAGAAGCAATCCGGGCGTTCTTCGGGATTTGGTTGGGGCTCGATCCAAGGATGTTGTCGAAGCGAATTAGTACCTGGCTTTCACCACCATCATTGTTCGCATCGGACGAAGCGTTTGGGTTGGATTCCAACAACGTTGTGGGTGCGAGCGCCCATATTTCCGTGTCGACGGTACCAGAATATTGGTTGACACCGTTTTGGAACGATATTTTCTCGGTGCGCTTGCTGACTGGAACCACGTTGGAATCACCCGCCATTACGAAACAAGTGGTAATGGCATTCAGGATCCAAAGTACGCCAACCATGGAAACTAGTGTTCTTTTCATCGCGTTGATCCAATCGAGCCAACCATCTGAAACCCCTTCCGTAGTTCTACATCGTTCTACGTCATTCATCTAAACCGTACCGCGATTGGCTGTGTGTCGTCCAACACGGAAGCGAACATGGTGGACTATTTTTCTTAATATTTAGCCAATCAAATGTTAACAAACAGTTAACTCTTTTCGATATTTAGCTTCATCAAGCCTGCGACAGTTGCCAACGGTTCCACAGGAGCTTTAACGTCATTGCCGGACGATCGAAGCGAACGACGACTTGGCTGAGCGTGAGAACGTGTCCACGAAACTACAACGCGAAAGCGATCGCATTGGTTGCGTCCCCGAATCCTTTGCGTTGTCCGTTTGTCCCTATGGATTCTTTGGGATCGTTACGCGGATGGTGCGCTCGGTATTATTGATGTCGTCAATCGTCCCAAAGTCGATTGCGTCTCGGACGGATTCAATCGAACCATCGTAGTTTAGGGTCAATGTGGCGTCTTGATTGATGCTCGAAAACTGGTAGTTGCTGACGCCGAGCTTGGCTGCAAGTGCTTTCGCAATCTTATTGGAATCGATTGGCCCCGAGGCTTTCACGGAAATCACGACTTTCTTGCCAAGCATGGCCGCAGGTTCAGTAACTGCGGAGCCACGTTGAATACCAGGCGTCCCGAATCCTGGCGGTGGGCCCATGGCAGCGGCGTTGGGGTTCTGGCGTGGAGGTTCAAAAGGAGATTCTCTCCCCGGTCCAAATTGTCCACCAAAGCTATTAGGACGTCCCGAAGGACCAGGCGGGCCAAAACCAGGTTTTCGTCCCGCACCGAAACCAGTATCCTTGCCCTGCAATCTGTCCGCTAGAACATTCCATTGGGAACGATATTGCACCATTTGCTCCGTTGTCGGCGGCGTTCGGTTTGAATTCCAATAGAGACCTAAATCCTTCAAGGCTCGTAGCACTGCGGATTTATCCTTACTTTGGATCGCAGTTTCCGTTAGATGGCGATGGTACACGGATGTCTCGAAGGCGGCTTGCTTCAATTCATTTTGGGTCAAAGATGCTTTTTCCTGGTTGCCTTGGGCCACGGCTACCGACCATTGAACATAACGTAAAAATGGATCTCGCCAAACCTGGTACAGTCGCTCCGCAGAATCGTGAATAACTGTAGCATTGTGCTCACCGATTCGGAGCTTGTTGGGCGTCATGGTGAGACAAACCGTTGCCAGGTCAGCGCCTTGGTCGTTGGGGTAATCTACACGGAACTTGTCGACTACCTCTCGGACTCGTCGCGAGTTAGCATCAACATGCAATGCTACCTCGTGGACCCGATATGCACGAATTTTTTGTTGTTCGGCTGAGAGAGCCCCAATTTCTCTTTCTTTCTGATTCGGATCCTCATAGCGACCAAAGGATGCCAAACTATCGAGCTCAATTCCCATGTCGATGGCTTCCGTTGGTATCTCGCCGAAAATCGAAACCCCAATCGGTTTTGCCTTAACTTCACTAGCATTTCGGCGACCGAAGAGATGTACCTCCCAATCCCTAAGATAGAGTTTTCCAGCGGCGCGACTAAGCCTCAATTGTCCCATCGGATTGACCAAGTCTACCAACTTCATTTCTCCATCGACCGACTCAAAGCAGAGTAGCAAATAGCCCGCGCGAGGCACAAAAAAGCCATTTGCATCTGGCCGCGATGGAGGGTGAGCGAAGTCTCCTGGACGTCCTGCCACTGGCAAGAATGCGGATCCGGCGGCTTCCACGAACTCTTCATAAGTAATCAATGGGACGAGTGACTCAAATAACTCGGGACTCTTAATCCAAAAAAACGGTGGAAGCGGTTCACAGTAGTATCTCACCATGACCGCCGGTTGCCCTTCGAATGTTGTCTTCCCCAGTACTTTCCAGTGCCGCATGGATCCATTGGCCGGTGCGCTTTCAAACGACCGCGACGCGAAGTTACTAAGCAGCTTCTTGGTTTCGATGAAATGTGTCTGCACTTCGGCTGAACCCTTTTCGCCTTTCGTTCGCTTTTCAAACGAAGCCACATCAAGCAATTGAAGTGCTTCCCAACTATTAGGCACCTGAGCCAGTGCGACAAATTGGAGGGCCACGTCAACCATCCGATCATTGGACAATTGCGGGGTAGCTCCAGGGTTGGTAGGCTCAGCTGTTGGACGAGGCAAAACACGACTACCGGAATCGAGCAGCTCAACTACGGAATCCGAAGGTTTATTGGGGAAGATTTGCGACGCGATTGCCCACAGTCCATAGACCGCGCCCACAATCAACGCTGTTGCCGAAACTCCAGCAGCAGCAATGAACAATGCCCCTGCGCTTAGCTTGTTTTTTCTCGGCTTTGCGGTTGGGTAGAAAGGCGTCGAAGAATGATAACTGTTTGGCTGCGGGTACTCGCTTGAATGCGAGCTTGTTTCCTGAGTGATTTTTTCGAATACGGTAGTTTCTGTTGCAGTTTCTGTTGCAGTTTTCGATGCAGTTTCTGTTGCAGTTTTCGATGCGGGGACACGAAAGATATTCTGGCATTTCGGACAACGACACTGCTTGCCAGCCGAATTCGCAGGAACGCTCATCAGTTGACCGCATTTGCACTTAAGTCGAGTCGTCATTCAAATCGAACTCACCAAAAAAGGACCCTTCTCGCCGATCGCCACCAAAATCCGTAATCGCTATTACCAATCCCCGCAGGGTAACCCTGCGGGGTCCATTGGGCCGCGAGACTCGATAGGTGATGATCCGCGAGAACTATGGAAAAAAGGGCATATAACATAAAAAGTTTAACAAAAAGCGCGTTTTCGAACAGCTCGAATTTCGCCATCTGTTCTAGGATCAAATGCCAAATTGCTTGTCTTCGCGTCCCCACTTAATCCAATCGCATATTCCCAGCTTCCAACGCTTTTGGCTCCAACTGCTTCCGCACAAAAGCCCGATGCGCGATCGCAAGATAACGTGATTGCAAGATAACGTGCGAAACAATTCGAGGCACCACGATCAACCTTCCTGCCTAGACATAAATTTAAAGTACAATCACATCTGCCGCTAGATCGACGAGCCCGCCACCTGCTAAGAGTCTCCCGTTAAGCACATGAGTCCATTTCGCAACCAATATAGGATCATTGTTACTTGGCTCTTTCTCTTGGCCCTGCTTTGCGGCTTGTCGTCAAAACGAATGATCGCCAGTCCTCCCGAAGGCTCGCAGCACGTGTCTTTCAATCGAGATGTCCGCCCCATTTTGTCGGACCTTTGTTTTACATGCCATGGCCCGGATACCAATCATCGGGAAGCCGACCTGAGGCTCGATCAACACGCTGGGGCTCTCTCGGTCATCCAAGTCAATGACGCCTCCGCCAGTGAAATTGTCCGGCGCATGCTATCGCACGATGACCACGAACGAATGCCTCCACCAAAATCGAATAGACAACCCAAGAAGGACCAGATAGAAACAATCAAGCGATGGATCGATCAGGGCGCGATCTGGGAAGAGCACTGGTCGTTTATGCCTCTCATCAAGCCTGCGATTCCAGTCTTGGACACGGGCGAAGCGAGCGCTATTCGCAACCCTATCGACGCCTTTATTCAGTGCCAGTTATTGAGCAGCGGATGGAAGCCAGCTCTCGAAGCAGATCGTCGGACCTTGATCCGGCGGGTGACTCTCGACCTGACGGGACTGCCGCCTACCGTAAACGAAGTGGATGACTTTGTTGCAGATACGACAGCTGCTGCCTACGAAAAAGTTGTTGCTCGTCTTTTGCAATCGAGTGCATTCGGAGAACGCATGGCATGGGATTGGCTCGACGCAGCTCGCTATGCCGACACCAACGGCTACCAAGGGGACAGCGAACGAACCATGTGGCCTTGGCGCGATTGGGTTGTTCGAGCCTTCAACGCAAACCTTCCGTTCGATCAATTTACTCTTTGGCAACTGGCCGGCGATATGCTTCCTGATGCCACTTTGGAACAAAAACTTGCCACCGGCTTTTGTCGCAATCACATGATCAATGGCGAAGGTGGGCGAATTCCCGAAGAAAATCGAGTCGATTATGTGATGGACATGACCGAAACGATGGGGACGGTTTGGCTCGGGCTGACTCTCAATTGTTGTCGATGTCACGATCATAAGTTCGATGCTGTCAAACAAGCCGAGTATTACCAGTTATTCGCGTTCTTTAACCAAACTCCGGTCGACGGAGGTGGCGGCAACGCCAAGACACTACCCATCCTTGCAGTCCCAAACCAAGAGCAAAAATCACAAATCGAGAAGTTCGACGCTCAGATTCGGATCGCACAAGGCGAAATCAATGCGAGAGCAAACGAGCTACTTGCACAGCAACTCGAATGGGAAGACATGCTGCGCCGGTCGCCCCAATTCTTCGATTGGAAAGTCGCCACTTTTCTTTCAGCAGCCGCCCAGCATCAGAAGCTGAAAATCGAAGACGATCGATCCGTTCTCGCTTCGGGCGAAAATCCAACGAATGATGTTTATGAGATTGCATTAAAGCCTGAGACAGAAACAGTCGCAACCATTCGTCTCGATGCCATGCAAGACAAAAGCATGACCAAGAATGGCCTTTCGAGGGCGGACAGCGGGAACTTTGTACTGACTTCCTTCGAAGTTTATCGAGAGATTTTCCGCAAAGGCCCCGACACCGAAAACGAAGGAACAACCTCTCGCGTCCGTCTAAAGATAGTCGACGCCAAGGCCACGTTTGAACAAGGCGGGCACAAGATTTCGACTACCCTCGATGGCGATTCGAAGACGGGTTGGGCGGTATGGGAGGGGCGAATCGTGGATCGTTCTCACAGCGCCGCGTTTTATTTCGAAGAACCCATTCAACTCGAGCCCAATGAGCGGCTTGTGATTTTGATGCGTCACGAATCCTCACATGCGCAACACAATATTGGACGATTCCGGCTCGCGACAAGTTCGAACAGGAACGCGGCCCTCGAAGCCTTCGAACCAGAGTTCGAATCGGTACTTGCCAAGCCCGAACCACAACGCTCCAAAGCCGAGCGGGAACTCCTGGCTAGGCGTCACCAACAATCCGATGACGCGACCAAATCGTTAGAGAAAACCATGAGTGGACTGAGAGACCAACGAAAATCGGTTGTAGCGAAAATACCCGATGTCATGGTCATGGGCGAACGCGACAAGCCCCGCGATACGTTTCTCTTAAATCGCGGTCTTTACAATGATCCAGGACCGCAAGTGACAGCCAATGTACCAGCTAGCTTGCCACCGCTTCCGACAGACTCGCGAGCTGACCGGCTCGCCATGGCAAGATGGCTGGTTTCCAAGGATCAACCGCTCACCGCTCGAGTGATCGTCAATCGTTTTTGGCAACAGTTCTTTGGCATAGGCTTAGTGAAGACTGTCGAAGACTTTGGATCGCAAGGAGAAATTCCTCGTTATCTTGAGTTGCACGAGTGGCTCGCGGCTGAGTTTCGAGATAGTGGCTGGGATACGAAGCAATTGGTTCAACTCATCGTGACTAGTCATGCGTATCGGCAGTCTTCGCGCTTTTCCGATTCTTCCATCGCGACGGATGATCCGGAAAATCGTTACTTGGCACGTGGACCAAGATTCCGTATGCCCAGTTGGATGGTGCGAGATCAAGCCCTCGCTGCAAGTGGTCTATTGGTCCAAACACTTGGTGGGCCTGCCGTCAATGGCTATCAGCCAGAGGGTGTATGGGAAGAAGCGACATTCGGCAATAAGAAATATAAACAGGATAGGGGAGAATCGCTTTATCGCCGAAGTCTCTACACGTTTTGG
>Ga0194045_1000128_pt1 | contig 22884 bp, 16 predicted proteins | sample JunL6211m_MetaG_FD_161686 | JGI IMG/M metagenome (GOLD analysis project Ga0194045, IMG submission 161686) | Anoxic zone freshwater microbial communities from boreal shield lake in IISD Experimental Lakes Area, Ontario, Canada - Jun2016-L626-11m | ecosystem: Environmental > Aquatic > Freshwater >...
AATTAAAGATGCCCTTGCAGGTGTTGAGGATTGGCGATCGATCAATTGCAACCATGCCTTGCGAAGTGTTTTGCGAAATCGGGTTGGAATACAAAAAGAAAAGCCCGATTAAAGGCGGTTGGCTGATCTCATTGGCGCATGGCTACTATGGTTACCTACCTACACCTAGGCATCATGAATTGGGTGGTTATGAAACCTGGATGGGAACCAATCGTTTGGAAAAGAATGCATCAGACAAAATGCTTGCAGAGTTATTTGAAATGACTGCAGAGCTTAAGCCTGTGGTGAAGTAAGTTCGTTTATTGTGAGTCTTTTTTTGTTTTTGCGCGCCAAGTGTTTCTGCATTCAAAAGGGTGATCAGTAAGCAAGGCATTGATGCCAGCATCTTTGCCTAGTTGCCAATTCTTCGGTTCTTTCCCTGCCACCAGCATGCCTACCAAGAAGACTTTCTTTCCCCGGTTATGGATCTTTTTCACTTCTTCAGCGGTTGGAATAAATCGCACATAAACCCAGTCGGAATAATTGTCGTTTAGGGCGGGTTCGAGGTTTTCTAATTTGTTAGCAAGCATCGCAACATGTGCGTTGGCATCTGCAAGTTTTAGCTTCTTACGCACTTCTAGATCGCTTATGGCTAAGCCTATGAACACCAGTTGGGGCAGCACTTGATGTTTATTCGCAAGATCAACGATTTCTTTTTCAATGGTGGCATCGGTGATTTTAAGATCAACTGCAACCATGGTGTTTTTGTTGGCTGATGTTTTTAGAAGAATGAAAAACTCTTCGAGTGTCGGGACTTTTTCATCTTTGAATGTTGGGTGAAACCAAGTTCCAGCATCAAGATTTTTTAATTCTTGAAGGGTGATGTCAGATATATTTCCTTTGCCATTGGTTGTGCGATTTAGTGTGTCGTCATGAAGGATGATAAGAGAACCATCTTTGGTTCGCCTGACATCGAGTTCAATTCCGATATGAAGTTTAATGCAGGTGGAAAAAGCAGTAAGGGTGTTTTCTGGAGCCTCATGCATCAGGCCACGATGGCCAATGATTTTTGGCTCAGAAACTGTTGATTGGGCAAAAGAAAGCGGTATATCAATACCCATGAAAAAAATCATGAGAATCAACGTGTTGCAGGAGGATGATTTCATAATGAGGGCCTTTTGCTATGGCTATGTTGTTTTATTTCCAAGCCTTGCGAAGTAGGTTGATGAAGTTGCCCGCCATTATCCCTTCGATATCGGGTTGGGAATAGCCTCGTTTTTTAAGCAGACCCGGAATGGTTTGCAAATCTGCAATGGTGTCGAGATCCATGGGTGTTTGTTCATTGCCAAACCCGCCATCGAGATCGGTCCCGATACCGACATGTTTTGCATTTCCAGCAATCTGGCAGATATGATCAATATGATCGCAGATCCGTTCGATCTTTAGTTGAAAGTCAGAAGGTTTGCTTTTGAGGTGAACCCAACCAGGCACCATCATGATGGCATCAAAAGCCATGCCTAAAACGCCACCTCGTTCAACGATTGCTTTGATTTGATCATCTGCAAATTGTCGGTTCCAAGGCGCAAGCACCCTGCAATTTTGATGGCTCGCCCAGACAGGCCCATGATAAATATCCATGGCATCCCAAAAACATTCATCATTCAAATGTGTGGCATCTAGGATGATCCCTAGGCGTTGCATTTCCTTGAGAAGATCTTTGCCCGCGGCAGGAAGAGAACCCTCGGCATCGGTGCCATGAGCGTATCGACCTGGGCCGTAGTGGGCGGGCCCCAAGGCTCGAAGCCCATCTGCGTAGCTTCGTTCGAGGTGTTTAAGCGTGATAATAGAATCAGCACCTTCAAGGCTTAGAATATAGCCGATGGGAAGATGTTGAGATTGCTTGCGGGATTCTTGAGTGTAGGGAGTTGCGCCTGTTGGAGCGGGTGCATGTTTCCAGGAATCAAGATGTTGGTTGAGTTGTGCGAGGTTACGGATTTGTACAAGTTCGCCTGCTTCTTCCATGGCGCGATACCATGCTAGCTGGCCTTGGGTTTGAGCCCAGGCTTGCTCGGGGGAATTCCAGCCCGCGAGTTTGTGGAAGTAGGGGGAATAGCGGCCAATCTGGGTTGCAACGCATAGCCCTATGTGGCCCTTGCGCATTTCAGGGAAGCTTACGGTGTTGTTGCCCCGGTCAACTTTATCCTTCATGGTGTATTCCCACCTGCGGATCTTTTCGATGGACCAGCGAAGATCGCGATTCCATTCGAGGGCATTCATGCTGAGATCGAGATGTACATCGAAGGTGAATACAGGTTGGCTCATTTTTGATTCTCGCTTGAGTGGTTGATTTATAAGGTATGAATGCCAGAACCTAGATTACTACAAAACTTATGGAAGTAGTAATAACTTTTAGGAGTGAGGGATGTTTTTTAGATATCCAGCTATCGCATGAGATCCATGAGGTTGATTTTAATCACGCAATCACACCTTGTACGGGATCTCCACCGCGGGCGATAGGGAAAGGCCTACCAATTCTATCGTGGATAAGTGTGTGTGGGTCGATGCCCAAGAGGTGATAAATGGTGGCGATGAGATCGCAAGGGCGTACTGGGTGGTCGACTGGGTAGCCAGCTTCTTTGTCGGTGGTTCCAAAGACGGTACCTTGTTTAGTTCTGCCGCCTGCTAACAAACTGAAACCACATTGGGGCCAGTGTTCGCGCCCCGCCTTGCCATTGACTCGAGGGGATCTGCCCATTTCGCCCATGACAATAACCAGCGTTGTATCGAGCAAGCCGCGTTCTTCAAGATCTTGAAGCAGAGCTGGAAGCAGTTTGTCCAGCATGGGGAGGTTGAAGTTTTTCAACATGCCAAAATTGTTTTCGTGCATGTCGTAGGAGTGGCCGTAATGCTTGAATATTTCCTGATGCACACTAATGAAGGGCACGCCAGCTTCCACCAATCTGCGGGCAACAAGCATGCTAGAACCAAAAAGATTACGGCCATATCGTTCCCGTAGTGCTTCGGGTTCCTTGGAGAGATCGAAGGCCTCGCGGGTTTTGCTTGATGTCAAAAGTTCGAAGGCTCGTTGCTGATGGCGATCGAGATTGATGTGCGATGCGGATTCGACTTGTTTTCTGTAGGCGAGATCAAGGCGGGTGAGGAGGGATTTACGATTTTCGAAGCGGTGGGCGGGCATATCAACAGCGTTGCCAAGGCCCGGCATGAAGGGATCGCCCATAGCCAAGACGGGGTCGTAATGTTTAATTTTTGGTTCAGAGGCAAAGGTAGGGTCGCAGAAAGAAAAAACGGGATCATACTGGCGGCCCAAAAATCCACCATAGGGGCCTGGCCTGCGGTGTCCTTCGCCCCAACCGGGATAGCAAGGCAGGCAGACTGCACCTGGGACATTGCGGGGGCCAATGCCAAGGTATTGGCAAACAGCGCCCACATCGGGTGGATCATTGGGGTCGGGTGATAGAGCAGCAGGGTTTCCATCGGTATAGCCCGTCAGGATGGGCAGAGGATTGTGCGAGTTATGGTTGTGGGTGATGGTTCGGATGAGGCTGGTTTTGTGCATCCATTTGGCGGTATTGGGAAGATGCTCGCAGATTTGCAAGCCTGGTAGCGAGGTTGCGATGGGTTTAAATTCCCCACGAACTTCTGCGGGGGCCTGGGGTTTCATGTCAAACATATCCATATGGCTGGGCCCGCCCAGTAGATTGAATAGAATCACCGATTTGGCTTTGCCTGGATGTCGTTTGCTACTTTGTTCTTTAGCCTTGAGAAAGCCCGGTGTGGTCAGGCCAAAGAGGGATAGCCCGCCTGCTTGCATCAGCTTTCTGCGATTGAATGTTTCGCCCGGTGTTTTTGCAGCTCCGAAAATTTCAAGCATGGCGATCTCCTTTTATTCAGCAATCAGAGACAAGAAGCAGGCAGAGGGATGATTATCATGGTTTATCAGGTTTTTTGCAATTCAATTTATGAGAGTCTTTGTCGTGTTTTTTATTGTCTTGAATAAAGTCCCATTCAATGCACAATGATTGAAATATCGTTGAAGGGATTATCTCGCCTAGTTTTCGTAACTTGGTTGCGGTGGTTAAAAAGTATTTGAAACTGGTATTAATTGAGGTGGAGCTTGATCATGAAGAACTGGCCCGATAAGCTTTTTATCAATAATAACTGGGTGCATGGTATTGCGGGTAAGAAATGGGATGTGATTAATCCAGCTAACGGCGCATTGCTTGCGAGTGTTGCCATTGCAGATGCTCGGGATGTTGATGCTGCGGTGCAGGCTGCGCGCAAGGCTTTTGATGAAGGGCCTTGGCCAAAGATGGATCCCTTGGCCCGGGGCAGGTTGCTCTATAAGCTTGCTGAAAAAATCCGCGAGAACCTTAACGATCTAGCAATGACCGACACCTTGAATGTGGGCAAGCCCATTCGAGATACCCTTGGTTTTGATGTGCCTTGTGCTGCAGATCTTTTTGAAAGTTACGCAGGACTGCCTGATAAGATTGCAGGCAAGTGTTATGGAACATTGCCCGATAATGTGACAATGCAGTTTCGCGAGCCCATGGGCGTTATTGCTGCGATTGTGCCTTGGAACTTCCCGTTGACCAATGCTGCAATCAAGTTGGCCCCCATCCTTGCGTGTGGCAACACCGTGGTTCTTAAACCTTCCGAGGTTTCCCCACTTTCTGCATTGATGCTGGCTAAACTTGCGCAGGAAGTTGGATTTCCTGCGGGTGTGATTAATGTGATTCATGGCACTGGTGCAGAAGTTGGTACTGCGCTGGTTGAACACCGGGGCGTGGACAAAATAACTTTTACAGGCAGGCATCAGACCGGGGCGCAAATGTTGCAAGCCGCCAAGATCGGCATGAAGGGTGTGCTTTTAGAGCTTGGTGGTAAAACACCCAGCATTGTTTTCCCGGATGCGCACTTGGAAAATGTTGTTAACGGGGTGATCACGGGTATCTTTTTTAATCTTGGTCAGGTTTGTGTTGCTGGGTCGAGATTACTTGTTCATGCGAGTCAGCATGATGAAATCCTTGCACGCATTGTTGCAAAGGTGGGTTCGCTTAGGCAGGGTGATCCCACGGATCCTAATAATCATCTTGGATGCCTTGCTACCGCCCAGCATAAAAAGATTGTCATCAATTACATTGAACAGGCAAAAAATGAAGGTGCTCGATCTGTTCTTGCTGATTCTCAACTTTCGCAAAATCAGGGATGCTTTCATTCGCCTGTTATTTTCGATGGTGTAACTTCCAACATGACCATTGCACGCGAAGAAGTCTTCGGCCCGGTTCTCAGCGTGATGACTTATCAAGATGAAGAAGATGCCATCCGGATTGCAAACGACAGTGATTTTGGATTGATGGCCAATGTTTGGACCAATGATGGTGGCCGGGCATTGCGGGTTGCAAGGCGCTTAAAGGCGGGGAGGATTGCAATTAATGGGGGCGGTGCGCTTCGTGCCAATGTGCCTGTTTATGGCTATAAAATGAGCGGAATCGGTGCGGAGTTGGGCTTTGAAGAAGCGGTTCACGAGTACACCAATTCCAAGGCAGTATTGTATTCATTAGCAACGGAGAAAAGTCCATGGCCGGAATAGATCAAAGAATCGGAATGAAATTATCGGATCTTGATACTCCAACTTTATTGTTGGATAGAGGGGCGTGTGAGCGAAACTTGCTTCGCATGGCTTCTTTCTTCAAGGATCGCCCTTCGAAGTTGCGACCCCATTTTAAAAACCACAAGTGTATTACTTTGGCCAAGAAGCAAATTGCTGCAGGGGCTGTTGGTATGACTTGTGCCAAGCTTGCTGAAGCTGAGGTGCTTGTTGAGCATGGGTTTGATGATGTTTTGATTGCTAATCAAGTGGTGGGGAAGATTAAAACGCAGAGGCTTGCCAAGCTTGCGAAGAGGACCCGCATAAGTGTTGCGATTGATTGCATTGAACATGCGGTTGCAATCTCGCAGTCAGCGGCAGAAGAATCTTCAACCGTGAACTTGTTGGTTGAAGTGGATATTGGCATGGGTAGGTGTGGTGTTCCGCCTGGGGATGCCGCTTTGGAATTGGTGCGCAATATTGTGAAGCTGCCCAACATTCGGTTTGCAGGCTTGCAAGCATACGAGGGGCATTTGGTTAATGTGCTTGATCGAGAAGAACGAACCTCGCGGGCCCAAGCTGCAATGCAATTGGCGATTGAAACGCGTGACCTGATTCAATCTGCTGGCTATAAGGTTTTTTGCATCAGTGGATGTTCTAGTTCAACGTACGACAGCACTGGGGCACTTGCTGGCGTTGATGAAATCCAGGCGGGCACCTATGCCACCATGGATAAACAATACAAGAAGCTGGTTCCTGAATTCGATATTGCGCTTTCCGTTTTGGTTAGGGTGATCAGCAGGCCTTCAGCTCTTAAGGCAGTGATTGATGTAGGGGTGAAAGGTGCGGGGTGTGAGTTTGGCCTTCCGGGTATCAGGGATTTTCCCGATGTCGAAATCCCTTTCTTTCTTGCGGAGGAGCATTGCGTGATTAATCAATGCCCGGATTGGCAGGTAGGCCAGTTGCTTCACTTCATCCCAACTCATGCTTGTACCACCTGTAATTTGCATCGTGAAATACTTGTTTATGAAAATGACATCGTAGTGGAAGTATGGCCAATTGAAGCCTCAGGGAAACTTACATGATATGGGCCGTACCAAATAAGATGAATCAATCCATGGGGTTAGTGTTACTTTTATTTTAACTTGTTAGCATGGAAAAGATTCCTTCGTTAGAATAATTTCAGCATCCTAAGTTTGTTATTTTCTATTAAGGGTCGACAATGAAAACCTTTAGAGTTATTGCAGTTTCTTTTTTGCTTTTATTGATAGTAGATCTATTTGCATTTGAACTTTACGCTCAAGCTGCCAAGGTTGATCCCGGTATTCTTACGATTGATCGTATTTTTAACTCTAAAGAATTTGAACTCGAAAGCGCACCCGCAACGCGTTGGCGTAAAAATGGTGCGGTGAGCATCTCCCTCGAGTCAGGCGACAAAGGCCAGAAGCTTATCTCCCATGATTTGAATTCAGGGGTTCAGGAAACATTGGTTCCCGAGCATTGGTTGATTCCTGCAGGGGAAACCAAACCTCTTAATGTCGAAGATTATGAATTCTCGGATAATGGATCCAAGTTGCTGATTTACACCAATAGCAAGAAAGTATGGCGGGTAAATTCACGGGGAGACTATTGGGTGCTTGATCTTTCCAATCGAGAACTCAAAAAACTTGGGGGCGATTTTTTGCCTTCTACGCTGATGTTTGCAACCTTCTCTCCTGATGGTAAGCGCGTTTGTTTTGTTAATAAAAACAACCTCTATATTCAAGATCTACTCGATTTTAATATCACACCCCTTACCACAAATGGTACTGCAAAACTGATCAATGGTACTTTCGATTGGGTTTATGAAGAAGAATTGGGCTTGAGAAAAGGTTTTCGTTGGAGCCCTGATAGTAATGCTGTGGCGTACTGGCAAATCGATACCGAAGGCGTCAAAGATTTTCTTATCACCAGCAGTTCGGATGGCCCTTACCCCAAGTTAATTACTTTTGGTTACCCGAAAACCGGTGAGAAAAATCCTTCAGCCAAGATTGGTGTTGTCAGTGCCAAGGGTGGCGATACAGCTTTCCTGCAGATCCCAGGCGACTCCCGCGATCATTACCTTGCCAAGATGGATTGGGTTGACACCAGCATTGTGCTGCAGCAGTTTAATCGATTGCAAAACAAAAACACGGTGATGATTGCAGACCCCAAGACTGGAAAGTGCAACACGATTATGATTGAGACAGATAAGGCTTGGGTCGAAAACGATAATGAATTTCTTTGGATTAACAAGAATCAGAATTTTATATGGCTGAGTGAGCGCGATGGCTGGTGCCATGCTTATTTGGTCTCTCGTAGTGGAGATAAAATAACCCAGATCACCAAAGGCAATTTTGATGTGACTCATATTGAGTGTGTTGATGAAAAGAATGGCTGGCTTTACTACATGGCTTCGCCTGATAACCCTACGCAAAGGTATCTTTATCGGGTTTCCCTTAATGGTGGAAATTCTGAGTTGGTAAGCCCAAAGGATATGAAAGGTACGCATGCTTATTCTATATCCCCTGATGCTACCTATGCGGTTCATCGGTTTTCCAATTTCAGTACCCCCCCTTCCGCCCGGTTGATTCATCTTGCTGATCATAAGGTGATTAAGACTTATACTGAAAACGCAGCCTTCAAGAAGAAGCTTGAAACGATCAAGAAAGTGGGCACGGAGTTCTTCAGAGTAAAGGTTGACCAAGGTGTTGAATTGGATGGATGGTGCATCAAACCACCGGAGTTTGATCCTGCAAAAAAGCACCCTGTTTTGTTTTATGTATATGGCGAACCTGCAGGGCAGACCGTGCTTGATCGCTGGGATGGGAAGCGTTTTTTATGGCATGCCATGCTTGCTCAGAATGGTTACCTAGTTATGAGTATTGATAATCGGGGTACGCCATCGCCTAGGGGAAGGGATTGGCGCAAAAGTGTTTACAGGCAGGTTGGAATCCTTGCATCTTCTGATCAGGCTAATGCTGTCAAAGAACTTTTGAAAACGCATTCCTACATGGATGCTTCTAGAATTGCGATTTGGGGTTGGAGTGGTGGTGGGTCGATGACTCTCAATGCGGTTTTTCGCCATCCTGATCTTTATAAAACCGGTATGTCGATTGCGCCCGTGCCTAATCAGCGCCATTACGATACTATTTATCAGGAACGCTACATGGGCCTGCCCGCAGATAATCCAGAGGGTTATAAAAATGGTTCGCCCATTAATTTTGCACATCAGTTGAAAGGCAAGCTGCTTCTTGTGCATGGCACAGGCGATGACAATTGCCATTACTTAGGTATGGAAACACTTATTGATGAACTAATAAGCCATAACAAACAATTTACGATGCTCGCCTACCCTAATCGAAGCCATAGCATTAATGAAGGAAAGAACACCACTAGGCACCTTTACGATTTGCTGACCAAGTATTTGTTTAATAATAATTAGTAATGGAAGTGAAGCGGTAAGTGTTTTACTATTTTGTATTGCAGATGTTCAATTTTTTTAAGAGTGACCACCATGAAAATCAAGCGTATTCGTGCTTACCAAGTCGATCTCCCTCTTGTTGAAGGTAGTTACAAATGGTCGGGTGGTAAATCCGTATCTGTTTTTGATTCGACAGTGGTTGAAATTGAAACCGACACAGGCGTTATAGGCTATGGCGAAGTATGCCCGCTTGGGCCCTTCTATCTTCCTGCTTATGCCAACGGCGTTCGCGCTGGTATCGTTGAACTTGGCAGACATTTGATTGGCGAAAATCCAATTGAATTGCAAAAGCTAAATCGCCTAATGGATGCCGCGCTTAAAGGGCATGCCTATGTGAAATCGGGCATTGATATGGCTTGTTGGGATATCCTTGGCAAGGTTACTAACCAACCTGTTTGCACTTTGATGGGTGGAAGATATGGCGATAGCGTTAACTTGTATCGGGCTATTTCTCAGGAAGCTCCGGAAGCGATGGCCAATAAAGTTGCGGGCTATCGGGCAGAAGGTTATAAGCGTTTTCAGCTTAAAGTTGGTGGCGATGCCGCAGTTGATATTGCGCGGATCCAGGCTGTTGCAGCTAAATTACAACCAGGCGATAGATTAGTTGCAGATGCGAACACCGGTTGGCTTATGCATGATGCGATGAGGGTTGTAAAAGCTGTTAAAGATGTTGATGTTTATATCGAGCAACCATGCCTTTCTTACGAAGAATGTCTTTCCATTCGAAGGCACACCAACAATCCTTTTATTCTTGATGAGGTGATTGATTCGGTTGATGTGCTGATGAAAGGGAATGCAGATTTAGCTATGGATGTGGTAAATCTTAAAATCAGTAAGTTTGGCGGCCTTACGAAAGTGAAACAGGCACGCGATCTTTGTGTTTCACTTGGCATTGCAATGACATTGGAAGATAGTTGGGGCGGAGATATTATCACTGCTGCGATTGCCCACTTGGCGCAAAGCACCCCACCAGAATTCCAGTTCTCTGCTACTGACTTTAACAGCTATGTTTCCGTAAGTATTGCAGATGGAGCGCCTCAAAGAATCGATGGAAAAATGTCTGCAAGCACCGCACCAGGCTTGGGTATTACCCCCAAGATGAATGTGCTGGGCAAGCCAGTGCTTGAAGTTTCGTAAGCTGTAATTTAAGTGATGCTATTTGTCTTTATCCCATTGATCGAACAGGCGCCCTTCGTGGTCGAATGCTTTTAGATTAAGTCGGTTGCCTGTGATAGAGATCTGACAAAAGTGATAATCGGACCTGATCTCTGCTTTGAACCAAGTGGGGGTAGGCGCAAAGTTTTCGAGCGAGCCGCCCCCGCCTCCGCTGGTTACATAAGTGATACCTTTTAAGCGATCGACCTTCCCGCCCTTGATTGGAAGTGTTCGTTCATAAACATGAACATGGCCATTGAATACCATGTCCACACCATATTTTTCATAGAGATGAACAATCGATCGGACGTTCTTGTCGCCTAGGTTGGAGCCGCCCACCCAGGTATCGCCATAGTCGTTATCATCGGAAGAGTAGGCTGGATGATGGTGGTAGACAATTTTCCAGGTGGCCTTGGAGGATGCAAGTTCCTTTTCAAGCCAGGCGTATTGCTGGGTAAGAGGGAGCAGCGATTTATTACTATCAAGCACGAAGAAATCTGCATTTCCATAGCTGTAGCGGTAGAAATATTCTGGTTTTGGTAGTGCAAAATAGTTGTAGTAATGCTCATGATTTTTTTCATGATTGCCAATGGTGGGGAAGACGGGGACCCTACAAAGAAGATCGATGGAGGGTTTGAAGAGTTCGTTGACCCATTCGTTTTTATCAGGGCCGTTATCGACGACATCGCCAACATGCATGAGGAAGTGGGGCCTTCGCTCCCAAATAAGCTTCATGACTTTGCCTGTCATTTTTGGATTTTTCTGGGTGTCGCCTATCACGCAAAAAGAAAAGGGTTCATCATCAACAACTGCAGTTTGAAAAGTAAGTATCCCCGATTGAGCAACTCCACCTGCATCAGATTTGCTTTCAACTTGGTAAAAGTACTTGGTAGCAGGTTCGAGTCTTTCTAGAAGTACTTCATGAATAAGTAATGCCCCTTCTTTTGTCGCAGACATTTCTAACGGGAGCTTGGTGCCAAACTTTACTGTTGAAGACGCAAGAACAGAAGTTTCCCACATGATGGTTATGGAGCTTTTTGTTGGAAATTGCAAATAAGGTGCAATAACAAAACCTGTTGGAAGAGGTATTGGGGCAAGACTTGCAAGGGCAGCATCTTTTTCGAAAAGGGTTGCGATTTGGTCTGCAGATAATGCAGATTGATAGAGGTTGATCTCTTTGATCGCACCTACCAAGCCAAAATCTTCATCATCATCACGGTATCTACCAATGATGAAGGGCGCAGCAGATGCGTAATTGATTGATTTGGATTGTTCCTTGGATTCGCCTTCGAGTTTGCCATTGATGAAAATACGCATGGAAGCACCATCGTAGGAAGTAGCTATGTGAAACCATTTTCCTTTTTGATAACTGGATTTGGAACGAAGTGTGGTGATTTTCCCATCGCCATCATCTGCACCGTTTGAACTTAGAGTGAAAGTGAATTTGTCGTTATCGTAGCCAAGGAGCCAACCTTTTTCGTAATTGCCATTGTCTTGGATGCAGCCAATAATGCCTCCGTTGGTGGTGCCTTCATCGATACGAATCCAGGAGGAGAGGGAGAATTTTTCATGAGGCAAGCCTGGTTCTGCGCCAGTTGCGTTTTCTTTAAGAATAAACCCATCGGTGCCATGAAACTCATAAAAGCTATGTGCATCAATTTGCTTGAAGGAGGGAACGCCAATCGTTTTTCCAGAGAACCTGCCTGCTTTATCAGAGAGCCTTTGGCTGGAAACACCCTTGGTATCGAAGATCCAAGTGTTGGAAGGTTTGGGAACGGCTCCTTGCGCAGAGAGGAATTCAAACCCAGAGAGGAATGTTACGAGGCCGATGAGTGCGAAGGATGAGAAAATCAAAACACGGTTACGAAAGTTCTTGTTCATAGTAAACCACCATGAGAGTTCGATTAAATAGCTATGAGAAAGAGTATACCTTTTAGATGGGCGCAGGGATATCTCTGCGTTCGAAGATGCGCCAAGATATTAGGTATCCTAAAGTTCCAACGCCATAAAGAACGAGAAGACACGGAACTTGAAATAAAGTTTCGCCTTGGTTCCACTCCGAGAAATTGACGCTCCAACCTCTGCCCAGAATCATTTGTTGGGGCTGGTAGTAATAAAAGATGGTAAGCGGGCGTAGGGGCATGAGTGGTTCCCATACTTGTGAAATAACATTAATGAGGAACATGATAAGAATTAGGAAAACAGCATAGCCCAGAACTCGGAACCTGAATCTGCCGGTTGCTGAAATAGCCATGGTGATGCCTGTGATAGCGAAAATCAAACCGCCTGTAGCTAGAAGCCCTTTACCAAGAAGTTCTGGATGTAATGCGAGCCTTCCTTCGCCTGGTAGCATTTTTGTCTGAACAGTTGCTGCTGTTGATAAAGTGGGATCTTTTATTTTTACTTTCAGCCCTGCGATTCCAAATTCGATATCCACCTTTTGGATCTTGGGAAGGTTGTCGTATTCTTTCAATGTTAAGGGGTTTACAAGCCAGTAGCCAACATAAGAACCAAACCACATGCTCAGGCAAATAAGCGGAATGGTGATGATATCAACAACGAGGTGGGCAAGAATTAAAGTGCCCCTTCCAATGGGTTGAGAAAGAAGGAGCTCCATGGTGCCCCGGTCAATTTCGCCTGCGAGAGCACCCGCGGCTCTTCCTACCGCCCAGATGCAAATGATGGTTTGAACCAGGGGATGAACATAGGCGATGGTGAACATATCCATTGCGTTATTGAGGTCGATGGTTTCGCCCCCGATGATGGATCGGATGAGTTTTCCAGGGCCGTCAAATACAACTTTTTCAACTTGCTTGATATCGATACCAGAATACCCAGCCATGCCATAAAAGAAGGGCGCGAGTTGGGCGATGATGCGTTCCATGATTTTGGTCCAGAAGACCTGGAACAAGCAAAGGAGAGAGGCGGTGACGAACAAAGTCAGCCTGAGATCGCGGAGAAGTTTAAGAACAAGGGTAAGAATCACGCGCCTTCTCCGTGGATTTTTCGATAAATACTGTCAAGGCCCAAAGGTTCGATACTAAGCTCTAAGAGATCAAGTTTGCCGATCCAACCCATAAGGGGTTCGAGTGCGCCATTATGTTCAAGATGCAAAAGCGTTTCTTCCTTGCGAACTAAAAGCAACCCCGTTAAATCGGGAATGGTAGTATCGCGAGCCAACCGTAAACGAATGCGCCTGCCAGATGCTAGGTCGCTCATCGATTGCTGATGAACCAATTGGCCTTTGCGTAAAATGCCTATGCGATCGCAAACGGTTTCAACCTCACTAAGAACATGCGAAGAAAAGAAGACCGATTGCCCCCGCTTTTTGGCAGCTTTAACTTCATCGAGAAGAGCGGTACGCATGGTTGGGTCAAGCGTATTCGTAGGCTCATCCATGATGATGAGTTCTGCATAGGGATCAAGCACTAAAAGCAGTGCGACTTTACGCTTCATGCCGCTAGACATATTTGCCATGGGGGTATCGATATCGATATCAAAAATGCTGGCCATTTTGTTTAGGTCTGGGCGGACGGGTCTATTGCGTAAGCCGCTAAGGAAGTTAACCAATTGCCTACCTGACATGTTTTCGTAGAGTCGCAATTCACCTGGGAGGTATGCGATTTTTTTTCTAGCTGCAACGCCATCGGCCCAGCAATCGTGGTTAGCGATTAGGGCTTTGCCCGAGGAGGGTTGAAGGAAGCCCATGATAAGGCGAAGTGCGGTGGATTTACCCGCGCCATTAGGGCCCAATAGGCCATAGACTTCGCCTGGCGCGATGTGCATATTAAGGGACCGTAGCGCATAAAAATCGCCATAGCATTTGGAAAGATCTTGAGTTTTAAGAAGCATTGAGCACCGTAATAAACATATAAATCACATCAACTTAATTATTCTACCAATCATTAATAGCATGGTTGGGATTATTTCGCCTCTACTTGTAAAAAACACATAACATCAGGGTTTTAAGCTTTTAAGCTTTTAAAAAGAATAGACAATGTTACTATAAAATAATCATATGGTTTTTTAGAAATGTTTTATCCCCAGAAAGCATGTGGTTTTTATGGCGCCAACTAGGGTGACCCTTAGGCAATCTGCAACTTGCCCCAACTGCATGGGGAAGTTTGCCCCTGAAGATGCACTTTGGGTTGCAAGCCATCAAAGCTTAGCGGGTGACAGGCGCCTACGCAGGGAAGATGCCTTGATGCGTTTTCTGCCTTCCCGATTTAGCCCTGAAGGTTTTGCGATTGATCCTAAAGGCGTGGTTTGCAAAAAGCTCGCCTGTCCTAATTGTCACCTCGAAATACCCAGAGAAGTTCTTGAAAGTAGAATCAAGTTTTTCTCAATCATCGGTACGCCAGGTAGTGGTAAATCATTTCTCTTAGCATGCATGACGCATGAACTTCGAAGAGTGATGCAGGATAAATTCTTACTCAGGTTTTTCGATCCTGATCCCACTTTTAACAACGCCCTCATTCAATATGAAAATAATATTTTCCATAATCCCGCACCCGATAAACAATGCACCCCCGATGATTTGATCAGGCGTACTCAGGAATTGGACGATAGTCTTTTTAACGAAGTCCTGATCAGTGATCAGGCAGTCAATCTTGCCAAGCCCTTTATCTTTCAAATTGAACCGGGCAATGGGCACCCCCGTGCAAACAACAATGAACATCGATTGATTTCCCTTTATGATAACTCAGGCGAATCCTTTAAAACAGGCAAAGATACTTCTGAAAACCAAGTGACGATCCATCTTCGTGAAGCTGATGCCCTCTTCTATCTATTTGACCCAACTCAAAATATTCGAATCCGAAAAGAAGCTGAGAGAGTTCAACAGCAATCGATGAATAGTTATAAAAACATCGATGATAGGCAGGAAACCATTCTTTCTGAAGCGCTAAGCAGGATTTGGCGCCATCGGGGTTTAAGTGCTTCCAACAAGTACGATAGGCCGTTGATTGTCGTTTTAACAAAGTGGGATTCATGGTGCCATCTGGTTCCCAATGTTTCGATGGCGGAACCCCTCATCGGCCAACCAGGAAAAGGTGGGCAACATTTGCTCTCGATACCAGCGATAAAGCAGGCCTCAAAGGAAATTAAAAAGTTCCTTGAGGATTATGCGCCTAATATTGTCAACGCTTGCGAGAACTTTGCTCAGGATGTCATTTACATTCCTGTGAGTTCGTTTGGCAGTAAGCCCACCTTAGGAACAGATAACAAAGCCATGATTAAGCCTAGCGAAATCAGGCCGATCTGGGCTTCGGTGCCCATGCTTTACGCCTTGGCGAAAACAGTCAAAGATATATTGCCTTTGTGGTTGAAAAATCCAGATGATGCCACCCGTGCCCCAAAGAATAATAGGTAAAAGGTTCAAATATGCCCAGAGAACTTATTTACACTGCTGCAGATGAAGGTATCGATGGTTTGCGTGGTTGCCTATGCTATGCGGGCGCTTCGAATGATGCGCTTTCTAACAAACTTTTATTGCAGAATCTTTTGGCAATTAATAATTACCAAGAACTTTATAAGGCTGGTAACCCTAAGGCGCATAGCAATCCTATAGGGTTTTCGCATTATCGTTTTAATGCAGGTGCTCGCGATTGTTCAGTGATTTCCCGTATTGGCCCTGCCCCCCTTTACGCCAATCGAACTAACTTTATTGCTCACCATGTAATTTTAGAGGACATGGATAAAGCCAAGGCGGGCCCTGCTTGGGCGATTAATAACTTTAAGTTTCGAGATCATTGGTCGCCTCAGATTGGCAGGATCGATACCCAACGCTTGGCAATCGGTTCCTTGGAACCCCGTATCTGCAATTATTGGAAAAGCATCGTAGGCGATGCAGGTTGGGCAGGCTGGCTTGCAGAACGGGCATTATCGGGCAAACCCATAACAGTGCTTTATCCCACGGGTTTAGATCCTCTGGCTTTAATACAAGAAGCGATAGCATTGCTTCCAGAATACCAGCGCTGGAATATAACTTTCAGCACTTATTACACTTTGGGGGGAAGAGGCCCCAATTGCACCTTGCGCTTTATTCCGCTGGATGCAGATTCACTTGCTGCGCCTTTTTCTGATAAAACTTTTCACGATGGGGTGCTTAATCTTGCAAGAAGCTTAGGCAGCGCGCCTGCTGGGGCATTAGTAAACTTAGCGCGTGGCGAAAAGCCCAAAGATAAACCAATTCCGACTGGATTGGGTGTGCCATCAGGATCTTCTTTTATACCGAGTTTCGATCCCAATAAATCTGACATACCAGGGTTGAAGCCTAGAAAAGATCCACTATTTAATAAGTCGGAATTATTTATCGACACAAAAGACAACGTTGAAAGTTTCGACAATTTAAAACCTTCTGGGCCTGATAACACTTGGAAAACAATAGCATTCTTAGCAGGGATCTTTGGCTTATTGTTTCTGCTTGTTTTGCCTCCGCTATTTACTTGGTTAATAACGGCAACTACCAACAATAGTAAATTGGAATTAGCTAGGCAGGAGAATAAAGTAAGCATTGAGATACTTAATGCATCGAATAAAACCCTTGAGGCCGAAAAAAGTAAAGCAGAGAAAGATTTAGACACTGCTGTTTTAGCTTTAAAGAATAAAATGGAGGATAAGGCAAACAAAGAAAAAGAAATCAAGGAAATCAATGACTCGCTAAAAGTGAGTAACATCAGCGAAGTAAAAGATATTAATGAACTATATGACAAGTTTGAAGCAAACAAAAACAAGAAGAGTGCTTTGGTGAAGATGCCTAAGAAATTAATGGAAGATTTAAGGGATATGCGAGAGAAAAACAAGAATATCATTTCTTCGAAAAATGAAAAAATAATCGATGAAAAAACCTTTGAAGTGTTTATTAAAAACAATAAGGGGAAAGTTCTTGATGATGGGAGTCTTATTCTTACCTATCTTGAAACGTATGAAAAAGACTTTTCTACGAAGGTTGCTAATTACGATAAGACAAAAAAATACTTTGCAACCAAAGCCTGGCTCGATGCAGATAAGTTGACATCGGAGGATAAAATATTGCTTGATTTTTTAAAGAAGGACTATAAATCAAAGTTTTCTGGTATGAATGATGATGCATTTCTACTTCCAATTGAATTGCTAATCCTAAGCAATATTTTAACTTTAAAAAACCTTAATAACTTAGATTTATATGTTGAATTTGAAGGTAATCTTAAGCCGTTGCATGATTTATTATTTGAAGATAAAGCCAATTACTTGGATGAAAATAAAATTAAGAATTACCTTAGCGGAAATTCGAATAATAATAAGCGTTTGAGTTTCATGGTTTTTCCTAAAACGAACCAAACAACTAAAGATGGCAGACTTACACTTCCAATAACTAAATCTGAAATTAATCAAAAAGAGTGGGATAGTTTTGTAGATGCATTTGACAAATATTTAAGCAAAGAAAAAGTTAAGTTAAATCCAGACGATCCTGTTCAAATGGTTAAGCCACTTAAAGATTTTACGAAGATTCAAGTGGATAAATTACTATCAATCTCAGGAGTCAAAAAATGACTTCCATTCCCATCCAATCTAAACTGCAACTTGGTTTTATGAAAATTGCATTTGCAATAACCCTGATTCTTACAGTTTTTTCTTCGTTAAGTGTATGGGTTATGTTGAATAGTCATTTTACCAAGGAATTTAAAGAAACTTATGAAAAATCTCAAGAAGTTCTTGTTGAACCAACTAAGACTAATATCGCATTGCAAAAAGAAATTCATGAAACGCAGGATAAAATAGGCGTTAAGGTGGAAGCTTTTAAAAATTTCAAAATGGACGGAACAGATACTAAATTTGAGGAAGCAAAGCAAAAACGAAAAAATAAAGATGCTGAGGAGAAATTTGTTTCAATTGAAATGAAAGATTTGCCTGAAAATCCTGTTTTTAAACTAAGTGAATTAGCCCCATTATTGGCGTTTAAGAATGTTAAAAGCATTTTAGAAAAGCAGATCAAAAAAGATTTTTCACAGGGTAAGTTAAAAGGCAACTCATTAACCCTTAATGATGTTTTGGTCAATTTTGTGAATGAGAGGAAAAAAGAATTAGCGCAAAGTGAAAAGTACAAGATGGAATTTGGGAAAAAATGGGTGGCCGAGTTAAAGGATCAGAAAAAAGCAGACAAAGAGAACGTGATTATTCAACTTAAAATAACTGAAAAACCTAGAGATAAAGATGGTAAGTTCAACGGATTTACAGAATTAAAAGGGGATTTAACAGGTTTAGAAACTTTGCTCGAAAAGCCAAATAGTGAAAAAATAAATTTGTTTTTTGCATTCGATTATTTTTCTCCCATTTTATTCTCGGTAATAAAAGCTAGTAATTTTGATAAAGATCCTAATAAAGAAATGGCAACAATAGAGGAAAAAAGAAAGCATTTGCTTAAGCTTTACGAAGAGTATAAAGCTTTTGTGGAATTATTAAAAAAAGATAACAAATAGGAATTATATGGTTCGTTACTACATTAAAAGTGGGATTTCTAAGGTTGGGCCTTTCTCCATCGATTCCCTTCAGTCCATGGTCAAGGCTAACCAATTGCAAGCCATTGACTTGCTTGCCATCGATGGTAAAAACTGGATTCAAGCTCGGTTTATCCCTGGGTTGTTTTCCGATGATTCTGATGTTGCAGGTGTTATAACCGCTGATTTCAATAATAAAGCGGTTAAAAAGTATGATGCACCTGAATTTTTTACCGTCCTCAAAGTTCTAATACCCGCATGCATTGTGATATTTCTTTTCGGACTCTTTCTTGGTTGGATAATTTTTGCTCCAGCAGCTAAAACATTCGCATTGGTTCAAGTAGACCGAGATAAACTTGATGTTGAAAATAAAGCTCTTAGTGAAGCTATTCGAACCACCTATATTCCAAAAATTGATCATCAAAAAGAAGTAGACAAAAGTTCTTCGGAATCTAAGGCTTTTATAACCAAACTTCAAAACGATTTAAAGAATGATAAATTTAACTATGATGGAACTGTTTTAGGCTTTCAAGAAAAGCTTAAAAAAAAGTCTGATGAAACCAAAGAAGTTTCCAAAAAGTTAGAGATGATCGAAGAAACAATTCAGCCTTTTAAAGAACTGGTCAATTCTCTTCCTGATGAGCCAAAACTTTTGGAGTTATTAACCGGATTGCAACAGATTCCCCAAGACGATAGAAGCCAAGCTTTTGGTAACTGCTTAAATGCGCTTGGTGAATTAAAGGGGGATATAGCTCAATTTCTTAAGTCTGATTATAAAATCAACCGAAATCGCTTTAATGAATCAATCGCTGATTTGATTATTTCCTGGTCTTTGAGCATCCAAAGGCTTGAGGCACTTTCCACAACTCACAAAAATACCGAGGCTTGCAAAACCGTGATGAATGACCTTGGATCTGGGAAAGATCTCGTTGGAATGTTTATGCTTGAGCAATTTGCAGATCCAAATAAAAGTGAAATGATCAAGAGTAAAATAAATTCTTCAATTGTTGCTGATGAAATAAAGAGGAAGGCTTTGGCGTCTTTAGAGAAGGCACAGATAAATGCTCCCGGGGTTCTTGAATTATTGAAAAGTGATACTGAATCAAAACCTAAGAGCAATTCTAAACAAAGTGGGCAGGGATTACAGAAAAAAGCCCAAGATTTGATTATGGATATAGCATTAAAATCTCGTGATGAGGTTCCTGTTCGTTATGAATTGCACGGCCTGCAGCTTGAAGCACTTTCCGAAATGGTAAAAGATTTGGTTTTAATGAAGGCGTTTGATAAAGACTTGGAGAACGATCTGAAAAAATATAAGTTTTTTATTCCGTTTGGGAAAACCATTGAGAGTAATGAACTGCGAGAAGAGTTTTCTAAAAAGATTTACGAAAAGTCGGGGGATATGAGTTCTAGGAGACCAGATAATTTAAAAAAACATCTGGAATCGATTGCTACCAATTATCAAATCATAGAAATTGCTGAACTGATATCTGGTAAATAAGTGAGGGTTGCGAATTTATGAGAATTGATAAAGCGGTGATGACTCTTAAGAATTACACCGAATCCAAAGAGCGGTCGCCTAGTTCTGCAGTAAGGGAAGCTGCTGAGGATTATGTACGTGCTTGTGAATCGATCAATACTGATTTGGCTCGATTGGAAGATTTACTCAATAAGAATCTTCGATCAGAGGCAATGCAATATGCCAACATCGAACCCAGAATTGAAGACCAGGTTGCCCAGTTAAATTTTCCAGGGCGGGTTGATTTTGAAATGATGGCTGCGTTTCAAGATCTGCCCGTAGGGTCGTCTTTAAAAATGGAAGTGATTGAAAATCTGCAATCAGCTTACGCAGAATATCAAGCTCTAGAGCATCAATACCGTAATTTGAGGAAGTTGGTATTGGAAAGGGCGCCCGTGGGGGAAAGAGTTAAAGCTCTGCGAGAAATTGCGATGCTGGATCGGATTAATGCAACGCTTATAGAGGATCTTGCGATTCTTGAAAAACAATTGCAGTTGGATTTGTTGAAAACGATCCGGAAATCTGCGCAGACTGGTGATATTCAGGAGATGTTTGAAGCGAAGGAAGAATTCAAACAGAACTGGGTTAATCCACCAGCACCAGGCGTGGTCGAAGAAATCGAGACGATAACCAGCAAAAAACAGGAAGAGTACAGCTCTAAGGAATTAACTGATCTTGCAAATCGTGGTATGCATTTTGTCCGTGCCAAGGACTACCAAAACGCCAAGAAGTGTTATGAAAGTTGGGCGAAAATTGCTGGACGAGTTGGGGTTAAAAAGGGGGATAGTTACTGGGCAAGAATTGAGCCCTTGTACATGTGGGTTGAGAAATACGAGAACGATTCGAAGGTTAAAGAATTTGCAGAAATGCAATTGTTTGCCTTAAGGAAAGCATTGCTTGAAGTAGTTCTTGATGCAAAATGCGCACAGCGTATTGCAGAATTTGAACGGCTGTATGCCGAGGTTGAAAATTCAGGGGCTAAGATTCCAAAAGATCTTCAAGGGTTGTTTGATTCGACCATCAGCAGAATGGTTGATTATCGAAAAAAGCATGAATTGTTTCTTTTAGCAGGGTTGTTTGCCGGTGGGATAATTCTTCTTTTAGCGTTTTTGATTTGGATGGTTGCACGGTCGAGGTGATTATAAAAAAGGGAAAGCATGGCATATTATTTACGGATTCAGGGGAAAACATTCGGCCCGCTCAATCATCCCGAAATGCTTCAGCTTAAGCAAAAAGGTAAGTTGAAACCATTTCATGAAGTTTCCACCGATCAAGTAGATTGGTTTTCTGCTTCAACCTATGCAGAGCTTTTTCCCCAAGCCATGGTTCAACCCAATGACGTTCCTATTGGGGTTTATCAGGTTGATGTAAGCCCAGTTATTCCTGATAAGAATTATAATCCTGCCCCCCCTAATAATGGAAATAGCGGTGGTTCTTCTACGCATATTGGTGACCTAGCCCTTGCAAGTATGATGACAGCAATTGCAGTTATCATGCATTTTGTAAACATTCAGCTTCAATTTAGTTTGGCCCCCTCGTTGCCCTTTAAAATTGAAATGGATAGCGATCATGTAATCTTAGTTGTTATTACTGTTTTTTCACTCTTGGTGATGTTTGGCTTGTTTATCGTTGGTGCAGTGTTTTTCATGAAGGCATCGCAGACTCTTCGCTCTTCAGGATTTGCAATCAGTTTTTTGATATTAATGGTTCTTGCGCTTGTGTTCTTTCTTGCGTCTGCAGTTACCTTCAGTGTGGGTAAAACTTTTGACACTTTTCGAGTGGGTGTAATTCTTTTTATTCTTGGATTGATAACGTACTACAGTGCCTTTACGGTAATCACATTTCTTTATAACCGTGCATTTGAAATCATTAACCGTCCTGGCTTGGCCTATTCTTCCCATTTGCTCGCTTTTGCCTTGATGGGGACTATTTTCTTGTTTTCCTTGAGTTCTTTTGTCAATGCCTTCATGATGAATCCCCTAAATGATACGGCCAAGGTTTATTGGGTTTCTTCGATAATCGCATTAGAAATGCTTGGAATACTGCAGGTTTTTCTAGTTTGGTTCCTTTATCATACATTTGCATTACGCTTTTATCTTACCAGAATTCTTACGGGCAAGGCGTAGCCTTCCATTGACCTTTACCCCTGTTTTCTGGCATGATTCATCCTTGTATTCAATGAGGATTAGCCATGGATGGCATCAGTAAGCCGAATAACATTTACGATTGGACGAAGCACCTTTGGTGTGAAATTCTTTTTCCCACCTGCGATACCCAATCGCCTGAAAAAGGATTGCTTTCACATCGGTTGATTTTATGTATTCTTGCTCTTCTACTTTTGTTTAGCAGGCTCGATTTTTCATTATTCGAACCTGATGAAACTCGTTATGCAGAAATCCCACGCGAAATGCTCGCCAATAATGAATGGCTCGTACCTTTATTAGCTGGCGAACCTTATCTCGATAAGCCACCTTTGCTTTATTGGCTTACTATGTTTTCGTATCAAACATTTGGAGTTGGAGTTTGGCAGGCCCGTTTGGTGCCAGCACTTGCGTTATTGCTTGGATTGATTTTGACCTATGAACTTGGAAGAAGAATCGTTGGACCGCGGGAAGCATTTGCTGGGACATTGTTTTTATTG
>Ga0194045_1000129_pt1 | contig 22821 bp, 14 predicted proteins | sample JunL6211m_MetaG_FD_161686 | JGI IMG/M metagenome (GOLD analysis project Ga0194045, IMG submission 161686) | Anoxic zone freshwater microbial communities from boreal shield lake in IISD Experimental Lakes Area, Ontario, Canada - Jun2016-L626-11m | ecosystem: Environmental > Aquatic > Freshwater >...
TATCCCTCCAGCACTCTCGCAAGTCGAACGAGTATCGACCCTATCCATTCAGATCGACAGCGAGCCCTCGCTGGATGAACGTCGGAATGTGGTACGAGTCTTAATGGAATCGGAGGAGTCGTCGTCGCAAAGGCTCTCTCCAATCGGTTGGATTCGATTTCGGCTCGGGATTTAGTTTTCTCTTGATGTTAGTCGACCCCGTCCTGAAATCCCATCAACCCAACATAACCAAGAACAACCTGCTTGGTATTCCCATCGCTAGTTCTCGATCGACGGGTAATCTCGCCAAAGGGCTGTTGCAGTTTTCTCCGTCGTAGTTTTCCCCGTCGCAGTTTGCTCAGCGCTCGAAATCACAATCGCTTGTTCAATCAAACGAAGGGCTTGATCCGATGCACTTTCGTCATCACACAAGATTTCCAGCAACGGTTGCCCCGTCTCCACGGATTCGCCAATCTTGCGATGCATTTTGATGCCGACCGAAAAGTCGATAGCTTCACCTGCGATTTTCCTACCGCCCCCCATCGCGATGATGGCTTGGCCTAGCAATTGACCATCCAAGGAACTAACGAGTCCGCTATGGCTGGCAAGAAATCGGCGGCTCTTGCCCAACGGTCGGCTTGACGATAGCGAACCGCTTTGGGCTTGTACCATCCGTTCGAAACGTTCCATGGCAGCGCCATTATCCAGTAATCTACTCAGTCGCAGGCGAGCATCGTCTAAGTTCGTTTCGCATTGCGTGCTGATTAGCAATCGAGCTGCAAGTTCGATGGTTAGTTCTCGCACGTCGGACGGCCCTCCGCCTTGCAATACTTCGATCGATTCGTCAACTTCGCATGCGTTGCCAATCATCGCTCCCAAGGGTTGGGTCATATCCGTGATGAGTGCCCTCGTTTTAACTCCAGCGCTCTTGCCAACTCGCATGAGCGAAGCGGCCAGTTGCTCGGCTAAGGCCTCGGTAGCTAAAAAAGCACCGCTCCCAAACTTGACATCCAAGACTAAAGCATCGAGTGTTTCTGCAATTTTTTTGGACATGATACTCGCGGTTATTAAGGGGATTGACGGTACCGTTGCAGTCACATCGCGTAGGCCATAGAGTTTTTTGTCGGCAGGAACGAGCGTATCCGTAGCACCCGTAATCACGCACCCAACGCTTCGCAATTGGGACTCGATGTCGGATTCTGATAGGTTGGTCTTAAATCCAGAAATAGCCTCGAGTTTATCGAGCGTTCCGCCTGTAATTCCAAGCCCGCGACCGCTGATCATAGGTACATGCAGTTCGCAGCAAGCCAGTAACGGAGCTAGTATGAGAGATGTTTTGTCGCCAAGGCCGCCCGTAGAGTGTTTGTCAACTCGCGGGGTATCATCGACTTTTGTAAGTCTTGAGCCACTAGCGATCATCGCATCGGTCAAGTTTGAGATCTCTCGTTCGTTCATCCCGTTGAGAAAAATGGCCATTGCGAGAGCCGACATTTGATAGTCTGGAATAGAGCCGCGAGCATATCCCTGGATCATGAACTCGATCTCATCGTTCGAAAGTTGCTCTCGATCACGCTTTTTTGAAATGACAACGGCTGGGATCATGATTAGTTCGACCGAAGGAATGAAGTAGAGACTAGACTAGTCGTTTAATGGCTACCCGAAGGCGTCCGTGCGACCATTAATGGTCGCCTACGGCTTGCCATCAAACGGAAATGCCCCCCATCAAGACCCATTCTGCAGTCTCCATCATTGGAACCGAGGGTGGACGCACAGGATGGACGCACAGGGTGAATGCATAGGGTGAATGCATAGGGTGACGGATTTTGCAGCACGGATTATCCGTTATGATATCCGATACCAAAGCGTCGCTGTCAGCGACGTTTAAAATCGAGTCAGACGAAAAAATTGAAATTGAGAACAATATGATCAACGCAAATCAGCAACATGAATGGCTTCGAAGACTGCCAATAACGCTTGCTTTGACTGTTGGTTCAGCTTGGTCGACGCTCGTTTTAGGCGCTCAAGATGACACCGATTTGAATCGCCTAAACATGGCAAAGTCGCAAGCCCGAGGGATGGCGTTCGCGTTTAAGTCGGCATCGGCCAAGATGATGCCTAGCGTGGTAACTGTGCTCGCGAAACGGCAAAATGTCGACGAAACAGAGGACACGCTCGATTTGCTCAACGAAGACTCAAACCGAGATTTTGAGCTCGGGTCGGGTGTCATTATCTCTGCGGATGGAATTTGCGTCACGAACCACCACGTCATCAAGAATGCCAAGAGCATTCGCGTTCGCATGGCGGATGGCCGTTCGTTCGCGGGAAAAGATGTTCGTTCGGATGCTTCGAGTGATGTCGCGGTTTTTCGCATCGCCAGCAAAGAACCTTTGCCTGCAGCGACCATCGGCAACTCCGAATCCATCTCCATTGGTGATTGGGTGTTGGCGATCGGCAGCCCCTTTGCATTAGATCAAACCGTTAGCGTTGGGATCATAAGCAACAGCTCCGGCCGAACCATGAACTTATTACAAGGGCTACTTTTGCAAACGGATGCGACGATTAATCCGGGCAATTCAGGCGGTGCCCTTTTGGATATTAATGGCGAATTAATCGGAATCAACACCGCGATCGCAACGACCAGTGGTCAGTTTCAAGGAGTGGGATTTGCGATTCCAATCCGTCGCGTTCAATGGATCACCAAAGAGTTACTCGAAAACGGCAAAGTCCGAAGGGCCAGGCTTGGCGTACGTGTCGATCCCATTCCTCAGAGTTTGGCGGAAGAACTTAATATTGAGGTCCGAAGTGGCGTATATGTCAGCCGAGTATCACCCGACCTACCCGCTGAAAAGTGTGGCATGGAACAAGGCGATATTATTGTTCAACTCGGAGAGCAACGAATTTTCTCAGCCGAGTACTTTAGAAGTGTCGTAGAACAACTTCCGGCGGATCGCTCGTATCCAGTCAAGGTCCTTCGTGAAGGCAAACCGCTGACTCTAGACATTCAGCCCGTTTTTCGCGACGAGTAGGTCATCCACGAAGGGCCAGTATAGGACCATTGATCCCGGCCAAACGGATCGGGACTTTCCGTCGATCCGCTGGGCGGCCCGGTCCACTTCGCTTTTCCTCGCCTGGTTTGGGCGAGAAGATCTTTTTAAATCCCGGAAAACGGAAAAAGCGAAAATTTTTTCATCAAGCGCTTCCATAACCACTAACAGGAGCTAAACTCTTCTGCTTGGGTAAGGTGTGAGGGCAAAAGAGTTGCCCTTTGCCTGGCATTTGTCTTTTAATGTCATGCGTCCTAACCCAGCAATGATAGACAACTTTTGAATTACAGCCGTTACATCTTGTTTGTGACGGAGAGCGTAAGCGTGATCGACCGGCCTTCTGTATGGTGGCCAATTTTTATTTCGAGGAGACTACGATGAAGTTTCGCCCAGGTTATGCCCTAGGGCTGGCTGCCATGTTATTTGGGGCCAGTAATGTTTTTGCAGATTGCGGTTGCGGGAGCGGTGGATCCACCGTTGTTGCTTCTGGAAGTGTGATGAGTGGTACGATTGTAGGTGGTGGAGATGCTGGCGGATTGGGTTGCGGAGCTCAAGTGAGCTACGTCGAAAAGACGATCATGGTGCCAACGCAAGTCACCGAAATGCGAACCGTAACCAGAAACGCTTCCAAAGTAGAAGCTCGTACACGCACTTACACAGTGACAAAGCAAGTTCCACGCACTGAGACCAAGACCAGCACCAGCACGGTTATGGTTCCAAAGCAAGAGACCAAGCAAGTTAACTACACAGTTAACGTGCCTGTCACGAGCCAAGTTGAAGAATCGTACCAAGTCAATGTACCAAGCACTGTTAACGAAGAAGTGCCGTACACCGTCAACGAAACCGTCTACACCGACAAGGTTGAGACATACACCGTTCAAGTTCCATCGACCGTTGTCGAACAAGTCGCGTACCAAGTTGCTGTAAGCAAGTCGGTTCCTGAAGTTCAGAACTACACAGTTTCTGTTCCGTCGACCGTTATGGAAACTGTCGACTATACCGTTCAAGTTCCAACCTACGTTGACGTAGTTCAAACTTACAACGTTACGGTTCCTGTCACAACACAAGAACAAGTTGCTTACTCAGTACAAGTTCCTGTTTACACAGACGAACAAGTTCCTTACACAGTTCAAGTCCCTGTGTACTCCGACGAAGTTCAGTCGTACACCGTCAAGGTTCCTTACACGGAACAACGTGCTGGTACGCGACAAGTTTGCCGCTCGTACCCAGTCACGACCACCAAGACGTGTACCAAGGATATGGGCTCGTACCAAACTGTAACTGAAGAAGTTGCTGTTGGTTGCGGTGCTGTTGGTTACGGTAGTGCTTCGGCTGGTAACGGTTCGGCTTCGGCCGGCGGTTGCGGCTGTGCAACTCCTGTTGTAAACTGCGGTTGCGGAACACCTGCACCTGCCGCTGACGGTTGTGGAGGCGCTCCTGCCATGACAACTCGTACCGTTTGCAAAAAAGTTTGGGTTCCAAACGTCGTAACTCAAGAAGTTCCTGTCACGACAATGCAACGTCAAATGGTTGACGAGCCTTATACCTACAACGTATCGCTCTGTCGCGACGAAGTTCGCCAACGAACGGTTAAGAAGGTTAGCTACGCACCTGAGACCCGTACACGTACGGTCAAGAAGTGCACCATGACCACTGAGCCACGTACCCGTACTGTAAACAAGGTTTCGTACACGACCGAAGCTCGTCAACGCACTGTCAAGCAGTGCCAGATGAACACCGAAACGCGTCAACGTCAAGTTGCGAAGACTGTCTACAACACGGAAACCCGTCAACGAACTGTCAACAAGACGGTTACCGAAATGGAAACCCGTACACGTGACGTCAGCAAGACTGTTTACAACGCCGAATCACGAACTCGAACCGTTAAGGTCGCAAGCGTGGTTCCAAAGCAAATGACTCGCACCGTGAGCAAAGTTGTCTACACGCCAGAAACTCGTTCTCGCATGAAGACAGTTGTCAACATGACAACCGAGAACAAGGTTCGAGATGTTGTGTCGACAGTTATGGTTCCAGAACAACGTACCAATACCTACAACGTAACGGTTTACGATTCGGTCAACGAAGAAAAGACGGACACCTACAACGTTTCCGTGCCTTACACAACCACCGAAGAAGTTGCTGTTACCGTTTGCAAGATGGTTCCACAAACCGTGACGGTTCCTGTCATCACCAATGGCTACGGAGTTTCCGGAGTCATCAGTGGCGGAGCAATCAGCGGCGGAGCATACAGCGACGGAGCCATGAGCGGCGGAGCAATCAGCGGCGGAGCCATGGGCAGCGGCTGTGGTTGCGGAACTCCTGCACCAGCAGCTTCGGGCTGCGGATGCAAGTAATTCGTGACAATGTTAGTTGAACGACGTTAGTTGAACGACGCTCCGCGTCGTTCTAAATCGGAAAAGCCGTGCCGCAGGGCACGACGAAAAAATCAAAACGGTCTGTGCGAGCTATCTTGCACAGGCCGTTTTTCTTTTGGCATCCCAAGGTATAATGAGAGACCCAATTTCCTCATTTCCCTACTTGTTTGATTGCAAGCCATGCCAACCCCACAGAGACTGACCGATCCGTTCGGTGCCCGCGATACGTTTCGTGCTCCCCAAGGCCAATTGGGTATCTACCGTCTCAGCAAACTCGAGAAAGATGGGATCGCACCCGTCTCAAAGCTACCTTTTTCTATACGAGTCTTGCTGGAAGCTGTACTGCGAAACTGCGATGGATACCAAGTCACCGAAGCCGATGTTCGGAACCTTGCAAACTGGAATGCAGCCAAGCCCGCCGAACTGGAAGTGCCTTTCAAACCGGCTCGTGTGGTATTGCAAGACTTCACAGGTGTGCCTGCCGTCGTCGACCTAGCTGCCATGCGGGACGCCATGAAAGTCCTCGGTGGCGACCCCAAGAAAATCAACCCACTCATTCCTGTCGATTTAGTTATCGACCACTCCGTACAAGTGGACTACTTCGGGGCAGCGGACTCGCTTGCCAAAAACGTGGAAGTGGAATTCGCACGCAACAAGGAACGCTACGAGTTTTTGCGATGGGGGCAACAAGCGTTCGATAATTTCCGCGTCGTTCCGCCCAACACAGGTATCGTTCACCAAGTCAATTTAGAATTCCTCGCGAAAACAGTTTTCTTGGGCAAGGATGCAGGTGGAGCGGTTGCGTACCCGGATACGCTCGTTGGTACCGATTCACACACCACCATGATTAACGGGTTGGGAGTATTGGGCTGGGGCGTTGGGGGGATCGAGGCCGAGGCAACCATGCTTGGTCAACCTCTGTACATGTTAATGCCCGAAGTGGTTGGGATGAAGCTCGTTGGTAAACTTGCGGCGGGTTCCACGGCAACCGACTTGGTGCTGCGTGTCACTGAGATTTTGCGCAAAGAAGGTGTCGTCAATAAATTCGTCGAGTTCTTTGGCGAAGGTGTATCACGAATGTCGCTTGCCGACAGAGCGACCATTGCCAATATGGCTCCAGAGTACGGAGCGACGATGGGGTTCTTTCCGGTCGATAGCGAAACGCTTGTGTACATGCGCCGCACCGGCCGAACATCGGATGAAATCGAATTGGTAGAACGCTATTGCAAGGAACAGGGACTCTTTCGTGTCGATGGTAGTCCTGAATTAAACTACACCAAGATCCTAACTCTGGATCTTGAAACGATCGAGCCGTCGATGGCAGGTCCAAAACGACCACAAGATCGGGTTGCACTGAAGTCGATTAAATCGTCGTTCGCCAAAGCACTCTCGGCACCCATCGCAGAGCGAGGCTTCGGACTTACAACGGACCAGATCGGTTCGACCGCCGCTGTCGAGAACAATGGTCATTCGACCACCATCAGCCACGGGTCGGTCGTGATCGCGTCCATCACATCATGCACCAACACCAGCAATCCATCCGTCATGCTGGGTGCTGGTCTGTTGGCCAAGAAAGCGGTTGCACGCGGCCTCAAGGTGAAATCGTTTGTCAAGACAAGCCTAGCGCCTGGCTCACGTGTTGTTACCGATTATCTTACCAAAGCCGATGTCCTCGGTTCGTTGGAGCAGCTCGGCTTCTTTGTCGTTGGCTATGGCTGCACGACATGCATTGGCAACAGTGGGCCGTTGCCCGAAGCGGTTTCGAACGCCATCAATGAAGGAAACTTAGTTGCAGCAGCCGTGCTAAGCGGCAACCGAAACTTCGAAGGACGCGTCAATCCACACACGCGTGCAAACTACCTTGCAAGCCCGGCCTTGGTTGTCGCCTATGCCATCGCCGGTACCATTGAAATCGATTTTGAAACCGAGCCCATTGGGCATGACGAAAGTGGCCAGCCGGTTTTCTTCCGCGAAATTTGGCCAACGCATGAAGAGATTGGCAAGGCAATGGACGAGAGTGTTCAACCAGAGATGTTTGTGAAGCAGTACTCAAGTGCGTTCACAGACAACGCAACCTGGAATGCCATCCCAATCACCCCAGGTGATCTCTACAAATGGGACGAGAAGAGCACCTACATCCAGCGGCCCCCATTTCTCGAAGGGATCACTCATGGCACTTGCACGATTTCGCCGATTCGAGGAGCAAGTGTTCTCGCCATGCTCGGAGACTCGGTTACGACGGACCATATTTCGCCAGCGGGTTCCATCACCAAAGACGGACCCGCCGGACGATTCTTGGTAGCGAACGGAGTGCATCCGCGCGACTTCAATAGTTATGGAGCTCGCAGAGGAAACGATCGCGTGATGGTGCGAGGTACGTTTGCGAACATCCGAATTCGCAACGCGCTTACACCTGGTATCGAGGGAGGCGTCACGAAGTACATTCCGACTGGCGAACAGATGAGTATCTACGACGCATCCATCTTATACCAAGCCTCGAAGACTCCTTTGATCATTCTTGCAGGTGCGGAATATGGTACTGGCTCGTCCCGCGATTGGGCTGCCAAGGGAACGCTCCAGCTTGGAATCCGAGCTGTGATTGCTGTCTCGTACGAACGCATTCACCGGAGCAACTTGGTGGGCATGGGCGTGTTGCCCCTGCAATTCCTGGAAGGGCAGAGTGCCGCAAGTCTTGCGTTGGCTGGCGACGAAACGTTCGACATCCCATCGCTTGGGGATGACCTCCAGCCACGCACTCGAATTGGAGTTGTTGCTACGAAGCCTGACGGAACCAAGAAAACGTTTGAAGCACTCGTTCGCATCGATACGCCGGTCGAGATCGACTACTATCGCAATGGCGGTATTCTGCCGACTGTTCTGCGCAAGCTAGCGGAAAGTTGAGCATGAGCGACAAATGAACCCATCCTTGCGCGATAATGGTACTCGTCGTGCGACGCGACGCGTCGTAGTGGATCTATGGCCGCAATAGAATCCGGCAAGGTATTCCTAATCGGAGCAGGACCAGGCGATCCAGGTTTGATCACGGTTCGCGGTGCGGAACTAATAGGCAGGGCAGACGTTGTTCTGTACGATGGGCTGGCCAACGAAGCCTTGCTCGCATACGCATCCAAGCATGCCGAAATCATCTGTGTTGGCAAACATGGCCACGGCGGCATGTGGAGTCAGAAGCAAATCGATGACCTGGTCGTCGAATTTGCGAAATTGGGAAAGTCGGTCGCAAGGCTCAAAGGTGGAGATACCGCTATCTTCGCCCGCACCGCAGAAGAAGTGGATCGGCTCATCGAGGAAGGAATCCCGTACGAGATCGTTCCGGGTATCACAGCCGCCTTAGCGGCAAGCGCATTTACCGGTATCCCGATTACGCACCGTGATTGGTCTTCCGCAGTTGCATTGATCACGGGACAGTTGCAACCGGCAGATGGCAGTGTTGAATCCGAAGAGTCGCAAGATTGGAATGCATTGGCACTTTTCCCCGGCACGCTGGTGCTTTATATGGGAGTCACAACGGCTGGTCACTGGAGCAGCAAGCTGATCGAGGCCGGCAAACCTCCTTCGACTCCGGTGGTTATAGTCCGACGATGTTCGTGGCCCGACCAAGAAGTGATTCGCTGCGAACTTGGAACGGTCGCTGCGACCATCGCATCCATGCCGCGTTTGAGGCCACCCATTATCAGTATTGTCGGTGACGTAATTCGAATGGCGAAAGCCATGGATTGGTTTTCCATCAGGCCCTGGTTTGGAAAACAAGTCTGGGTAACAAGTCCGGATCATACTGGAAGACTACTAGGTAAGAAATTTATCGAGCTAGGTGCACAAGTCATTCATCAACCGGTTATGAGTATCGAACCTCCGGAGGACTGGCATGACGTCGATTTAAAAATCCGATCCTTGGACCAATTCGATTGGGTTGTATTTAGCAGTATGGTTGGAGTCGAGAGCTTCTTCGCTCGCTTGTGGTTTCTGGGAAAAGATGGACGTTCGCTTTATCGTACGAAAATTGCGGCAGTCGGTAGCGGTACGGCGGCAGCAATCGCCAAACACTCACTGATTTGCGATGTTTTTCCAGAGTCGCACGGTTCCGAGACTTTGGTGGATCTCCTTGTTCAAGAGTGTGTGGGTAAGCGATTCCTGTTCGTTCGCAATCCGGATGGTGAAACAACTGCAATGAGCCGACTTTCAACTTCTCAAGCGATAGTAGAAACCTTAGATGTCTACCGCCAAAGCCTCGTGCAGCAATTGCCTCCAAAAGTAGCGGAGTGTCTTCGATTGGGCAAGCTTGACGCTATAACCGCAACCAGCAAAAACATTGCTAGGCAAACGGTAGCATTGCTTGGCAATGAAAGCCGAACGCAAACGTGGCTAAGTCTTTCGCCGTCCATCACCTCGCTCCTAGTCGACCTTGGCTGCGAAAGGGTCATAACCGCTAGCGAGCCAAGTTTCGATGCCCTGGTTGCTCTCAAGTTGGCCTAGGCTGGCTACGTTACCCCTCGCCGCTTGATTCGATGACGAACGATTCTTTGCATGTCTGGGTACAGGATTCGTACCGAATTGCAACGCAAGATTAATTTCTTCTGACCAGCCGTTTTTCGCCGCCAGCCAAACTCGTTGACCACAACGATCAATCCGATCACGATCACGATCAAAAGCGGACCAGGCCATAGCACTTGCTTGTTGGTCAACGACCATTGCAGCCACGCATTTGTGTTTGTCGTCCAAGGCTGATTGAATAGTATCGCAATCGCCAGCAGAACGACACAGATGAGTTTCAATCCCACCTCAATGCCGTTTTGTATCGCGAGCATGATTTTGTTTGTTGACTCACGGTTGCTCTGGCTCTCACGATTCACGTTGCACAAATCACATGCCACATCACAAACGGTTTTACGTATCGATTGGTAACGGACCATCCAGTACAGCAACCCTAACGACACCAAAACGGTGATGACGCTGACAAATAAATCAAAGTTCTCAAGACGGGTTGGTTCCCGCAATATCAAGCTGGTCACCATTAAGCCGAATAAGAGTACGATGTTCGAATGGTTGACTAACCACAGTAGCAAAATAACGATCGCAATTCGTACGATTCTGGGAATGGGCGCCGAACCTACATAAACAAAATCGATCGCGCAGCCCATTCCCAACATCAACATCAAACTACACCAAAAAACAATTGTGTTGCGCATCGGATCCCTGCTCGAAACAACCGCCGTCGGCTGTTCGGAGCGATCGCTTTCGGATCGGTTCGATGTTTCGCTCATCGGCCTGATCCTTGCGTCGTCAACCGACCCGATTTGGCCATTGCGATTTCCGACAAAACCAACCCGGTCGCCTTGGGCTCGCCAGCGATGGACATTGGTACACCGAGTTTGGCTAAGCTGCGTTTTAAAGGCAGAGCAAGTTCGCCCAACCGGATACCTTCAGCCAACAAACGCAACTCAGCGACTGTTTTTGCAGAGACAGTTTTTGCAGAGACAGTTGCCGACTTAGATTTCGGGCGATGCAGCGTCGGCGAAGGACAAATCACGGCAACGCGATGATGCTTGGACTTTGCGATTCGGATAGCACTGAAAAGCTCGTCCATCGACGATGTGTCACCCAGAAGATCTGCCACGAGAACAAAGACTTCGTTGTCGTGCGCATGCGAGATTGCAGCCGTTAAGGCTTGTGTCAACAACCGAACTCGAACTGGGGAATGTTGGATGGCTACGTTGGAAATAGATACGATCGGGGCCATCCACGGCATCCCCGATTCGCACAAGAATTTTAAGAGATATTTGGCCAACTCGTTCTCATCTAATACCATTTCGACTTGGGTCGTTATCGACAGGTTATAGAGTTCGGCCATGACTGCCGCCAACTGGATGCGTTGCCGGCCCCTTGGAGTGCTAAACAACGCAAATGGGACGAGCGAATACGGATTGACCTGCGGATCAAGCAACTCCGGATAGCGCTCACTGCAAACGGCATAGGCGGTCTCCAGCATTCGCAGCGAGAATTGCGCGGTTCCTGGTGACCGATTTACGGAGAAGGCTCCCATGGCTCGCAACTGCGAGTAGAAGCCAATCGTGCCCGATGCGGCGATTGTCCGTTTGGTCGCTGACTCGTCCATCAAATAGCACCCGATGGCGTCACCGGCGGATGTCACCGAATGTGCAATACTAGCGCCAACGTGTGTCATTTGGTCGATCAACCGGCGTCCAAAGCCACCCATGCGCGTGCTTGCCGTTCCATCGATTATCAGTTGAACACGAATAGGCACTTCGGATTCATACTGCCTCGTCATCAGCTTGTCGCGCCTCGCGGACGCTTTCCAGGCTATCGTTTTTGGTGGATCGCCATCGACATACTCTCGCAGTTCAAGCAACTCGAAACCAATACCGGGCCGTTGCTGTCGATGAATCCCATGCCTCGGAATCGCGTTCCTTCGTTTCAAAAGCGGACTCGCATCCGCCGATTCCGTGAAACTAGGAAGCACGCGAAAGGTCTGCCGAAGCGACACGAAACGGTCAAGCCGAAAAAACTTGCGCGGATCATGAAACTCCATTCGAATCCCGGGAAAGACAACCTCGCCTGCAGCCCGAACACGAGCCGTGTAGTGTATCTCAACCTCATGCTGAGGCGTCCGAACCGCAACTTGATTGCTGGGGCAAATCTCGTCGACAATCTTGAAAACGGATGCCCAGCGTCCAATCTGCTGCCGAAGCCAGGACGACGACTTTATCGCAGAATCCGTTGATGACGATGGAATCGTGGACGAGATAATCTCGAGGTTCTCGGGTACGACATCCCGAAAGATACGATCCGGAAAAACTCGGATGGATTTGCAGAAGATGCGTACGCGTATGTCGAGTGTTCGACCGGCCCACAAGACGCCTGTTGCATCGCTTCGCCCGTTGATCGATCGTTCCAACCGAAAACTGCCTAGCTCACGTTCGCTGCAAATCGAAAACTGGACCCATTCCCAAAGCATCCACAACAACCAAGCGAGACAGAGAATCGCAACACTCATTTGCCCAAGCGTCACCCCTACGATGAGTCCTATGAGTCCAATCAGAGCTAGCTGTCGCGACCAACTAGTCATGGCTGAGCATCCACAACCACTGGAACCATTTTGATTAATTGCTGAACAACTGTTTCTACCGTTTGGCCATCCATTTCCGATTCAGGCCGCATGATCAAGCGATGCCCGAGCACAGGCAAAGCGATCGATTGAACATCTTCGTGGGTCATGTACTCACGCCCCCGCAGCAGAGCATGGGCTCGCCCGGCTTTCATCAAGTAGATTGCAGCTCGGGGGCTTGCTCCCAAGGCGAGATCCGCGTGCAGTCGGCTTCTTCGAGCCAAGTCAACAATATATCCCTTGAGCTCTTGAGAACAAAACACCGAGTCTACCTCTCGCTGGATCGAAAGGATCTCCTCTGGACTGCTGATCGGTTGAGTTTTGACCGGAGGCCTACTGTGCAAATCCAGCATTGCGACCTCTTGCTCGCGCTCAGGGTAGCCAACTTGAATGCGAAAAAGAAATCGATCCAACTGGGCTTCAGGTAATCGATAGACGCCTTCTTGTTCGATCGGGTTTTGGGTAGCTAGTACCATGAACGGTTCGGGTAGCGGAAGTGTCTTGCCCTCAATCGTAACCTGCCGTTCCTGCATCGCTTCCAACAAAGAGGACTGTGTCCGCGCTGGTGCTCGATTGAGTTCATCCGCCAGCATCAGTTGACAAAAAATGGGTCCTTTTCGCATCACAAAGTTACTTGTCTGGCGATCGAGCACTTGAGTGCCGGTTACATCGGATGGCAAGAGATCCGGTGTAAACTGAACGCGTTCGAAATGGATACCGAGAACGGTTGAGAATGTTCGACACATCGTCGTCTTGGCGGTTCCAGGCACACCTTCCAGTAGCACATGTCCCCCTGCTAGAAGTGCGATGAGCAATTGATCCGTAACGCCACTGAGGCCCACGACTACTTTCTCGATTGCCTGCTGGGCGCGGTTGCGAAGATCTTTGACACGCAGGGCAATTTCGCCGGAGGATACTGGATGCACGTATGGAATTTCTATTGTAGAGTTGGTACGTCTAATCAATCGATAATTTTAGGAGCAAATGATTTGTTGCGACACCAAGATTCTGGAGTTGTTCGTCCGAGAACATGGATTTCTTTCCATAGACGGCTAATTCCACAATGCTTCTTACGGTCGCTCTCTCTTGTTTTGACATGGCGATAGGTCGGGATTCGAGATCCAAATCCTGTAGATAAAGCTTCCAATCTGGAACAAAATCTTTGCCGATCCATTTTCTGCAAAAATCCCGCGCAAGACACTCCGCTGCAAAACTGTTTTGATCCAAAGGGTGTATTGCATTGGTCTGTAGTTCGTGCCAAGATCGCATTCGCCTCGGACTAAGGAACGGTAGCATCCAAGCTCTTCGTCGCATCCATAGCAAAACAAGCAAGCTGATGAGAACGACTGCCAACATACCCCAAATCCATCGAAAGTAGCTTGTCGGAGATACATTTCTCGGCTGATTTCGGAGTGCTTCGTTGACAATATTCGATTCAGCCACTCGCTTGATCGCCAAGTTCGCAAACCTCAGCAACGATTCGGGCGTTGGTTGATTCGCAGGCGCCTGACTCCGCGACTTCGACGCTGCCTCCTCGCTCTTGCTCTTATTCTCAAGTACCCTTTGGAGGCTTGGCAATGCAACACCGTCGACCATGTACACAAGCCGATTTCTATCGATGTTGCTCAAGGCGTCTGCCATGCGAATGGACAGCAATCCATTGTCGGCATGCCATAGCATTCCATTGGTAAAGAGGCTCGCGTCCGCTACGAGGATGGCTGTTCCTGATCGTGGTGTCGCGTCGCGGAAAACGGCAATCAATGCTTTCGATCGAACAACGGCGCGCCCACGCGTGTTCACACTAGGTTGACTATCCTCTGGCAACGCCGCAATCACCAGCCATTGGGACAACTCGCTACGAGACGAGGTAGGCTTCGACAGCCATCCAGAGCGGTTGGTCACAATCTCGTTTAGTCCCTTGGTTATGGGATGCGATGCGTCGAGGTTTTGAACGCGCAGGCAGTCGGAAAAGCCTTCGTAACAATCCTCTTGAGCAGTGGATAACAGAGGTCCGGCATTCACGGTCCCGATTTCCAAAATCTCCATTCCCAAGGCGAGTGGCGTACGATCCGTAGCGATCAGCAAGTTACCGCCGCGAAGCAAAAACCTGCGCAGGTTGCTCCATGTCACGGACGAAACTTTTTGAAGGTCGCCCAAAAGAACGACAACGGATTCTTCCGGCTGTGTGATCGCTTCATTCAAAACGGTCGACACTTTCAGTCCACGTTTTTCGAGGAGAGACTGAAAGAGCTCATAACGAAAATGCCAGTCTGGATCGGTCGGCACCATCGAGGGTTCTTGGGCGAAGCCAGAGTGTCCAACCATCCCGCACATCGCGAACAAAAGGAATGCAGCGCTTAGTCCTCGTTCCCTGGCTCTGCCTGGGAACGCACGGCTCCCGAGGCTCTGCCTCGCTCCACATTGAGAGCCGAGAGCCACCATGGATCCCGCAGGTTTATCCTGACCAGCCTGCGGGATTCGGTATACGCGATTACGGATGTTGGTGCCGATCGCCTGCGACAGAGGCAAAGCCTTGGAACCAATAGCTGGCGGTGATGGAACAGGCTTGAATGACAAAATGAATCCGATCAATTCTTGGATGTCTCGCATTCCTTTAAGGCCCGACGCACTTCGTCGATTTGATTGTCGGTCAGCCTTACTTCCGATGGCAGGTAGCGGGCTTGTTCGTAGATATCGACGACGACGTTCACTGGGGACTGAGCGGAGGGCATTGTCCGACATACTTGACTCGCGATATTACGATGCGTCCACCACGACTCCAAGGGATGCACAATTCGATCAGCAAGTTGATGAAAAGCGAGAATTACGTCGGCCCGCGTTTGGATGCTGCTAGGCGTTTTCAACAGGTCGATCTGGTTCTTGAAAGGATCTCTATAGGCCTTGGCTTGAACACGACGTCGACGTGAATAAAGAATAACGCTAGTCAACGCTAAGCCAACCAATGCTGTTGGTAGTAATAGCCAAGGGCTGGGGAGTGCTATTTCGAGCGACTGACTTGGAGTTGCGCCAATCTCTGGCCTCGGCAATTGGGGTGGCTTTGCAGCAGGCGTTGCATTAATCTCCTTGGCGATCTTCGCTAGCCAAGTGCTCCAAGAATTAACGCCGTTAGTGTTGGAATTCGCGGTTGGCGGTGAAGATGGTTTCGAGGGATTCGCCGATGGGCTTGGCGGACTTGAGCGATTGGGTTGCTCTGCAGGTGGGCTTCCTTTCGGTTTGGGGAGCTGAGCAGGAGCTTTGACCTCCCCCGACTTGGATGGGTCGCTATTTTCGTCCTTGGGCTGCGGCCCTGGAGCGGCAATCGCATTGGATTCCTTGCGGCTAGCTTGGTTCGCTTCTTCGATGATGCGTTGGAGAGTTGGGCCAAATCCTTTCTCATCCAATTGTTTCCGAATGGCCTCGGATGCGTTCGGGCTGGTTTGTGAGTTGGGGGATGTCTCTTTCGATTTTTCGCGTGCTTTCAACTCCGATTCATCGACTTGTTTTAAAAAATCTTCGATGGATTGAGCCATTTCACGCTGCTGTTGTAATCGATCGGTTTTTTGATTTGTGTTTTCATTTTTTGGCTGAGCTAGGGATTGAAATGGATCCTCCTCGGCTTGCTCGGGATCGGGTGTTGCATCCCCTGTTGGATTGTCGGATGAATTCCCATTCTTTTCGGTCTGAGTTTGCGAACTAGGTTGGTTTTTTGGCTTTGGACTTTGGGTTGACTGCGGTGGTGTCTTACGTGCGGAGGAAGGTGTGGATGCAGAGGATTTAGATTGTTCTTCGTTGTTGCGAGTGTACTGCTCGATCAGTCGCTCGGCTTTCTCACGCACTTCAGGATCAGCCATGGCTTTCGACAATGTCTCCGCCGAAAGTCCATCCAGATTCGGAGCCTTGAAATCCGAAGGCAATTGATCCCCGAATTGTTTGATCAATTCCTGTAATTGTTTGACGTCCGATTCACTGACGTTTGGCGATTGCGTTTGGGGGTCAGGCGATTGCTGCAACGCCTCTGCAAAAGGGGAATTTTGTGAGGCTCGACCAGTTGGAATAGGAAGCCAACGTTGAAATCGAGTTTCTGGATGATCGGTCGCTGGCTTGGGCTGGGCATTCAGGCGAAGCGCAGGCATGCATAGACAAATGAAAAGTAGGAAACGAAATGCCAGCCTATTTTTTCGATGCAGTTTTCTGAGTGGATCTAACATGACTTGCCCTATTTTTCATTGGGATTAATGCCCCATTCTATCCTCTTTGCATTATCCAAAGTAGAGGATCCGTAGGGATGGGTCTCTTGCTTATTTCGCTTGCGGGAATCATAATCTTGCCCATGAATCGATTTCGAAGGGCAAACTTTCCGTTTTATTACTTTACCGGGGCAGACTCGGGCCGTGGGAGTTTTTTCGTTCGCTAATCGAATCGAATAACAAGCTTTCCAACCTCAAGGCCCTCCGCCTTGAGGTTTTTTTTTGCACCGAACGAGCTCGCCCTCGTTCTCCTTCCTTTGGAGAAGTCAGTCCCATGATCATCGTGATGGAAAAATCGTCGTTGGATCCACAAATCGAGTATATCGCTAATCAAATCACTGAGTTGGGGCTCAAAGCGCACGTCATCCGGGGTACAGAACGCACCGTCATCGCTGCTGTGGGAGACGAACGCAAAATCAAAGTAGAATCTTTTGAAAGCTATCCGGGCGTTGCAGAAGTGCTGCCAATCTTGGCGCCGTACAAGATGGCCTCGCGCGAAGTTCGCACAGACCAAACTCAAATCCAAGTGTTAAACTTCAAGGCGGGCAATGGGGCTGTGGGTGTGATGGGCGGTCCCTGTTCCGTGGAAAGCGAGGAGCAAATCGTGTCGTGTGCGCGGGCAGTCAAGGCCAGCGGCGCAACCGCATTGCGGGGAGGGGCCTACAAGCCTCGAACGAGCCCCTATGCGTTCCAAGGAATGAAAGAGGATGGCTTGAAATTACTGGCTTTGGCTCGCCAAGAAACCGGCTTGGCCGTCGTGACCGAAGTCATGAGCCCTGAGGATGTGGAACTGGTCGCGAAGTACGCCGACATCCTGCAGATCGGTGCGAGGAATATGCAAAACTATCGATTGCTGGAAGCCGCCGGGCGTTCTGGACGAGCTGTCCTACTCAAACGAGGGCCAAGCGCAACGATTGAAGAATGGCTTCTTGCGGCCGAATACATCCTCAATGAAGGGAACCCTGACGTGATGCTTTGCGAGCGGGGTATTCGCACCTTCGAAGCGCATACACGCTTCACATTGCCTCTTGCAACCGTGCCTTACTTGCATCGCAAGACGCATTTGCCAGTGATTGTGGACCCGAGTCACGGAACAGGGCATTCGTATCTGGTGACGGACATGGCGGCAGCGAGCGTTGCAGTTGGTGCAGATGGCTTGATCGTGGAGATGCATCCGAATCCCGAGAAGGCATTAAGCGACGGATACCAGTCGCTCGACTTTAGCCAATTCGATGGCATGATGAAGCGCTGCAAGGTTATCGCCGACGCGATGGGCAAACAGTTCGGTTAAGGCGCGTCGCTAGTCGTCTTTTTTTTTAGCTCCCCTCGCCCCGAAGCGGGGCGAGGGGAGCTAGTGCAGAAACTGGGGGCAGCGTCCCCACAATTGCCGGATACAGCCCTAATTCGTAATTCCTCATTCCCTATTCTTCTTCCCTGTCATCTCGGTATAGAGCTGAAAAAATGTATCTACTTTCGTCGCGGCTTGCTATTCAGCCAAAATAATTCGTTTGATTTGGCGATTCGTTCGTCCCCTTCCAACGTCAACGATTTGCGTTGACCAGTCAACCGATCGGCCGTTCCGAAAATCGTGATCCGAATCTGAAACTCGGAATTGATTTCGCTCGCAATATGCCGAGCGACACCGAGTTGAAAACGGGACTGCGGGTAGATCGGCGTGTCTAAAGTTTCGAGCGACCAGGCGTCCATCGGAACCTGCAACCAGACTGTCGCTTCCCCGTCGTCGGCAGATGACTTGATCAATGTTGCTAACGAATCCGGCAGACGCGAAACACTCGGACTCGCAATCTCAACACGCACGCGACTGCTGTGAGGGGCATAAAGCGCCCAGCTTGGCCAGTGGTCCCAAATCCCAAATCGTTCCGAGCATGGCATGATGCTAACCACCACAACCATCGCAATGCAGAGCGATTCTTGAATACGATTCGTAAACTTGAAGAACCCACTCTGTCGTCTTCCGATCGCGCTTTCATCCTGGGTTCCGTCGGCAACTTGCACGACAACAAAAAGGAGAAAGGCCTGAACCGCAAACTGAGCATTCCAAATCAAGACGCCGGGGCGATGATTGAGCCCAAAAGGGCCAAGGACAGCAACTAAGACTAGGTGCAACCCGATCGCAAAGACACCCGCAACACGACGACTTTTTGTCCAAAGTAATCCGACCGCAATCGCAAGTTCGACGACAGGAAAAATAGCGACCAACGCGATCCGCGACGAGTCAGGCATTATCGTCAGGTCTTGCCCGATCCATTTCGCCATGACTCCGAGCATTTGCTGTCCGACAGAATGCAAGAATTCGAAATCAAGTTTCCCAACCGCAGAGTAGAAGTAGATACCTAGGATCAAGGTACGCATCCAATTCAGACGAAGTCGAATGTCGTGGCAGCAAAGCCAGATGGTAGCGAACAAACCCAATTGATAAGCCCATGGTTGAAAGCGATGTTGGTCCAGACAGACCAACATGAGCAGAGACACCAAGACCAAGCAAATTGCTCCGCTTTGAAATCGCGAATCCGGCCAAACTGCCAACGAAACAAGACCGACGATCAAGCAACCCAAACTAATCCAATCGATCGAACTTGGTGATTGACAAAGGCTTTCGAAGACAGGGACCTGAGGGAAAACCGTTTGTGGAATCCAAAATTTGTAGGTCGCAGCGATTAGAGCCAATGCGCAGATCGAGGTCCAACGTTGCACCTGAATCGCAATAGTCGTTTCAAGCATTCGAAAAAAGTCGATCGTACATCATGAAATCGGGGAAGAGGCTTGATAAAATTCCGAGTGTGTCTGCAACAGTGTAGCACGGCTCTCCGAGCCGTGGAATTTTGGAGAGGGCACGCGAATTGTATTTCCCCCCTTCTCCTCTTGTAATCAGGAGGAGAAGGGGACGGGGGATGAGGAGGTTTTATCGCTTCGATGGAATGGCTAGAACCACAAGATTTTTCAAAACACCTTCGCAAGGCAATGACGCCCGCCGAGTACCTGCTTTGGCAATGTATTCGCAATCGTCAACGATGCCATGCCAAGTTTCGTCGCCAATACGTCAAAGGAATCTACACGCTCGATTTCTATTGCCCCGACGCCAAACTGTGCGTCGAATGCGATGGTCTACCTCACTTCACACTCGAAGGGATCGAGAAAGATCGCGGTAGGACGCAATGGCTAAACGCTCAAGGGATCGAAGTTGTTCGATTCAGCAGTCAGGAAATCGAGAGCGAAACTCAACGAGTGCTAAACGAGTTCGATACCGTTTTGAAACGTCTACTGAAAATCGCTCCAACTCCTCATCCCCCAACCCCTTCTCCTCGGAGTACCGAGGAGAAGGGGAGATAGAACCACGCGCGTTGTCTTTCCCCCCCTTCTCCTCCTGTAATCAGGAGGAGAAGGGGACGGGGGATGAGGAGGTTTTATCGCTTCGATGGAATGGCTAACGTACATTGCCAATCTTGCCTGTGCCGTCCATGAGCAATTTATTCAGATCGAGTCGAACGTACGGGCGGTCTGCAGCCGGGTGCGAATGATCCGCGTTCGCGACATACAGAACTCCATCTTCGGGTACGAATAGGACATTGTGAAGATTGGATTGCATGGCAACGGGACGACTCATCAACTGCTGTCCGATGGTTGTATCAATCTTACCATGCGATTCTTGTATGCGGCTCCTCAGCAAATCGAGTCGCGTACCAGCGGACAAGACGATGGTGTCACGAATTCCTTCGCCCAAGAGCGGGTGGGATTCGCCGGGGACGACGAATTGGATAGAGCTGGGTGTCGCCATCACCCCTACCGCCTGTCGGCTCTTGCCGTCCGCAAAGACATAGTAGTATTCACATGTTCGTGGGCTCGTTCGCCATAATTCTTTGACCTGTTCCAGTGTCGAGCATTCCTCGAGTGCGCGACGCATGAGCGTCGCCATTGGGACCCCGTCCCATTGCCCTTCGCCTTGACCTCCCATTTCGCCGAGCGAGATTTGGGCCTGGTTCATCCCGCTGACGCTGCCAATAAATCCTGCGTAGCCAATGTTGGCGAACGCGTTCATCCCTTCGGGGGCTACGATGAACGTCGTGGCAGCATCTTGCAGTCCAATCTCGGTCATATAATCGAGCACGCGTCCATGATAGAGTTTCCCATCAACGCTGGCAGAACCCATCACGGCAAAGCCTGAGCAATGAAACAATTCGGGGAAGACATTGATGGTTTCGAATAGCGTTGTGTCGAGATCAAGAGCGTGGGCCAACGAGCGTGTCTCGGTTTTGTGGCGTTCTGGGATGTGAGGCGACAGTCGCTTATACGCAGCATCCAACTCCTCTCGAAACCAACGACCGGTTGCAATCGTTTGTGCCGTTCCAAAAGCATAGAGTACCGAGTCAATGCATCGCATCGTTTCTTCTTTCAGCAACTTACCGTGAGCCGTGCCGATTTGTTCAGGGGTTCCTGAGAGAAGCACGACGCGCTGCCCCTCGATCCACATGAGCTTACCATTTTCAACCGCCTTGTCCGCCATTTTAGGCGACGTTAGACGCGGCGACGGCGCAAGAACTTCCAACGCGCGTCGAACGCCTCTAGCCAGGGACCGTTCGATCTCGCTTCGGGGTATTTGCTTGATCTCGAAATTCGGCCAACGCTTGGCTATCCTCTCCGAGGATTGCTTGGCATTCTCGGCTGCAAGTGAATCCGCAGCGGTTTGCTTGACGACGAAACGGCCATCGTGACCGCTGGCCTGAAGCGAAAACGATGTCGAAGTTGGAAACGCAAAGCAGAATTGACCAGGCACCACCCAGTTGTTGTTTTCGCGTTGAAACGCAGCCTTGCTCGTGAAACTCAACCAGCTAGCCACGTCCTGAGGGCTTCCTGCTTTTAGAATATTCGCGCCGAGCTGTACCCAGCTACCCGAACTGATCAATCGTTTGAAGACATCGGTTGGGGCTAAGTTGTCGACCGGATCAACTTCGCCATGTCCCCAAAAAACGCGATTGTGCTTGGGCAATACCAGTGCAGTGGTATCTCGGGTGCGAACAATCTCCACAGCGTATTCGTCATGTGTCAATTGCAAGTCGAACGCTTCATCCCCCATGCGTTCAATACGCACTTGAACGGTCTGCGTTTTGCCTTCTAGGGGTAACGTGATCTTGCCTTCGATCGAAAAGTGAGAGGTTCTCAATTGCAATGCGTCGATCCAGGGAGTCAATCCAGTGGCAAGTCGCTCGATCGACTCTTCCTCGAAAACGGCTTGGTCTTGCGAGCGTGCCTCGGCCGTGAGCTGGACCATTGAGATCGCAATGATAATTGCAATAAGACAACGACGATTAAGGAATGGCATACTGCCCTCGGTCAGAACAAAGAGAGGTGGTTTACGAAGCGGCCCATTTCGAAATTGTAATACAAATTGAGGCGGACTAGGTGGTCCAAGGAGAGGCCGAGTCATAAGATTGCCAAAGACTGAATTTACCCGGCGGGACATTCAACATTGGGGGTAGGTTAGTTTAGACCAAGTCAAGGAATCCAAGAACCCATTTGCGATCCTTCTACCAGAAGTTCAGGGCATTCGCGATATCGCTCGTATTCAGTCCATTCGCTGTCGTTTGGCAATCGCCGAGAATCGCATTGACGATGCAATCAAGATCGTTGGTCAGCAGTACGCAATTGCGCGGCACGTTGGCCAAGATGATTTTTTGGTAAGTGCTTTGGTGGGAATCGCCATACAACGCATCGTCACAGATGATCTCTATTATCTTCTTCAACATCCCGAGTGTCCCAATCTGTTTTGGGCTGCCTCGCGTCTTCCCAAGCCCTTGATCGACTGGGAACGCTGCGTATCGGCCGAGTATCATTGGGTCGATCTTCAGTTCGCAAAGTTACAACAGGTTGACACGCAACCCCATTCGCCTGCATATTGGCAAGAATTTATCGCCGAATTCGCCGATGAAATGAAGGCCAATGGAGTGTTCTACTGGAGTGGAAATGAGGCGGTTGATGAATCGAAATTGCCAACGGATCCGCGTGGCGAAATTCAAAAG
>Ga0194045_1000132_pt1 | contig 22723 bp, 15 predicted proteins | sample JunL6211m_MetaG_FD_161686 | JGI IMG/M metagenome (GOLD analysis project Ga0194045, IMG submission 161686) | Anoxic zone freshwater microbial communities from boreal shield lake in IISD Experimental Lakes Area, Ontario, Canada - Jun2016-L626-11m | ecosystem: Environmental > Aquatic > Freshwater >...
TAATTAAAGGGTGCGAATCATACTTGTGTTTGAGGCGACTGGAGTAGTTTTGAAACAACATGGCCACTTACATCGGTGAGGCGGAAATCGCGACCCGCATAACGGTAGGTTAGCTTTTCGTGATCAAGCCCCATCAGGTGAAGGATGGTGGCATGAAGATCATGGATGTGGACTTTGTTTTCGACAGATTTGAAACCGAAGTCATCGGTTGCTCCGTAGGCTTGCCCACCTTTAACCCCGCCACCCGCCATGAACATCGAGAATCCCCATGGGTTGTGATCCCGGCCATCAGCGTTTTCTGTAGTGGGGGTTCTGCCAAACTCGCCTCCCCAGACGACAAGGGTTTCGTCGAGAAGCCCTCTGTTTTTCAGATCGGTTAATAATGCAGCAATGGGTTGATCGATATCCTTGCACAAGTTTCGGGTGGAAGCGGTGTGGTTGCTGTGGGTATCCCAAGGTTGGCCATTACCGTAGTAAAGTTGCGTGAAGCGAACGCCACGTTCTGCAAGTCTGCGGGCGAGGAGGCAACCGTTGGCGAAGTGGCCTTTGCCATACATCTCGCGGGTTTTGGTTGGTTCCAAGGAAATATCGAAGGCATCTGATGCTGCAAGCTGCATGCGGTAGGCAGTTTCCATAGAGCGAATACGGGCTTCAAGTGCGGGGTCGGCATTTCGCTCGTTGCTGTGTTCCTGGTTGAGTTGCCTCATGAGTTCGATTTGTTTTGTTTGGTTTGCGGGAGAGAGCTTTGCGTTTTCGAGGAAGGGAATCATCTTCCGCGGATCGAGGTTGGAGTGGTTGATGTAGGTGCCCTGATGTTCGCCTGGAAGAAATCCGTTGGACCAAAGCTCTGAAAATCGGACGGGTCTGCCTGGGCAGAATACGACGAAGTTGGGCAGGTTTTGGTTTTCGCTTCCTAGCCCATAGGAAAGCCATGCACCAAGAGTCGGGCGCGTCGGAACGATGGAGCCGTTGTTCATAAGAAACAGCGCAGGGCCATGGTTTGGATTGTCGGTATGCATGGATCGAATAACGCAGAGATCATCAGCATGGCGGGAAAGGTTGGGCAGAAGTTCGCTGATGGGAAGCCCTGATTGGCCATGTTGTGAGAATTTGAATGGTACACCCATGAGCGCGCCTGTGGGTCGTTCGGTGCGGAGGTCTGCGCCTGGCGGTTTTTGCCCTGCGAATTTATTGAGTGCGGGTTTGGGATCGAAAAGATCGCATTGGAAGGGGCCGCCATTCATGAAGAGATGAATGATGTGCTTGGCCTTTGGTGCGAAATGGGGAAGCAGTGGTTGTGTAGGAGTTGCAATGGCAGCAGAGGCGTGAAGTTGTGCAAGGGCGAGAGAGCCAAAGCCTCCGCCTAGGGCCTGTACCATTTGTCTACGAGAGAAAGGCGCGTTCATTAACATACTCCGAAAGCTGCCAAACAAAGGTTTAAAGCCTTAGTCGATGAAAACAAATTCGTTGCTACCCAAGAGGGCCTGAGTGTATTGGTTCCAAGCCACGCCACCTGATTTCACAAAGCTCAACCCGATTTCTAATTGATGGCTGGTGGGGGTTCGGCCGAACAATAGGCGATAGGCCCCGGTGATTTTATCGGCATCACTTGAAGGAAATTCGCGTTGTAATCTTTCATATAGAAGGTTTGCTTGTTTTTGAATGAAGGGGCTGTTGAGTGTGTAGAGTTGTTGCAGGGGCGTGGTGGTTGCAACTCGGTTGGGGCTGTGGGTTAAAGGGTCTGGGAAATCATGTAGGCGCAGAATGTCGGAAAGTTCTCGACGGCGTACAAGGCCATAAATGGTTCGCTTGCGGTTGTTGATATCGTTAAGTTCGATGGGTGCGCCACCGATGCTAGGATCAAGGTTTCCTGAAACAGCTAGCATGGCATCGCGCCAGCCTTCGACATCCAATCGCTTGCGGGGCATGGAAGCGAGCAGTCGATTATCCTGATCAAGAGGTGAGGGCGAAGTTGATTGTTGCCTGTAGGTTGCGGAAAGTACGATTTCCCGATGCAGCCATTTCATCGACCAATTGTTTTCGATCAGGCGAAGTGCGAGATCATCCAGAAGTTCGGGGTGAGAGGGTTTATCGCCTTGGAAACCAAAGTCGCTGGGTGTTTCTACCAAGCCTTTGCCAAAGTGATGTTTCCAAATGCGATTAACAATCACTCTTGCGGTTAGGGATTGGGCTTCTGAGAAAAGAGCGTTGGCGAGTTCGAGTCTACCACTGCCTTGATTGAAAGCTTTTGGGTTATCACCAGAGAAGACGGAAAGAAATTGCCTAGGAATGATGGCACCGGTGTTGTTGGGATTGCCCCGCACATGAAGGGCCAAGTTTTGAGCCTGGTTCATTTTGAAATCAAGCTTGGTTTTATTAGGGCCATCTGCAACGACATAAAGGCTGGCATCTTCCATGCCCACCGCAAAAGGCGCATTGTAATTGGGCGTGTTACTCTTAAGTTCTTCTATTTGTTTTTTCAGGTCAGCGATAGCTTGGGGTGGCTCTGCGGGTTTTTTTGCCTGCAGCTTTTTTAAATCTGCATCTAGGGTCGTTACTTTTTTTCTCGCATCAAGAATGACTTTTGTTGCCTCTGCTTCAAGCATGGATACATCTGCAGGCCGGGTGCTGGCTACGATTCCTGCGAGTGAGTAATAATCTTTTGCGGTGATCGGGTCAAACTTGTGATCATGGCATCGGGCGCAAGCTACATTCAAACCTAGAAAGGTGCTGGATAATGTATGAACGCGTTCTTCCCATTCTTCTGCAACCACGGTTTTTATGATGTCTACCGGAAGCTGAAGTTCTTTCCAATAAGAGGGGCTAAGGCCCATGAAGCCCAAAGCTGCGCGATCGGCCAATGATGAATTGAGTTGGTCAGCAGCCAGTTGCAAGGTGCTAAACTTATCGAACCCCAAGTCATCATTGATGGCTTTGACGACCCAGTCGCGGTACAGGTAGGATTGGCCCTTAGTTTCTGCCCATTGCTCAAGGATGTCGCAGTAGCGCGCAAGATCAAGCCAGATGCGCCCCCAGCGTTCGCCATAGTGTGGCGAGGCGAGTAATCTATCGACCAGTTTTTTGTAATCTTCTTCTGTCGGGTTTTTGAAGGCATCGATTTCGGCGGGTGTGGGTGGTAGGCCTGTAAGATCAAAGGTGATTCTTCGTATAAACTGTGCGGTTGTTGTTTGTGGCGAAGGTTTTAAACCGCGTTTTTCTTGTTCTGCAAGAAGGAAGGAATCGATTTTGGTACGGGGCCAATCCTGTTGCTTTACTTTGGGGAGTGGTTGTTTCGCCAAGGGTTGAAACGACCAGAACTTCTTTCTGTCTTCAAAGCTTTTGGAGTTTTTTGCTTCAGCGCTCTGGGTTGAAGCTGGGAAGTACCCGCCACGCTTGACCCATTCTTCGAGGATTGCGATTTCTCTTGCTGGCAACTTTCCCTTGGGAGGCATCAGCAGCGTTTCGTTATTGCGATAGTGTACTGCTTTGATAAGCAGACTTTGTTCAGGTTTGCCCGGGATGATTACAGCGCCTGTCTCGCCACCTTTGGTAATCGATTCCGCACTATCAAGCTTTAGGCCACCTTTGGACTTTTTAGCATCTAGAGAATGGCATGAATAACAATGCTCCACTAAAAGTGGGCGAACCTTTTGTTCAAAAAAAGTACGATCTTCTGGCGTGATGGTTTGTGACCAGAGGGGCAGTGCAAGTGTCAGAAGAGTAATCATACCAAGAAGGTATTTAGGCAGGGATTTCATGATTTAATCATAGCCTTGAGTTTGCGTACAGGCAATGGTTTTTCCTTTAGATCCGCTATTATTCAAAGTTGGAAGTGGGTCTGGAATGATTTTGGCTGATGTTACCTTTGGAAGTAGGTGTTAAACAGAGGAAAAGAACAGTTTAAGATGGCGCAATTTTTGCCCTCTGAATACAATGTATTATTCGACTAATTGTCAGATGAACCTTCAGAGGGTCTTTCGCATGTTTCAAGCACCCAAATCCCAAAGTGTACCTAATCGCAAGGGTTGTGAAGGGTTTCGCGGTATGGTTTCGCGACGCAGCGTGGTACAGGCAGGGGTGTTTGGAGCACTTGGCCTTTCGCTTGGTGATATGCTTCGATTGGAAGCGAGGGGCGCACAAAATGGTAATCAAGCGTTCTCTGCAACGGCTGCCCAGGGTAAGCTTCCTGCAAAAGCTCTTAGTGTGATTCAATTGCATCTTGGTGGTGGCATGCCCCAGCAGGAATCGTTTGATCCCAAACCCGAGGCCCCTGTTGAATATCGTGGTTCTTTTGGTGTTACCAAGACCAAGAAGGGCGAGGTCTTTAGTGATAATTTTCCCAAGACTGCAGCTATCGCAGACAAAATCACCATTGCTCGCAGTGTCGTTGGGCGAATTCCTGATCATGCACAAGCAACTTACCATCTTTTCACAGGCTACACTCCTACAGCAGTGATAGATTTCCCTCAGATGGGTTCTGTGGTTTCGCATGAGCTTGGCGTCCGGGGTGAATTGCCTCCTTATATTGCGATCCCCAATAATCATAGTTTTGCAGGGAGCACGGGTTTTTTAAGTAGCACCTTCGGACCATTTGATTTGAACGCAGACCCAGGCAAGGCTGGATTCAAGGTGCGCGATTTCTCGATTCCTCAGGGAGTATCCACTTCTAGGTTTGATCGCAGACGCTCTGCTCGTGAGATCATCGAAAAGCAGATTCGCAAGCTCGAAGCCGATCCTACAACTTTAGATACCATGGATGATTTCTATAAACGGGCTTACACGCTTCTTACTTCAACCAGGGCTCAAGCTGCTTTTACCTTAGATGGCGAGACACCCGAGACCATGGATCTTTATGGCCAGAAGGTGGTTGGATTGCGTGGGCCTGACAACAAATTTCATCCCAAAGGTTTGGCAGAACGCCTGATTCTTGCCCGCAGACTCGTAGAAGCAGGTACGCGATTTGTCACCGTAACTTATGGCGCATGGGATTCCCATGTGGATGTTCGTAGTAACTGCCTTGATCAGATGCCTGCACTTGATGCTGCGATTGCAGGCTTGGTTACCGATTTAGCCCAGCGGGGCATGCTTGATTCCACCTTATTCTGGGTGACCACTGAATTTGGTCGCACCCCGAAGGTGAATGTAACCAGTGGTCGTGATCACTGGGCCCGTACTTATTCCATGCTGCTTGCAGGTGGTGGCTTTGCCAAGGGTTTGATTTATGGCGCCAGCGATGCTACTGCTGCAGAACCTGCACGCGATGCTCTTCCGCTCGAAGATCTTCTTGCCACCATCTACCATCAGATGGGTATTGATGCAGGCAAGGAGCTGGTCGCATTTGGGACCAGACCTATCGAGATCATTAAAGATGGCAAAATAGTTAAAGGCTTGTTGGCTTAAACAATATTGCTTTAGATTTTTCTTCCAAGGTTGACCAAGATGAATTCTATCGTGCGTTGGTTGATGGTTGTGGCATTGACTCTGTTTGCGGTGGATAACATCCATGCAGGGGCTATGCTTTTACATATTGGCTCGGTTACGCCAAGGGTGGCGCAGCGGGGCACAACCGTTGAAGTGGTTATTCAAGGAATATGCATCAACGATCCGCGCGAGATTATTTTCTATCGCCCGGGAATCAAAGCTATCAGTATTGAATCGATGCCCAAGCTGTCTGTTCCTATTGGGTTGGTGCATGGCGGGCGCATGGAAGAGCAGGTGCGCTGCAAGTTTGAAATTGCTCCGGATTGTGTTCCGGGCGAACATCCCTTTCGTATGAGAACTGCAACGCAAATTTCTTCTCTTGGCTTGTTTCATGTATCTGTATTTCCTGTGATTGATGAAAACGAAAAGGGCTCTAATTCCAACGATACGATTGAAACCGCAATGGCGGTAACCCCTAATATTACGGTGAGTGGGTGGATCAAAGGTGGAAGTCGTGGCGATGTAGATATGTATCGTGTACCTGCAAAAGCTGGCACTAGGCTTTCCGTTGAATTAGATGCAGTTCGCATCGCAGATCGGCATTATGGTGGTTCTGAATATGATCTCGCAGTTCGAATCCTAGATGAGAGCGGCAAAGAACTTGCTTCCAACGATGATAATCCCATGCACCTTCAAGATCCAGTGGTTTCGGCTAAGCTTCCACGGGATGGCGTTGCCTATGTTGAAGTACGCAGGTCGGTGTTTATGTCTGCTGATTGCCCTTATTGCGTGCATATCGGTAACAATAAAAGGCCGTTGATCGCTTATCCTCCGGGTGGGCAGGCAGGGACAAATCAGAAGATGCAATTAATTGGCGATCCTTTGGGCACCTTTCAGGAAACCATTGCAATTCCAACTACATCGGGAACTTTTGAATACTTTGGTGATGCTCCTTCCCCTTTGGTTCTGCGCTCTTCAGCTTATCCAAATCTGCTGGAAGATTCTGCAGCGGCAGAGACCAAGATCCCTCAACTGCCTATTGCTTTAAATGGAATTATTGAAACCCGAGATGATACTGATATCTACCGTATGGTTGTGAAAAAGGGAGATAGGTTTAGGGTTCGGGTTTATGCAGCATCGCTTGGTTCCCCTATTGATCCCTTTATTCGGATTCGCCCTGTAAGCGCAACTGGCGAGGTTGGGGCACCAGAATTAGAATCTGATGACTCCACCGTAAATGATCGAGATGTCTTTGGTACATCTTTTCGGAGCAGAGGCGGTCTGAAAGATATTCTTGATCCTTCTGTAATATGGGAAGCAAAAACTACAGGCGACTATCTGTTTGAAATTGAAGATCGAAGTGGTAACGGTGGCCCTACTGCAATTTATCGCATTGAAATCGAAACCCCGCCAAACGCTGTGTACACTTTGCTTGCAAGCACCGCATTCGATTGGACCGAATGCATTCGCACCAGCGGGCTAGCTGTAGCTCAGGGAAACCGCATTGCAGTAAACATTAATCTTCCCCAAGGCTTTGGCAGTACCTTTAAGGGTGAACTTGAACTAGTAGCACATGGCTTACCGCAAGGTGTTCGCATGGTTTCTTCCAAGGTGCCTGTGGGTCGTGGCGTATGGCCTGTGCAATTTATTGCAGAATCTTCTGCAAAGCAATGCGCTGCGCTTATCTCGATTGAAGCAAAACCAGTCGATGCCTCGCAAAAAATGATTAGTAGTTCGCAGCAGAGTATTCCATATCTGAATCATTCGGGAGGCGATGCTTGGCGAACAGTGCAACTTGATAAGTTTGTACTTGCGGTGACCGACCCTGCTCCTTATTCAATCGAAATCAAGCCTCCCCAAGTTCCCTTGGTGCGGGGTGGAGAGTTATCTATCCCTGTTAAGATTACCAGGCACAATGGCTTTGCTGGGCCGGTAGAGTTTCTCTGTGATTGGATACCATCTGGTGTGGGCATTCAGCCCGCAACTACGATTCCAGCGGGTGAGACTGAGGCAGTACTTCGAATTTCTGGGGATGCCAATGCGCCTTTGGGCCTCTGCCCGATTGTCGTGGTGGCTAATAATATTCGTGAGGAACTTGATTCGTATTTAGGCACGGGTCGAATTCGCGTGGCTTCTGAAGTTGTGAATATTACCATTGCAGAGCCTTTTGTAGAACTCGCAAGCCAGCCCGAAAGCATCAGGCGTGGCGCCAAGGCTAAGTATGTCTGGACGGTGGTTCATAAAAGTCCGTTCGAAGGAACTGCGAAAGTGAAGCTGTTGGGGTTACCTAAAGGTGTGAACTTATTGGAACCCATGCCTGTGTTAACTAGAGAATCTAAGGAAATAACTTTTCAAATCGAGGCGACTGATGAAGCCCTGCTGGGAAGTGTGCGGGGCGTTTCATGCGAGGTAATGGTTCAGGCGGGATCTCAGGAAATTCGCCAGCGTACTGGCAGCGCAACCCTCCGCATCGATCCTAAATAATATTACGGAGCTGTATCACTTATGTTTAAGAGCATTGTTAAATGGTTTAGCTTGGTCGTTGTGGCTTGGTCGCAACTTATTGGGGATCTTTCTGCTGCAGAACCTGCTGCATCCGAAGTGGGTTTTCGCCGTGATGTTATGCCTGTATTGTTTAGGGCGGGATGTAACTCGGGCACTTGCCATGGGTCTGCCAGGGGCAAGGATGGGTTCATGCTTTCGCTGTTTGGTTATGATGCCAAGGGCGATTACGAACGTATCGTAAATGAAATAGTTGGTCGCAGAGTGAATACCGCAGCTCCCGAGCAAAGCCTTTTGCTTTTGAAGGCAACGGGTGCAGTGGCGCATACCGGCGGCAAGTTGTTTGCCAATGATTCTGAACATTACCAGACCCTTCTGCGTTGGATCACTCAGGGTGCGCCCGATGATAGTGATAAAGTACCTGAAACCGTTGCAGTGATTCTTTCTGAAGATCGTTTGATGTTCGAAAAAGCAGGGGTTGGTAAAGCCTTAAAAGTTACTGCGCGAGCAAGCGATGGTTCCACAAGGGATGTCACAAAGCTTGCGCGTTTCTTTTCTAATAACGAAAGTATTGCGAAGATAGATGCCAATGGCATGGTGACTTCCACCGGGCCGGGCGATACCAATGTGTTTGCTCGTTTCAGTCGTTTCACCACCGGAGCTGAGGTGATTGTGCTTCCTCCTGAATCTGGATTCAAATGGCCTAACCCGCCTGAGGTTAATTTCATCGATAAGCTTGTATTTGAAAGATTGAACAAGTTGCGGGTTGCCCCTTCAGAACTTTGTGATGATAGCACCTTCCTGCGCAGGGTAACGCTCGATCTTGCAGCTCGAACTCCGACCATTGCTGAATATGATTCTTTCAATGCCGATACAAAGCTAAACAAGCGTGCAGCAAAGATTGATGAGTTGCTTGCCAATGATGCGTTTGCGGATTTTTGGACTGCAATATGGGGGGAACAATTACGTATCATGGGTGGCGATTACGCACCTGTTGGAACCTTGGTAAAAGCTGCTGATACTTATTACGAATGGATCCGCAAGCAGATGCGAGCAGGAAGGCCGCTTAATGAATTCGTTGCAGAGATGGTTGCTTCTTCGGGTAGTAATCTTAGCAATGGCCCGGTCAACCTTTACACGATGTTGGTGCATAAACCTCAGTTCGAGCCGAAGTCTTTTGCTGCGGATTTTTCGCAAGTCTTTCTCGGTGTTCAGATTCAATGTGCGGAATGCCATAACCATCCGTTCGATCGCTGGACGATGGATGATTACTATGGTTTTGTCAGCTTCTTCACGGGGATGAAAAGAAAGCCAGGCGTCGAGCCCCGTGAACGCAGGATTTTCTGCGACCCTACTGCTGCGCCTGCAAAGCATTTGGTTGATGGCAGGCCGATGCCCGCCAAGGTTTTAGGCAGCATCGATCCAGTAAAGACTACGGGTGATCCGCGCAAGGAACTTGCAATCTGGCTTACCTCGCCCGAAAATGAAATGTTCAGTCGTAACCTTGCCAACCGCATTTGGGCCCAGCTTCTAGGTAGGGGTATCATTGAACCCGTTGATGATGTTCGTGCAAGTAATCCTCCGGTGAATGGCCCGTTGCTTGATGCGCTTTCAAAACGATTGGTGGAATCCAAGTTTGATCTTCGAACCTTGGTGCGCGATATTTGTAACTCACGGGTTTATCAATTAAGCGCTAAGCCTAACCCTTCTAACTTTCGCGATACAAGGCAGTTCTCGCACGCTCATCTTCGCAAGCTAAGAGCAGATGTTCTACTGGATTCTGTCGTTGTGGTTACTGGGGTTAAAAGGGGCTTTAGTGGATTTCCAGAAGGAACCCGAGCTATCGATTACTACCCTCGTAGTGGCGGAACCGAAGGGCCTAACTTTGGTGATGCTTTCTTTGCAACCTTTGGAAGATCTAGCAGGGGCACTGTATGCGCTTGTGAAACCAAGCGCGAGCCAACCCTTTCCCAAACTCTTCACATGGCGGTGGGCGATACCGTAAGAGATCGTCTTAACGCGGGTGGCGTGATCAAGAAAATGGTGGATGATAAATTCACCCCTGATCAAATAATCGAAAACCTTTACATTCGTACCCTATGCCGGCCGCCTAATGCAGAAGAGAAAGTTGCAATGCGATCACTGATTGGTGATGCGGTGAAAGATACCTCAGCTTACGAGGATATCTTCTGGAGTTTACTTAACTGTTCAGAATTTGCATTCAATCACTAATATTTTTGCCAGTATTATTATTCAGGAAATAGCTATGCGACCTAAGGATACCTTAAAGTTCATCATCGTGATTTTGCTTTGTCATTATGGAAATGGGCTAAGGGCGCAGGATGCCAAGCCTATTACTTTTGATGATCATATTGCGCCGATATTCAAGCGCCATTGTGTGCAGTGCCATGGCGAAACTAAACAAAAAGCTGGGCTGGATCTTTCGAGTTATCTTTCGACCAAGAAAGGTGGTGGCGGCGGCCCGGTGGTTCTTTCAGGGCAGTCAGGTTCAAGCTCGATCTTTAAGGTAATCACTGCTGAAGACCCTGCGGAACGCATGCCTCCCGAAAATGATGCCCTGCCTAAAGAACAAGTTGCATTAATCAAAGCTTGGATTGATTCTGGCTTACGACAAAATGCAGGCAGTGCAGCAGCGCCAACTCGCATCCTTGGGTTTACACCTGCTGCGATGACTAATATTGATGGCCCAGCCCCCATGCCTTCCAAACTAAGTGCAGTTGAGAAAATCAAAACGACTCGACCCTTTCCCATTCTTGCACTTGCATCCAGCAATCGTGCCCCGTTGATAGCTTCTGCTTCTTATGGCGCAATTGATTTTGTCGATCCCAAAGATCGAACGGTCATGGGCTCTGTTGTTTTTCCTGAAGGGGAGCCACAGATACTTCGCTTTAGTAAATCGGGCGGGGTGCTTCTTGCTGCGGGCGGGCGACCCGTGCAGAATGGCGTTGCTGTTCTCTTTGATGTGGTTTCAGGCAAAAGGCTCGCTGAAATTGGCAATGAATCGGATTCAATCATCGCTGCTGATATTTCTGCAGATGAAAAAAGCATCGCTATCGGTGGATCTTCCCGCATCGTAAAAATCTTTTCCACCAAGGATGGCGCATTACTTCATACTCTTGTCAAGCATACCGATTGGGTTACCGCAATTGCTTTTAGCCCGGATGGAAAACTTTTGGCAACAGGCGATCGCACTGGCTTGATTCATATCTGGGATGCGACTAGCGGTGGGGTTGTTTTCCCTCTTTCCGAACACAAAGCCTCGGTTCGCTCGCTAGCTTGGCGCTCTGATAGCAAGGCGCTTGCTTCTTCTGGCGATGATGGTCTGGTTGTTTGGTGGGATGTTTCAAAAGGTTGGCCTTCAATTTCCAAACCCGATGCCCATCCCGCGACTCGACCTGCAGGATATTATGGCAAGATCCCTAACGGGGTTTTGGATGTTGCATTCGGGCCTAAGGGTGAGCTGGTAACTTGTGGCCGTGATCAAACAGTAAAAGTCTGGGCTACCGATGGCCAGCTTGTTAAAACTTTTTCCATCCTCGAAGAGCAAAGTAAAACTAGCACGCAAGGTATTAAGATTTTTCCAACTAGAGTGGCTCTAACCTTTGATGGAGCCATTGTAGTTGCAGGAGATTCCGCAGGGCGAATTCATTCCTGGCCTTTAACATCCCCAAAGAAATAAGGATATGCATCATGAAGCTTTTTCTTTCTATGCTGTTAATTTTTGCAATGACCGTTGGCAATACTTTTGCAGGTGAAGTTTATCTTGCAGTAGGCCCGGGTGGGCAGCGCATGTTTTCCAAGGATGGTAACACTTGGGAAAACCACATTGCATGGGGCGAGCCCAAGCATGATCAAAATGATCTTAACACTGCTGCGTTTTTCAAAGGCGCAGCTTATGTAGGTGGCGGTTACAGCATTGCCCGCATGACTGCAACCCGCGATGGAAAAACTTGGAACGATGGGGTGCTTCCCAATGGCTCGCCTGTATTCGGCCTTCAGGTTTTAAACGATACTCTGTATGCGGTCACCCTTCGTGGGCAGGTTTACAAAACTTCGGATGGAGAAAAATGGACGATGGTGGTTGCTGCTGAAATGCCTACGAAAACTCATTGGATTCGTAGCACCGTCTCGGGCAATGGAATTATCATGGGGTCTGGTGATTACGGCCCTGCGCTCGCCTTCAATCCTAAAACAGAAAAAATTACCATCACCCAGATGGCTGGGCAGAAAGACAAAAACGCAGGTTGGAAGCGCGTTGCTTTTGGTAATGGAGTTTTTGTTGTTGGCGGGCAGGATGGTTTGCTTGCTACCACCACCGATGGCCTTTCTTGGAAAAACAATGAAACCCAGATGGAGAGGGGCAATATTAGCTCTGTGGTTTGGGCCGGTAATGTTTTTCTTGCCTCCACAGAAAAGAGCGGGACGCTTGCTTCCACCGATGGTATCTCTTGGAAGAAACATGAAACCCTTGCACCCAAAACCCTCATCCGAACGGGTGGTTGGGTTTATGGCTGGGCTTGGCCTCCTAGCAAAATGAAACGCAGCAAAGATGGCATGATGTGGGAGACAGTTTCCAATGAGAAAGATTATTTTGTCAAGGAAATCGCATTCGGAGAATTGGCAGGAACAGGAAGCGCACCTGTATTACCAGGCGCTAAGGCCCCAATCCCTGTGATCAATTCCAAGTAGATTCACTACTTCGTAGCGGTGGGTTTTGGTTTGCGCCCTTCAGGTTCAACCGCATCGGGTTTGAATTGTCCCAAGTCATCTAGCTTCGTGATGATGCCATCCTTGGGGATTTCAGCGCCAGCACTCCAGACTATTCCATTAAGGATGCACTTGCGCATGTCTTCCTCTTTCCAATTGCGGAAGAAGTGTGGCATCACGATTGCAAAGCCTCGTCCACCATCTTTTCTTTGCGTTGCCCAGGCTACCACTTCTGCGCTTGGTTTTTCTGGGGGCAGCATTGCGGTGGCGATTGCAGTTACATTGGCAGCAAGCTTGTTGCCATCTTTGCCAAAATAATTGTTGATGTAGGGTTCATCATTGATGGTGTATTCTTTCCAACCACGGTTTATCGGGTGGTCTTTCGCCGCAGGCGTGATGGTTGATTTTGGGAAAATGCGAGCGATGCTTTTATGATGCTTGCAGCCTGTTGCAAAATAGCCCCCCATCCATCGTAGTAACGGGTGGTCGCCATCTTCTGCGACATCCTTTGCAGTTAATCCCGTTGCGTAATGCACGCAGACAATCCCACAGCCTCGATCCATCATGGCGCCTATATCCTTTAAGATTTTCGAAGACTCTGGCATTTTCATCGGTGGGAAAACATCCCCTATGAATACTAGGCTTGAATATGATGCAAGCATTGCAGGGTCTTCTGGCCATTTCGAAACTACATCAGCGCTGATGGGCGCGGAGTTCGTGATATTCTCTAGGCAATGCTTCATCAGCCTTGCACCAGCTGGAACTTCATGGGTGCCGGGGGGATGCGAAGATGGCCCTGCAATAATAAGGATGCGGGGTTTTTTGTCCTGCGCACTTAGGGTGTTTGTAGTTGCAGCCAAGCTCGCTGTTACCGTTCCAACAAAAGATCTGCGATCCATGGTAATGCCCCTGTAGGTTGTTGAATATGGGTTAATTGTAACGGCAGATCTGGGTGATTTCTCTAGTGTTCTTTAAAAAGATGCTCTTTGGGTTTCACGAGATCCTCTTTAACAACAAACTCCCAAGCCCATTAGTTTCATCCTTGACATTTACAATGTACCCACTTAAAATATTTTTTAAGTTTCATTTAACAGGATTTTTGGCTTATGTGTATTTCTGCACTATTTTCGAAGCCTTTCTTTGCCATCTCTTTGGCAACGAATCCTGTCATTTTTGGTCAAGGGTTTACCTGAACCAAATAATTCTTCGTGGCGGCGTGCCCGTTCCACTCGTTCTGGCTAGGCATTGGATGCCTTAATCCCCCCAGTTCGTAACCCCTGTAAAACCTGTGTTTTTAATATTGTTGTATTTGTTCAACCGATTTTTACGGAGAGTTCTCTATGTTTTCAAAGCATCTTGCTTCTAGAAAAGCATTCACATTGATTGAGTTGTTAGTTGTTATCGCTATTATTGCCATCTTGATTGGTTTATTATTGCCTGCTGTGCAGAAAGTGCGTGAAGCAGCAGCCAAAACCCAATCCAAGAACAACCTTAAGCAATTGGCGCTTGCTGTTCATAATTGTCATGATGTATTTCAAATCACGCCGCCAATGTTTGGCGTGGTTGGTACTCAGGTTGCTGGCGGTGGTGCAGGTGGTGGTAATAATGCTTCTTTCTTCTTCAATCTTTTACCTTATATCGAACAGGAATCGCTATTTAAATTGGGCAAAGATGCAGCTCGTGGTACCGCAATCAAGGGTTTGAACAACCCGCTAGATCCTACTTGGTCAGCCAATAATGGCGTTTACACTCTGCCTGCCTCGGTTCCCCTTTGGATTGCAGGCGGCCTTACCAACCCCTGGCCAAACTGGGCCAAAACTGCAACTGGAACTTCTTGGGGCCTTTCCAGTTACTCTGCAAATTTTCAAGTCTTTGGCGATAAGGGTATTAATTTCACCAGTATTACCGATGGGCTTTCTCATACGACTATCTTGGGTGAACGCTATGCGGTTGCTTCCCGTGCTGCTGGAACTTTCCCGAGCGAAGGCGCTGGCCTTTGGGCTTATGGTACCCCACCCGTGGTTACCAGTTATGATAACGCTGCCAACCCTATTCCCGTACTAACAACCTCTACTTATTCAAGTTCTTATTGGACTCGTTTTGGTTATGTGAACATGTCAGGCGCCAGCGCTGGGTGGACTACCAACACTGCCTTACAAACAGTTAATTGGAATTGCCAATGCCATATGGCACCACAATTTAATCTCCCTTCCACCAATGTTCACCCGCTGAAATTGCATGGCATGGGTGGTGCCATCAATGTTGCGATGGCTGATGGTAGTGTTGCGACTTATAATTCCAGCATCACCAGTGAGAATTTCTACTTTTCGGAAACCCCGCAAGGTGGTGATATGTCTTCCGATCCCCAAGTTCCTTGATGCAATTTCTTAACGATCGCTAGCTTCGCCCAAGCTTTCTATTTGAACCCACAGACTAAAAACTGTGGGTTTCTTTTTTATAACTTAGGCAATTCAGGATATATCGCCCCATTTTACCAATTCATGTCAATTTGATTAGTTTGCGGAAGTTGCACTCTATTCCGCTTACCTCCCTCTCTTTATTTCACAAATAAAAATTATTTCTTAAGTTATTCATTCAAATTATCTCCCCCATTTGCCGATCAATTCATTAGCAACCCGGTGTTCGTATTTGTTTCGCAACATCGAACCGTTTTATTTGATGAATAGTTATTGGAGTATCAAGATGCGTAATTTTATCAAGAATCTCTTCAATCCAAAGAAGACTCAAAAAAAGCACGGCTCCATTAAACTTGAACTCCTTAGCCTTGAAGCCAGGCTTACTCCCTCGACAGCCCAGCCTATTGTCGTAGGGCAGGGTTCCTTGAATGATTTTACCGCAGTGGGTGCAGATTCTGGCGGCGGCCCACTCGTAACAATTACTTTTCCAGGTGATACAACTTTGGGCACCAGCCCGCAATATTTATCCTTTTTTGCTTATAGTTCAAGTTTCACGGGCGGGGTTCGCGTTGCCCTTGGTGATGTTAATGGCGATGGTAATCGTGATATCATCACTGCTGCTGGCCCAAGCGGGTCTCCCCATATCAAAGTATTTACAATTAATCACGATCTTGTAACGGGTGATTATACTGTCAACGCACAACCTATTGCTCAGTTCTACGCTTTTAACCTCCCTACTTTTAAAGGGGGTGTTTATATCGCTGCTGGCGATACGAATAATGATGGGTTTGATGATATAATTTGTGGTGCCGGCGCTACTGGCGGCCCTAGGGTCGAAGTTTATGGTGGCACCGCTACCGGAGTTAATACCACATCCCCTCTTAATAACTTCTTTGCTTATGCACCTAAGTTTAACGGCGGCGTTGTTGTTACCGCTGGCCAGCGCAATTCCAATGCTGGTGAAGAAGTTATCGTCGCACCCGCTAGCAATGCAGGCTATAACATCAGGTCTTACGATGTAAACGGTTTAGGTAGTTCCCCCAAACTTGTTGATGACTTCTTTGCATTCAACGATTTCAAGAGTAGGGGCGGACTAAGCATTGCAGCAGGAAACCTTGATCAAGGTGCTGGCATTACCGACCTTGTTGTGGGCACCACCAATAATCAATTTGGTGTCATCCTTAATAACGAACCAACAGGCATACCGGTAACTAATGTGTTTAATAAATTTAGTGGCGCAATCCGTGCTGGTGTTGCAAGGAATAGTAGCGGGCAGCAAGTTGCAGTGGCTCTCGCAGGGCCAGGTGGATCACCAGTTGCTTCCATCTTCAGCTTTGAAACTTCCGGATTAGTCCAATCCGAAAGCGCTTACATCATTCCACCTAAAATATCCCTCAGTAGTTCAGGGTTTACAACCATGCCTAATGTTTCAGCAGGTTATTTCACCGGCGGGCTTTTGGGCTCCACAACCCTTTAATTCTTTATCCGAGATTAAGCCTTTGTTTGATGCATTGCATCTGCAAGGGCTTTTCTCGCTTCAGGGTATGCCTGCAAAACCTTCAACAAAAGTTGCAGGAATTTTTGGGTATGAAGCTGGGGCAGTGGATCTACCACCGGCTTTTTCTCCGAGGCTCTTTTCCCCCAATCAACCTCGCCCTTGCATGGTCCACTTTTCAGCCACTCCAACGGTTTGTCATTAAACGCTGCTATCTCTGCTCGTAATCTTGCCTGCGCATGTGCTTGCTCCACCGCTTTATAAAAAGCCTTAAGTGCTTTGCTCGCTTTGGCTGTTTTTCCTTTTGCAACCCAATGATTAAAAGTTTGTTCTGAAATGCCCGCTGCCTGCGCTGCTACCGCAGGGGTGCCACCCGCTTGCAAATAAGAACTTATCATCTGCGTGATTTCAGGCGTGGGTAGCTTGTTCATAATCATCTCTTCCTATTCAATTTTGTTGAGTGCGAAAAAGATCCCGTGCCAGTCGGCTAGGCATCGCTTTACCAATGTATTCAAACCCCGCTGTTAACCTCGTACGGGCATGGCTTAAGTTCATTTTCCCTTGCGAACCTTGTGCCAGCGAGGGCGCCCTTTTAAGTTGCCAATGCGGGCTACGTATCCGCGAAGCAATTAATCCCGGGTGTGTTGTCGTGCTGATTGCCCTTAATTCCAATCCTTTAAACATGGATGCAATCGTTGCGGATAATGCCTGACCAATTCCAACACCCTGAAAATCAGGCAAGCAAACAGTGCGGTGTTCCCTCCTTGTTGCTGGCCCTTTTCCCACAAAAGGCAGCCATGCTGAAAACGCAACAGGCTGTTTGTTCCAACTTGCCAGGTAACAAATTGCAGAGGGTGCAATTGATTTACTTAGATAATGATGCGGTGCGAACAGATTCCATGCGGATGCTTTTGTGCGAATGATTTCCAACTCGATTTCTGGCCTTCGCCGAAGGCACCTCCATGTGAACAACCCCTCATCCACGCGATAAATCCAATCGGGCTGCAACCATTCAATAATGTCATCATGGCAAGTTACCGCGACAAATTTCATTTCCATCTTGCGTATGATTTTTGCAAGTGCGGTCGATCCTATGCGTGCTACTGTGCGATCCACCACCGAGGTGAATTCATCAAAAACAATTGGCGTAGTGGTGGGCTTTACCTTGGCTTGCGCAATTAATAGTGCAAGTGTTGCACGGAATTGCTGCCCGTTCGAAAGGGATGCAAAAGGCCGTAGCCAAGCGGGTGGCGAACTAAACCCAACCGAGGATAATATCTCCACCACCTCTTTAACACCAAGTTCCATGGGGAAGGAATCCAGCAGCGATGCTTCATGATGCCAAGGGTTCGTCGGCAAAATTGCATCAGGCCAAAGTACTTTAGAAAGGGTGCTTTTGCCCGAACCACTTGGCCCGGTGATCAATCCAAGGTTCCAAGGTTTTTCTTCAATCGCAAGTTCATGTGTGCGAACATGATGATCAAGCGCGCTGGGTTCAAGGTCGAATAAGCCACGCACTTGCGCAACTCTTGGCGAATCCACCAAAGTACTTTTTAATTCAACAACAACTTTCATAATTTCTCCTGGGTTTAGGAAAGTAATGCCTTGCATTGAAACTGTTGGTTTTTAAGTGAATCTAATAGCTCTAACTGCTGTGCTTCGGATTCGCATTCCACCAGAACCAAGAATTGTTCTTTAAGAATTGGTTCTTTCTTTTGCATTGCTTCTTTGAGTTCATCCTTGGTTTTTCTGGTGGAAGAATCGATGCAATCCCAAAGGTTTTGCAATGCTTCGGATTGTGTTGATGCTGCTTTTCGTAGGGCTTCGAGTGTGGGCGAATCGAATTGCGCAAGTGAAGCAAGGGGATCAAGCGATAATAAAAGCGCATTCGCTTCTTGTTCGTTAACATCCAGAATCTCGACCATGACTTCTTGATCGTAGAAAAGTTCTTTGCGTAGATGGCCATCGATTAGTTGAAGTTTACCTTCGGGGGTTTCGTAAGCAAGCAGACTGCGGGCGAAGCCGATTTCGTTTAAGATTGCGCTGAGGGCAGATTTTTGTGCATCGGGATGGATGCGGGGGTTGAGCGGGTGCACTAAAAGTTCGCTTGCGCAGACTTTTCGGTGCTCGCGGATGCGTATTTTATAAGGGGGTTGGGTGTTCATTCATGCAGGCTAGGCCAACACCCCGCATTAGGTGCAGCTCAGTTTTACTTTTACTTGGTCTTTTACTTACTTTTTTACTTTTTCTCTTTTACTTTCTTTTTATTTCTCCCAACTCCCAACCCTCTTCCCTCCGGGAAAAGGGCCCTTTCGCTTCGCTCGCTTGCCTTCCAACCTCGGCCGCTACTGATCTGATTCCGTGTCATTCCGTGGTTAGTTTTTTTCTTTATTTTTTTCCTGCCTTCAAGCCCATCCACCGCGTTGGATGGGTCATTTTCTTTTGGGCATGTTTAAAGACAGAGCGGTTGCGATGGGGAAGCCCCACTGCAACCGCTCCATTCGCACTTTTTTGGTTATCAAACTTGTGTGAGATTTTAGTCTTGTTCTTACTTCCGTGTCTCTGCTTCTGTTTTTTCCGTGTCCTTCCGTGTCCTTCCGTGGCAAATGCTTCCTCTTGTTTTTGATTCCGTGGCTAAACCCAGCCATTGTGCTGAATAGGTCAGGGTTTTAAATCCTGAACAAGCCGGAAAAGAGTTGATCAGCAACAGTTTGTTGGGCTGTTGGCCTTGCGCTGGATGATGAACTTGCGGTGCTGTTGGTGGTTGATGCAATAGGCGCGATGGAATTAGCTGGGTTGGTAGTATTGTTCGGCAACGCACCGAGGCTTGAAGTGGTGGTTGAAGTTCCTGTTGTGGTTGTTGCTGGTGTATTCACAATAGCATTTGCAAGCGCGGGAGTGAAAATTGCCATGCTTGCTACAGGATTGGTAACGGTGATGGATCCCCCGCTAGTGCTTGCAAGGTTGGTGATAGAGCCAAGCTTGGTGTTGGAAACCATGGTCAGTTTCCAAGAGATTAATTTGCCCACATCGCCACCGGCGGTATCGGTAATACTCAGCGTCCAAGTGCCCTTGGCGTTTTTATCATTCAATGCTGATAGCAAAGATTCTGGACGGAAAGAACCTGTAAAAGGTGCTATCGCTGGTGCTATGCCTGCACCAATTGCAGTACCGGCTTGATCATCAAAAACGGTGTTGACTAGATTATCAGCCCAACCGCCTCTCTTGTTGAAGAGTGTGATAACTTGGCCGGTGGGTGAACGCAGGGTAATGACCAAATCAGAAAGAGCTGTATGATTAAGGCTTATCTGAACATTAAGATCTTTGATGTTGATGTCTTGGTTGATGGTTAATGTGGAGGTTGTAGTTGCTAAATCTCGAATGAGGGTGTTTGTTGGGGTGTTGGTGAAAGTATAGGTGGTAAAGAGGCTGTAGGATCCCACATATTGATCCTGAGTAATTTCGCCATTCATGCCATCGTTATCTTGATTCATTTGATTGCCTGAAAGGTCAAGAATATTGGGGCCAACTTTCAGGGTATAAATGCCGGCAGTGGTTCGTGCACCTCCAAAAAAAGTGAAAGTGAATTCGGAGTTATTGGTGTTGGGAACAGCAGTGATACTGGTAACTGTAATGAGTGCTCCGCTAGGATCGGTAAGGGTGATATCAGCGGTGGTGAAGGTGGAAGGCTGGATGGATTCGTTGAATTTAATGCGGAAGCCTGTAATTGATCCAGCATCTAGACCGGTTGCGCTGGAGCTAGAGACTTTCGCCCCGGTGATATCTGGGCGATTGGTGCCTGTTCCAGTTTCGACAACATCCAAAATGGTTACCGTAAGGGTTTGGTTTGCTGCCAACCCTGAAGAATCAGTGGCTCGTATGGTTACGATATAAGTGTTGTTTAAATCGCTATCCGAGGGGTTTTCAAAATCTGGATTGTTGATGAAGGTAAGCGCGCCTGTGACAGCATTAATGCTGAATCTAGATTGATCTAATCCGCCATTGATACTCCATGTGACGGTTTTATCAGCGATGAATGTGAAAACGGTGCTGGTATTTTCATTGATGCCCTTGGTGCTGGTGAGGGCCCCCGCTGCGCCACTTGGCCCGGTGATTACAGGGGGTAGTTCCACAACATTGGCAACGGTAACCGTTAGGGTTTGCGAAGAGATATTGCCATTGGTATCGGTTGCTCTAACGATCACGATATAGATATTGTCGCCATTGCTATCGGTTGGGTTTTCAAAGTCCGGTGCGCTAATAAAAGATAAGGCACCTGTGAAGGTGTTGATGGTGAACTTGGATTGATCGAGCCCGCCATTGACAGACCAAGCAACGGTTTTATCTGCAGAGAAAGTGGTGACTGCGCTGATATTTTCGTTAATGGTGACGGTACTTGTAGCTGCGCCTGGGCCGCCTGTGGGGCCTGTAATAACGGGTGGCGTGGTGGCGCTGGGTACGGTGCCTGTGATGGAATAAAAACCTAGGCTACCGTAATCGGTGTAGCCAGAAGTTAATGGGTTACTAAACGGATTCCCCATGCCAACGCCATCGATGGAAATGTAGTAAGTACCTGCCGTTAAGGTTGTACTGAATGATGCATTAATCGCATTGGTGGGGTTGCTGGTAAGAAGTAGGGTTCCCGATGCATTGTAAAGTTTAGCTTCGATATCGAGGTTGGGGCCATAAACTGCGGGGTTGATGTTGATGGTAGCTGCACCACCAACAGCGAGGTTAAAGCGGAAGTAATCGAGATCGGTGTTTTTTTCAATGATACCCGTGGTGGAAATCGTGGTGGAGTTTGAGAAATTCAAGTTGGAAGCGGTAGCTATTGTACTGCCGAAATCATCGTTGCGGTAGTCAAAGCCATTGGTGGATAAATTCGAGATGATTAAAAGATCATCTTCTTTATTTGTAGACCCGGTGTATTCGCCTTTGGACCACTGGGTTAGGTTGGTATCAGGATTGCCCATAATAGGCCCCCAACTGGTTGCGCCGGTACCATGCCCGCCATAGTAGGCACCAGAAGCATCTCCATCATGATTTAAACCAAGGGAATGGCCAACTTCATGACTTATTGCTTCAGCAGTTCCCGATGGGTAGCCTGCTGGATAACCTAATTTTGCCCACTCTGCGGAAAATACAAAAACTGGAGTATCAACACTTCTTAAATAATTGTTAAATGAATTTAGATAGGCAACGCCAACTACTCCAAATTGTCCTACAAACTGGGAACCTCCAATCGCAACACGAACCCCCCAATCCGTATCAGTACCATTAGATTTGATTAGTGCATTAATACCAGGGTCTTCGGTGGTAACATCTACATTGAAAGGTAAATAATCTTCGCTAACGCGTTCCCAAATTTCTCGAATATTGGCCAATTCGGTTGCAGAAAATGAGCTTGTGTTATTATCAATATCGTAAGCCGGGGTCACGATGGTTGTTCCATATGATTGGTTCCATTGCGTGCCCGTGGTGGTATGGCCATCGAAATCTAAAAAGATGCGCTTGGTGGCGCCCGGGTTGCTATGTAGCAAGAATTCCCCCGCAGGTACTAAACGAATTTCCAGCCCCTCTAAACAAGGCCTGCTGAAGAAACTGTTCTTTTTAGTTGCTTTGCGGCTAAAGAAATTCATGGCGATCACCCTTAAGAAAATTGTACTTAAAACTAATTTTAGATCTGCTTAATGCTTGATGCGAACGCAACAACAATCCTGTTTTGCAATATACGATAAATAATATGCTAATCGTAATTGCTGGCTTTGCAAACACCAATTTTAGAAAAGTGCGTTTTTGATCTCTTTCAAATTTGTTTGAGATGTTAATAGATAACAAAAAGAAAGTATGTCGCAAATAGCTTTCAGTCCATCGAATATTTAGATTGAAGAATAAGAGTTGCCACGGAAGGACACGGAAATGCACGGAAACAGAGCCGGATGCGTGAGCGGCGGTTTCTTTCTTTGCGAACTTAGCGTCTTTGCGGTAAAAATTCTAGGCTTTTGTCTTTTTCCGTGTTCGTCCGTGGCAAATTCTTCTAGACTGAGCCAAGTTTTGTAGATTTTAAGTTAAGTCCGTAGCGATTATTCCCGCTTTAACGCCATCCTGGTTCCAACCCTTGATCCTGTTTAAGTTTTTTCCCTGCCGATGGGTCCGTAAG
>Ga0194045_1000133_pt1 | contig 22669 bp, 14 predicted proteins | sample JunL6211m_MetaG_FD_161686 | JGI IMG/M metagenome (GOLD analysis project Ga0194045, IMG submission 161686) | Anoxic zone freshwater microbial communities from boreal shield lake in IISD Experimental Lakes Area, Ontario, Canada - Jun2016-L626-11m | ecosystem: Environmental > Aquatic > Freshwater >...
GTATAGTTCTGTAGTACTCGTTTGAATCGACGATGTGCGTCAAAGTATTTTTCTGGATCGGGTGTCATCACTATGACGTCCCTACACAACAAACGAGCGTCACGGACGCTAACGCCAAGTTTTATGCCCAAAGCTTTGGCTTCGTAGCTGGAAGCGATTATGATGCCCCTGGGCGTGTCGTAGGCCGCAATCGCTACTGGTTTGTTGCGAATCAAAGGGTTAGCCTGCTGTTCGATTATGGCAAAACAGGAGTTTAGGTCGATGTGCATCATCATAGGCGGGTTGTAGTTAATTGGCGTTTCCATCGCTGATCGCCTCCAATCTCCAGTGCAAATTACTAGTGTCGAGATTCAGTCTAAACCACAGAGCATGATTTTTATCGGCTAATTCGTAGATGTGGTGCAGTACTCGGCCTTCCATGACAGTGTGGTGGTAGCCGATTTTGCCGACCAGATACTCGCGGCTTTGCCAGCGGATTAAGTGCGGCACAGCCAAGCGTTTAGTCGAGCTATAGTACATAATTACAGATACTTCTTCGTTGATTTTCTCGCGCATAATTAAGGTCCTTTCAAGGATTAAGTAGAATAGTTTACGGTTTTTTATAGGTATTTTTGGTGCCCGAAAACGTATTAAAAACAAATAATAAAGAGGACATTTAAACTGTATTGTTTAAATTATCCGTGTGACCAGAAGTAGCGCAAAAGCCCTTGCTGCGTCAGTTGAACGAGATGTGTTTGAGGTTAGCAGTGACGTGAAGCCGTTCGGCGTTCAGTGAGTATGCGTCTCTATCTAATAAAAGTCTGCGAGTAAAAATCCAAGTGAATGAAAGTACTCACATAACTGTATGAATTATACGCCCAAATACTACCCAAGTCAGCAAAAATGTTTGTTTATTTTATTGGGCGAGCAGTGAAGACTATTATTCTGAATATGACATAAATCAAAAGACTATAGATTAAAATTAAATTAATCTTTTGAGATTTAGACATTTTGGTATCAGTTGGTTTTTTGAGCTTGCTGTCGATTTTACCGCCGTTACTTTCGATGATTTGGATTACTATTGGTAAATCGCTAACCTGGACGCCAATTACTTCTTTGTGATCATCGTATTCCCAGATGCCTGTAGGGTAAGAAGGAAATTTAGAACCTAAATCACCATCCTTTTTTGCGTAAGCTTTTACTCTAAGGTCACTGCTTCTAATAACTTCATACTTTTTATTTAATACGTTACCCAGTTTAGGGATAAAGAAGTTTATACCGTTTGTATACATGACTTGACCGAGTAGAGTGCCGCGCTGTAGTTTGCGAACAACTAGTTTTCTTGGATGAATCAAGAAATCACCATTTACTAAAAGTATTGACTCGTTTTCGATATCTCCCTTTGAGGGCTTCGAAACTAGGCTTCGTCTTGCCTTAAGATTACTAAACAATTGTTTAAATGACGGACTACCTAGAGAATTAACTGATTGTTTGGCGAGCTCTCTAGTTAGTATCTCATTTGACTGGTTTTTCATTGAACTCCAATAGTTCTAGCAAACTGGTATTTAATTATTTGGTCGACCCTAATAGTTATGAACACACTAGTCCTTGTTTAATAATTTAATAATCTCACGCCTCAACAACTCATCTTTCGATTTAGTCAGTAGTTTTTTAAGTTCTTTACGATATTTATCAACGCCAAGCATATTAACTGTATGTAGTGTTTGCAGCTGAGTTGCGGAGTCGCCTAACATAATGTTTACATGTTTTGTTATGTCGAATGTTTGGCCAAACTCCGAGAACTTATTCGCTAAATGCGATCTTGAACTTACTGATAATTTTTTACTCGTTACTAAATGGAAATAGATTGCTAGGTATTCTGCCTGATTGTATTTAGTCTGTTGGGCAAGAGCTCGAACCATTGAAGTTTGTATAGATGTAATCCAGGTTGGCCAATCATCGTTTACGCCAAATCTTTCAATCGTCTCTGCTAACAGCGCATATTCATTAGAGTTTTTGCATGATATCAAATTAGATAATATGCCAGCAATTTGCGTCCATTTTGGCGACACCATGTCGTCAAGAATTTTTTGGATGCTAGGGCTATAGTCTCGGACGATGTCTTTATAGATTATTTCTGTGTGACCACGCCAAGAACTTGGTTTTTGGTACTTTGAGTATTCTTTAATGCCTATTTCTTCAGTAAAATACCTATCACGAAGTTTATTTTTTTCAGTTTCATCGATTTGTGTACCATATTTTTTGGTTGCGATAACTTCTTTAGCATCGGCAATATTAATAGCATTAAGTTCTTGTTCGGTTAGTTTCCTTTTCATTTTATTCTCCAAACATTCTATGAATTATGACTCCGTTATCGATAAGATCCTGCAATGGTCCGCTAATTTCTGTAGTTGCGCGCGTCCAAAGCTCTAATTTTAATCCGAAACTATCTGCGATATCAACATAATCACGTATTTGCGAGGTCAGGCTTTGAGAGATTACGTTTTTTACCTCACCGATTCTTAATATTTGTTGACCTGCGCGTTCTAATAGGTCCGGTATTCGAGTCGCACCAGAATTCGGGGCGATGATTCGTTCTGTATTTTGAAGTATTCCCGCTTCTTTAATTCCATTTAATCCCGCCTCATAAGGTGTTATGGCACCACCTCCAGCCGCCATTATTGAACCTGCCAGGGCTGCTCCAGCAGCCAGCAATAGCCCGCTTGCTGCTCCGATAGCCGCGTGAAGGGCTGTCGTGGCGTCTATCTTGCCTCTTGCAGCTATGCTAATTCCTGCACCCGCTACTGCACCTAAAGCAGCCACGCCCACAGCGATGCCTGCACTTATTGCTGCTGCCCCTGCTATGATTGGTGCTAGTATTACTACGATTGCAACAATTGCTACGGCTGCAACAGCCGCGGCGACAAAGCGCACCCATTTTGGCACTCCAAACATGCCATTGTAGTCCTCGAAGTTAACTGGGTCATTTACATACACGTAAGCGTTTGATGTTCCGCCGCTGACGGGGTCGGCCTGAAGGAAGCGGCCGAGTGACGGTATGTAGACTCGTTGGCCCATTTGGACAATTCCTAGAGTAAACATTGACTCTTGCTTACGCGATGGGTTGGCGGCCCAGCCCATGAATTGGTTTGAGGAATTTGTTGTTCCGGTTGTAAATGCGCCCAATGTTCCGGCTATTAAGCCTTCTCCAAAAGGTCCATCTGCCATTAAGCTACTAGTCGCAACGCCAGAAGCATTTATGGTCAGCGCGGTGTCGCCATGGAAGTTCTTGAGGCTGTAGATTATTCGCTTAGTAATTACTGTGTTGGTTGGTGACTTTGTAAGCGTTACAGCACCGGGGAGCGATATGTAAGTGTCGAGATTTGTACAAGACGAAGCATTAGTTAAGCTGCAAGATTGGAGAATTCTACCGCCGGCAACGTACCTATATGACTTGTTCAAGACGCCTTTTAGGTATTCTTTTTTCCTGACTATTGCGCCACTCGCAGTTTTGGTATATTCGATTCGGTTTGTGCCCTGAGAAATCATAGTATTCTGGTCAGAAGCATTGTAGGTAAATTTAATTGGTACGCCTCCACCAGCGAACGACGCAGTATTGCCATGATCGTCATAGGTCGGTGCCCCGATTTGTACGTCACTGCTCTTTATTAGCCTATCCGCCATGTCATAGCAGTACCAGTTACTACTTTGTTGCGTATTGGTAAGGAGATTTGTTATTGCAGAATTTGTTCGATTTGAATCTTTGTTAGCATTTTCGTTCAGGCCAGGTAAGGTACTGCATGCCAAATCTCTTACATTGAAGCCATAGTCAAACTTTGTCTGACCAACTGTGGCGCTCGTTAGACGTCCGAGTTTGTCAAAGCTAAAGCTGCTATTAATTGTCTGTCCGTTATATGTTTGAGACGCTCCAACTGTTTTTCCTAACTGACTTAAGACTACCGATTCGTCAAAGACCTTACCGTCGCTTGTTTGATACGTGCTGCCAGTTACTCTTTGCATGCCATCATGTTTAACAAGGTTCAATTTTAGGGTGTTGCCTAGAGCGTCTTTTGCTTGTGAGTAGACAATACCGGTAACTCGACTGAAGTTGTCGTAGGTCATTGTTGCCTGATTTACGCCATCAATTGCGTAAGCAATGACGCGGTCTAAGCTGTCGTAGGTGTAAGTTTCGGTGCCAACCGGACTGACTATTGAGGCCGCCCTGCCATTTGCATCATAGGAAGTTGTGTAGATATTGCCCCAAATATCTTTGCCAGATATGCCCCTGCCAAGTAAATCTATGCCCGATTCGGTTGTGCCAACTAATGAGTCGGTTGTGCTGCTTTTAAGGGGGTTTCCAAGAATGTTGTAGGAATATGAGACCGTTCGACCAACGCGACTATTGATAGTAGGCTGTACAACTTGTGTCTTGCGACCTCTTGCATCATAGGATGTGCAGGTCCATGGGTCTTTGTTCATTCGTGCGGCTACTACTCTGCCCTTTTTATCGTAGACAAACTCTTTGGTTCTACTGACAGCAACGCCTGCACCATCAGGATCCTGCTCGGTTGTTATTTTGCCAAAGCCAGCTTGGCTTACTGCGTCAATTGCTGTGGTGCAAGGATTATCGACTGCCTCAGTTGCGCCATAATATGTATAAGTAGTCGTGTTGCCACCAGGCAATGATTTACTGGTTTGTCTGAGCAAACTATTGGCCACACCTTGAGCTTCGTAGGTTGCCGACGAAGTATAGGATAGACCGCCCACGTCGGATGTAGTGCTTTGCATCAAGCCGAGCTCGGGGGTAGTGCCGTAATTTATAGAGGATGACACGTCTCCGGTTACTGAGTCAAAGGCCTTGTTTGAAGTGTTAAGGTTATAGCCAGGCTTTATTAAGTTTGCGAACTCCACATAGCTAGCTTGAACCGGTAGTCCTGGGCCTTGAACAAAAGTGCTCATATAGCCATCGCTAGCAGTGTCAATAAATTCTATAGTAAAGTCGTACTGCTTCCCTGCCACTGCGTTAAACACACCAGTTTGATTTACGGCCGTACTATTTATCGGCTTATTAACTACTAATTTTCCATCAATATATAGTCTATAAATGTCGCTAGCAGTATTTACGTTCCCGTTGAATGTATATGCTCCTGTTCCAGGGAAAGTTATTTTACCGCTACCTCTTAGGCCGATTCCTGTTGAACCAACGGCAGTGGCTGTAATTGGTTTTTGATTATCGTAGGCTATGCGGTTTGTACCTGGCTCTATATTTGTGGTAAATAATTTTGGTGCACCGTACAAGGTATCGCTTTTCGCATCAAACCATGCAACATTTAAGCCGGTAATGGCTTCGTCATATTTAGATTCGGTCTTGGGCACTTGTGTGGAGTATGCAGCTAGAGGTCGACGACTAGCATCAAACCATTCTTTTGGTGCTGGGCCGTAGTTCTCGATTGGTAGATCATTTTGATCGTATATTGTGGTCGTTTTTAGGCCTAAAGGATCGGTTGATGACAGGGCGTAGTCTTTGATTGAATGCCATTCCGTTGTGCCGATATTACCGGCTTTGTCGTAGGTCCTAATTGTTCGGTATGTGTTGTCGAAGTCAATCTTCTGCGTGTAGCCTACTGGCTCGCTCGTATTACTTATTTTGACTGTGGTTGAGCCTTTTATTGGGGTCCTTCTTGTTACATACAATGTTCCGTCGCAACCTTTATAGAACACACTCGTTATTGACCCATTATTGACTACACCGGGGTTACCGTTCATGCAATTTTGTACAGTCTGGAATGGTTCATAAAGCCCAGACGACGGATTATAGTGTCCGTATCGCAACTGACCCGCAGTGTTTCTGGCAACAATATGAATGTTTTTATCAGGCGTAGTTGTTGCTTGAACGCCATTTCCAAATTGTTCAACTGACCCGAGGGGGTTAGCGAAACTTTCCCAGCTCGAGTTCCAGTTACGTGACCAAAGCGTTGAAGGTCCTTGACCTAGAGTAGGTCCGCAGCCAATTGCGAAAATGTTTAACCTATCAACTCCCCAAGACGAAACCGAAGGCGCGTCGGATAAGCACCCCCCCATACTTCCGAATGGCGACCAACCTGTAGTCGGCGTCCAATACCGGTGCTCGATTTCATTATTCACATTACGTCCAACTACGTCCATGCGTGTGCCATTATTAGTCCAGCTGGTTGCTGATGGCGATGAAATAATCGTGCCTCCACCTAACGGTACGTAGCTGGTCCAAGTACCGTTTATGTAGGACTTTGTCCAAAGCTGATTATCAGAACTCCTAATAAATATATCTATTCTGTCTTTAATCATGCTAGTAACACCAGGATCGTTAAGTACTACTGCACCGAGGTCCTGCCAGTCAGACCAGCTAGTGCCATCGTAAAATCTGTAGGATGCGCTTTGCCCGAATCTAGTAAATAGGTTTATTCGATCATCGCCCCAGGTACTTGCAACTGGGTTGCCCTCTGGATTTGGACCAAGAGACTCAGGAGTACTCCAATAACCAGTGTCGGCTATTTGATAGTTGTAGCTGTGAATTCGTCTTGGGCTTCCGAGCGCTGGTGCTGGTTCGGTTATCATGCTTACCCTGCCCAATATGTCGTAGCTAATTTCTGATGTTGCATTTGCATCATCCAAAATTACTCCTGCTACAATCGCATCATTGGCCAGACTGCTCTTTTGTTGTGTTATTCTTCCCAAGCTATCGTAACCAATATCTGTAATATTACCGCCCGGTAGTTCTATGCGAGATAATAATCCTTTTTTGTAATAGAAGAATGTGGCGTCGCCATCAGTCGTCTTAAAAGCACAAAGCATATTTGATGGTGCAGTTGGATCAAAACCAGTTGGTGGCGCTGTACAATTAGTATCGCCACTATAGTAAAGTGTTCCGTTTCGGCTTGGATCAACAGGATCGGTAATTTGCGTTAATCTTGGCGGAATTCCACTATAGGTATATTTAAGTGCAGTTGGATTTTTGGCATTTGCCGGCGTACTCACTTCTCTCAGTGTGCCGTCAACATTGAATACATAAACCATGCCACTTGTAGCATTAAGAGTGATGCTGCCGTCATTGTTTCTGACTAGTAAACTGTGATCGTTTACTGGCGAGGTATAGCTGCCTTTTGCTGCATCCCACTTAAACTCGCTAGATGTTCCTGCGGCGTCAGATAAAATTACGCTAGATGGAGTTACTCTTGCATAATCATAGGCTAGAGCGCCATCAGCATCTAAATTTAAGTTCCAGCCATCAGGCAGAACTTTCACTTGGCTGCTTAACCAATTGGCAGGAACATCTTGTTCGGCAAGAGTAGCGCTCTTTACAGTGAAGTAGAGGTTGGCGGCGCCACCAAGCTCATAATATTCAATTTTTATAGGTACACTTTTGCCGCCGATTAGACTAACGCCCGGGCTTGAAGTGGAGCTAACTGCTCCATCCGGTGCGTAGTCATTTATAATTACCTGTCCATCAACTGTCACGCGTGCGGCATCATCAGCGATTGTCTTAAATGTATATACGCCGTCTGTTGGAGCGGTTACGTAGCCTTCATATGTGGACATCCAGTTGTCGGTAGGTCCAGACGCCACTGCCGATCCTGTGCTCCAGTTAAATTGACTACCAATTTCTGTTCTTGACGAAAATGCAGTCGATTTATCAGCGGGTGCTGTGTGAGAGCCGTTGTCGTTAAAGTAAAATGATTTTAATCCATTCGTAGGGTTGGAATCCTTAAGAGGTGTTCTGAGCCATTCATTTGGGATTATTTGGGCAGGCGTGATCAGGCCCTTAATATAATTTCTTACATAAGCCGGACCGCTAATTTCGACATAATCTATCTTAATAGGAACTATATCTCCTGCATTTAAGGCAAATGTCTGAGTTCCATAACATGTTACGGTTGAATAACAGGTACCGTTATAGGCCACCTGCTCAACCCCATTTATGGTTATTCTAATTGTATTGTAGTCGTCATTTATACCACCAAATGTATAAGTGTCTGTTGCGGGTGCGACAAAGTAACCGTTCCATTGGGCGGAAAAATTATCCGACACAACTACATTTGACGATGGACTAGCCGTTCCCCAATCAAAATTAACATTTTGATCAACCCTTGTTAAAGCGGGTGAACCACTCAGATTGTTGTTGTTATAGTATGATCCAACTAGCCCTGGCTTAGTTTTCTTGGGGCTATTGTAGTCTAGGCCAATTCCGATGTTTCCGCCGAGTGCCCGCATGGAGTGTGAGCTGGCGCTAGTAGACACATTACCAGTCGCTAGTCCGACAGAAACCGGACCGGCGCTATCATAACTCTGAGTATTGTCTTTGCCAGTACGTAAGTTAACCTTGAACGACCTGACCCAATTTGGCGATGTATAACTATATAGTTGGCCATTAACCCAATTTGACGTATACGCATGCCAGTAATATGTCGTACCGTCTTGAAGTACGCCCTCCGGTATTGTCCATTGAGTATCTGTCACGTCACCCGAGTTAATTATCGCTCCTGTCTCGGCATCAGGACTTGTACTTAGCCTGTAGTAGTATTTAATTTGATCACCCGATACGCTGCTAACAGGGTTGATTTGTAGTGTCGGTTGGTCGGTGACTATAGTTTGATTGTCTGCCGGCAAAACAGGTGAAGTCATTGGTGCTTTTGGGCTATAAGTAAATGATACGTAGGTGCCCTCAGGGTCAAAATTTTTATAGGTGTCGCAACCACACTCTTCGCCAACCATCATTAGCCAAGCGCCGTAATCACCAAGCGCAACCTTCTGACGATAAATCTCGGTTACATTAATGTCACCCGAGGTGCTAACACCAGAAAAACCGGGACTCGTTGGCGCTGATATGCAGTTAAAGCTATCGAGGCAAGGAGCCCAAAATGCGGCAAATTGGTGAGCGGCATAATTGCCTGTCCAGAATGTCGTGTTTGTTAATTGAGTTAAGTGTAGGTTGGCGTATACGAGATCCTGCCCTGCCAAGAAACTGTATGGGACGGAAAAGGCTCCGCGCCACGCTCGCCAGATATTACTGGAGTCAAGTAATGACCCCGAATATATGTTACAAATGGATGAGTTACATACGTATCCATCACTTTTGAAGGACATATAATTGCCGCCTGCTCTAGTGCCAGAGAACTGCGCTGGAGATGTAGTCGGGTCAATAACTGCCGGAAAAGACTCTGCAGAAAGATGCTGTAAGAAATCTTTGTTTACCCATGTCCTTAGTACGCCATCTTTATATTCTTGGTGATAAACGCCTGGTTCGGTGACTAGCCCATGCTTATTTAGAATAAGGTTAATGGGTGTAACGTTGAACTTTCCGCCAAGCGAGCCGTCAACTTTGAAGGCGCCGGGGTTGTCCTTGTCGGGAGTTAACGTGCCGCCGCTAACTTTAAAGGCAATATTATTTGTGGCATTTTTGTCCTTTAGTTCGATGTTCAACTTTAAAGATTCTGAATTTACAATGTAGTCCAGATTTACGCCTGGCCATATGTCGTAATAGTGGACTGTTTGCTTACCTTGACTGTCGGTTGTAAGTACTGGGTCAACATCTTTTGCGTCGATAGGTGAATAAATAAGAGTGTCTTTACCAAGCTCAATCCTAGCCATGCCAACACTGTCATTGCTCGAAGACAGTTTTGCCTGCCAGTCGTTAGCTGCAACTTTATAACTAGTTACGCCCTTAAAAGCTGATCCTATAAAACCTAACAACTTTCCAATTCCTTGAGAATTCGCAGCGTTCGTATCTTCGACAAGCGTGCTGTTTATAGTCTCCCACTTGCCGTTTTTCTGATAAAACTTCGAACTAATATAATTTTTTTCCGTCAGACTGCCGTCGGTGTTTTGGATTACTTCTTTATATCGTTCGCGCTTATCGACTAGTTCTTTTTGTTCAAAGCCGTTTTTTTTAGGCTCGTTTATCCCAGGACCATGTAATTCTTGTTTTGGATCTAAGCTTTTGCCCTTTATGCCTTCAGGCTTTTCCTTGCCTTTTTGGTTTTCTACATTAAGAGAGTTTGATTTTTTAGGGGCAGCTAATGCTCTAGCGGTATACCATGGCACAAAACTAGTTAAGCTAAATGATGTGATTAGAATAAGGCACAAAAAAACCGCGCGAACGCGGTTCAGTGTCAATGCCTGCCTGAGCAGTATGAGCCTGCTCTTTAAGAGTTTAATAAGGATTTTAGAAATGTAGTTCATTCTGATTCTCCTCTTAGGTTAGATCTATTTATACTCCATTACGCCAATACTTCAATGGAAAAGTTTTTATCACAACATCCATGTTATTGTTCCCGCTAAGATAAGGGCTAGATTTTATGATTTATAATCTGAGCTGCTTTATTTGATGTTATCTAAAAACTCAACAAGTTGCCTTGGAGTGATCTCGGCTTTGATTATGTATCCGTCAGCGTGTTGCTCTATATCTGTGCGGTTTTCTTTGCCCTGGTCTAGATTCGTCGTGATAATAATTTTCGCCCGCAAGTCGGCCTTTTCTTCTCTAAGATGTCTGAGTATGTCTATGCCAGTCATGTTCGGCACCATAATATCGAGCAAGATTATGTCGTAGTCGTTGGTCATAGCCATAGCTAGTCCCTTTAGTCCATCTGTCACGACTTCAACTTGGTATCCACCTCTTGTTAGTGCGCGCGAGTATAGCTCGCTTATAAAGAATTCGTCTTCAACGCAGAGAACTTTGCGTACAGTTTTGGTGTCGTTTTTAGTAGTGTCCATTAGAGGTATTTTAGCAGATTTAAGTAATCATTCATAAGCATCTTAGCGCCTGTAAAGAGAATGGTTCTTTATCCAGCCGTGTGTATTACGAGTGATACCTTGATTGCCCGTCTTTAGTTTATTGGTCACCATGACATAAGGTAGTACCGTGAAGCTGAATGTTGATCCCTCGCCTTCTTTGGAATTAACCCAAATGTCTCCGCCGTGAGCGTTAACTATCGCTTTGCTCAGGTAAAGTCCCAGCCCTGTGCCGCCTACCATAGCTTGTGTGCGATGGTTACGGTAGAACTTCTCAAAGAGCTTTGGTAAAACATTCGTTGCTATGCCTACTCCAAAATCTTGAATCTTCGTCTCGATTATACCGTCCTTGGTAAGTGATGTGCTGACGACAATTTTGCCGGCGCTGTCGCCACTATATTTTATTGCGTTATCCAGTAAATTGCTCAAAACTTCATAAATACTAACGCTATCTACTCCGACTGTAGGCATATTAGCTGGCGCTACAAATTCAATAGTTTTGTTATGAACTTTTGCGCGCATACTGATTCCGTTAATTGCGCCTTGGATTATGTCTGGCCATTTTTGCTCGCTAAGTTCCAGATTTAATTTATCATTTTCTAGCCTAGAGACATTAAGAATGTTGTTAATGAATGTCGATAGCTGTCCGGCTGCTACCTGCATTTTTATCATAAAACCTGCCAGCTCGACATCTAATTTACCTGACAGTTCTTCCTCGAACACGTCAATATAGCCACGCAGTAAAGCTACTGGATTTCGTAACTCATGTACGGCGATAGATACAAAGTTTAATGACGAATCATCGTTACTATAGTCTAGCGTTCTGTCATATAAGGTTAGCGTGGTTTCTGTACCTGTATTGCTATCGAGATTATAATTTGCCGTCATGTCTATTTGTTTAAGACCAACTTGATCGCCTAAAGGTAGCCTTACGTGACTCCATGACTTGCTAGTCGCAACATTGTTCGCTCTTGTGTGATTTAACCAGGTGTCGTAAGTGTCGTCACTAGGAAATGATAAGTCAAAAATATCATACATATTATGGTTCATGATCTCTGCAGTGGCTTTACCTAAAAATTTGCTTGCAGCAGTGTTTATGAAAGTTATCTTCTGGGACTTATCCATCACAATAATCGGAATAGATAAGCTGTTCATCAAAGAATTTTCGTTTGGTGTAGCGCTAATTAGTGGACTAATTTTTGCGCTACTTGCTATGGAGTACACTTCTCTGCTTAGCTCTGTGACCAATTCTCGGCCTAGCATTACATCCTCTAGGATCGGAGCGGCGTAATCAGATTTGTCTGGAGACACATAGTTTATGGCACGCCCAAGAATGTCTATTGGTTTACTCAGATAATTTGTTGATGCAATAGAAATTACTAGCGCCGACATTAGAGCAACAGCTGCTAGGATAATCACTACTGTAGATGGTGCCAAGTTTAATAACTTCGCCCCACCAATAAACGTAGCAACAAGTAGGAAATTATTAAACAGTAAAATCAGTCCTAAGTGTAGCTGAACCCCACGCTTAAAACTTTTAAAGTACTTCATTTTGTTGCTTATTTATAGGTTACATTCGTAGCTTTATCTACTAAGGTAATCCATGTTTGGCCGGCATTAAGTTTGAGTGGTTGACCAGCAGCATTAGTAAATACGAACTGTGAAGTTCTGTCGGATTTTGTCCACGTGCCTTCAGTTATGGTGCCGTCTTGAAATGCAAACATTCGGCCGCTACCAGTAGTTGAGTAGTCGGTATGCTGGCCGTCACTAGCAATCCCCCGCTCCATAACTAAAGCGATTACTACTTTTGGTGCAAGCTGGACAGCTGACTTTTCGTCTATATGTGCGGCGCCACCTTCACTCCTCTTGTAAGTGTTAGTAGCTAGGTCGTAGTCGTAGTGAGCGTTAAAATCTGGTCCAGAAATTGCTAGGTCTATAGCATTTACGGCTGGGATTGGCGTAGTTGTTGTTGTGACGGTAGGCTTAGTGGCGGCAGTTGTAGTAGTAGGTTTTGGAGTGGTTGGGGAATCCTTTTTTCTTGGGAAGGCCGCGAACTCAACATATTTGAAACCTTTTTCAGCATTAAGCGCGTCCATTTTGTCGAAGCTAGTATAGACATTGTGGGGCGCAAATCTTTGAGTAATTCTAGTGTAGGAGTTGCCGTTAGCGAATTGGTCAAGATCATGTATGCCGAATGTTTTGATCTCTGCCAAAGCTTGTGGGGCGCCGCCAACATGAGCGATGGAGGCATTAAAGGGCATCAAAAAGTCTAGATAGTATGGCCTTACACTGCGGACTGGTCCTATGTAGTCAGGTCGTGCCTCTTGGTATAGGGCTAAGAATCTTGTTATTCCTCCTTCAGCGATAGCTTCGTAAACTATGCCGGCGTCTTTTAGCCCGGATTGTGGACGTGCGTCAAAGCTGTTCTCTATCATAATGCCCGTAACAGGCCTGCCTACTAGGCTCAAATCAACTTCTGCGCCTGTCAATGGTGATGGCCCAGTTGTAATTGGCGGTGGAACTGGTTTGGTTGTTTTTGTAGCCGTAGTTTTTACTTTAGGTGATGTACTATAGTGTTTGTATAATTTCATACCTCCATACACACCTACCGCTATAATCGCTATCAGCACGACAATCAGAATTGCCCACTTTTTCTTGGTCATTTCGGTGCGCTTAAAGAATATTCTTCTTGTTTTTGGTTCGGTTATGGCCGTCGTTATATCTGCCGTGACCGAGGTTTCGTCATTGATCTCTAGGGGCTGCGTCTCTTTCTGTAGTTCAGTAACTGCATCTTCTGACTCGATGTCGAGATCTAAAGGATCTTGCTCAGAGTGCAGACCCTTAACAGTGAGTACCTTCTTTGACTTATCTTTTGATTTTGGTTTGTTTTTAGGCCAAGAAATATCATCCATAGACTACATTGTAACAGTGCTAATGCTTATTTGCCTATAGGCACAAGCTAAATACTAAGACACTACTTATTACTAGTGGCTAGACTGTGCGATTTATTTAAATGATAGATATGCTGGCGTTGATGCGACGAAGTGTAGTTTCTTTTCCGAGTACAGATAGTGTGTCGGCTAGTCCCGGTGATGCTGGCGCCCAAGTTGTAGCAATTCTTATTAAGCTAAATAATATGCCTGGTTTTTCGCCTGTTGTTTCTAGTAATTTATTAAGAGTATCAGATAAATTATTGACGCTAAAATCAGAGTCGGTAAGAACTTCTAAGGCCTCTTGAAGGTAAGTTTTGAGTTGTTGGTTATCTAGTTTTTTGAGCTGTTTATTAGATGTAATTAGCTCAAGATTAATTGGTAGATCTTCAAAAAAGAAAGTAGTTAGCTCGGGTATTTCTGCAAAATATTTTAGTCTTTCTTGAATTAAACCAAGAACAGATTTTTTGTAATCATCGCTTTTTTGATTGGATTGCTCTGGCCAGTAACTTTTAGTTCTATCAAATAAGTCATCAAGACTAATACCTCTAATATGACTACCGTTCATCCATAACAGTCTTTGTTCGTCGAATGCCGCACCACTACGTTGCACTCTTGCTAGCGAGAATTTCTCTATCAACTCTTTGACGCTAAATATTTCCTGTTCACTTCCATCGTTCCAGCCCAATGTGGCAAGAAAATTAATCATAGTTTCCGGCAGGTAGCCATCTTTTCTATAGTCGAGAATATCTTTTGCGCCGTCACGCTTGCCTAGTTTTTTCTTGCCGTCCGCACCCATAACATATGGCAATGTAGCAAATATCGGCCAGTCAATAGCAAGCGCATCATAAAGATTTAAAAATCGTGGGACCGATGCAATAAATTCTTGTGATCGAATAACATGAGTTATTTCCATGAGCTCGTCGTCAACAATATGACAGAAATTATAGGTTGGATAGCCGTCTGATTTTATTAGTATGAAGTCGTCAACGGCTTCAGCTCCGGCTGATAAGTCTCCCAGCACAGCGTCTTTCCAATGATAAACTTTTGGATCTGACTTAAATCTTAACGCCTGGCTGCCATCCCATACTGGTGGATTTTCTGGCCGATGATTACGGTACAAAAAGGGTTGTTTGTTTTTTTGAGCGTCAACACGAAAAGTCTCAAGCTCTTCTTTTGTGTAAGGGTCAGCGTATGCTCGACCGCTAGCAATTAGTTTCTCAGCCCACTGCTTATATATATCGAGTCGTTCGCTCTGGAGATAAGGTTCATGCGAGCCGCCTATGTCGGGGCCTTCGTCCCACTCTAGCCCTAGCCATCGTAGCGATTCCATGATGTGTTCGGCCGATCCAGCTACTTCGCGGTTCTTGTCGGTATCTTCAAGTCTAAGCAGAAACTTGCCGTTAGCCTGTTTAGCTACTAGCCACGCGAACAAGGCCGTGCGAACACCGCCAACGTGCATAAAGCCGGTAGGACTAGGCGCAAATCGAGTTCTAACTTCTTTCATTGCGCTAATTATAACAGAAATAACATCGCCATCCGATTTCAGGGAAAATATCTTAAAAAACAGCTCCAGTTATGCAATTGTAGCCATGACCTTCTTCGTCTTTAATCGACCTAACTATTGACAATGATGGGATAAACTCGATAGTTGCACGACTCTTCTGTAGGTCATCGACGATATCGTAAAATTCAGCACTATAAGAAATGTATTTATTTATTTTTATTTTTGCGTTAGTTATATTTAGTTCAGGGTCGCGTCCCGTTACTTCGTAATCATCAATCTTTAGTGTTTGGTATAACGTGTCGACAGTTAGAGTACCGCTAATCATAAAGACGGGTAAGATATTGTCTAGATTTTTTAAAGTTTCGGTTCTTCTTTTTATTATCTTTTTAGCATATATAAAATATACAAAAACAATCATTAGGACAGTACAGATACTATAGATAAGATGTATTTTTAAATTTTTAAGTTTTAACGAGTCTATGAACGTCAGAGCCTGGGTTGCTGATAGTGCAATAATTCCCCAATACATCGCAGCTGCTTTTGTTTTGTTCGCCCAATTAGTAAAGGCTATATTTAGCATATCTATGAGTGCTTTTTTTTCTTCAGAATCTAATTTATCAGCAGAAATAATAGCACTATGAGGCGCTGGTGCTTCGTCTGGCTCAACGGTAACTTCATTAATGATAGTGTTATTTGTTGTTGACAGCTTATTTGGCAGCAAGGCAGTATCGTAGCCAGATGTAGATTGCGACTCTTGGGATTGCTTATTTCTTTTGTTAAATAATAGTAAGGGTATTAAGGGTATGCATAATATCTTTCCTAATATAACGATAGCCTTCCCATCTCTTATAACTACGGAATTATTTGTTGTGACAGGTTTAGAGCCCGGATTTTCGGGGTTATAAGATACTTTTACTAACTTATTCAGTGGGAATTTATTTACACCGACAGATTCATTGAATTTATATCTATTTTGATTGACGGTAAAGGTTATTTCAACAGAGTCCATTATCACAATATTGCAGTCAAAGCGACACGTATAATCATCAATAGGGTATATTTTTTTGACTCCAATAACGAGACCAGTCGTGCTTTTATAAGTTGATGGCGCAGAGTAAAGACTAGGATAGTAGTTGCCGAATATTATTATTCCGATACCAGATAGGACCAGAAGCCAGCAAAATATTCTCCAATTTTTAATTTTATGCATTTCGCCTTATTTTATCATAACTGTAACATGATATTTTAAGATTATTGGTGCTTATCCTGCGGTAATATTACTCAGTAAATTACATTGATTTGGCGATGCTGAGTAGTTGCTGGCTACTTAAGTTTGAGTTGCCTTCTATCTTGTACCATGTGTTGCCGTCAACCCATGTGGCGTTTGAATCGCCATATAAATAAATAGTTTTGCTGCCTACTTGCAATGACTGGTAGTTGCGTCGATTGATGGCAACGTAGTCTTCTAGCAGCGAAGAGCTGTTCCATTTAGAGGCACGCTGGGTTACTGTGAAGCTCCTATTATCGCTGTTAGAGGCGAATTTTACAGATATTTGTCCAGGTGCTGATTCAGTTTGACCGCTCTTAGCAAAGCCAGCTGGTTTATAGCTAGGTAGAGATGCCTGTACACCTGCACGTGAGGCTGCTAGTCGGAATGCTGTGTTAGGTATGTTTTGGGAAGCAAAAAATGCAAATAGCAATATTGCTGAGAATGTAGCACTACTAACTGCAAAAATTTTATTACTTACTCCTAATTTTTTGGCAGCTCTATGGTGTAGCTTGGCTTTTGGTAGAGGCTTTTCTTTATGACTTTCAGCTCGGCTGAGGGCCGCCATGAATATATCTTTAGGGATTGACTCTATGCTTACGGGAGCAGAGTTATGGAAGCTAATGTTATCGGCTGGAGCTGTTTTGACGGAAATTACAGCTGTTTTTTTGACTAGAGTTGCTCTGTCGGCCAAGCCGTTAAAACGACTGACAAGTTTACTCATAGGCACGTCTTTAGCTCTGCTGACTCTTTCTTCGTCTATCTTTGTAGGTAATACAGGCTTAACTCCAGACTTATTTAGTGTTTTTGCAGGTAGAAGTCTTTTTTGGGTGAATCTGGGTCGCTTTACAACAGATCTCATTAATGTTTTTGGGCGTTGTGTTTTGTGGTGGACCATCCCTGCGTTAGCACTGGCTTTATGAATAGTTTTTTTGCTATCGGCAGGTTGTGTCGCCAGGACTTTACCGCTAGTACTGTCATATATTTTACCGTTTAGCTCAATTGTGTTTTTGTCAGTCATTTTGTATCTATTATTATCTATTTAATATCATAACCTTAAGCGCATATCTTTACAACTAGAATAAGTTGCGCTCTTTATATTAAAATAAATAGTTGTATACTATGACTAGCGTATAAAATCAGAAAAACAAAAGTAAATATGGACTACCAAGACCCTAGCCAAAAAAAAGCACATCTAACACGACTTTTTGTTGGTTATTTTTTGGTGGCAACAGCTGTTATCGCCGCCGCAACAATTCTTCTATACCAATCGTATGGTTATGATTTAAATAGGAAGACTGGGCAAGTTATACAAAACGGACTATTATTTATTTCTTCTAAGCCGGTTGCAGCAGATATTTATCTCAATGGAACTTCAATTAAGGCAAAAACTGATACCAAGCTAACAATACCTGGTGGAGAGTACTTGCTCGAACTCAGGAGTGTCGGTTATCGTAGCTGGAAGCGGATTATTAATTTGGATGGTGGAAGTGTCGAGAGAGTCATTTACCCCCTTTTATTCCCCACTAAACTCGTAACAAGTGAATTAAAGCAGTATGCGACCACGCCAAGCTTTGCGACTTATAGCCCGGACAAAAGATGGATGTTGGTCCAGTCGTCAGCGGCATTGACTAACTTTGATATGTTCGATATGAATAACGATAAGCCTGTCCCTACAGCACTTACGCTACCCGCTGGATTGCTTACTGCTAGCACTGCCGCTCAAAATATTAAATTAGTAGAATGGTCGAACGACAATAAGCATCTTTTGGTTGAACACGAATTTGGGACTAGCTATGAATATATAATGATTGACCGTGATACAGTGGCCAGCTCATACAATGTTTCTAAGCAGTTGCAGATAGACGGCGCCACAATTAATTTGGTAGATAAGCGGTTCGACAAAATGACAATTTATAAATCTTCTGATCATAGCCTTGCTATTTATGACGCTAAGACCAAGCAGGTCAACAGAATCCTCCAGAATGTTTTGAGCTATAAGACGCACGGCGAAAAACTAGTTATGTACTCCACAGACAATGGGCTTGCCGATGGACCATTAAGCGTAAAACTCTGGGAAGGAGCTAGTAGTTATTTGATGCAGAATTTTGATCCAAAAACAGAAGTTAAGCTAGATATCGCTCAGTATAGCGGCGATTGGTATATGGTTGTCGGGCCAAAAAATGCTGCAGGCCGTGTCTATGTATATAAAAATCCTCAAGACTCTTTTAAGCAAGCTAACCTTAAATCGTTAGTTCCACTGACCGTATTAAGAGCTGAACAAATCGACTCAATTTCGTTCTCTGACACTGCTCGCTATATAATTTCTCAAAATGGCGTAAAATTTTCTAGCTATGATATAGAGACGGAAAGGCACTTCTACTTTGACTTAAAGCAGCCTGTTACCGCTAATCAGACTGCTTATTGGATGGATGGCGACAGGCTCACGATTGTGACTGAAGGCAAAACTATGGCATTTGATTTTGACGGCTCTAATCAACAAGTATTGTCAGCAAGTAATTCCAACCAACGGCCATTCTTTAATAAAGATTATTCAGCATTATTTAATATCGCGCCGTCGACAAGTAGTCCGGCAAGTTCCGCGTTAACACGAACAGAACTAAAACTACCCTAGCTGATTAGAACCAGTTCTTTATACGACTCCAGAGTGTTGGTGAGTTACTTGGAAGTATTGTTGGCAGAGTTGATTTGGCGGGAGTAATTGTCTGAGTGGTGGCAGCGATATTTAGGTTTGGATCTGGGCTAATTTGCTCACCGATTATGACTAGCCGGTTAAGCGAAGAGCCTGGAGGGTCGCAAGTTATAAGGGTTGCTGTTTCTGGTTTGCTGGCTGTCCCGATTACTTCAACAGCTGTAGGACTGACTATCTTTTTCTCGTATATTTTATAGCTAAAACGTTGTCCGTCCTTAGTTAAGTAAAATATATCGCCTATAGACATTCTGCTTAATAAAACGAAGGCATATTTATATTTTCCTTGGTTTAGTAGGTTGCTGCTAGAGTGTCCAAAAATAACGACATTTCCCTTTTCTCCTGGTAGAGGTGTGGTGGCATAATGCACTGTGCCTCGTTGTAGAGCCGTCTGGAGCACCTTCTCTTCTATAGATGGCTCGTCATAAACAACTGGTGCCTCTACATTGATTTTCGGGATAATTATTTTTGGCTCTTTGCTTATTGCTATACCCGAATCGTCGACAATAATAGGAGTTGAACTGACACTGCGACTAGGCGTGATGAAGGGCGCGATAAATCGTTCGTTGAAGAATCCAAAAAGTATAAATAGTACAAATATTGATCCTACAGAAAGACCAAACATTAATGATTTTAAATGCTGCTTAGGTTTTAGCTTTTGCCTAGATTCAATATTCCCTATCAATTGTTTTTTTATTTCCGACACTGTTTTTGTGCTTCGGTTGCGCGAACGCTTTGGTTTAGGTTCTTCGTCATAATAAGTCGGGCGGATAAATTGGTTTCTTGGAATTACGACAGGCTCGTCAATTACTCTCGTGTGGTTCTGGCTTGGTTTGGAAGAGTTGATTTCGGTAGATTCATTATGGACTGATTCTTGAGTATTTGAAGTCTCCTGAAATTCTCGCCAAACTTCATGTTTATCATTGTCTGACAATCCTGCGTAATATTGGTGCCAGGCTGCTTCTATGTCGTCTGGGCTTTTACCAGAATGACTAAGTTTATAGACAAACCTTTGGTGCTTAGAGAGGTCGTCGGTTTCGTCCGACACGTCTTCTATCTCTTCCTCTATAGCGGGTTCTTCACCGTATAGCTTGCCAAGTTGTTTTCTAATTTGTTCGGCAGTTTTCTCGTTTTGTTGTATTTCGTCTGGTTCCATATGTTTGTTCCGTATTTAGCTAAATTATACTCTATATTACGAAGATTAGCTTGGCCAACAGTACTATATTTAGTGAATTTTTATGTTACAATATACCCTGTTCTTTAATAGTCAAACAGATTAGTAATAATATAGTCAGCTGGAGCCGCGGTGGTGGAATTGGTAGACACGCCGGACTCAAAATCCTGTGAACTTTTGTTCGTGACGGTTCAAGTCCGTCCCGCGGCACCAATTGCCTATAAATCTTATAATCTTTCTATGTCATATTATTTTTAACAAAAGTCTGCTATATCTAGACTAGTAATTGGTAAGATAAGACTATGTCAGAGTTCAACACATATAACGAGGAAGCCAGTAATAGGCGAGATTTATTGCCTGACGATAAGCCAGTTAAGTATTCTATTCCTCCGCGCAGTTTATTATTTAAGCCTTTAGTTATACCTGAAATTGACGATATTGACGCTCAACACAAGAATGAGTTCAAAGAGGTTGACTTGCCTAATGACGAGTCGAAGCCTACTGATCAAGAGACTATCCCCTTCGATTTACTCAAGGCCTTTACCATCGCCCTACCGCCCGTAAAGTTAAATCCCAGACCAAAAGACCTAGGCGTCAAGTAGGCTCGTCGTGATTGCTTCGAATGATTTGGTAGGATTCTGAAGCCACCAGACAGCTGCTTTTGTTCCTGTTTGAAGTCTCCAGGCATCTTCATTATCTAGATCTGTACGAGTTGACGATACAAAGCCTTGCCCACTGACCAGCAGCTGCCCTTGGTGTTTAACAATTATTGTGGCGGGATATTTTTCGCCTATAATATTTAAAGCAGCTGTTAAGTTCAATATATTCATGTCGTAACTTATGGCGGTTGTTTGTTTTGTGGCGATAAATAGTTTTTGGAGCTGAGCTATTGTCATTATTAGTAGAGTTTCAGGTCGGGCCATGACTGCCGCTGCATCTGTTAGGCAGTAGTCGGTAGCATCCTTGGTAAAAGTAACCTGTCCACTATATTTGTTGATAAATTTTTCGATAGTTATTGCTGTTTCGCTGTTTTTGCCTAAATCACCAGCAAATAATACGCCATCTGACCAAGCGGCGTTTGCAAGTAAGTCGTCCAGCGCTAGTTTGCTAAAACTACCGCTAAGTGTGCTGGCGGTGTATTCGACGTTTTCTAGCAATGCACCTGTTAGTTTTTTTAGAGCATTAGGCATTACGACTCTCGTTGATCCTATTCCAGATTTTCCGGCAATAACGTAGGCCTCGGCTGGAGCTGAAAAGCCGTGAGCGTTACCACCAATGATAAGTAATTTGCCGGCAGCTTGTTTGTTTTCTGGTCGGCTCCATATCAAATCAGGAAAGAGCGGCTCTGCGTTACTTTGTTTTAGCCAGTAGCTGTTATCCATAATAAGTGTCTCTATATATCCAGCGTTATGCTTACTGGGCAGTGATCAGAGCCCATAACATCAGCATGAATTGCTGCGCTTTTAACTTTTGAGCTTAATATCTTTGATACTAGAAAGTAATCAATACGCCATCCAACGTTTCGTTCCCGCGATTTAGCCCAATAAGTCCACCAGCTATAGTGGCCGTTGCCCTTTGTAAACATTCTAAATGTGTCAACAAATCCAGCCCTTGTGAAATTTTCGAATCCTTTGCGTTCTTCGCTAGTGAAGCCTCTTTTGCCGATATTTGGCTTTGGGTTGGCCAGGTCGTCTTCTGTGTGCGCAACATTAAGGTCGCCACAAAAAATTACTGGTTTTTGCTTTTCCAGTTCCTGGCAGTACGCTAAAAATGCCGGGTCCCATTGTTCGTGGCGCAGTGGTATGCGCGACAAGTCGTCTTTGGCGTTTGGTGTATAGACGGTAACTAAGTAAAATTTATCGAACTCAGCTGCCACTACTCTGCCCTCGCTGTTTGGGTCGCCGTAACCGTCTGCAATTAGTCCGAATTTTTTGATTATGTTATCAGGTAAACCATTGATGATATTTAAGGGTTTAATTTTTGTAAAAATTGCTGTGCCGCTATAGCCCTTTTTGTCTGCCGAGTTCCAGAATTCTTCATAATCTGGTAAGTCCACTTCGGACTGATGTTGTGCTGCCTTTGTTTCTTGTAGGCATAATATATCGGGCTGCTCTTTTTCTATGAATGGCAAAAACAAGCCCTTGTTGTGGACTGCCCGAATGCCGTTTACGTTCCATGAGTAGATTTTGATCATCACTGCTCCTTATAGCGTAGACATAGTTGAATAGTTATTCATGAAAAGTATAGCATCAACTGGGGTCATCTGTTAAACTACATGCTAATGTACAAAAGAATTCTACTCAAATTATCAGGTGAACAATTGTCCGGTGAACACGAA
>Ga0194045_1000137_pt1 | contig 22482 bp, 15 predicted proteins | sample JunL6211m_MetaG_FD_161686 | JGI IMG/M metagenome (GOLD analysis project Ga0194045, IMG submission 161686) | Anoxic zone freshwater microbial communities from boreal shield lake in IISD Experimental Lakes Area, Ontario, Canada - Jun2016-L626-11m | ecosystem: Environmental > Aquatic > Freshwater >...
ACCATCGATCCCAAATCTGCAGTCACCATCAAGGAATGGCATTCCGATGGTCATAATGGCGCTGCTCTCGCTTTTGGAAAAGATGGCATGCTTTATGTCACCAGTGGCGATGGAACTTCCGATTCCGATACTTGGGTTTCGGGTCAGGATATGACCAGGCCCCTTGGTAAAGTATTGCGCCTTGATGTGGATCACCCCGATGAAGGCAAACAATATTCGGTACCCAAGGACAATCCTTTCCTGCATATCAAAGATGCAGTTCCCGAAACTTGGGCCTACGGACTGCGCAACCCTTGGCGCATGCACTGTGATAAAAAAACCGGCCATCTCTGGGTGGGCAATAATGGCCAAGATTTATGGGAACAAGTTTACTTCATCCGCAAAGGCGACAATTACGGCTGGAGCGTGATGGAAGGTTCCCATCCCTTTTATTCCCTGCGAAAACCCGGCCCTACTCCCTTCGTCAAACCCACCGCAGAGCACCATCACTCTGAAGCTCGCTCTCTTACCGGCGGCATTGTTTATTACGGCTCTAAATTCCCCGAGTTGCAAGGTTGCTACATCTATGGCGACCACTCTACAGGCAAAATCTGGGGCATTAGGCACGATGGCGAAAAAGTAACTTGGCATAAAGAAATTGCAGACACCTCACTTCAGATCACAGGCTTTGGCGAAGACAACGATGGCAATCTCTTAGTGGTTGATCTACTTGGCATCATCCACAAGTTCATCCCTGTTCCAAAGAATCTGCCCCAACCACATTTCCCCAAAAAGCTCTCTGAATCTGGATTGTTTCAATCCATTAAAAACCACGAAATGGTCGAAGGTGTCATTCCCTATTCCGTCAATGCACCATTCTGGTCTGATCAAGCATTCAAGGCACGCTTCATCGCATTGCCCGAGTTTGATTCTGAAGGCAAGCCCACCTTCATTGATTACTCCAACACTAAAAGTTGGACATTTCCTAACGGTACCGTCATTGTAAAATCCTTCGCTCTCGAAATGGAACATGGAAATCCTCAAAGCAAACAATGGATTGAAACTCGTTTTATGACTAGGCAAGAAGGAGAATGGGCAGGCTATTCCTACCTCTGGAACAAAGAACAAACCGATGCTGATCTGGTTGAAACCGCAGGGCGCGATGTAACTTTTCAAATCGCTGATAAAGGCGAAAAAGAGGGCACTAGAAAGCAAGTCTGGCATTACCCCAGCAGGGCCGAATGCATGGTCTGCCATAGTCGTGCCTCAAACTTTGTGCTTGGCCTTTGCGAAGTGCAAATGAACAAATCCCATGATTATAAAACGGGCCCCGAAAACCAATTGGAACACCTTGAACAATTACGATTACTAAAACCACGCTCTCCCGATTTGCGCACCAGTCTTAAACTTATGGGCCAAACCGATGGCAAAAAAGATAAGGAACTTGACGAGTGGGTGAACAAACAACTGGCTTTCCCCGATCAAAGAAAGATCGCAACCCCTGACCACCTTTTGCCTTTACCTGTTTCCCAAATGAAAAAGTTGGTGAACCCCTACGATAAAACCAACTCTCTTGAGGCACGAGTCAAATCCTACCTTCATTCCAATTGCGCTAATTGCCATATCAATGCAGGTGGGGGCAATTCCCAAATGGATCTCGACTTTTTTGCAGACAAAGACAAAATCAAGATCCTGGATGAAAAGCCCAATCACCATACCTTTGGTTTCAAGGATGCGAAAATAATCGCACCAGGCGATCCAGAACGATCCGTTCTACTGCATCGCATTTCCATCGTAGGTACAGGGCAGATGCCTCAAATCAGCAGAAATATGGTTGATAAGCAAGCAGTTGAATTATTCACAGAATGGATCAGGTCACTGCCTAAATGATACCCCTTCTCCAACGATGGCTCAGTACTTGGCCGGGCATCTTTCTGTTTACATTCATCAGCTTGGCGCTGTTTATTCCTTCGTCGTTTCTAACCGATCCAGGCACCTTCTGGCATATTCGCACAGGCGAATGGATGATCGATCATTTCAAAATTCTTCGCACCGATCCCTTCTCGCAATCTGAATCAAACTGGGTTCCAACCCAATGGCTTGCTGAAATTTTAATGGCTTACTCCTACCGAATAGGGGGCTTTGCAACACTAAAAATTCTTTCATCCTTGATAATCGCAACTTGGATTTCCATCTTGGCACGCAGATGGTTTTTAGCAGGCATGCACCCCGCTATAGTTTGGCTCCTCGCATCCTTAGTGCTAATGATTGGCGCTCTTCATTTTCTCGCAAGACCCTTACTAATTAACTACCTAGGTATCACACTGCTCTCTTATTTTATACTCGATTTTGAAAACCGTAGAGCAAAGGCATCTTGGCTATTATGGTGCTTCCCTCTCGCTGTTTTTTGGGCCAACTGCCATGGTGGATATCTAGGAGGTCTTTCAATTCTCGGCTTGGCCACATTAACATGGACCTCGCAGTTTTTATTTTCACAAGGGCCAATAAAAGACTTTCGTACTCTTTTAACATTATGGTGTGGCAATTTTATTTGGCTGATTGCACCTTGCATCTCCCCTTTCGGAATAGGGATGTATGAAGAATGGCTTAAAATCTGGTTTAAACTCGACCTTTCAAGCTATATTATTGAGCACGCTGCGCCCAAGTTATTCGATGTTTATATGCTAGGGGCTTATGCAGCATTTGCTGCGGTGACAGTCTTTTTTTTCTTGTCTGGCAAAAGCGCACAACATCTAGGAATTATCGCAAGTATTTGGGCCTGGTTTTTCTTGGCACTAAAGCGAGCCCGCAATGTTCCCATCTTCATAAGCATTGCAGCAGTTATGTTTGAAGAGATCTGGCTTGATCTTGTTAGCTCGCAAAAAATAAGAGAAGACTGGATTATCCGTCAACCCGCCAAGCCCAGCGTAAAAATGATTGGAACTTTATCGCTTATCGTGGCGGGCCTTTTAATTTCTTCTGCTTTGGGTTGGTATCAGGTTCAGCTAGATCCTAAAAAATGGCCTGTCGATCTTATTGAGCCCATGCAACAACTTGCACGAGATTACGGCCCGGAAACCAAAATCTACAATGAGGTGAATGATGGTGGCTATTTAATTTTTTATGCTCCCAAATGGCGGGTATTTCAAGATGATCGCTGTGAAATTCATGCTTTTCGCGATGGAATGAATGATGGCTCTTGGATTACCAAAATCATGCATCTGGAAATGACTACTCCTGATCAACTTCTTTTAGAATTACAAAATCGAGGGATTAAACTCGCAATAACACCTAAAGATTCCCCCTTGGGGAAATTATTGCAAAGCACTAATCCACCTATAAAACCTGCTTTTTCAGGCAATACTCACACTATTTGGCTTATTAATCCAACATTATGAAATGGGCCTTTTGTAATTCCTCGCTTAAGTGGCCTGCAAATAAAAAGTCCGCGGTATATTAAAGTAATAACAGTGAGGAAAGGACAAAACATATAAGGGTGTTTAATCCCCCACGACAATCGTATGAGGTCGTGATGCCTTCTGCCCACCGGCATCCACTGTCGCAATAAGCGAGTGAATGCCGGGTTTCAAAGAAATCTCAAATACCCAGGGGCCTTCAGTCTTTTCTGCGATCAGTTTGGCTTCGTCCCGAAGTATAATACGCGTTGGTTTTATTTCATTATTTATCGAGATTTTCACGGTCATCTTTTTTCCTGCCGAGTACAATATAAAAGGTTGTTTGTCACCCAAGCCAGATGGTTCAATGATCGTGACATCCCTGCTTGCCCCGACAAATCCCTGCCACACGCTTGCAACCCGCTCCGAAGAAAACCAGCATGCTAAATTTCGGTCACCTTTGAATTCTCTCCAAGCAGCAATCATCGGCATCTTCCCGTCCTTTCCCCAGGTGGATATATCGCCTAACCATCCTTCCTCGAGTGGAATATCTGCAAGTGGGGTGGGCTTGTTAGAGATCGGTATTTTTGGGAGGCGGCGGGAAATGGCTTCATCGAAGTGAACGAACGAAAGATTGTTAGCAAGTGCAAACTCGTGCTTGCGATTCCACTGCACCGCAATCCCGAAACGAGCTTGAAGTTGCCTTTCTAACGATAATTTAGTCTGCAACTTCGCCATTTGCGATCCGTCTTTCTCTCCGAAGATAGTGATCACGGGTATGCGGCGAGTGGCTTCAGACCCAGGCCCGACTTCCAAACACACCGGGGCAACTGCAATGGTGCGCTCGGGCATCATCTCGGCAAGTTTCATGCTAATCCCACCGCCACGCGACATACCGATGAAACATAGGGGTAGATGTTCCAATTCGGGGCGTCCGGCCTTCTTCGCAAGTTCGGCAAGCCCGGTGGTAAGGAGAGCATACTCTTCGTCTTTTACTCCATCGAAATCTACTTGCACATAGGCGAATTTCCAGTACCGACATGCGGCCTGCCAATGCTTGCTTACATCATCGCCTTTCGAGAAGGGGTTGCAGATTCCGCCACGAACGACCTTCAATCCTTCGGGAATCCATGCACTGACGAAAACCTTGTCCTTTGGTCCGCCCAGAACTGGGTCATTCTTGCGGGGGTTCTTAAGCGTGTATTCGATGCGGGCGTTGAAATCCCCTGCGGGTGCCTGTGGTTCTGGTGCACTGATCAAAGCATTCGTGACAAAGAGTAGGGTAAAAAAGACACAAGTCATCTTGGTATTCCTTTCCGCTATTTAGCGGTTTTACATAGGTTCCAGCAGTAGATACCATCGGCACCGCGTAGATAAAGTTGCCCCGCAACTATAGGGTGGCTGATAGGCATCTCATAGCCAGTCGCATCATAATGGGGCGTATTCCAAGGCTTGCCGCTTGGTTTGAAGGAATCAGCCGTGGTACCTAACATGAGTACATCGTGAATTCTGCCGTGCTGACTGTCCGGTTCGTGGAAGAAACGCCCCTCGGCGCAGTAACCATGGCTCTCTTGGTCGGTCCTGGCATCGGGGGCAGTTGCCAACACTTTACCGGTGGTAACATCAATCATTTTCGTACCAGCCTTGTTGCGGATGAAGGCCCGATCTTTCCAAATCGGCAGGCCACTCATGCCCCCACTCACGAACCCAACTTTTTCTTCACCCGTGTGCTCCCAGAGTTTCCCGGCTTTCGCCAAGGTGATCTTCCAACCGCTGGCACGGCCAAGTAGATTCTCGTCGCATGGTCCCATCTTTTCCATGCCGGCATTTAATAATAACACATCGCCAGCAAGGGAAAGTGAGGCTTCTTGCCGGCCCGTGTCGAGAGTCCAGCGATCCTTGCCGGTAAGCGGGTCGAGACATCGAACTTTGCCGTCAATGTTACCGCACAGGACCGACTCTCCACCTGTGTGAACCCAGCGCGTTGGAGTCGCATGATGGGCAAGGCACTTCTGAACCTGCCAGAGCCTTTTACCTGTGTTGCCATCGAACCCCATCAGCCCGCCTTGAAAATCCGGGCAGACAAGTACGCCTGAAGCGAATGTGCAACCGTTGCAATGCCCGCGGTTGATACCACCAAAAGATTTCTTCTCCTCTAATCCCTTTTTCTTAATCGCCTCTAGTTTCTCATACTCGGCCTCAAGATTTCCCTCCCAGATGGGCTTGCCAGTAGCGGCATCGAGGCAATAAACGCGGCAGGTTGAACCGATGGCATACACCCGTCCGCCAAAAACCGCCCCGGTATGATTGGTAAAGATACTCTTGTGGTCAGTCCAGTTTAATCCCCTGCCCTGGAACACCTGTTTCCACAATGTTTTTCCTGTTTTTGCATCAATGCACAGAACCACATCATCGGCCGACACTCGCCAGTAGTCCGGAGACCAGGTACCCGGGCCTTTATCGCGTTTCTGTTGTTCTACAGCATCCACAACCTCACCACTCGGTACGAAATAGCTGGCAAAGATGCGCCCATCGGCAACAAGCAGGCTGCTTGCTCCGCCTCCTGGCAATGGAATGCCACCACCGGAGGTTGCTTCGCCTCCACCCATAAGTGGAATCTTAATTGGTTTAAAGTCTGTGAGTGAATTGTGCCATCCATGACCGCCATATCTTGGGCTCTGCGCAGCTCCCGGAGGCGTTGGCTCCTGACTCTTCCACACCAGCCGGGCGTCCTTCAAATCGTCAATTAGTGTCAAACCACAGTCTGTGGCACTAAAGTTTGCGTTGGGCCCGTGGTAGCACGGCCAGGATAGCAAGTCAGAAGCATCGGCAAAAATCGGGAATACTACGATAAAGGCAACGAGAATAATCTTTGTCATGGTCACTTCGATGCCTCCGTCTCGCCTATTGCAGAATATTTTTAACAAAATAACAATCCAAACTGATGTATGGCTGGTTGGTACAATTTTAACTTCTAAACCATGTTCCCCGGCCAATCCCATCCTCTTCTTTGCCAGAGTTGTATATTCGAACTGCTTGTGAATGTAGTCATCCCCAACACTGGGCTTTCATAAAAAAGTCGTCTTCGGCAGCATAATAATACCAAAGGTTTCTCCCGGATTACACAAACAGTTCTGCGAGCGGCCCGGTTTGGTCGAGGTCTTTGAGTGTCGGGTCGGGCATGCCGAATGTGTCACGCTTAAAACCAGCAAGATGGAGCAAAGTCAGGTACATGTTCGCCGTTGTACGATGACCCTTCTGACCGTAGCCAGGGTAATCGACATAACGGCCGGTCTTGAGTTTGCCGCCAATGTTACCAATAACCACCATCGGCCATTCCCAGCACCGGCTATGGTGCCCTTCGGCGCCATCAGAAAGGTACACGATCACCGTGTTGTCGAGCATGGTGCCGTTACCCTCGGGCACTTTTTCAAGCTTTTTCATAAGACCAGCGATCAGATCGAAGTGATACCTTCGGATGATGTTGTAAAGATCGAACCAGGTCTTGCCTTGGAAAGTGCCACCATGGCCGATCGAGTGTTTGTCGATATTAAGGCCCAAACCTTTGAAAGTAATGTCAAAGTCGCGGATACCGGCAGCACTCGAAAGGGTAAGAACATTAGTCAAGCCGCAGATAAGTGCGGCAGCCCCGAGGTCAAACTGAGCATCCAACCTGTCGGTCTCGATGGCACTCCTATATTTGTCGGAAACAACCGGCCCTTTCTCGCGCAGCGTATGCTTGATTTCGTTAAGACTGCTCTGCCGGTTGCGCAGCGTCTCGAATGTTTCAAGATACGCCTGGAACTGCTCTTTTTCCGCACCCGCAATATTCGCCCCAGCCTTCTTCAAATCATCCTTGAGGAAGTCGAGCAGATTGTTCCTGGCTGTGAATTCCTGCTTTGCAGCACCATCTGCAACGATCCCGAAAAGGGTGCTGTAGGCGTTCAAAGGGTTCACCATCGTAGGCAGACCTTTGTTGGGTCCTATGGCTGATATGTTATAAATCACATTGTTTTCAGTTCGCTTAGAGATGCCAAGGCCAATGTGCGGGAAGATACCCGGAAGCTCCTTCGCCAGTGCACCGTCAATCGTCTCGCCCAGAATGGCCATGCTTTCGCCGCCGTTGCCCCGGCCACCACCCCAAGCCCCGAGTGCCTGAAAGTTGTTCGAATGTCCACCGCCGCACACACGCCCAGAAAGGCCCTGAACGATGGTGATCTTATCTTTCCAGGGGTTTATCGGTTCAAGGGAGAAGGGGAGTTCCTTATCTGCAAGGGGCACATCCAGCAACTGTGCTGGCCCGTTGAACGCCTCCTGCTTGCGGCTTTCTCGTTTAAGGCCGACCGGGGCAAGTTGCTCGGGACGGACACCGTTGCTCTCAACCACAAAAATAAAGCGCTTCGCTGTCATAGGTTTTCCGGCAGCCTGAACTTCGATTTTTGCCATCATGGGGCTGAGGAATGTAGCCCCGGCAGACAGGCCGAGTGTCTTCAAAGCATTGCGGCGGTCAATAAACATGTTGTAAACTCCGTAAAAGGGTTTAAGTAAATTTAGTCACTTCCTGGATTCCGGCATGCGATAGAGGAAAGATTCGCTAGAAAGTAATGTTGAGATCAACGACTTCATGCTGCCACCACTGTTGCGATACGCCTTATGTATGGATTGGAGAGAGGCGGCGTCACCTGGTGACTCGTTGCGCCCCAACCAGTAGCGCAGGGCATGCCGGACAAACACCTGCTCGACTCGTTCCGAGGCGGCCAGTTTCTTCATTAATTCTGCAGGATTCCCTATATTACCTTCAAGTGAAGGGTCGCCGACATGGGCAATCACGCCTGCCGTATTCAACTTAGCATTCAGCATCACGGGTCCGGCAGATTTACCTTTTTTATCTATGTTTTTTGCAGTCGCCTCGAGGTCTAGAACTTGTTCTTCAATGCGGAAGCGACCAAAATGATCGTACTGTTCTAATGGATAGGCAAGGTCGTTCATCAACTGGTGGCATTTCCAGCAATACGCCTGCTGAGTTACCGCCATCCGCTCACGAAGCGTTTTCTCAGGTGTGTTTGGCAATTGGGCATCGACGGTGATCGGCACATCTGGAACCACATTGCCCAGCAATCGTTCGCGAATCCACTTGCCTCGATGTATTGCATGATTGTCAAACGAGGTTGAGTGAGCCACTAGCCAGGAAGGCTGTGTGAGAATACCACTTCTTTCGTTTGCAGGAAGTTCTACAGGTTGCTGATCCGGGAAGTCCTTCAACCCATAGGATTCGTAAATGCTCTGACCGGGCGGTTTATAAGTCTTATTCTCGAACTTCTTCGGGTCCTTTTTTAACTCGGACTCGTATTTGGCAAAAGCCTCAGCGCGCTGCTTCTTGATGGTTGCAGCACTTTTGTAAGCTACAAAGCTCTTGTTTGTAGTAAGCAACTCCCGAAGAACCTCGCTATCCCGTTCCAAAATCAAAAGCACGAGTTGATCCGTGTCTTCTACCAGGGAACGGGCATGGTGCCCCGGGTGGTTCAATGCGCCTTTATCGTCCTTGAATACCTCGATGGCTCGATCGTAGGCGAAATACTCGCGAAAGAATCTTAGAATTCGAGGCTTTTCTAACTTGGGACTTTCGAGCATCCGGTGCACCTGCCTTGCGACACCCTCATCTGTAGCCAATCCCCCATTGGCAGCAGCGGCGAGAAGTTCCGCATCTGGGCGTTTGTCTGTAAGTGCATACGCGAGAGCATATGCAATCTCACGGGGTGCAAGTCGGATTCGACCCTTAACATCAGGAGCACCAGTCCCCATTTCCATCCGAAAAACAGCTTCCGATTGAAGCAGAACCGCTGCAAGTGTGAAGCGAACCCCAACCGTCTGACCCGCTTCATCAATGTTCTTCTTCATCAGACCCACGAACCGAAGTTTTTCCTCGGCAGTCGGCGCCCGCTTAAGCACTATTTCGAACTGCTTGACGATCGCCAATTCCATCTCCATGCTGCTCGGCATCGATTTAGGATTAAACAGAGTTGAAATTTCTTTTGGCATATTTCCCTTGACCATGCCACCTTCGATCTTATGTGCGGTTTGTGCCTCCACGATGATCAGTGCATTCTGAAGAAGTTGGGCGGTCACCGGCTCATCCATCCTCGGAGCACCCGTATCCTTGAATGTGTTTTGCCCTTCATGAGAAAAAGGTTGGGCGATGCCTACCTGATTCTTCGCAAGATCGTTAGTGAATGCAAAGTAGATTTCCGGGCTGATTCTACGGATAGAAGGCCCGCCATCAAATGGAGGAACATTCCTCGAATTAAAAAGAACGGCATGTGATATTGAATTGCCATTATTATAGGCGGCCCTACGGGTAAATGGTCGGCCTGCTCGCTTTGCCTCTGCATGGGCCCACCGCCCCACCGCCACCAACTCCTCATCCAATGGGCGAGGTTTGCTCTTTGGCGGCATCTCACCAAGTGTGAGTTTTTCCAAAACCATCGCCCAGCGGGCGCCACTGGTGCTGGATTTCATATCCGGATCTAAGGAGGTAAGGTCGAGTCTTTCTCCCTCGATTTTCTTAGGGCCATGGCACGACACACAATGCTTTACAAGGAATGTCTTTACAGACTTATCGTATTCCGTCTTACTTTCAGATCCTGTAGCAAACTTCAAGATCTCGACAGGTCCTTCTGAAGAAATCTGATTCTCCTGAGCCGAGAGAGAGAGCTGGCAAATAAAAATAAACGATGAGTAAACAACGACCAGACACGAAAGACTCAAAATTAACGATTGCCCTGTGTGACAAAATCTAAATCGTTTGGGATTATCACGGCCCTTATTTTTATTTAGGAGCCATCTTGCATTGAGAGGCATGATATAAATCTCTTGGGGATGGCTTCGATTTAACTTGCGCAGGCTTGTTGCGGTTTATATTAAATTAATATCTATTTTATACTTTATAATTATTCATACTGCAACTTCAAAAATCGTGTTCAACTCCATACAGTTCAGGACTCGATACTAAGGGTGATACACGGTTGTTGGGTTTTCCCAAGCTAAGAACCACCCTAAACGCAAAAACCTATTGTAAATCACCAACTAAGAATTTAAATCCACAATCCCAACTAAAGATTCCCCCTTGGGAAAATTATTACAAAGCACTAATCCACCAATAAAACCCATTTTTTCAGGCAATACTCATACAATTTGGCTACTTCCCTGATTAATAAAAAATCGTACTAATTAATTTTTAATAGTTGAATGCTCAATGTTTTCCAAATACGATTAGAGAAAGGGCAATATTAGTTGAATACATCTAGATTTGTTCGAACACCTTATAAATGAGCCTTATATGAACCTTATTCGAAACAAACTCTGTGCGTTCTTGCAGGATGAAAATGGCCCTACTGCAGTTGAATACGCTGTTATGGTGGCTCTTATCATCGTGGTTTCAATCGCTGCGATTACTACTTTAGGCACCAAAGTAAGCACCACTTTTTCTAATACTGCAACAAAAATCACCACTGCAACAACTGCAAGTTAACGTAATTAACCATTAAAATAAGCCTTTTTGCAACAAAAAAGTGTTGGTATTAAGGGCATCTTGGCTAATTTTAAAAAATCCGCATAATTTTCACTATAATTATTTGACTGTGCTTAAATATAAATCTAGGTTTAGTTATCAGAAAATGATCAAGCAAGATCCTAAGAGCACTGATAAACTGGTTAAACAGGGTTTTGTGGCACCTGATTAATCAAAAAGTTTTTTCACCACTTGGTTTCATTACAATTTTAAGGAGTTTACGATGAACACTCTGCGCGAAAAGTTGGTTAAGTTTTTGAAGAGCGAAGATGGCCCTACTGCAGTTGAATACGCTGTTATGGTGGCTCTGATTATCGTGGTATCGATCGCTGCGATCACCACCCTCGGTACTAAGGTAAGTACTACCTTCAGCAATACCGCAACTGCAATTACCACTGCGACAACCGCGAGCTAGTTTAAACATCCCCTTTTGTGGGAATGTTGTTTAAGACTAGGGCGTAATAAATAAGCGCCCCTCATATTAAGGGGCGCTTTTTAACCCCAGATAATTATACTTGTAGATAATCAAGTATTATTTATGATTCACTTTGTTTTCCCTTCGGTTCCACATCCTAAAGGAGTTTCTCATGCGCACTTTACACGAAAAGTTGGTCAAGTTTTTCAAAAGCGAAGACGGCCCCACTGCTGTAGAATATGCCGTTATGGTTGCCCTTATTATTGTGGTTGCAATTGGACCTATCACTGTGCTAGGTGAAAAAACCATTGGCGTCTTTACTGCCACATCCTCGGCCATTCAGTAAATTTGTTAAGAGAAATGTCTTTTTAATTGGGGTGCGTGATGGATTTTACTTTAAATGTCTGGCCTATCGCCTTGGTTAGCCTTGCAATGATCGTTGCTGCAATCATCGATGGCTGGAAACTTAAAGTTCCTAATGCCCTCACCTTCCCTTTAATTATCTCAGGATGGATTTTAGGATTGCTCAATACTTTTCAAATCCTTCCCGACTCAGGAATTGGTGGAATCGGTGGCAGCCTCACTGCCACCATTTTAGGATTCGCCCTTATCTTCCCCGTTTATGCAATTGGGGGCATGGGAGCGGGAGATGTTAAAATGCAAATGGGGTTTGGCGCCTGGGTGGGTGCTTACTACTCTTTTGGTCAGGCCCAATATATCGTATTGATTGCTTTTTGCTGGGGCGCAATCATCGGAGGCATCATTGCTTTCTTCATGATTCTCTTCAGAAGGCAGATATCAACCAATATATTGAACACCCGTGAAATCCTTTCCGACCTCGCAACCAAAAGCGTGGACGAAACGGAGCAAAAAGCCGCTACTCGTAAACCAAGAATGCACTTGCTGCCTTATGGCATCCCACTTTGCCTTGGGTTTCTGGGCTATCTGGCTTACCTGCACCTCTACTTACAAATTCCTTTGCCTGTTTATCCCATTCAATAATTCGCTTTTTTTAAAAAATAAGCTAAAGTATTATTGTGCAGCCAACGATTGCGCTGCGGTTCCCTTCGCAAGATGCTAATTTATAGCAAACAAGACTTCCTATCTTTGCTTGTTTACCTAAGGCCAGCATGAATTATCGATATCTTCGTTATAATCGATAAATCTTAAAGCTGGTCATGCTTTTGTGCCGATGAAATATATGAGGGATACTCCGATTGTAGGGATTAGAACTCAGGATATATCCGGTGCCTCAGCGACGAGAGGCCTAGAACGATGAATCCTAGAATGTTGGCGCTTGGTATGGCGGTTTTTTGCGGCTTGGCTGCGGCCTACTTAGCGATGACTTATAATAAAGGGAATCAAGGTCCAAAAATGGTTGAAGTTCTCAGAACTAAAAGCAAGGTACCTTTCCGCGAGAAGCTTTCTGATCCTCAGAAGTACTTCGAGATCGTTGCTGTTCCTGAACTTAATCTTCCCTCAAATATTTTGACTTCCTTTAACCTAATAAAAGACAAAAGCCTCAATAAAAACCTTACCGAGCAATCCTTTATTACCAAAGATGATCTTCTTGACCCCAATCAACACTACCTTACCGACCAACTCAATAAGGGTAAAAGGCTTTTTGGCCTAACCGTTAATGCGGAATCCCTAGCTGGCGGGTTTATTCTCCCGGGCTCCACGGTAGATCTGATTGGCACCAAACGCCTCGCCAACAACAACATCGAAACGCAAACCGTTTTGGAAAACATCCGAGTGATGGCTGTAGGCGATAAATCGACCATCAATGAAAAGCCCGGCGATGTACGCCATTCTATTGTTGAAAATACAGTGACTCTCGAGGTTAGCCCTGAAGAAGCGCAAGTTTTAGCAATGTGGAAATCCATTGGCGAAATCAAGCTTTCCGCCAGGGCCAAGGATGATAACGATAAAGTGAACACCAAAACCACCAAGCTAAATGAAGAATTGAAAGCTAATGATGTATTAAAGAACGAACCTGAAAAGAAGATAATCAAAAAAAATATCTTTGGTGGGAATGAAAATAAACACACGCTTGTGATCTTTAATACGAAAGATTCCAAGGAAAATATCACCAACAATGATGCGGTAGAGTTTGAAGAATACGAAAAAGGCAAATGGCGCACGGTGTTTAAAAACGCTCGGAATTCAAATCTTGCTGAAAAGCCAGATGAGGTTCCGGAAGAGGTGCCTGAGAAAGTAAAGCAATAGTCGGGGATGGTTGCGGAGTTTTATTATTTTGGCGAAGGGAATCGCCAGCTTGTTTGAAAAGGTTGCAAGGATGCCATACAAAAATTACTACTTAGCTAAAAGCTTGCAAGTCTGCATTGCCATGATGATCATGGTTTGCAGTGTAGCATCGCTAATGGGCCAGGTTGCACCGCCTTTGGTTAAGGGCCCTGATTACGCAATTCCCATTGATTTCACCATCAAGATTCAGATGAAGACCAAAAAGCTTATCAAAAACGCTCGCACTTTTGACAACAAAATATTAGAAGTAAAAGATGTTCTGAATGATCCCAAATCTGTTTATTTAAAGGGTTTGGCTGAAGGCGTTGCAACATTAGAATTAATTTCAACAGATGAAGAAAGAGAAGAACTCAGCGTTTATGTACTCCGTCAACAAACACCAGTAAACAATATTAAGTTTTTGAAAGAAACCACGATTGATATTGAACACTTGAAAAAAACGCTATCGCAGGCTCTTCCAAACACTCCGATTGATGTAAGTTTTCTTACAAGTGACTCGGTTTTTGTAAACGGTGTGGTTAACTCATTAGACGATATGCGCACAATTCTTCATCTTGCCAGTAAAGTGGTTGATCCAAATTATCAGGATAAAGAAAAAGAAGGACCTACTTATGACCTTAATGATGCAGTAGGAAAAAAGATTGTTTCTGTTTCCTCAAAGGTTGTGACTGGCCTTAAATTAAAATTAAACAAGGAAGCAGAAAAAATACAAGAGAAAACGGGAGCACCTCCAACCACCACCTTTGATCTTGCTTACCTCAAAAAGGTTATAAGCAATGCTGTACCTAATTCTAATATCCAAGTCATTCCTATCACCAAAGATGCTGTCATAATTTCTGGTTATGTTTCCCGGGCAGAAGATATTGGTATGATTCTTTCTATTGCAAGTAATATTGTTGACCCTACTTTATTTGATGCCCTATCGCAAAGTAGTTCAACACAAACAAATAATCCCGGGCAAACCAATCCCTCTACACCCCCGCCGAGCAATATACCCACTGATCCAAATGCTGCTGCAACCACACAACCTGCACAAAACGCACAAAAAAATTCACCAAAGGTCATCAATGCTCTTCGGGTTGCAGGGGTGCAACAAGTTCAATTAGATGTTGTGGTGGCGCAAGTTTCTCGTTCAGAATTTAGACAAATAGGTTTTAACTTTCTTAGCTCCCAAAATAGTTCTTTTATCGGCAGCACCTTAAATGGCCTCGCAGCCCAACCAACACAAATTGGTAGAATTGCTTCAGGCGGAACTGCTCAGGGGTCCGTTTTGGCTGCTAATGGCTTTATTGCTAGCGCAACAAGCCCTAATATCCCCTTCGGTGTTTTAAATTCTAATAGTGGATTCCTTGGTTTCCTTCAGGCTCTGCGCAATGAAAGTGCTTCCAAACTTTTGGCTGAACCAAAACTTACCACCTCCAGTGGCAAGCAAGCCTTCTTCCAAGTGGGTGGCGAACAAGCTGTTCTTAGTGGTGCTTCAGGTGTTAACGGCCCTGGTGCAGCTTTTCAAACCATTGGAACCACGCTTAGTTTCCTGCCAATAGTTCTAGGAAATGGCAAAATTCAACTTACAGTCAACCCTAGAGTTCGAACACCAAACTCTGCTTTTGGGATTCAAACCTCATTTGGATTCGTTACAGGGTTTGATGATAAGCAAGTAAATGCAACGGTGGAAATGGAAACAGGGCAGACTTTTGTCATCGGTGGCTTGATTCAAAATGAAACCCGTGGCATTGTAAATAAAGTGCCTGTTCTTGGTGATCTTCCCTTCGTGGGAGTTTTATTCAGTACCAAGGAATACACCGAAACCGAGCAAGAGGTGGTAATTTTGGTTACCCCATATTTGGTGGATCCACAATCTTGTGATCAGTTGCCTAAATTACTTCCTGGTCAAGAAACCCGTAGCCCTGATGATTTCGAACTCTTTTTAGAAGGAATTTTGGAAGCTCCCCGTGGCCCAAGAAAAGTGATTCAAGATCGCAAGTACATCCCAGCATTTAAAAATGCCAAGCCTTTGGATGCTGAATCGGGTGAATCCCGAGTACCAGGCAATTTAATTTTCCCTGCTCGCAATCAAGAAAATGTTAAGCCCAAAGAGCTTCCGAAAATCGAACCCCAACCTGTGCCATTGCCCTTGCCAGAGGTTTCCAATTCTGGAAAAACAAGCGAAGCACCGCTTGTTCAGATTAAAAACAGCAGAAGTTCATTACCAATCAAGGTGTTACCAGGGGTAGCCAACCCAAATAATTCTGAATCAAAAACTAAAACATCATCGTTACAGACACTTTCTCCTGTAAAATAGAGTGTACGCTTTTTAAATATTAACACGGGCAATTGAATCATGGCTGAGTTTGACCAAAACAATAATGCAAAACCAGAAGACAATCTTCTTAGATTGGTCATTATGAATCCCCCAGACAAGGGGCATGAAGCATTGCGCAGTATGTTTACTCAGATACCCTATGTATGGCTGCAGGCGGAATGCACCAAGTACGAATTTCTACAAGAAGTGATTGCCAACCAGACCACTCCCCATGTTGTTGTAGTTGCAATCGATGCTGATTTAGAAAAAGCTTGCAAGGCAATCGAAAGACTTGCGCAAGAATTGCCTGATGTCGCCATTCTTGCAATCAGCAAACGCGATGATGGGCAAGCAATATTAAAGGCCCTAAGAGCAGGCGCAAAAGAATTTCTTACCATGCCTTTTGGCGTAGATACCCTCTCGGAAGCACTTCGGAAACTTGAAAAAACAGGAAAAGCGCAACATTCTCCCAACCTTGGGGTTAACAAAAAAGAAAAGACATTGGTCATCTCTTTTCTTGGATCTCGAGGTGGTGTAGGTTGCACCAGCCTAAGCGTAAATCTTGCTGCTACCCTTGCCGCAGATCCTCATAATAAAGTAGTGCTTGTGGATCTCGATCTTGCCCTAGGTGATGCAGATATTGCCCTCGACTTGATTGCAGATTACACCCTAAGCGATCTTGTTGAAAACATCGATAAGCTCGACATGACTTTTTTAAACCGCTCGTTGAGTAAGCATTCAACAGGCTTGGCGTTATTGCCACACCCCTTGAACGTTGGTGATGCAACTGCAATAACTGAAGATCATTTAAAAAGAATCATCTCTTTGCTGGGTGCATGCCATACGCATTTGGTATTAGATTTGAGTAAGAGCCTTCGCCAGACAGATATCTGTGCGTTGGCAATGTCGGACTTTATTTTCCTAGTGGTTCAATTAGAAATCACCAGCATACGCAATACAATTCGTCTGCTTTCAACATTGGATGCAGATGGCAGGCTTGGGCCTAGAGTTAAATTAGTTCTTAACCGGGTGGGTATGGTGACCGACATCAGCAGAGAAAAAGCAGTGGAACTTTTAGGCAGGCCTTTTTTCTGGGAAGTCCCCAACGACCATAAGATAATGATGGAGTCACGAAACTCTGGTACTCCCATGGTAAAAAGCGCGCCTGTAAGCAAGATCCAACATAACTTCAGCGACTTTGCTGATGCGGTATGCAGCAAAACAAAAGCGAACAAAGGGGCCAAGTCTTTTTGGCACTCCTTTTTCACTAACAAATCTTAATGAGAACACACCATGTCTAGGCTACAACGGGGATTATCAGGAATTACAGCAGGCTTAGGCGGCTTGGGTGGACACCTTGGTCAGGGTAAATCATTTGATGAACTTAAACAACTCATTCATGGAAGACTTGTCGATAAACTCGATCTTTCCAAGGTAAGTGAACTTGCTGGTGATACACTTCGAAAAGAAATCCGCGTAGTTGTCGAACGACTTTGTGACACTGAAAACCCGCTGCTCAACAGGGTTGAAAAAGAACGATTGATTGACGAGGTTTTAGATGAAACTCTCGGCCTTGGGCCTCTCGAACTTCTTTTAAAAGACCCAACGATTAGTGATATTCTTATCAATGGCCCGCATAAAATCTTTGTCGAACGAAAAGGCAAGATGACTCTTTCCGAAGTTAAGTTTCGCGACAACGACCACCTGCTTCAAATCATCGATCGCATCGTTTCTAAAATGGGAAGGCGCGTTGATGAAACCTCCCCTATGGTGGATGCCCGCCTACCCGATGGCTCGCGCTTTAATGCAATCATCGCACCTTTGGCACTCGATGGCGCAACCGTAAGTATCAGGCGCTTTGGCACCAAGCCTCTAATGATGACAGATTTATTAAGCTATAATGCACTCACTCCTGAAATGGCTATATTTCTTGAGGCATGCATTAAAGCCCGCTTGAATGTGATTATTTCTGGTGGTACTGGTTCAGGTAAAACCACCCTCTTAAATTCACTTTCCAGCTTCATTGGCAATGAAGAACGCGTTATTACCATCGAAGATGCTGCTGAACTTCAACTTCAACAAGAACATATTGTAAGGCTAGAAACCAGGCCACCAAACATCGAAGGCAAAGGCGCTATCACCGCCCGCGACCTTGTTCGTAATGCACTTCGTATGCGGCCCGAGCGAGTGATCATTGGCGAATGCAGAGGTGGTGAAACTCTCGATATGCTTCAAGCCATGAATACCGGCCATGCGGGATCCATGACCACCATTCATGCTAATGCCCCAAGAGATGCCCAGGCTCGTATCGAAACTTTAGTCATGATGGCAGGGTTGGAACTACCCATCAAAGCCATGCGCCAGCAGATTTCCTCTGCTGTGGATTTGATCATTCAAGCGAACAGGTTGCAGGGTGGGCCCAGAAAAATCACTCACATAACCGAAGTGATGAACATGGAACAAGACATGATCATCATGCAGGATATTTTCCTTTACAAGCAACAAGGTTGCGATGCGAATGGCAGGGCTTTCGGGCAGTTCGAAGCCACGGGTGTACGGCCAAGTTTTGTACCCAGATTGGAAGCTGCAGGGGTAAAGTTTCCCCCCAATCTATTTCAAGAACGCGTTCTACTTAAGGATTAGGGATTCATACCTTGGAAATTTACCTTATCGCTGTTCTGGCATTCTTCGCAGTCGCTGCATTAGTGATGGCAGTATTCATGTTTTCTACCAAGGAACCCAACAAGGTATTGGAAAGCAGATTGGATGTACTAGCAGGAAAGGTCACCCGCGAAGAAAGCAGGCAGACAGATCTGCTTCGTAAAACCTACACAGAAACCGACCGCAATTCGCTTATTCAAACTTTCATGCCCAGAATGATTTCCGTAGAGAAAATATTTGAACAAGCTGATTGTAATATTCCACCCTCTACCCTGATCAGTATTTCGATCATGCTAGGGCTATCCGGAATTGGGCTCCAGATGGCTGCTGGCCTACCCTTCTATGTTGCTTTTGTTTCCATCCCTTTAATGGTAATACCTTGGGTTTGGCTGTATCAAAAACGCAGCGCAAGGTTGCAAAAATTCTCTGAACAGTTTCCCGAAGCTTTGGAATTGCTGGCACGTGCGCTTCGATCTGGCCAAAGCCTTTCTGCAGGGTTGCAAGTGATTGGCCAAGAGATGCTTGAACCCATCGGCGTGGAATTTGGTAAAGCATACGAAAAACAGAAACTCGGCATGCCTGTGGAAGATACCTTAAAAGAAATGTGCAACCGTGTTCCCAGCCTTGACCTCAAGTTTTTTGCAACTTCCGTTGCAATTCAAAAACAAACGGGTGGAGACCTTGCCGAAATCCTCGACAAAATTGGTTACATCGTTCGCGAAAGATTCAAAATTTTGGGTCAGGTGGCGGCTCTTACTGGGGAAGGCCGCATGAGCGGTACCGTGTTATTAGCATTGCCCGTGGCTTTGTTTATTTATTTGCGAATCAGCAATCCAGAATATATTCAGCCTCTATGGACTACCGATATAGGCCGCAAAATGCTGGCTGGTTTGGTTGTGGGACAAATATTGGGCGCAATCACCATTAAAAAAATTGTCGACATAAAGGTTTAGAAAGGAGAGAGAAATGGTATTACCCGAGTTCATGCAAGATTTGATTCCTTTAATTCTCGCTCTCCTTGTGGGTGTTGGTATCTGGAGTTTGCTCAGTTTATTTTCTGCAACAAACAAAAGCGAGCAGACCGATCGATTAAAAAAACTTTCCAGCAAGGATGCAATCACCGAGGCAGAATCCTCTGATTCAAAAGGCGGTATCTTCAACATGCTGTTGAAGACTGCCAAGGCTCTCGCATCGCCCATGATGCCATCCACCGAAGGCGAGCAAACCGAAATTCGCAAAGAGCTTTCCGCTGCAGGGTTTCGTAGCGAAAATGCAGTCCCAATTTTTCAGGGCTTGCGCTTCATCACCCTGCTAATCTTTAGCCTGCCTTCCATTGCCTACTTTATTCCAGCTTATGGCATGACTTATGATGGCCTTAAATATGTGGTTATTTTTAGTGCAATCGGCATGTACATTCCGAAAATCGGGTTGTGGTATGTGTGCTCAACTCGGCAACAGGAAATTTTCCTTACTCTGCCAGATATTATTGATCTTTTAGTTGTTTGTGTTGAAAGCGGCTTGGGCCTTGATGCTGCACTGCGCAAGGTTTGCGATGAAATGAAGGATCATGCCAAGGTAATGGCTTCGGAACTTAGCCTTTGCAACTTCCAGCTTCAAATTGGGCGTGTTAGAAAAGAAGTGCTCCGCGATTTGGGCGAAAGAAATGGCGTAGATGATTTGCGGGGCCTTACCACTATTATTATTCAGGCTGATCGCTTTGGCTCTTCCATTGCCAATGCTCTTAGGGTTCAATCCGATACGATGCGAACCAAGCGCAGACAGATGGCGGAAGAAAAAGCTGCCAAGTGTGCGGTGCAGTTACTTTTTCCAATGTTATTTTTCATTTTCCCGGGTGTCTTCATTATTCTGGTTGGCCCTGCCGCAATCAAGATGATGATGTCTGGGGCGTTTTAATATTAATCATCAGGCCATGGATGGCCGATTGCTTATAAGTGAGATTCATACAAGGAGGTTAGTCATGGTTCACCCAAAGTTCAACATCACCAAGAAGTTTTTCCTTTGCTTGGTTCCTTTGTCTTTAACTTTTACTGGTTGCTTTGGCTACCGTGATGTGGTCGACCCGTATTACCCAAAGCGTTACAATGTGGATGCTCGTAATTCAGTAAGGGCAACCCTCGCCCCACAAGTAAGTAATGGTAATGTGCTGGATCAGACCGTTTGGGATTTTCATTTTGAATCAGGGAAGCCCGAGCTTAATGCCATGGGTAAAGATCATTTAAAGAGGCTTGCCCGCAGAAGGCCCGTAGCCCAAGAAGTTATTTTCTTGCAAGTTGCCCAAAACCCTAATGAAAATGTTAACAACAAAGAACTCAACAAGGCTCGAAGCGAAAATATTAAGACTTACATAACCAAAATTTCTGAAGACAAGGTGCATCCTGAATTTCAAGTGGTATTGCATGACCCTGCAGAAGTTTCAGGATCAGGTATCGAAGCTAATCGTATCATGGGCGGTAAAATATCTGGCGTTTCGGGCGTCTTTATCCCTGGGCAATCTGGGTCTTCTTCTGGAGGGGGTAATTCTGGGCAAAGTGGTGGAATAGGAAATACACAAGTTAATATAACAAGTGGCTATTAATAGCCTAGAATAAAGCTGTCGCCCCTTTAATTAGGAAACTTCAGCGTGATATATTTGAGCTTTGATTACTGGTGGAATTTTGTCTTTTCCGATAGGGCGATATTTATTCAATTCTCTTTGATAATACTCGCCTTCGGTATCTGGCTGCTGATGAGAAAATGATGCTTAAGGAGCGAAAGTGAAATCCCAGGACAAAGATCTTTACATCCCCACTGCGCCTCAATGCCCTGATAATCTTAAGGAAACTGGCCTTAACTCGGGCATGCTTTCTGAAATGGTTTTAAAAGCGATTTATACCAAGGGCGCAATGCTCGGTATGGATATCTCTAAGTCTTTATGCCTGCCTTTTAAAATCATTGAAGAAGCTTTGGTCTTCCTTAAAAACGAAAAGTGCATCGATGTTTCAGGTGGCGATCTTATTGGCAGGGCCAGTTACAAATTCAACCTTACCGAACTAGGCAGAAGAAGAGCACAAGATGCCATGAAGGTTTGTGGCTATGTTGGGCCCGCCCCCGTCAGCCTGGAAGATTATGTTGATCAAACGTACAAGCAGGCGGTGACCAACCTGCCTGTGGATCCCCAGGCTTTAAGAGAAGCTTTTAGCCATCTGGTGATTACTGATGAACTTTTCAATGCAGTTGGCCCTGCCATTCTTAGTGGCAAATCTATTTTCATTTATGGCCCGCCCGGTACCGGAAAAACCTCGATCGCACAAGCCATAGGCGACTTCATAAATCGCAAGGGTGGCGATATTTTTGTCCCGTATGCCTTCCATTTCGAAGGCAACATCATCTCCATATTCGACCCTGCAATTCATATCCCGCATGAAGTCCAAGCAGAGGCCCCGAAAGATGAAGCAGAGGCTGCAATCCGCAGGCTTTTGAATACTAGTAATCATGATAGCCGTTGGGTTCGCATTCGCAGACCGGTGATCATTACGGGTGGCGAATTAAGCCTCAGCATGCTCGAGCCCCGCTACAGCCCAGAATCCAATTATTACCAAGGCCCTTTGCATGTAAAAGCCAATGGCGGGATCTTTCTTATCGATGACTTTGGCAGGCAATTATGCAGCCCTAAAGAGCTACTCAACCGCTGGATTGTACCTTTGGAAAGCCGGGTAGATTACCTCAACTTGGTAAGCGGGCAAAAGTTCAAAGTGCCTTTCGAGCAGTTAACCATCTTCTCAACCAACCTCGATCCCAAGGATATTGTTGATGAAGCTTTCCTCAGACGCATGAGGCATAAGGTGGAAATCAACGCCCCCAAGAGAGACATCTACGAGAAGATATTTGAGATGTA
>Ga0194045_1000140_pt1 | contig 22336 bp, 11 predicted proteins | sample JunL6211m_MetaG_FD_161686 | JGI IMG/M metagenome (GOLD analysis project Ga0194045, IMG submission 161686) | Anoxic zone freshwater microbial communities from boreal shield lake in IISD Experimental Lakes Area, Ontario, Canada - Jun2016-L626-11m | ecosystem: Environmental > Aquatic > Freshwater >...
ATGCCAAAGGTTGGCGTGTTCGCTGCATTAAGCGAAGTTGCAGTCACTGGTGCACTACCGCTTACATAGTTCGTTCGGGTAGTTGTAATGGTTGCCGTGGAAGAAGTATTTGGCGATACCCCTGTTATTGTTACCAAACCTGAACCGTCAATAGATACCGAACCAACAGTGGCGGTTCCACCATAAGTGAAGTTAGCATCGTAGTTGCTAATCTGCACAGTGAAGCCATCTGCAGTTGGAGTTGGCGAGCCAAAGGTTGGCGTTTTCGCAGCAAGTAGCGATGTTGCAGTCACTGGGGCAGAGCCATTAACGTAACCAGTTTGGTTCGTGGTGATGGTTGCAGTAGAAGAAGTATTCGCTGCTACTCCGCTTACCGTTACCAAACCAGTGCTGGATATCGCTACGGTGCCACTAGCGGTGGCGGTTCCACCATAAGTGAAGTTAGCATCGTAGTTGCTAATCTGCACAGTGAAGCCATCTGCAGTTGAAATTGGAGTTCCAAAGGTTGGCGTGTTTGCTACATTCAGCGAGGTTGCAGTCACTGGTGCAGAGCCATTAGCGTAGCCATTTTGAGTAGTTGTAATGGTAGCAGTGGAAGATGTATTTGGTGATACTCCAGTTACAGTAACCAAACCTGAACCATCAATGGATACCGAACCAACAGTGGCGGTTCCACCATAAGTGAAGTTAGCATCGTAGTTGCTAATCTGCACAGTGAAGCCATCTGCAGTTGGAGTTGGCGTGCCAAAGGCTGGCGTGTTCGCAGCAAGTAGCGATGTTGCAGTCACTGGGGCAGAGCCATTAACGTAACCAGTTTGGTTCGTGGTGATGGTTGCAGTAGAAGAAGTATTCGCTGCTACTCCGCTTACCGTTACCAAACCAGTGCTGGATATCGCTACGGTGCCACTAGCGGTGGCGGTTCCACCATAAGTGAAGTTAGCATCGTAGTTGGTGATCAGCACAGTGAATCCATCTGCAGTTGCAGTTGGCGAGCCAAAGGTTGGCGTGTTTGCTACATTCAGCGAGGTTGCAGTCACTGGTGCAGAGCCATTAACATAGTTAGTTTGCGTTGTGGTGATGGTAGCAGTAGATGACGTATTTACTGATACTCCGCTTACTGTTACCAAACCGGTGCTGGATATCGCTACGGTGCCACTAGCGGTGGCGGTTCCTGCATAAGTGAAGTTAGCATCGTAATTGGTGATACTCACTGTGAAGCCATCTGCAGTTGCAGTTGGGGTGCCAAAGGTTGGCGTGTTTGCAGCATTCAAAGAAGTTGCAGCCACTGGTGCAGAGCCACTAGCGTAGCCAGTTCGGGTCGTGGTGATGGTAGCAGTGGAAGAGGTGTTTGGCGATACCCCTGTTACCGTAACTAAACCGGTGCTGGATATCGCTACAGTGCCACTAGCGGTGGCGGTTCCCGCATAAGTAAAGTTAGCATCGTAGTTGCTAATCTGCACAGTGAAGCCATCTGCAGTTGCAGTTGGCGTGCCAAAGGCTGGCGTGTTCGCAGCAAGTAGCGAAGTTGCAGTCACTGGGGCAGAGCCACTAGCGTAACCAGTTCGGGTGGTGGTGATAGTAGCAGTGGAAGAGGTGTTTGGGGATACCCCTGTTACTGTAACCAAACCGGTGCTGGATATCGCTACGGTTCCACTAGAAGTGGCGGTTCCTGCATAGGTAAAGTTAGCATCGTAGTTGCTAATCTGTACGGTGAATCCATCTGCAGTTGCAGTTGGCGAGCCAAAGGTTGGCGTGTTCGCAGCATTAACTACAGTAGCTGTCTGCCCAGTGAAGGCAAGGCTGTTTAAAAGCACGCTGGCGTTGTCGGAGCCAGAATTCGCAGTAATGATGTCGAGTCTACCATCGCGGTTCACATCGCCCAAGGTCACGGAAGTTGGATTAGTTCCCGTGGCAAAAGTGGTTTGAGCTGCAAAGGTGCCATTGCCATTGCCCAATAGCAAACTAGCGTTGTTAGACAAGCGATTTGTGCTGATGATGTCGAGTTTACCATCGCCATTCACATCGCCCAAGGTCACGGAGCTTGGACTAGATCCCATGGAGAAGGTGGCTTGAGTTGCAAAGGTACCGTTGCCATTGCCCAAGAGCACGCTGGCGCTGGCGGAGCCATAATTTGCGGTAATAATATCGAGTCTGCCATCGCCGTTTACATCACCCAAAGTCACGGAGCGTGGATTAGTTCCCGTTTCGAAGGTGGCTTGAGTTGCAAAGGAGCCATCACCATAACCAAGGAGCACGCTGGCGTTGGCGGAAAACAAATTTGCGGTGATAATATCTAGGTAACCATCGCGGTTCACATCGCCCAAGGTCACGGAGATTGGACCACTTCCCGTGGCAGGGATGTATACATTTCGAAAGGTACCATTGCCATTGCCCAAGAGTACGTTGGCGTTGCTTGAACCTAAATTAGCAGTGATGATGTCGAGTCTGCCATCGCGGTTCACATCGCCTAAGGTCACGGAGAATGGAAGAGTTCCAGTGGGGACTTCTGAAATGTATTGAAAGGTACCATTGCCATTGCCTAAGAGCACACTAGTGGAGTTGGAGTTATAATTAGCGGTGATGATATCGAGTCTTCCATCGCCGTTCACATCCCCCAAAGTCACGGAGCGTGGTTGACCTCCGGTGCCGAAGTCTGTTTTGGGCCCAAAGGTGCCATTGCCATTGCCCAATAGCACGCTGGCGTTGTTGGTGCTATTATTCGCAGTGATCATATCGAGTATGCCATCGCCGTTCACATCGCCCAAGGTCACGGATAATGGAAGAGTTCCCGTGGTGAAGGTTTGCTGGGGCGAGAAAGTAGCAGTAATGGCACTACCGCCCGTGCCCAAGAACACGCTTGCGGTGCCAGAGCCATTATTCGCGGTGATGATATCAAGTCTGCCATCGCCGTTCAGATCGCCCAAGGTCACGAATTTTGGACTAGTTCCCGTCGGGGAAAAAGTGGTTTGAGATTTAAAGGTGCCATTGCCATTGCCCAAGAGTACACTGATTGTTTTGGGGGTACGATTTGCGCTGACGATATCGAGTATGCCATCGCCGTTCACATCCCCCAAGGAAACGGAGTTTGGGGTAGTACCCGTGGCGAAGGTGGTTTGAGTTTGAAAGGTGCCATTGCCATTGCCCAAGAGTACGCTGGCGTTGGCAGAGCTAGAATTCGCAGTAATAATGTCGAGTCTGCCATCGCCGTTCACATCCCCCAAGGTCATGCCGCGTGGGGCAGTTCCAGTAGTAAAGGTGGCCTGAGCTTGAAAGGTGCCATTGCCATTGCCCAAGAGCACGCTAGCGCTGTTGGAGCTGTTATTCGCGGTGATGATGTCGAGTTTGCCATCGCCGTTCACATCGCCCAAGGTCACGGAGTATGGTCTAGTGCCTGTGGCGAAGGTTAATTGATTTTGAAAAGTGCCATTGCCATTGCCCAAGAGCACGCTGGCGTTGTTGGTCCCAAAATTCGCGCTGATGATGTCGAGTTTGCCATCGCCGTTCACATCGCCCAAGGTCACGGAGTATGGTGCAGTGCCTGTGGGGAAGGATAATGGAAATTGAAAAGTGCCATTGCCATTGCCCAAGAGCACGCTGGCGTTGTTGGTCTTAAAATTCGCGCTGACGATGTCGAGTTTACCATCGCCGTTCACATCCCCCAAGGTTACGGATTGGGGCCTAGAAAAAGTTCCCGTTGTGAAGTCTAATTTGGGTTGAAAGGTGCCATTGCCATTGCCCAAGAGCACGCCGGCGGAGTCGGTGCCATAATTCGCGCTGACGATATCGAGTCTGCCATCGCCGTTCACATCCCCCAAGGCCACGGAGTATGGTTTAGTGCCTAAGGCGAAGGTGGCTTGCGTAGCAAATGAAGGCAAGGCGGTAATGGAGGGCAAATCGACCAGGTTCAGACCAAGAGTACCGGCACCAGTAATACCGGTAACATTTACCGTATAGATGGCCTCTGAACCAGTTACGGAGGAGATAGTTCCATTAGCAACGGTTCCGGTAGCAATTAAATTAAAGTCTGCAGCATCCACCCCTGTAACAGACTGATTGAAAGTTACCGTGAAGGAAGCAGAATTAATGACAGCGCCGCTTCCGGTGGTAATGGATAAGGCGTTCGGAAATGCCGGGGAGAAAGGCACCGCGGGAACAACGCGCTCTTCAAGGTTAAGGAGTTCAAGTTTACGGCGAATCCCTTTGCGAGAGGTTTTTTTAGACAAATCAAGGTTGAAAATCATATGGAAAAATTTAAATGACATCGCGCTTTAACCTTTTAAAATTTCGGTAAATACAAAAACAATATCCCTAAGCGGTAATCCTGTGGCTTTATCATTAATCAGGGAGAGCCTGTTTAATAACGAATGAGCGATAATATAAGTTAATTCTATTCGGCAAAGGCAGCAGAATTCAATAGGAGAAAAAAATGAAAAGAGGGATAAAAAATGAAATTCTGGCAATCTTAATGTTCCCTTAATGTTGGTATTTAAGAAAACGCATAAAACACGGGCTTTTGACTACATAAAGCGAATTTGTTGACGAAAAATAAAACATTATTTATTTTTGAAAATATTTCGTAAAGTCGCATGACAAGCATAGGCAAAGCAGAAAATTAGCCACATAATTTCACGGAAGGAAGCAGAGGCAGAATCATTAGCCACGGATTAACACGGAATTACACGGAAAAGACAGAAGCAGAATAAGCCACGGAAATAAGCAGAAGCATTTGCCACGGACGAACACGGAAAAGACAGAAGCAGAATAAACCACGGAAATAAGCAGAAGCATTTGCCACGGACGAACACGGAAAAGACAGAAGCAGAATAAACCACGGAAGGAAGCAGAAGCATTTGCCACGGACGAACACGGAATTACACGGAAGGAAGCAAAGACAGAAGCAGAAGCCACGGGAATAAGTTGAATAAAAGTGGTGGAGGATAGAAGGCGACCCACCCAGCGCAGTAGGTGGGCTTAGGGGCATTGATAAGAGGGTTGGGAGTTGGGGGAAGAAAAAGAAAGTAAAAGCAAAAGAAAGCAAAAGAGAATGCCGCTTGCACTAGCCCAAAAAATGCACGAAGATAACGCCTTATGGATCCATGTGATGCTTGCCATAAAAGCTGAACTCACCCTAGCCTTACATCCTTAATAAAAAGAGATAAACATCATGCATAGTTTCAAAGTGTTATTTACTCTAGGTCTGCTTTTGTTGGGAAATCATGCTGCCCGGGCAGCAGATGATAACAAACCCACCTCCCACACCAAGAGAACTGTGGAGGGTTGGACTGTCCGCATAGATGATCGTCTACTTCAACCAGAAAACAAAGAAAAGCTTGATCGTGCCATTCACTTTCTCGAAGCCAAGCTGATTGATATCAAGATCGTAGTCCCAGAAGATAAAGTAAAAAAACTTCAGACGGTAACCATCGTACTAGATCAAACCCATGGCAAGCTTAGCTCCATGCAATATCATCCGGGCGCTGGCTGGCTTACATCCAATGGCTACTCCGCAGACCTTGTCAAATGCGTTCATCTTCCTCGTATTGATGATCTGGTTACCAAGCGCAACACCAACGAACAACCATGGGTTATTCTTCATGAACTGGCTCATGCCTACCATGATCTGTTTCTGGGGTTCGATGAACCACGCATTAAAGATGCCTATGAAAATTATAAAAAGAGTGGCAAAGGCGACATGACTCTTTTATATAATGGCAAACGGGTTAAGCATTATGCACTTACCAACCAAATGGAATTCTTTGCTGAAATGACAGAAGCTTATTTCGGCACTAACGATTTCTTCCCCTTCAACCGGGCAGAACTTAAAGAATCAGAACCCCAGATCTATGAGGTTCTAAAAAACACTTGGGATTCACCTTCAACTAAAAAGTAACATCAACAAAGGATCGTGATCTAATGAACTTAAAACAATTTGTAATGTGTTCTATCATGTTTGGAATAATGGCCACTACCAGCTTGGCTGCAACTCCAACCATCTTGAATATCTGGCCAGGGAAACCACCGGGCGAAACCAAAGAGCTTCCCCCAGAAGTTGATCTCACTAAAGATACCGACAAGTTAATTGCAGGCAAACGCATCATCAAGCTGGGGAATGTTTCCACACCTCAAATAGCTGTTTATAAGCCAGAAAAATCTAAAGATACCGGTGCATCAGTAATCATTTGCCCCGGTGGTGGCCATAATATTCTTGCATACGATCTCGAAGGAACTGAAGTTGCAGAATGGCTAAACACCATTGGCGTGACAGGGATAGTATTGAAATATCGTGTCCCTTTCAGGAACCCTGATAAACGTTGGGGCGCTGCAGTTGCAGATGCACAGAGAGCTGTAAGCCTAGTGCGAAGCAAGGCTGCTGAATGGAACCTTGACCCCAAGCGTATTGGGATTTGTGGTTTCAGCGCAGGGGGCGAAACTGCGGGCTTAACATCTTTGTTTCTGGAAGAAAGGCAATACATTGCTGCGGATGATGTTGACAAGGTTTCCTGTAAGCCTGATTTTGCAATCCTCATTTATCCGGGGGGCTTTGATACCAAGGGGCAGGCTCAAATGCGCGAAAGTATCAAGGTAACCAAAGATACTCCACCCATGTTTTTAATTCATGCGTTTGATGATCCTGTCACCGCGAATAATTCTCTTGCCCTTGCTGTGGAATTAAAGAAAGCGGGCGTTTCTACAGAACTTCACATTTATGATGCAGGCGGCCATGGCTACGGCCTAAGATTAGTGAACGCTCTACCCATCACTACTTGGCCCAAACGCTGCGAAGAATGGATGCAACGCAGAGGTTTGCTAAAACTGCCTTAAGGAAAAAAATGCTACAGTATTATGTTCCAGCAGCTTTTTGTGGTTTTCTGTGCTTCATTGTACTTATCGTGCAGATATCCATGGATCAATCTACAGCATGGGGGCCAGCGTTCTTTTGTTTTCTTCCGATGTGTTTCTTTTTTTTGGGTGGTATATTCCATTCCATGCAAAGTCAAATCGATGCATTGAAAAAAGAACTTTCAGAGTTAAAATCAAGCACCCAAGACAAATAACGCTAGGCTCATTTGACAATCTTTAGGATGCGATTGTTGAAACTATCAGTGATAAAGAGTTCACCCTTGGGGCTGATTTGTACACCATGAGGTTGAAAGAGTTCCACTTTTTCAGGTGGGCCATCAACTCCAGCGCTGCCTTTTTTTCCTGTGCCTGCGACCAATGAAGTGGTTTCTGTTTTAGGATCATAACGCAACACCCTATGATTATCAGTATCTGCGATAAGGATAGTGCCATCGTTATCGGCACACAAATGTTTGGGCCCGTTTAATTCGGTATTTAATGCAGGGCCACCCACGCCTTTGCTTCCAGCCTTACCAGTGCCAACCACGGTTTTGATAATGCCATCTTTGTCAACCATTCGGAGAGCATGGCCTCCGCGTTCCAAGATATAAAGATTGCCCATAGCATCCATGCAGGCAGCCCTCGGATCCACAAGAGGGCTATCCACCGCCTTCGAGTTATTTTTAGGCACGCCACCTTTGCCATTACCTGCAAGGGTGGTAACGATATTGGTTTCAAGATTGACAGAGCGGATTCGACGATTCTCTAGGTCGGTAATGATGAGGTTCTTTTTAGCAGCATCAAAAGCAATGCAGAATACCCCAGTGAAAACTGCTTTCGTAGCAAGGCCATTATCTCCTGCGAATGCTTTATCGCCCGTGCCTGCAAAGGCAGTGATGATATTAGTTTTGGGATCGATCTTACGCACCCGGTTATTCCAGGTATCGCCAACATAGATGGAATCATCCTTGCCAATGATCACACTGTGCATGCCATTGAAAGTAGCTTCTTGCGCATTGGCATTATCGCCTGACGAACCTTTCGCACCGGTACCGCCTACAAGGGTAAGGTTATTTTTTGAATCAACTTTCATGACCCGATGGCCTGCGATTTCGATGATATAAAAGTCGCCTGAAGAGTTCCAATCAACGCCAAAAGGGCCTTTTAATTGAACTTCAGTTGCAAGTGCTGGGGGAGGATTTTTTCCTGATCCTGCAACTAACACAATCTTTGCAGCATCTGCAACCATTGAAAAAGAAAGAACCATTAGGCAGGCAGCAACAAAAATTCGCATGATAGAAATTCCCAGATTGATGTTCAGCATAAAACTAGAAGACATCGTAATGGCTAACGATATTGTTTGGAAATGAAAAACAGAACATCACATCATCGTCTTCGCAGAACAGTGTATAATCGTGGGCGTAGTTTCATGCAAACAACTCATCGACTGGCTTGCCCTTATCAGCAACGGTGAAGGGTCGCCCCGAAGGGGAATGCTCAATCTTTTGCAGGTCGATGCCCATCGCTTGCGCAATGGTCGCATTGCAATCTGGCATGGTGACGGGTTTCTCAGCGACATGCTCGCCGATCTCATCAGACTTGCCGTGAATATAGCCACCTTTCATGCCAGCACCTGCGAGCCACCAAGTAAAAACGCCTGGGTGATGCCCACGCCCTGCGGTAGTGTTGCTGATTTGGGGTGAGCGTCCGAACTCAGTTGCCATCACTACAAGGGTGCTTTTTAAAAGTCCGCGCTGGTGAAGGTCTTCAAGAAGGGCTGCCATCGTTTGGTCTGTTGATGGAGTCATATTTTCCATCTGTTTGATTTGATCGTTATGAGTATCCCAGTTGTGGGCATCTTCCACCTCGATGAAACGGACGCCGCTCTCGACAAGTCGCCTCGCAAGCAAGCAGCCTTTGCCAAAGGTGTGATTACCATATGCGGCCTGCATCTTTTTATCTTCATGCGAAATGTCGAATACCTTGAGATCTTCACTCTTCATAAGCGATGCTGCGTCTTGCTGGACTTTCAAATAAGCTGCTGCATCGCGATGTGGCGTTTGTGCAACAAATGGCGTTCCCAACGCTTTCGCAAGAGCAATTCGTCGTACGAAATCCGACTCACTGATCTTTTTAGGAAGAGTGGAGTTTTGCAGACCCGCACCCGGATCGACAATGGGCAGAGGCGCAAGTTGCGTTGGCATGTAACCACTGCGGGGGTGCTGGGGGCTGCCATTGATAAGAATATTTCCCGGCAGAACTGCGTTTACGGGGTTGAGCTGCTTGACTGCCCAAGATCCAAGCGAAGGATGAGTTATGGTCGATGTCATGAAATAACTGGTGTGTGCCAGATAGGTACCACGATCGTGAATACCTTGCGTAGAAGTCATCGATCGCACGAGTGAAATATGATGCATCTGTTTTGCTAAGAGGGGGAACCACTCCGAAATCTGAATACCATCCGCACTGGTCTTGATAGCTTTCACGCCTCCCATTTCGGGCTTACCTGGCTTTGGATCAAAGGTGTCGATGTGCGAGATACCACCGCGCATATAGAGGAAGATCACGCTCTTCGCCTTGCCTCCAACTTTATTTTCTGCGGCATGAGTAATGCCAAATGAGGGCAGCAGGCTAACTCCAAAAACAGCTTTGGCAAAACTTTCTACAAAGGTGCGTCGATTGATGTCTGTGAGTATTGAGTTCATGTGTTAGCCCGTTTCTGTAAAGATTAAATCATGTGTTGGTAGCAATCATCTCACTAATAAAAAAGAAACTCAGGGGAATTCAAAAGAGCCCAGATAAGGTCTTGCTCTGGTGTCGGGCTAGCAGCCTTCATGACCGCTGTAATCTCAGCGAGCTCAGCATACTTCGCAGAGCGAATGAGAATCGCCCGATAAATTAGCTGAATGGCTTGCTGCCCTTGCAACTTGCTCGCAGCGAGCTGTTTACGCAGATACGAATCTTCCGCAAGTACACGGGTTGTTAAATCACCATTCATCAGTGCTAGCGAGTGCGTGGAATTCGGGTCGCGATTAAATGCATCAATCTCACGACGATCGGATTGCCCGAACTGTCGCAGGAAATGCCCAAGTGGTAATGGTAGGGGAGTTTCTGAGGCACGAATGAAATTTGTGGGAAGTGATTTCCAACGTGGGTCGGTCTCTGTTGTAATCGGTTCGCCCTCGGGCTCTGCTGCCATCGCCCGGTTCGCCTCTGCATGCGCAGCAGTCAATCTTTTCACTTCCTTTTCATCACCACGATTCTTGGCGGCTGCCAACGCTTTCTGCTGGTCTATCCGACGCAGACCGGCCTCGCGTTTCCTTGTATGCTCGGCTTGATCTATGCGAGCTTGCGCAATGATTTCATCAGCAGTCATCAGGGTTAGCTTACGCAGGTAGCTTGGATCAAGTGTACCACCTTCGCGAGAAATAAACTTGCGTTTATCAATATCCTTCACAAGTAGGGCAAGATAAGAATCCCAAATCTGCTCTGCTGACAGTCGCCTTAGTTGTGGTCCTAAAAGCGTGGAAGTCATCCCAGGTTCTGGATTCTCTCTTACCGCATCACTTTGATACAACCGTGTATTCAACAACATTGCAATGAAGGCACGCTCATCGAAGCGCAGCCGAATCATCGTCTGTGTAAGAAAATCCATTAACTCTGAGTGCTCGGGATTAGGCAACGCAGAAAAACTATCCACGGGCTCGATCAGCCCTACGCCCATGACTCGCTTCCAAAGGCGATTTGCAATATTCTTCGCAAAACGCGGATTGCGTGGCGAAGTCATCCAGTCTGCCAATGCCTTGCGCCTATCATCTCCACTGATAATAGCTTCGTCTGCAAAAAGTGTGCGAGGTTCCACCAACTTTCCACGGAGCGAAATATCGTAGGCATAGGTATCGGGAAACTTCAGTTGCATATTCGTGTCTACGGTCAATCGCTTCAAAGGAGCAATCGTTCCGCTAACGCTCTGCCCGAAAGCCTGATCTTTTGGCAAAGCAGCCATCTTCGCCTTGATCTCAGGATACTGCTTCACATTATCGGGCGAATACCCACCGGGGCTGCCAAGATTACTCACCCCATAGGTAAACGCAACCATCTGATAGAAATCCTTCTGCGTGATTGGCTCTAGTGGATGATCATGGCATTGCGCGCACTCCATTCGTGTGCCTAAGAATACGCGAGTCATGTTCGACATATGATCAAGGGGCATACCAAGATCGCGCACATAAAAACCGACTGCGCCGTTTTCCCACAGATACCCCTTCGCAGTCACCAACCTTCGAACAAATTTATCAAAAGCCATGCCCGAGCGGATGGCATCCTTCACCCAAGTATCATAAAGCCTGGCAGGTTGACCTTGGGCGATCTTCGAATTGATACGCAGAAGATCCGCCTTCCAATTATACATGTGACTGACATAGCCTTCGGTCAAGAGCAGTTCATCGATCAACTTCGAGCGTTTGTTACCATCCCGACTCTCAAGGAAACGAGTGCTCTCTTCTAGGCTCGGTATACGCCCAATGACATCGAGATAAACCCGGCGTAGAAAAGTCTCATCACTCGCAGGCGCATTTAGCTTGGTGCCCTTCTCCACATGAAATTGATCGATCCGCTTCTGCACTTCCAAACTCAATTGCTTAACATCTTTGGGTGAAAGCACAACATCATCCGCAGGCAACGCTGCATCGCGATGATTAAACTTCACCCATGAACCCAACTTCGCACCATCAGTAATCCATCGCCTTAACATCGATCGCTCTGCATCATTTAAAGGCTGTGCGCCGCCCTTAATCGGAGGCATCACATCCTTATCGGTATGAGGCAGCGACACACGCTTCATTAACTCGCTGTCGTCTGGCTTTCCTGCAACGATCACATCGCCAACAAGGATTCCCTTTGCCGAATCAAGACGCAGGCCACTCTTTGGCTTTGCCTGCTTTTCGCTATGACATCCAAAACAATGGTGATAAAAGATCGGCAGAATATCTTGCTCGAAGCGCGGCGAATCTGCAGCCCCAGCCTGTCCAACACAAGATAACATAGCAACGCATATGCCAAGGAATGCCGACAATGAAGGCTTCGAGTTCATGCAAAAATTATTCATTAATTGAGTTCCTGACTTGATGACCAGCATGAAACCAGAAGACATCGTAATGGCTGGAAGTGCGATTTGGAAATGAAAACCTTTTATTGAAATACACCCAACCTCTTGCAGATCAACTAAAATAAAGCTTATTACTAAGCGAGGATTTCTGAAATCACCCTACATTCGCCATCTATTTGAGTAAGGCGCTGTTGTAATCCCTGAAAATAGAAAGTTAATTTGTCATGATCCAAACCAAGTAATTGAAGTATGGTTGCATGAAGGTCTCGAACTTGAACAGGATTTTCCTGTGCCCTGAAACCAAAATCATCTGTAGCCCCAAATACAGTTCCCCCTTTGATACCGCCTCCCGCCATCCAAACAGAATAGCCATAAGGGCTATGATCCCGGCCAGCAGAGCCTTCAGATGTTGGTGTTCTTCCGAATTCTCCGCCCCAAATAACCAGTGTGGAATCTAACAACCCACGAGATTTCAAATCTGTGATCAAGGCTGCAATGGGTTTATCAATCTGTTTTCCAAGACTCACAATTTTAGAATCGTTATCACTATGGGTATCCCACCCCGCGCCACCACCACCATGATAAAGCTGAACAAACCGAACTCCTCGCTCGACCAAACGCCTAGCGTTTAGGCATTGTGTTCCAAAAGGTTCGGTAACAGCATCATCCAATCCGTAAAGCGTTTTTACTTTTACATTCTCCTTGGAAAGATCTACCGCTTCTGGTGCAGCAGACTGCATTCTAAACGCAAGTTCATAGGCTGCGATTCGCGCAGAAAGATTACCATCGTTATTTTGCTGGTTAAGATATTCACGGTTCAACTGTTGAGAATAATCCAAAATACGGCGTTGATCTTCATTACTGATCGAATCAGGTTTATTGAGGTAAAGAATTGGGGTACCGCTTAATCGCAATTCGGTGGAAGAATAAACTGCGGGAAGAAACCCATTTCCATAAGTAACCGTACCGCCCTTCAAAGGCCCATCACGCATGACCACATATCCGGGCAAATTATCAGACTCGGATCCCAAACCATACATCGCCCAAGATCCAAGGCTTGGTCGGCCCATCATTCGGGTGCCAGAATGAGCAAGATAAAGTGCTGGTGCATGGTTGAATTCGGTGTGATAACAACTCCGCACCACTGCAAGTTCATCAGCAACACCTTGAAGATGCTCAAATATATCTGAAATCTCTATGCCAGATTTTCCACATTTCTTAAATGTTCGTTTGCTTGGTAGCACCTTAGCGGTGCTGGCTTTAGTAAATTCGAGGTTTAGATCTGCAAAGCTTGCAGGTAAAGATTGTCCTGCAAACTTTGCCAGCAAGGGCTTGGGATCAAACGTATCAACCTGACTTGGCCCACCATGCATGAACAGCGAAATCACTGCTTTCGCCTTTGGTTTATGATGCGTACCCTTGGGCGAAAGTGGATTTTCAGCAGCGCTGCCATTACGGCCCAACAAATCTAAAAGTGCCAAGGCGCCAATACCCATGCCAGCCTTGCCAAGAAAATCTTTTCGAGAAAGTGTGTGCCCCTGATTCATTTAAGCGTTCCTTAGTTTGCGTAGATAAACTCAGTGGTATTCATAATACCGAGACAAAACTCAGTGAGTGCAGCAGTGCGCGGTGCTGTATTGTGTTTATCCATATGCGCAAGTTCTGATTCGGTTATGAATTTTAAAGCCGCTTTCAGTTCCTGATTTCCTACCTGTCGACTATAGGCAAGCAGCCATGCTTGATGAATACAAGCCTCCAGATCATTGCCTGATTCCTTAATCAAACGCAATGCCATGGCTTTCGCCTGTTCCACAACCATTTTGTTGTTGATCAAGGAAAGCGCTTGTGCAGGGACCGTAGTTGTTTGGCGAACCGGGCAACTGGTTCCGCTACTTGCGGGATCAAAAGCTTCAAAGAAAGGGAATCGAAATGAACGGCGATTCAAAATATAAATGGCCCTACGGTTTTGTTCTATCGAAACAGGCCACTTAGAATTCTTACCATCCCCTATATCGTAAACGCCCTGTAGTTCTTCCTTCGAAAGCAAGGGAGTAAAAGGCGGGCCAAATTGTTTCTTATCTAGTGTGCCCGCGGTTGCATGAAGATGATCCCATACAACCTCTGCTTCCAATCTCCTGCGTGGAAAACCTGAAAGAAAAACATTTGTGGGATCAACAGCTATTGCGTGATCATTGCGAACTGCAGATTGCTGATAGGTGGAAGATAAAACTAATTGTCGATGAAGTTTTTTAAGACTCCACCCATTTTGCTGCAATTCCACCGCCAACCAATCCAGCAATTCTGGATGGGAAGGAGGCGACCCTTGAGTTCCAAGATCGTTTGGTGTGGGCGCCAACGCTTGAGAGAAATGCCATTGCCAAATACGGTTAGCAATCACTCTTGCAGTCAAGGGGTTTTGTGGCGAGACCACCCATTTGGCTAGTTGCGTGCGACGCTGTTTATTTTCATCAGGCCCGTCCGGCAATGGGCCACCACCGGGCAGAAAGCTAGGCAATGCAGGTGGGACTAGCCCGCGAGGTTTACTTAATTCTCCACGGGTTAATAAATGTATGGGCGTGGGCGTTGATGCATGGCGGAGGCTGCGAAAAGCATTACGCTGCCCCTTTATCCATTGCTTTTGTTTTGTATTTTTATCCCATGTTTCGCTGGCTGCAAATATTGCTTCAAGACCGAAGTAATCCTTCTGGCTTATCGGATCATACTTATGATTATGGCAATTTGCACAACCCACGGTAAGGCCCAGCATTGCCTCACTAAAAGTCACAACCTGATCCGTTCGCCTTACGTATTCTAATTCATTCGGAAAAGCATCGAGGGCATTTTGCCATTCTCCCAAGGTCCAAACCGCAACTGCATCTTGCATTGTTTCAGCCTGATTGGCCCAAAGCTCATCTCCCGCAATCTGCTCCATAAGAAATCGATCATACGGCTTATCATCATTAAAACTGCGAATGACATAATCACGATAACGCCAAGCCTGCTCATAATAAATATCTGTTTCGTAACCACCCGAGTCGGCATAGCGAACTACATCAAGCCAATGTCTTGCCCAGCGCTCACCATAAGCATTATTATCCAACAAGCGATCTACAATAAAATTAAATGCTTCAGAACGAGAATCGTTAAGAAAAGATTTGATATCTTGGGGTGAAGGTGCAAGGCCGATCAAATCAAAATAGACACGACGCAACAAAGCTTCTTTGGTGGCAGGTGGCGCAGGGGTTATTCCAAGCTCTTCCTGCTTTTTCAAAATGAAAGTATCAATAGGGGTTTTTATCCAAGCCAAATCTTTAGGTGTTGGCAGCTTAGTGCGTTTTAATTCTTTGAATGACCAATGCTTCGAAACTTTGATTGCTTGCTGATCTATTTCATCCGCACTAGCGGGCCAAGAAGCGCCCTGATCTATCCAAGCACGAATCATACCAACTTGGTCCGCACTTAAATGTTCACCCTTAGGCGGCATGATGCTGGAATCATCTAGACCTGCGATAAACAAAACCAAAGGGCTGGTGGAACTTTTGCCAGTTAGGATGGCTCTGCCGTTATCACCACCCGCCATGGCTCGGGAACGGGTTGCAAGAGAAAAGCCACCCTTGGTCTTTTCCAGACCATGGCACTGATGGCAATGCTTCTGAAAAATTGGTTTTATGTCGAGTACAAAATCTATTTTTTTAGCTGATGGCGGGGGCAGTTTTGGGCCAGAATCAGCGAGGGTGAAATGGGCTTGAATACGATCTTCGGTCAATGCGTGATTATAAATTGCCAACGCAGAGATTTCACCTTTAAAAGAACTTCCCCCTGGCTCCCGCTTTTCTTTTCCAACTTGAATTGCCCTAGTGTTAGAAATTTTCCCACCTGTGTCTTGCACTGTTGAACAGGTAATTCCATCAACAAACAAAACATTTTTCCCTTTTGCCGTGCGAGTCCAAACCACATGGTGAAAACGCCCATCGTTAAGGCCTTTCCCAGATGCCAGTATAAAATCGGTTTTACCTTTCGGGCCCACCCCGACAAGAATACGACCTTCGTTCACACCATCCTGCAAACTGCCTCCGAGAATTGTCCAATCTTCTGACCCCGGACCATACGTGGCTTTTGTTACCAACGTCGCGCTACCAGGCCAGAACTGTTTGTCGAAAGGCTGTTTGGTACGAAACCAAAACTCCACAGTAATATCTTCCATATCAAAGGTTTTATTATGCGGAATTTCCACCAAGTTGTTTCCATCGAAGACTGCAGCTTTTACTTCGAGCCCAGATGGTCCAGCAACTATCGGCAATGCTTCGGTAAAAATCCCATCCGGCCCTGATTTCTTTACCTTGGACTCGTTAAGCAAAACGAACTCTTTCTTGAGAGCACTTTTTTCTAGCGGATAATAACAAACTGGATCGTCTTTCAACACTTCGATTGAATATTTTGATTCATTAGCATCAATGGTCATGGTGCGTGAAAATGCAACAAGGAAAATAACCATCAAAAAAGCAATTGAACAATTTGGAAAGTTAGTCAACGGATTATTCCCTGCAGTTTTATTCCAGCGTACTAATTCGGTTTTGTTTCTAACGTACGATTCAAACTTTGGACCAGAAAATCCCAAATGTCCTTATAGCCTTCGGTGGACTATAAATCCACCATTCAAACCTTTGCGAATCTAAAACTAATGGAATCAATTCGTTTCAAAGTTGGGTTAAAATCTGTCAACCCAAATGAATTCGGCTAAAACCTCCGCCGATGATCTTTTATATTTATTAAAAACCGCTAATAAATAACCTTTATCACAATTTAGCATATAGAAATCCAAGCTTGAACTTGCAATCTATGCAATTCAATCAGATAATAGTAGAAGATTTGATTTTTGTTATTCATGCCAGTTTTATTTTTAGCACCTGCACCATCATTCCATAAGGGATTCTAATGTTAAAACCCCTCAATAGACGAACTTTTCTCCGCGCAGCAGGCATGACCATGGCATTACCCATGCTAGATGCAATGGAAGCAAAGCTTGGCGCTGCAGAAAAAGCAAAAGCAATCCCCCGTAGAATGGTTGCAATCCAAACGAACATGGGTATCCTGCCCCAATTCTTCTTCCCAGAAAAAGCGGGCAAAGATTACGAGCTATCACCCTACTTGCAAAGGCTGGGCGCCCATCGCAAAGAAATGTCCATCTTCTCTGGCGTAAGCCTTCCTGGAGTTACAGGCTCGCACGCTGCTGAAAAATGTTTCCTTACCGGAACCCCACATCCTGAACGAGGCGGCTTTCGTAACTGGATCTCACTCGACCAATTCGCTGCAGAACAAATGGGTAACCAAACCCGCTACCCTTCCCTCGTACTGGCAATGAGCAGCGAAGGTGCAACCCTAAGTTACACACGCAGTGGGGCCCCTATTCCCGCAGAGAGAAGCCCGAAGAAGGTTTTTCAAACTTTGTTCCTGCAAGGCAAGAAGGAAGAAGTTGCTGCCAACATTGAAGCCATCAAGCAAGGTCGCAGTATGCTCGACTTCGTGGGCGATCAGTCGAAAAGATTGAACCGTTCGCTTTCGAAAACAGATCAGGCACGCATGGATCAGTATCTCTCTTCCGTACGAGAGCTTGAAAAAAGATTGCAAAGCTCGGAAGAATGGGAATACAAACCCAAGCCCAAAGTTACCGCGCTGCCTCCAGAAGACATCGAAGATTCACGCGAGTTTGTCAAGAAAACTAAACTCATGTTTGATGTCATGAAGCTTGCTCTGGAAACTGATTCCTCCCGTATCATCTCATTGTTTATCGATACCACCGTGATCCATAACATTACCCATCATGGCAACCGCCCTGAAATGATTGCAGAACTGCGCTCTAAAGAAGAAGGCCAGTTCGATGTACTTAATGGCTTCCTCAATGGCTTGAGCGAGGCTAAGGAAGAAGGGCAGTCGCTGTTGCAACGCACTATGGTGCTTTATGGCACCTGCATGGGCAGCGCCAACTCGCATTCCAATGTCAACCTGCCCGTGTTGCTTGCGGGTGGTGGGTTCAAGCATGGCCAGCATCTTGCATTCGATACCAAGAATAATTATCCGCTGAGCAATCTTTATCTTTCCATGCTGCACAGATTGGGGATCGAAGCGAAAGACTTCTCCACATCGAAGGGCACCATGACCGGATTGGAGATGGTGTGATCAATCCCATGCGACTTATTCAAACCAAAACCCTTTGGGCTCTTGGTCTTTATCTTGTATTGGCGCACCATTCATTTGCTGCAGAACCAACAACGAATCCCTTTCTTGAAAAGCACTGCATTGCTTGCCATGAAGGTGCGAATAAAAAAGGTGGGCTTGATCTTACCCTCCTGAAGATTGATCTGAGCAATTCAGATAACTTCAGTTCGTGGGTGAAAATTCACGATCGCATCGAATCGGGTGAGATGCCCCCGAAAAATAAACCCCGACCTTCCGAAACCGACAAAGCTGCATACACAAAATCCTTGAAAGAATCGCTTCTAAAAACAGAACTGACAAAGCTTGCAGGCGATGGTCGCACTGGTATTCGCAGGCTTACCCGAACCGAATACGAGAACACAATCCGTGATCTTTTCGATATGCCTGGAATTGCACTGCAGGGCTTGCTGCCTGCAGATGGCTCCGCCCATGGTTTCGATAAAAACAGCGATGCCCTTGATATTTCGCATGTAAACCTTTCCAAATATGTTGAAGCTGCAAACCTTGCCCTCGATCTTGCAACCGCAACCCGACCAAATCCCCCTATCGTGCAAAAGCGGCGCATCTCCCTTGCAAACTCAGGCGGTTTCGTTGCGCATATCATCCTCAATGGCGATGGTGTGTTGCTCAAAAATAAGAAACCTGATCCTGATTTTCCACCCGCTGCAGAACAGAACCATCTGGATGAAGGCGCACACGAACGCATGGGGTCTTTTCGTAATGGTTCCAGCGTTGGGCTTTTCCGCCATGAAGATGAATCTGTAAGCCCGTACTTTATCGAACATGTAACCATTTATCCCGGGCTGTATCGTGTTCGCACCTCCCTATGGAGTTTCCAATGGGATAAGGGTCAGGTGCTTCCTTCTCGGGGAACAGAAGCTGCACGGTTATCGGTTGTGCAACTTACAGGCGATGGTCGTGGTGGCCAGCATCCCAGCTATGTATTGGGTTATTACAACGCCCCTTCCCTTGAATCCAAAGAACACGAATTAACCACTTGGCTAAATCACAACGAGATCATTGGATTCAACACGGCCTCACTAGCACCCGTTGCAAATTACTCAAGAAAAGGCCGTGCGATGGCGTTCACCGGCCCGGGTATAGCTTGCGATTGGCTTGATATCGAAGGGCCGTTGCACAGCGTATGGCCTCCGAAAAGCCATCAGACACTATTCGGCGATCTTCCCCTCACGGAGTTCAAGCAAGCGGAGCAAAAAGATGTAAGGCCGCCTCAGCGAAAGGCAATCAGACAGTTAGGCGCAGGGAAAAACCGGCCTGATCTTGTTACCGGGCTCTGGACGGTGCAAAGTGAAAACCCCTTGAAAGATGCTGATCGCCTTTTGGCTTCGTTTCTTCCCAAAGCTTTCCGCAGGCCAGTTTCAGATGATGTTCGCAAAGAATATGTCGCTCGGGTAGAAGAGCGTTTAAAAGCGGGCGATTGTTTTGAAACTGCAATGCGTTGGGCTTACCGGGCAGCGTTGTGCTCCCCCGATTTCCTTTACCATGTAGAACCAGAAAACAAGCTTGATGATTATGCTCTTGCAAGCCGTCTATCGTACTTCTTCTGGAACTCGATGCCCGATGCGCAGCTCACAGATCTTGCCTCCAAAGGAAAGTTAAAATCCAAAGAAGCACTGCGTGTGGAAGTTGATCGGCTATTAAAAGATTCTCGCTCGCAGCGTTTTATCGAAGACTTTTTAGGCCAATGGTTAAAGCTTAGGCAGATTGCTGCCAACGATCCTGACCGAGGGTTGTATCCAGAAGCGAACCCTTATTTACAGGATTCCATGGTTGCAGAAACCCGGGCTTACTTCCGCGAACTCATCGAAAAAAATCTGGATGCATCGCACCTCGTAAAATCTGACTTTGTCATGATTAACGAAAAGCTAGCAAAACATTATGGGATCAGCGGAGTCAGCGGTGCGGAAATTCAAAAAGTTCCCTTACCAAAAGATTGCCCCCGCGGAGGATTTCTGACCCAAGCCGCAATCTTGAAAGTAACTGCCAACGGCACAACCACATCGCCTGTACCACGCGGGGCTTTTGTTCTCGAACGCATTCTTGGAGAACGGCCTGATCCGCCACCTCCAAATACTCCCGCAGTCGAACCAGATGTTCAAGGAGCAACCACCATACGCGAACAGCTTGCAAAACATCGTGCGGATTCTTCTTGCGCTTCATGCCATGCCAAGTTTGATCCTCCTGGTTTTGCCCTCGAATCCTTTGATGTTATTGGCGGATTCCGCACCCGTTACCGCTCCATAGGCGAAGGCGATAAACCAGAACGAGGCCCGATTGATCCGTTCATCAATATCAAGTTCAAACTAGGGCAAGCAGTTGATCCTTCGGGTGTAATGCTGGGTGATAAACAGTTCAAAGATATCCAAGAGCTGCAAGTGATTCTTGCTGCAAATCCCGAGCGATTATTAAAAAACCTGTTGGAGCAATTTGCAGTGTATAGCACAGGCAGACCCATTGCTTTTAGCGATCGGGATCAAATTGCAACCCTGGTTGAAAGCACCATGAAAAACAAAGCCGGCGTTCGAACCCTGCTGCAAGAATTTGTACAAAGCGAAATGTTTCAGACCCGCTAATAATTTTTTCTAGGCTGATAACCATGACTATTTCAAATGCATTCATTAAGACCGCTATGGCAATGGGTTTCTTACTCGTAGCCCTGAATGTTCATGCGGACGAAACAAAAACCAAGGTGCGCCTGTTTGGAGTTTTCTCTCCCGACCGAGAAAAAGACCTCCGGAAAATTACCGATGAATGGACCGACATCAAACTAGAGTCAGTCGATTTCAAACATGCAGAAGGCGTATTTATTTTCGATGCTGATAAGTTGTTCCCAAAAGCAAAACCTGAGCAGATCATCACCAACCTTGATAACAAACTTCGTACCTCAAGCAATAGTACCTTTGGTATCAAGCCCCTTTCCACTGTAGCCAAAGATAAGCTAGTTCGAATTGAAATTGGTGTGGTTGGCCTCGATTGCAAGGCTTGCAGTTTTGCAGCCTACAATATCGTTGCAGGCGTTGATGGCGTAGAACAAGCAACTTGTAGCTTTAAAGATGGCTTGATAACCGCATTAATCGACCCCGCAAAAACACAGAAATCTGTTTTGGAAGACACTCTAAAAAAACGCAATGTAACCCTCAAACAAGACCAGGTTACCAAGTAAAGTCATTCAACTACTCTTTCCTCTTTTGAACCACGGGCTGATTATCAACCCAGCGCTTCAACAGCAGATAACCTTCATCGGTTGGGGTATAACGCCTACCTCCCTGATGCCCATCTTCCTGCGCATCTTCAACATTCAACGGCTTGCGAAGTACTTTACTCTTAGGCAGATTCGACAAGTCTACCCTCTTTTGCATAAGGCGATAGTTAACTAATAAATTTGATGTTGAAATATAACCAAACTCATCTGCAGGCTGAAGTGTAAGCGAAGGCACCTTACCAGGAACCGCATGGCAAGCCAGACAACTTTTGGAATCTTCACGCTTCTGCCTAACCAGTTCGGGCATGACATAATCGCGGAAATAAACGACATCATCAAGCTGGGCTTTGGTCGGCTGAGGGGATCCATCAGAGGCCAATGAAACCGAAGGATCTTTTTCCTTTCGTAATGCATCCATCAATTCAGGCAGAAACTTTTCAGTCCCCTGTTTCAGCACATTTTCTGCAATCCTTTTTAGTTCTCCGACCTTTTCAAATTCCACAACCTTGGTTAAAGCATTGAGCACTTCAGGGTTACGGCGCAATGCTGTTTGATTGGCCATCTTGACTGCCAAGGCATGGGTTGCAGGATCTGCATTAGGCCCAAGTTGATCCAAATAAAGTTGCAAGGCACGATCCTTGATCGTCAAATTTTGATCTGCAGCATCAAGCTTACCATCAGGTTTAACTTTTGTTGCAGCCATGCCTTTATGAGATAAAATCCACGAAATACTTCGTACCCAAAGATGGGCTTCAAGCGGATTAAATGTTTTCGAAGGGAAGTAACTTCGGAACACAAGATCATGTTGCAAATCTGGATTTGTAGCAAGTACCTCGCCAAGCCCTTCTGCAAGGTACCAATTCGCAGCGAATGTTTTTTCTGCTTCTGCTTTCTTAGCGGGGTCAGTAATTGCAGCAATTGCTTCACGTGATTGGTAGTTTTCAAAGTTA
>Ga0194045_1000141_pt1 | contig 22300 bp, 18 predicted proteins | sample JunL6211m_MetaG_FD_161686 | JGI IMG/M metagenome (GOLD analysis project Ga0194045, IMG submission 161686) | Anoxic zone freshwater microbial communities from boreal shield lake in IISD Experimental Lakes Area, Ontario, Canada - Jun2016-L626-11m | ecosystem: Environmental > Aquatic > Freshwater >...
ATGTAGGACCATGTGAATGTGAACGCAAACGAATAATTGTTATGCTTGGTATCAAGAAACGTGATAAATCGGAGTTGAGATGCTCAAATATCTGGATCTGGCACTTTTGCAGGCCTTTACGGCCGTGGTGGACAGCGGAAGCTTTACCCGGGCGGCGGTCTACCTGTGCCGTACCCAGTCCGCGGTCAGCATGCAGTTGCGCAAGCTGGAAGACCTGACCGGTCATGCCCTGCTGCAACGCGACAAACGCAAGATTCGCCTCACCGAGGAGGGAGAGGTACTGTTGGACTATGCCCGGCGCATGATCCGTCTCAACGAGGAAGCTCTAGTGGCGCTGAACCAACCCCATGCCGTGGGCCATGTGCGTCTGGGCATGCCCGACGACTACGCCCATCAGTTCTTGCCCGGCGTACTCACCCGTTTTGCACACGCCTACCCGCGCGTGCAGCTCGAAGTCATCGGCGCCTTGAGCGGGGCATTGCTGGACCGGGTGGAGGCTGGCGATCTGGACGTGGCGCTGATTACCCGCCAGCCACAACGCCGGCGTGGCAAGGTCTTGCGCACCGAGCGCCTGGTGTGGACCGGGTCGCGCCAACACCTGGCGCATCAGGAGTCGCCACTGCCTTTGTCCTTGTTTCCTGAAGGTTGCGTCTTTCGAGAACACGCTTTAGCCGCTTTAGAGGCTGTCGATATCCCTTGGCGTATTGCCTATACAAGCCAAAGTTTTGCCGGAGGCATGCTGGCTGTATCTGGCGGCTTGGCCGTCACCGTGGTCGCCCAGAGCATGGTGCCGCCTCAGTGGCGGGTGCTGGGCGAAGAACAGCAACTTCCCGGACTACCAGAAATAGAGATTGCGCTACACCGCGCGCCGGGTACTTTGGCGCCGGCAGTTGCCTTGTTGGAGGCTCAGCTCATCGAAGCTGTAAAAGGCAATATTCCATAAGACGCCAAGCCAATTCTGGATCCATTACATCGGTATAACGGAAAGAATTTGGTAAAGGTATTCCGAATGAGAAATACACTTAAAAGTTTGGCTGACCGGTTAAAACGAAATATTCTTGGAGACGAATACTCGTGATTGCCGAATGCCTGCTTTTGGCCCAAACTTAACGGCTTCAAAGCTTATGAAGTTGGCTACTTGCACGCGGCGATTAACAATAGTCAATGCTGCAAGCACCAAGCCTGCCAGGTTGAGTTGCATAAATCTGCACACCCTTATAGTACAAAGGTCAGGTGCAGGTGGGAATACCCAGGTGCCATTGGGGTGTCAAAAAGGATGCCGTAGGCAGCCAATTCCTTGCCAATCGCACTTGCCACTGCGTTGTAAATTGGCACCGATTACGGGTGCCAGGACAGCTGATTGCAGGGTTATTGCCGCCAAGTTCATTCAAATGACGCGCGGGAACCACACAATGAGCCTAAACACCACCAACAAGGCCTAACGTGTTCGAACACTTTACCAAACCCAGTGCACTGGAATCGGCACAGAAAGCGGCTACCAGTCTCATGTCCGAACGGGGCGAGGCTAATGCGCGCGGGGTGGCGGGCAAGCTTGTCAATCAATTCAAGCTGCTGGACAAGACCGAGCAACTGAAGTTTTTTGAATTTCTGGCCAAACAGTTCAGCCCCGATCCAGGTGCCGTGCTGGATGCCGCACAGCGCTACTCGGAAACAGCCGATGATGAGAGCCTTATCCACCTCTTCAAGACCGTGGAGCCTCCACGCCAAGAACTACTGCGGCGGCTTAACCGAGCACCTGACGGTACGCAAACCATAGTGCGTATGCGCGAGCGCTTGCTGGAACATGCCAAAACCAAACCCGGGCTGAAGGCTGTGGACGCGGACATGCAGCACCTGTTGGGATCCTGGTTCAACCCCGGGTTCTTGGAGCTGCATGAAATCACCTGGTCCTCCCCTGCGCAACTGCTGGAGAAAATAATTCACCATGAGTCCGTGCACGCCATTGACGGCTGGGATGATTTGCGTCGCAGACTACAGCCGGATCGCAGGTGTTATGCCTTTTTTCATCCCCAGTTACCTGGTGAGCCGCTGATCTTTGTGGAAGTTGCGTTAGTCACTGGCATCGCCAAGGAAGTGGGGCCTTTGCTGGATAAGAAGTCAGAGGCCTTAGACGCAAAGAAATTCAAGACCGCCATTTTCTATTCCATCAGCAACTGCCAGCCCGGTCTAAAGGGCGTGAATTTGGGTAACTTTTTGATCAAGCGAGTAGCTGAAAAAATCATTCAAGAAATTCCCAGCGTCAGGACCTTTTGCACGCTATCGCCGGTGCCAGGGTTTAATCGATGGCTAGACGCCCTGCCGGCATCACTAAACGCGGAGCAATTGGCTGATAAAAAAGACAAATTCGCCGCTGCAGTAAAACAACTTATGCCAGGGGGCGAGGCATGGAGCAAGCGCGCCACTGCGGGATGGCAACCCTCCACTGCAACTGCTGAGGAAAAGACAGCGCTCATGCGATTGTGCTTTGTCTACCTGTCCAAGCATGTACACAGCAAGGTGGGGGACTCGGTGGCCAAGTTTCATTTAGCCAACGGCGCAGAATTACACAACATTAATTGGGCTGCCGATTTGTCAAAAAAAGGCATTGCACAGTCCAGCGCCATCATGGTTAACTACCTGTATGAGCTCGATGACATTGAACCCAACCACGAGAAGTTTCTCAGGAAAACTGTGGTGTATTCAAAAAGTTTAAATCGACTATTTTGAGCGAGAATTTACGGCCGCTTTGCGCCAAGAAGCCCGAGATAACTGTTGCATAAATCTGCACACCCTTATAGTAGTAATGTCAGGTGCAGATGGGAATACCCAGGTGCATTTCCAGTAGTCCCAAAGGATGCCGTAGGCAGCCAAGTCCTTGTTCTTGGCGCCAATCAACCCGCCTTAACCTCGCTGATTTGCATGACTGGTTGCGAGTCCGTGTAGTTTGCAACGTCGGCCATGATCTCTGCACCATGCGCAGCCATAGCGGCGCCAAATGCATCCATAGATTCAAACAACAATGCACCAATAGCCATGTAGGGTGCTGGTGAGCCCGGCGCACCGCCAGCGATTCCTGAATCGACAGTGAACCCAATGCATGAAGCGCCAATTTTTGCCTTAACCATGGGCATATGCTTGTCGATGTAGTAAGCCATGTCGAAACGTGCGCTGCTTGTCGGGGGATACATGATGGTCGCTTTGAACATGGGTTTTCCAATATAAATTCACTACGGTGTAGCGATCTCTCATTAGTGCATGGGAAATGCTATCTGTCTGCGGGGGTTTACCCCTTAGATTCGACGTGCGTGGCAGCGGCTGTAACTTGATCAAGGACAATGCTAGGCGGTAGCAACCCGCTTCTTGTGCATCCTTGGGAATTTAGATCTAATTAATTAATCCACCGGTTGAATTCCACTCTTGACTCGCTTCTTGACCGGCACCTCCTATGAATCCATTGAACCCTAAGAAATTATTATTGACCAAATGGACGGCGGTTACTCCATTCGCTAAGCAAAAGCATTTTCTTGTTAGCCGAGTGATCAAACCAGAGTTGCCCACCGATCCCGTTGAGTTGGTAGAAATCGAATCTGTATTTTCCAAATCAACTCAGCTGATTCCTTGGCGAGATCTTCAAAACGATGACGTCTGGCGACAGGGCTGGGTCTGATCACGACGTCCAGTGCAGTGTAGTACACGTATATTTGTATCGACCGCGTGCACCTCCAAAGCAGTGGCGGGCCAAAGCACGGTTATGGTCATACCAGACCTACCTTGCGGACAGAAAATAGAGTCTGAATCTTTCATATTAGGGAAAGATTAGAGGTTTCTGAAGTTGCCTTTTTGAATCCTGACTCCTCCGCCCTCGCCTGCAAAAGCTCAGCACTGAACGGCACCATGAAGTCATTAATTGCGCCCTTACCTTCAATCCAGTCTTGGTACCGTTCAGGTGGCAAGATGGCCACCATACGTTTTTCGTCAGTGGGCTTGTGGAACTGATTCATCAAAGGGTGAGCATCAGCGTTGATAGTGAGCATTGTGAAGCTGTGCAACAAGCCTCCTTTGGGATCCTTCCAACTTGACCACAAACCTGCAATTGCGATTGGGCCCCTATCCACATGCTCTATCCTCATAGCAACTGCACGACCGCTACGCCAGTCCGGTTCATAGAACGCATCAACAGGAATGATGCAACGTTGGTTGCGCCGAAAAGCATCTCTAAAACTTGGCTTTTGAGCGGCCGATTCACTGCGGCAGTTATACGTGCTTTTGGTTATCTTAGTGTCAGTGGCCCAGTGCGGAACCAATCCGAATAGGCCATTGACCACGTGTGCCATGGGCACCGCTTCATCACCCGCGTCCGCGTGGGGGGGCTTGCAGATGAACTCCCCTAGGTAGCCCGGCCACATGTCCAGCTTGCCGTCCTCAGCAGGAGGCTGCACCGCGAAGACCTTTAAGAATTTTTCTCGTTCCTTCAGAGCTTGGTAATGGCTGCACACGTTAATTATTTCCTTACAGTATTATACTGTATATATGAACAGTATTCAGTTTTTCGACTCTCCGGTCCTTGCTTCGACCATGCCATTATCGGTTTCACTGGTTCGCGGCCATGTGCAGGCCGGTTTTCCCTCTCCCGCCGAAGATCTAGGCGCACAGCGCATTGATCTGGCCCAGCTGCTAATTAAGCACTCTCAAGCGACCTATTTTCTGCGTGCAAGTGGCCACTCCATGACTGAGGTAGGGATCTTTGACGGAGACATTTTGGTGGTTGACCGGGCCATCAAGCCCCGCAATACCCACATCGTTGTCGCAATCGTAGACGGAGATTTCACCGTCAAAGTGCTCAGCCAGCGTGTTGGGCGCATCAAGCTTAAATCCGCCAATCCCACCTACCCTGATATCACTCCAAAGGACGGACAAACGATTGAGATTTGGGGCGTAGTCACCAGCACCATCAAGCAATTCAACGTGTGACTGGAGACTGCGGTGTACGCACTAGTAGACGGCAACAACTTCTATGTCAGCTGCGAGCGAATCTTTCGGCCAAGTCTGAACGGTATTCCAGCGGTAGTACTCAGCAACAACGACGGCTGTGCAATAGCCCGATCCAACGAGGCAAAGGCATTAGGTATCAAGATGGGGGCTCCGTGGTTTCAGATCAAGCATCTAGCCGAGTCCGAAGGTTTGGTCGCCCTTTCGGCCAATTTTGCCCTTTATGGTGATATCAGCGACAGAATGATGAGCCTAGCGGCCGGATTAGGGCCATCGCAAGAGATTTACTCAATTGACGAGTCTTTCATCGGGCTCGAGGGCGTTCGAGGCGACTTAGTGGAGCGCAGTCATAAGATCCGGTCACGCATCCTGCAGTGGACAGGAATCCCCTGTGGTATTGGAATAGGGAGAACCAAGACACTTGCCAAACTAGCCAATCATATTGCCAAGACCGCTGAGCGCAAGCCAGGGGTATATCCAGCGCATTTAGCCCAAGTTTGTAATCTAGAGGTGCTCTCGGCCATTGAAAGACAGCGAGCATTTGAGGCCACTGAAGTTGGTGAGGTCTGGGGTATCGGACGACGGATCAGTAAGCAACTCACTGATGGCGGAATTAGGACTGTGCAGGACCTGGTTGGTATGGACGCTGCCACTATTCGCCGAGGGTGGTCAGTGGTGCTTGAGCGAACAGTTCGTGAACTTCAGGGTATTCAGTGTATCGAGCTTGATGACGCACCTCCCCCCAAGAAAGAGATTGCCTGCACACGCTCCTTCGGACATGCCGTCACAGAGATATCTGACCTGACTCAGGCGGTCACTGAATTTGCCAGTCGTGCTGCGGAAAAGGCGCGCAAGCAGCACTCACTTGCCGGTGACGTGATGGTTTTCATCCGCACCAGTCCCTTTCGCAAAGACTCACAGTACAGCCGATCCATCGTCGTCCCATTACGCAGACCGACGGCGGATACAGGCGCTATCGTGCAGGCAACGACCTTAGGGCTGCAGGCTATTTACTGCCAAGGTTTCAAATATGCCAAAGCGGGGGTCATGCTGCTGGACTTGCAGCCCGACTCCGTAGTTCAAGGCGAGCTCGATCTGGCTGAGGATGATTCCCACGCCGACATAGCCGAAAAGGTACGTCTGATGTCAGCACTGGATACCATCAATAAGCGCTACGGACGTGGAACCATGAGGATGGCCAGCGCGGGACTCGATGGTGACCGCCGTGTGTGGTCCATGCGGCAAGAGCGAAGAACGCCGGCTTACACCACCAACTGGGTAGACATTCCGATTGCCAGAGCTTGATTAAGATTGCAGTATGGGCCGTATAAGACGCTTACTTCAACAGGAACGAGATGTGGTTACACAGACTGACCTGATTTGCCCTTTGTGCGACCGGGTAATCCCTCACAGCCAGCGAGACGCCCATCATCTAATACCAAAGTCTAAAGGCGGCCGACAAACGCAATACCTGCATCGGATCTGCCATCGCCAAATTCATGCGTTTTTCACAGAGACAGAATTAGCCAAACAATTTAACTCGGTTGAGGCGCTGCTGGCGCACCCTGGCATCCAGCGCTTTGTAGCCTGGGTAAAAACTAAGCCTAAAGATTTAATGGAACGAACCCGTAAAAGTCAGAGGCTCAGGACCAAGTAATAGTGCATTTTTACAGTTGGATTTTGGTCACTCAACACGGCGACACTAGCCATCGCAACTACATAAATCTGCACACCCTTATAGTAGTAATGTCAGATGCAAATGGGAATACCCAGAACGCATGGGAATCCCAAAAGGATGCCGTAGGCAGCCAATTCCTTGTCCTTGGCATGCTCTTCATCCAGGGCTAAATACTCGAATGCAAACTCTTCAAGCCAGTCTGCGTGTCCGAGTAGATGGACGCAGCCAAATAGTTCAAATCCAGATACGTGCCCCCAACTCCAATGACGCACCTTGGTTGCTATGGGCACAGTTCGGTTTTCACAGCATCACCAGTGGACTGGTTGATCACGGCAGTCCGATTGTCATATTTTTTTGAATGGAGCGCATTTTTTAGAGGACGATTACCAGTCTTACAAAATATTTCAAAACGTTTGATGTTTTTGCTGATGGCTATTGCGTTCTTATTGAGGGAGTGCGGGGAAAGAAACCTCAAACGCCAGTCCTAGGCCGCCCCTACTCGTATTTACTTTTACACTTCCACCACACTGCTCGACAAGCTCTTTGACGATAGCAAGACCTAAGCCGCTACCATCTTGTAAAGTCGTTACTCCCCGGTAAAAGCGCTCAAAAATCCTACTCCGTTCAGAATCGGGAATCCCTGGGCCATTGTCCTCAACTATTAGCAAGACCTTACTGAATGAAGAAGTTAAGTAAACGGTCACAATTCCAGCTGCTTTTTTGTATCTGATGGCGTTATCTACCATATTGGACAGAATTTCTCTAACGGCAATTAAATTTAAACTAACATCAACATCAGGCCCATTGCGCTCAAAACCAAGATCGATACTAGAGCGATCAGCTCGAATAGCAAAGTCCTCTAGAGTCTCTTGAACTATGTCTGCAATTGCTTGAATTGGCGTCGTGACGCATACGAGCTTAGAACTCTCTACTGATGACAATAGCAGGTATTGGTTAACTATTCGTGTGGTTTTATAGAGTGTGTTTTGGGCAGAATTGAGTGAATTCAATGTGCCCTCACGATTGGTAGCAATGCGAGCATCACTAATTTGGGTACCAAGGACGGCTAAGGGATTACGAAGTTGATGTGCCGCGTTTTGTACAAAAACAGCGTTACGTGACATATAGCGCTCCAGTCGATATATGTACTCATTTAATGAAATTACGAAGGGCACTAGCTCACTAGGAACATTTTTCACTTCAATCGGATCTAATGCGCCCTCTTTCCTAGCGGACACTTGGTTCCTTAGCAAGATGAGAGGACGCAAAGCTACGTTTAGGCCAAAAAGCATCAATATGACAGCAAATATAAGCAGCAAAGTTTGTTGCCTGAATCCTTGAAACCATAAATCAAAAGTCATTTGCTTACGCGCATTGATGGTTTGACCAACCTCAACGATGGCTGGCAACATTGAAGGATAGCCTACAACGGGCTGAACGAATGCGACAACTCGAACTGGCTTACCACGTATCGACGAATCGAAAAATTGTGGTGAATTTTTTTCAGAAACGTCAATGGGAAGCGGAAATTCCGTATAGCCAGCTAAGAGCTGGCCATTACCCGCGGTGACTCGGTAATAGACCCTGTCTGCGGTACCTGATTGAAACAGTTCAATGGCCGCCGGTGGAATTTGGTGTTGAAAAGCGCCGCTCTCAAAACTAATCTGCTCGGCGATCATGCGGGCCGACCCGAGTAAAAGTCGATCCTGGATAAGCAGCGAAGCCTCTTGGGCAGCTAAAAAATTAAGCCAAGTACTAACAGCAACCGCCAAGGCCAATGGGAATAGTACCCATTGCAGCAGTTTGCGCCGAATGCTATGGTCCATCACCTACCTCCTGAAGAAGGTATCCGAGACCGCGGATTGTTATTATTTTCGATGAACTATGGCTTATTTTCTTTCTAACCCTATGAATGTATATTTCTATAGCGTCGACAGAAGCCTCATCATCCCAAGCGAACAGACTTTGCGCGAATACATTCTTGTGAACAGTGGTACCAGATTTCCTAATCAACACTTCTAATACAGAGCGCTCTCTAGGGGTTAACTCAAGGGTAACTTCACGCACCGAAAATTCACGCGAATTCGAGTTGAAAGAAATGTCACCGCAAGTAATCACTGGGCTTACATGCCCATTGAAGCGCCGAAGTAGCATACGAACTCTAGCCTGAAGTTCTTCAACCTCAAATGGTTTTGCGAGGTAATCATCAGCCCCTTGGTCAAGAACATTAACACGGCTGTTGAGCGTGTTGTTCGCAGTCAAAACCAGTACTGGGGTTGCATCATTGCGAGCTCGCAAAGATGTCAATATTTCGCTGCCAGATAATTTCGGCAAATGCAAATCAAGAATTACGAGATCATATTTCTCAGACCTTAAGGCATGATTTCCGTCCGCACCATTAGATACATGATCAACGGTATAGCCACTTTTGCCCAGATCTCGGCAAAGCCACTGAGCCAACTCTGTATTGTCCTCAATGACAAGAATTCGCATCTAAAATTCCCTTTGATAGATCTAAATGATCAGCACAAATCAATAGAACGCAATAGATTACAGTCTATTAATATACAAATATATAATAGTATCGGAAACCTATATGCATGCAAGGTTGTACTTAGTCGGGAATGTGGCCTTACTAATTTACTGATGTTACTCGACACGGCAGAAACTACATAGCGGCATCATTCAGGCTCAATCTTTGCCGCTCGCACTACCTTTGCCCATCGTGGTGCCTCAGTTTTAATCAGCGCAGCGAACTGTTCAGGCGTGCCGCCTCCAATTTCATTTCCCTGACTCAGCATTTTTTCCCGCAGGTCTGGGTCTTGCAGAGCTTTATTACAGGCAGAATTAAGTACTTTAATGATATCAGCGGACATGCCTTTGGGTCCAACAAGACCCTGCCAATTAAGCACCTCAACCGCAGGATAGCCTTGCTCGGCCATTGTCGGCAGATCGGGCAATAAAGGAGAACGAGTCTTGCTAGTAATGGCTAAGGCTCTAAGACGCCCCCCCTTGACGTTGGGCATGGCAGCATACATTTGCTCAAACATCATTTGAACCTGACCACCCATAAGATCGGTAGTACCAGCGGCTCCGCTCTTGTAAGGAACGTGAATCATATCTATGTCAGCTGCGTACTCCAACAAAGCTCCGCTCAAATGATGGGTACCACCGATGCCACCAGAGGCATAGCTCAATTTTCCAGGAGAGGCTTTTGCAGCGGCTACGATGTCTTTGACAGATTTGTAAGGAGAATCAGCGCGAACCATCAAAATCAAAGGTCCACGCTCGATTAAGGTAATCGGTACGATATCGACAAAAGGATCAAAGTTCAGTTTTTTAAAGAGTGCGTGATTTACTGCAAGGGGCGCAAAATTTCCCATGCCAATGGTGTATCCATCCGGCTTAGCCCGTGCAATGGCGTCAGTTCCAATGTTTCCGCCGCCGCCAGCCTTGTTTTCGATCAAAATTGGCTGGCCTAGAATCTCACTCATCACCTTAGAAACTTGGCGTGAACGAGTGTCCGCGTTTCCACCTGCCGCATATGGACAAATCCAGCTAATGGGATGATTGGGATACTTCTCATCGGCAAATGAAAAAGCAGGCAATAGGGCTGCGCTGCCAGCAAGTTGGATTAAATTTCGTCGCTTCATTCAATATTCTTTCTGAATCAATTAAAAAGTTAACTGTAGATTAGCTAATTTCTTGCAGTGGTGCCGGGCGCCATTTCGCGATTCTCTTTTCTACTGCTGTCATTGCGTACTCTGCTCCCAAGGCAACGACCATAATGATGATGATGGCTGCATACATACCAGCTGCATCAAATGATCCTTTTGCAATGTTTATCAAAAGACCGATGCCATAACGAGCACCGACAAATTCGCCAACAATTGCACCGACAATTGCAAATCCAAAACTTACATGCAGAGATGCGAATATCCAACTCATTGCAGATGGGATTACCACCGTCCTAGTGAGCTGCCACCCTTTGGCACCCAGAATTTGAGCGTTCGCCAGCAGATTTCTGTCAGCTTCAACTACACCTTGAAACGCATTTGAAAATACAACGAAAAAAACCATGACGAAAGACAAGGCCACTTTCGAGGTTAGTCCTATACCGAAAATCATGATGAATATCGGCGCTAGTACTACGCGAGGTACTGAGTTGATCACCTTAATATATATTGAAAATATATCGGCAAGTAAACTATTTCGGCCCAATATTATGCCGGCAAAGACACCCATACAAGAACCGGAAATAAAACCCAGCAAAGACTCCTCCATCGTTACCCATAAGTGATACCACAGAGGCCCTTCGGAGGTACCTTCTATGATCCATTCCATCAAACGAGAAAATATAGCTGATGGACTAGAGTAAAAAAAACTATCGATGATTTGTTGCGACGAGGCGAACTCCCAACCACCAAGTAAAAAAATTAAAACGAAAGTTCGCCAGAAGTAAACAGTATTTTTTCGTTTTAGCGCAGCTGCTTTAGCCGCTTGCTCAATCTCTACGTCAGAAGTTCCTACACTTCTAGGCTCTAAAGAAACAGGAATCGCTTCAGCAATTGAGGAATTTTTCAAGAGACCACCTCCAATACCGGTCTATCGCTGCGTTGCACCTCTTCGCGCAGGTCTTCCCAAATTCTTTTGGCTATTTCAATGAACTTGGTTTCATAGCGTATTTCACTGACTACACGGGGCCGTGGAAGGTCAATTTCGTAAACAGACTTTACAGTTGCTGGTCCATTTGTTAGAACATAAACTTTATCTGCCAAAGCAATAGCTTCCTCCAAATCGTGGGTTACAAAGACTACCGAAGCATTTGACTGAGACCATAGACTAAGTAATTGTTCATGCATGATTACGCGCGTCTGAACATCTAAGGCGGAAAAAGGTTCGTCCATCAATAAAATCTTCGGTCCATTGATAAATGTTTGCGCAAGAGATACTCGCTTTCTCATTCCTCCAGAAAGCTGATGTGGGTACTTTTGCGCATGCTCAGTAAGATTGACACGGTCAAGCCAACTCAAAGCCTCCATGCGTGCAAGATCTCTACCAGTACCTCTATAAAGTGGTCCTGCCATCACGTTGTCAATCACATTTAGCCAAGGGAAAAGTGCATCAGTCTGAAATACAAACCCAATGTTTGGATCAATTCCGTTTACTGACTGGCCCATTAGTCGAACTTCGCCAGCAGATGGTTTAGCGAGTCCAGTAATTAGATTGAGTGTTGTCGATTTTCCGCACCCTGTTGGACCAACTACCGCGACAAACTCACCCGTATTTACCGTAAGGTTGAAGTTGCGCAACGCCGTCATCGATTTCCCATCAGGCGTGACAAACCTGCGGCTCACGTTGATTAGCTCTACTGCAGGAGTCATATCTGAATATATAGATTTACTGAATAAAAAAACTGCTATTTCACGTTTTTTACGAATTCAGAGTTGTATGTTTTACTTAGGTCCACAGTCTTACCTCTAACATTTTTGGAGAAGGCCGATAGGACTGTTAGAACCGTTTCTGGGCCACCGCTTGGCATAACTCCATCGCTAGTAAACATAGACTTCCCATCAGCTAGCGCTTTAACATAACTATTTTTATCGCCAGTGTAAAAATCTTTTGGCATCTTTTCTGCGATTTCCGCTGCGCTGTGGGTTTGAATGTACTTAAGAGTCTTGACGAAAGCATTCGCAAGTTTTTGAACCGTTGGTTTGTTTTTTTCAATCCAGTCTGTAGACATATATAAAGAGGCTGCAGGATAGGGCCCTCCCAATGCATTTTTGGTCTTCTCTAGAGTACGCATGTCAACAAGAATTCGAGCATCACCAGTTTTTAGTAACCGAGAGATGGTAGGTTCTGTGGTCATCCCTGCTTGGATCTTGCCTTGCTGCATTGCGGCGATGAATGTCGTTCCTGCGCCTACAGGAATACTGATGAATTCACCAAGAGGCACTCCAGCCTTAACCATCAGGTATTGGGTTAAGAAATTTGTAGAAGAACCCAAACCAGTCACACCAAGTGACTTTCCTCTGAGTTGAGCCATTGACGTAATTTCGGGATGTTTACTAGAGACTAGCTCAACCTCTCCTGGCGCCTGACTAAATTGCACTACGGACTGAACAAACTTTCCCTTTGTTTGTAGGTCTATGCAATGATCATAAAAACCAACCACCCCTTGCACTGCGCCAGATAGCAACTCATTTTCCGCGTCCACACCAGACGACTCGTTCAACAACTCTACGTCCAAGCCCTCAGCCTTAAAGTACCCGAGACCTTCAGCGAGTTTTGCAGGCAAGTAAATTTGCTTTTCATAGCCGCCAACCATGATAGTTACCTTGTCAGTAGCCATTGCAGAGCATGCACACATGGTGAAGACACCAATCACCAACGATTTAATCAACATAAAGAGGGAATCAATATTTTTCATACTATTTTTCTTGAACCATGCGCATTAGGGATTTTTCAACAAATTGATTGGTATATGTTTTTGAAATATCTATGTTTTTTACCTTAGAATTAATCGCTGCTATTGCATTCCATTCTTTAAGTGCTGCCTTCTCGTCCATCAATCCGTTTGTTAAAAACATTGATCTTTCCTCGCTTAATGTTCTTAGGTAAGTATTTCTATCTTTGCCAGAGATTTCAACCGGTATAAGCGCGAGTATTTCCTCTGCACTATGCGCTTGAATAAATTGCAGTGTCTTCACAAAGACGGTTGCCAAGTGCTGTGCGATCCACGGTTGCTCTGCTACCAGACTACTTTTCATAAAGATGGTGCTAGAAGGGAAAAGCTCACCGAACAATTCCTTCGTTCCAGCCGGCGTAGTTAAGTCAGCAAACACTGACGCTACGCCTTGTGCTTCATAGTAATCCCCATCAGGGGTGGTAGCTATGACAAAATCTGCAGCACCAGAACGTAGTGTTTGCGCATTTGACTCCTTGGTACCTGTCGGCAATCGGGTGAATTCGCTAACCTTCAGACCTGTGCCAAGCAACCAATAATTTGCCACGGTGGTCTTTGACGAACCATCACCACCGGAAATTACTCTGCTTCCGGCAAAGCTTTCACTACCTAGACTTCTATATCTAGAGTTATTGGCGATCATTATTTTTGCACCAGGAGTAACACCCAGCGTTACGATAGCTTGGCTAAACTTTCCTTGGGACTGATTGACGATGTTGTGATGAAAATAGGCCATTACCGCGTCGATGCGACCATCCATCAACATCTCTGAATGGGACACATCATCTCGGATATTCATTACGGTAACAACGATTCCATCATCATTCAAATACCCTAAGCGATCAGCCAGAATTAGAGGGAAATTACGTATAGCCTTGATTTCATCAACCAACAACACAATTCTTTTGGATTGGCTATTTCCCGAAGTACTAATCTCCACTGCCATCGCACCAGTCAGATAAAGCAGATTTACCACAACGATGACAGAAATTACTCGGAATACTTTGGGTATTGTCATTTTCAAACTGTCTATAAATTACTGGGATTACCGAACATTTTTTGATTCAAGTGCTAAATCATCTGCTATGACAGCCCGCAACTCTTCTCTTAACTTGACCTTGGAGTCACTTAACGCTCGCCATTGCGGAATTTCACGTAATTGCGTTCGAACTTTGCTTACGATTAGCGACCGCATCGCCAGCGATTCATCGCTTCGATATTCCTGAATGATCAGATGCGACCATGGGCGCGAAGCGGGAAAGCTGCTGCCGTATAGTGAGAATTTTGAAAGCATGGTCTCTTTGATCCAGCCGCTGAATTGTGGAATTACGTAGCCATCGGCGTAATTCAAATAGTCTGTAGCTGAGACCAATGAAAGGTAGGGAATAACTAGAACGACTGGCTTAGTCGGTGCAACTTGATCCTGCTCACGACGAAGCAACTCAACTGGAGCTGCTTGAATCGAATTTAGTAGCTGCACCGTATGAGCACCCAAACCTGCTGGATTCACCGACTCAATAGCTTTCCAACGCCCCATTTGAGATGAGTCTTTAAAATTAAGAATCAGCATGGCGTCCCACTGCGCAGTATCAGCGTATCTGCTAAAAAGCAGGCAAAAACTCTCAAACAATCCGTCTTTCTGATATTTCTCCAAACGCGGCAGGCTTTCGGCTTCAAGTGCTTTCCTTAATTCAATTCGATTTGATGCGGATGCAGATAGCGTGATCACTAAACCAGGCACCTGGCTTTGCGTCTGCGCATTTGCCTGGATAACCAAAAATATTCCAATTAGCGAAACACAAAAAGTTCGCCAATTAAGTACGAAAGTAGCAAGATGCTTCTCGCATATAGAGTGCAATGCATGAAAACAAACTAGTTGGTTTTTCATAATTTACAACTAAATGTCCAACACTAACTTGGAACTATTTGCTCTGGAGCAGCAAGGGGTGAAGACCGAGTTGGTCGCCTGCTCTTCCGAGGTCAAGAACGAATCACGATGATCTGGGCTTCCCTCAAGAACTTTGGTTAAGCATGTCCCACATACACCTTGAGCACAGGAAGTTGGTACATAAATGCCATTTTTCTTCAGTGCAGCTGCAACGGTCTCGCCTTTATTGACTCTAATTACCTTCCCCGAGCGAAACAGCTGTACGTCAAATGCGGTGTCATCCTCGCGATGACTAACCTCAGCAGAGAAATGTTCTTTGTGCACATGCGCTGCGTTCCATCCATTACCTAGCGCAGTTGACTGGACCAATGCGATCATCTCTGCAGGGCCGCAAACATAAAGATGCTTGTTAACTTGTGCGTCACCTATTATTTCTGAAAATAGCGCTCTATCTGGGTTCCTATTGAGGTCGAAATGAAAGTTTGAGAATTTCGTTAGATTCGAATCTTCAATCGCTTTTGCGAAAGCTGCATGTTCGCGAGATTTTGCGAAATAGTGCAATGTGAAGTTTCGTCCTGAATTCACCATTTCTCGGGCCATTGACATAAGAGGGGTGATGCCTATCCCGCCAGCAATGAGAATTACCTCCGATGTATTCTGAACAAGAGGAAAAAAGTTCTTTGGGGGCCTAACATGAACCGTTTGCCCCAAATGAATAGACTGGTGAACTTCTTTAGAGCCGCCTCTGGAGTTAGCATGCAACAGCACCGCTATCACATACTTTTGACGATCACCCGAAGGTGTTGTCATTGAATATTGCCTGATTTTTCCTTCAGATAACAATAGCTCCAAATGTGCTCCAGGAGCATAGGATGGTAATTGCGAACCATTTTCCGCCTTCAATTCGATTTCGACAATGTCAGCGGTTAATTTCTTCTTTGACACTACAGTGAGGGCAAGTCCCTCTTGCTTTAGGCGTCGGAATTGACGTCGCAGGTATGGGCTAAATCCGGAATATGCTTGGACTGGTATAGCGAATGACACCAATAACAAGAAGATCTGATACGGTAGACCAGCAATCAGCCCAGCATGTATTGCGATGCAATAGAGATAAATCTTTCTACCGATTGGTGTATCGGTCACGTAATGATTGACTTTTAATGGTTCTCCACTGTAGGCATCTATGTAGACATAAGACTTTGCATGTGCATGCGGCATGTGATTTTCACGCACTTCAACTTCGACAGAATCCTCTGGTTTTTTAGGAAATCGAATTTCAAGCTTGTAGTGGTCTGGCACTAGTTCCATTACTTTTTGGTAAACCGTCTGCATTGGAACGGTAGTTCTGCCACCGGCCTCATCTGATTTCGGCTTTATTGGTGGCTTGTAATTGGTTTGCTTGTATATGAACTCTTTTACTGGCTCAAAACCAATTGGTATTGCCGTAATCGCGATGATGATCAATCCGATAGCCGAATATATCCCTACCACTCGGTGCAAATTCAACGTTCTCGCAGACCCAGGAAGTCTCGGATTGAACTTCAATAAACCGGAAAGTGACTGACCCTTACGAGGCCACCATAGAGCTATTCCACCAATTAATAACAAGATGAGGAAGATTAGATTGAACCATCCAGCAATTGAGCGCCCCTCTTCAATGAATTTGAACCTGTGCAACCAATCCAAGGTACCAAAGTACCCGCTATACATATTTTGTTGGCCTAGTACTGCTCCAGAACATGGATTTACGAAGACTTGGTCTTTGTTTTCGTACCCGATCACCGCCGATGAAGTTGCGTCATTTGAAATTTCAATAAATTTAATCTTGCCACTAGGGTGAAACACCTTTGCACTTTTTACGAGATCATCGATTGGCAATCTTGCGCTGCATTCGCCTACCACCATCAAGTCTGCATTGACCAAATCATCAAGGACAGGACGAAGAACCATCCCTCCACCAGTGACGGCCAAAAAGACAATTGCTAAGCCTATGATCAGGCCTGACCATGTATGCAACCACAAAAGTTTGCTTCTGAATATTTGGTTCATATTTTGCAAGAGTAGTTAGCTTAATTTTTGAAGAGGCGGTCTACAGCTCAACCTTGGAGCTAAATCGTATAGATCTATCCATACCTGCACCAAAGGCGCTGCTGGTGGCGGAACTCCAATAACGTGTATTTGCAAGGTTTTCTACGCCTAACTGAAATGTGACGTTTTTACCTTCAATTTTGGTTTGATAATTAGCACCTGCGCTATACAAAGTTACGGCCGGTATTGAGCCTTGCTCAGAATTTCCGACAAAGCGAGAGCTCACGTATGAAACACCTCCGCGCACTAGGAGACCTTTGACCCATGGGGTCCGGTAAGACAGACTTGCACTCACGATAGTCTCAGGGGTGTTTTCCGTGGATTTTCCGTCGTTAGCACCACCGATTTGAATTGCTTTCATGAATTGTGCCGAACTGTCGACTGACCATTCACGAGTAATTTCAGCGTTACCCGAAAACTCATATCCGTAGAGATGCAACGCACCATCGTATTGGAAATTGACTGAAGTCGGTGAGTTGCTAATTAGATTCGTATTGTCCTTCGATATATCAAAGTAATTGACGTTAAAGAACATCCCATTAAAGTAACTCGATCGCAGGCCGACTTCCTTTTGTACTGCAATCGTGGGGGAAAGAATGGCAAATGCGTTGCTAACGACCATTCCTTGAATCGGACCTGATGGAGCGATTGGTCCGTCTTCCATAGCTTCCATGAAACTACTATATAGCGTGGTCTTAGGAGCTATGTCATACAGCACTCCAAATCCCTTTGCTACTGGCGTATAAGTGGTGGATGTGAATGGACCGTTTGCAGTCAATGTTTGACTAAATTTGTAATCGGTTTGCCTTAATCCTGCCAAAACGCGGATGTCGTTATTCAGGTTAAACGCATCATACAAATAAACCCCAGAGTCCTTTGACGAAGATGGCTTGTAGGTTAAAGCCGTAAGTGGATCAACTGGAGTAGGCAGAACGACGGGGTTATAAATGTTGATTGCAAAATTATTGTTTGCTGCCGTCGGACTATAGGTCGATGGAATATTGGAGTCACGTTGCGCACTTGTATACCCAAATGTGATTTCATGGTTAAGCGACAACGCTTGCAAGACTCCTTTAACTTCAGCCTTTGAATAGGTATTTTCGTAAATTTGATTATCAATAAAGGTAATAGCTTCTTTGCCATCTCCAGTCAATACGTTATTGAGGGTGATGCGGGCCTGTGTCCTTGATCTGTTCGATTTGGAACTTCCTGTTTCAGCAAGCAATGACCATTGGTTATTCAACTTGAACGCACCGCGCAGAATTATGTTTTCAGTTCGAGGCGTATAAAGATCCCAACTGCCTGACAAAAGCTTACGTGGATCAGGTGCCTCTGGTATGACGATGACACCATTTATTGCTGTTGGTGGGACTATGCCAGCTTGCTCAACAACATCTTTGCTGTAACGCTCATAGTCAAGTCCTAGCTTGAGTTGACTAGTAACTGCTACATCAGCGGCTAAGCTAATGAATTTGCCATTGCCGCCAATGCCTTGTACACCGGTTTCAATCTGCGTGGTTGACGCATTTATCCGAATTCCCAATTGGCGCTCGTCACCTAATTTTCGCGCAAGGTCAATTGATGCGCCTATTTGGCCGAAATCATTTCCAGAGACGCTCACCGTACTGATGTCCTTGTCTCCCGCTCTTTTGGTAACCATGTTCAGAATACCAGCCGGACTGGCTAATCCAAACATCAGTGCATTTGCTCCCTTCAGAGCTTCAATTTTTTCCTTATTTTCTGTGGGTACCGTGATGATGTTCGTTATCGCCAGGCCGCCATTTAGTCGGTAGTTTGAGTAAAGTCCAAGTTGTAAGCCGCGAAAACGAATCGCGTCATTTGCGCTACCCTTACCGTTATTGCTCATTGCGCCAGGAACATTTTTGACTGCCTCGCCATATCCCTCCTGTTCCGCACCCTCCTCAATTTTCTTACGGTCTACAGTAACCTTGGTGAGGGGAAGACCCGAATCATCCGTCTCCGCTTTGGCCTCCGATGATTCTGGGGTGGCTGCCAAAGCCGTTCCGCTCACAAAGGCCGTAGAAGCCAGGAGACTGAAAACCGCAAAAGCGATAGGTGAAAAACTAAGGCGAACCGACTTCATAACAATCTCCTATTGGTATATGTGCCGACAGGTTACTTTTCGCTTGCTTTCAAACGCCTTTCAGTCTTTCATACCTAGGGAAACTACCAATGCATAAGATCCGCCATAGGCGAATTTATCTTGAAACGCTCAGGTGTCTGTTGAGACTATTTCTTCAAACACATTAAAATTTTTACTTCATTTTTTATTACTATTATTGCAATTTGAATATTTTTTAAACTGTTAAGTCATTCAATGATATTTTTAGATAACTTAGACATGCCCTGAAACGAATTGGAAAACGACATTCGTCGGCCAAAGTGAACGGATTGAAGCTGGTGAAGTTGGCTACTTGCACACGGCGATCGCCAATGGTCAAAGCTTCAACTGCTAATGCTTCCAGGTGGCTTCGCGTAAATCTTCACACCCTAGTAGCACTTAGTCACAAGGAGATGACAATACCCAGGTGCCATTGGGCAACCGCAAAAGGATGCCGTAGGCAGCCAATTCCTTATCCTTGGCAATCTCTATCGGCAAAGTACCAGCCATGCAGCAAGGCAATAGCCCAATAAGGGCTAAATACTTGCATGCAAACCTTCCAAGCCAATGTGCGCGTCCGAGTCGATGGACGCAGCCAAATAGTTCAAACCCAAGTAAGAGCACCTAATTCCAACGACGCGCGCTGGTTGCTTTGGGCACAGTTCGGTTTTCACAGCATCACCAGCGGTCCCAGTCAGGTAAAGGATTAACTTGCCTAAAACTAGCCTTGGTTAATGCTGAGATGCCAATACCCTGCCCTGCTCCAGTGCCTCATTTATCCAAACTCCCTGCACTGCTTGCATGGTCCAGGATTCACATGCGTTAGATTCCTTGACCTCAGGATAGTGATGCATCAGCTGGAATTTCCGAAAAAGTACGGAACTATTGAAGTACTTCAACCCGCAGCGCAAGCCTGTGGAAGCGGTCTCCGATGGCATCACATAGGAACAGGAATGGCATCGGGGATCATTGTGTGTAATCAATATTGGTCTAGACATTCAAAATTCTGCGGCATGTAGTTAAAGTTTTCGATCGAGCAAAAGTGGGATCAGTAACCCGGTTGCAATTTTCGTGACAGCTTGATTGCGGGCACGAATGCGCTCAAATGGTGCATGAGGATTCTTTTGCCCCCTTCAGCGTTCCATATTTGGGCGTGTACTTTTTTTTCAATACCCAAAACAATGCAGAAGTGCCGCTTTTGCCTGGTTCAAGTGGATGAAAATATCGTACGCACTTGCATTTCACCCGGCGGTCTTTTTCCAAGCAAGCATCTAGCGTCATCACGTCGATGGCTAAGTCCACGCGGGTAATCGATTTACTATTAGCTAAAATTCTCGACAACTCTAATAGACTGTGCCGCGTGTCCTCTTTTTAGTCCGGGTCATCATATGCATAAGGGATACTTTTGCGGGTCCAGATATTTATCCAGATCCAGCCCAATGTTCACAGGCACACTAAACCGAGATAGCCAATGAAAAAGCTACTTTTAGCATTCGCAATGATGCTGGTATTTTTGAACACCGCCTTAGCCCAGCGCATGTATGACGGCAGTGGTCACCAGATCGGTCGTGTGGATGGTGAGCGCTACTACGACGGATCGGGTCATCAGATTGGGCGTGTAGATGGCGATCGAATTTCTGACGGCACGGGTCGGCTGTTAGGCCGCATAGAAGGTGAGCGCATCTACAACGCATCAGGTAGCCAAATCGGTCGTATTGAAGGTGAGCGTCTCTACAGCGCTTCGGGATCGCAAATGGGTCGGATAGATGGGGATCGAATTTACGACGGCTCTGGGCATCAGATCGGACGCGCAGATGGTCTGCGCAGAATGCAGATCGTTGTATATTTTTATTTCTTTATGTGATCAATACTCACTGGGCAGCATCGTGAGGCGCTAGCTCAACATTCACGGTGCCTTCGCCACCGGAGCATTAACCTCCGCCCAAACCTGCGTCAACACCGGCTTGATGATTGCCGTAAAGTCCACATAAGCTTGCGGATGAAAATGCAATTTGTCTGCACGGTACAGTTCCAGCTTGGGATGGCCATTGACGTCAACCAGTGAAGGATTGATATCAATAAAAGTGTGATACGGCGTCCTGGAAACATAGGCACGTACCAAGGCATTGTAATGATCCACCTTGTCCCAAAGTTCGACGCGATCCGGCGATCGGGTTGTCGACACAAAAATCAAGCGCGTCCCCGGAAACCGGCTCTGCACCTGCTCGGAAAACTGGCGAAAGCGGGTGAAGATCACCTCGGGTGAATCCTGATTGGCCTTGATGTCATTGCTGCCGCAATAGTAGACAATGATTTTTGGCGCATAGGTCGGTACGAGTTGATCGAAGCGCGCCAATTGATCAGCAACACGCGAACCACCAAAAGCGCGATTCAAAACTGGCAGCGGCGCCATTTGTTCGGCGACATCAGCCCAGAGCCGAAAAATACTACTGCCCACCAATAGAATGCCACCCTTGACCACAGGCTTGGCTTGATCCGCCTCGGCGAAACTCTTGAATGCAGGCTCATATCTCTCCAGACGCTGAACCGAGTTGTCAACGGCGAAGGCGATCGCCGGAGAGGCGAACATGAAGAGAAGAAATAAGCGGAATTTATTCATAAAGCAAAAAGACAGGTAAGTATTGCCCCAATAAAACCTTGGGCGGAGTATTTGGATTTCAGGCCAATACTCACTGGCTATAGTGAACAGCGGCGCGCGGCACTTCCAACGCAAATTCAATTTGTGATAATGAGCCGCACAGTTACGGAGGTATAGGTCGATCAGACTTTGGTTTGGGATACGAACGCGTCTTGGTGAAATCGTATTCTTGCATCGTGCGTAAAGGTCATCATGTCACTCAACAGCCAGCTCAACTTTGCACCCAACACGTGAGGCCAATGTAATGAGCATATCGAGGCTGAACTTTTCAGTCTTACCCGTCAAAAGATCACTCACCCTGCTTTGAGCTACCCCAAAGCGTTCAGCAACTTGAGCTTGAGTCCAACCTTCTGATTGGACAATAAGGCGAACGTGGTCTATCAACTCCGCTCGCATCTCCATAACCTTGG
>Ga0194045_1000142_pt1 | contig 22245 bp, 16 predicted proteins | sample JunL6211m_MetaG_FD_161686 | JGI IMG/M metagenome (GOLD analysis project Ga0194045, IMG submission 161686) | Anoxic zone freshwater microbial communities from boreal shield lake in IISD Experimental Lakes Area, Ontario, Canada - Jun2016-L626-11m | ecosystem: Environmental > Aquatic > Freshwater >...
ACTTTGGTCTGCCCAGAAGACATTAAACTTCGCGGCCCAAATCTCGATGTACTGCTTGCGCCGAAATATTTTTGCCATTGACCGGATGCAAAGTTGAAAATCGCTTTGCAAGTTCTTCGGAAATAGCAACGCTGCGATGTTTGCCACCGGTACATCCAATTGCCAGCGTTAAATATTTCCGTCCCTCTTGGATAAATCCAGTTGCCATAGTTTCAAATAGCGATTGGTATTTGCTTAAAAAATCTTGCACATTGGCGCTAGCTAATACGTTTTCAGAAACTGGTTTATCCAGCCCAGTCATTGGCCGTAGCTCTGGAATCCAATGTGGGTTGGCAATAAATCGGCAATCCATAACTAGATCAGCATCTACCGGAATTCCGTACTTATAGCCGAAGGAGAGAATATTTACGCGCAGATCCGAATCCGATGCGCTGCTAAATATCTCATCAATTTTCGCCTCTAGTTGATGGATGTTTAACGCTGATGAATCAATAACAAAATCAGCCGCAGATCGAACATCTGCAAGTCGGGCACGTTCCTTAACTATGCCATCTAGAATTCGATCTGGTCCTTGTAGTGGGTGCGGGCGTCTTGTCGCTTCAAATCTACGGACTAAGACATCATCTGAGGCATCAACGAAGAGGATGCGACGTGCAATATTGCGTTCAGCCAAATCTGCAAGAGATTTAGTTAGATCATCAAAGAATTGACCGCCTCTAACATCAATAACTACCGCGATTGCAGCAGGAGATTTAACTGCCATCTCGCAAAGATTAGCAATCATCGAAGGTGGCAAATTATCTACAACATACCAACCAAGGTCCTCGAGAGCGTGTGCAACTGTAGATCTTCCAGCACCGCTCATTCCGGTTATAACAAGAACTTCATTAGATCCCATGGCTCAATCCTCTCAAGTTATTTCGCCAGTTTCCATGTTTATCTGCTGGCTACTTGGCAATTCATCACTCAAATAGTTCACAATTAACTCTGCAATGTTGCTTCCAATACCTGGAATTGCCGAGATATCAGCAACTGATGCCTTACGAATTGCAGTAACTGAACCAAACTTCTCGAGTAAAGCCGCACGCCGTGACTCCCCTAATTTTGGAATATCGTCTAGCAATGATTCAAGCATTACTTTCGAGCGCTTGCTGCGGTGGAAAGTAATTGCAAACCTATGGGCTTCATCTCGAATCCGCTGCAATAAATAGAGCCCTTCGCTATGTCTTGGGAAGATAATTGGCTCTTTGCTATCGGGTAGCCAAACTTCTTCCAACCTCTTTGCTAGTCCGCAGAGTGAAATATCTGAAATTCCTAGCTCTGCCAAAGCTCTTGATGCTGCTGCAACTTGTGGCGCTCCCCCATCAACAACAATGAGTTGTGGCGGATAAGCAAATTTTGGTCTCGCCCCGCCAAGTTCGGCTATCTCTGAATTATCTATTTCTCGCTCAGCTAAATATCTTTTAAGTCTTCTAGTTAGCACGTGGTGCATCGCCCTTGTGTCATCAAATCCTGCTTCATCATCTATCGCGAACCTTCGATAATCGCTCTTCTTAATCTGTCCATCTTCAAATACCACCATGGATGCGACCATGTGTTGACCTTGGATATTTGAAATATCAAAACATTCGATTCGCAGAGGCAGTTCGGGTAAATCCAATAAGTTGGCTATCTCCTCCAGAGCCCGACCAGATACTGCGGCATCGTTGGATCGCTTACTAAGATGCTGAATTAAGGCCTGATTAGCATTTCGCTTAACAGTGTTTATAACTTCAAATTTCTCACCACGTAAAGGCTTAGAAATACTTACCCGAAAGCCCGCTTTATCTGTCAACCAATTCTCAATGGTTTCTAAATTATCTGGTAATTCATCTACAAGTATTTCAGATGGCGCATCAAGTTCAGAATAAATCTTTGAGATCATCGCTGCGATAACGCTCTCATCTTCTAGAACATCAGCCCGATCCAAAATCCAAGAGCGTGAACCAACCACTCGTCCATGCCTGACAGAGAACATAGTGACTGCCGAATGCGTAATTTCAGAGTGTGATGCCAGTAGGTCGGCCGAGAAATTCTCATTTAAGAAGGTCCCTGAAGTCTCAGCAGATCGTTCGATCGCAGTTATTTGATCACGAATCTTTGCAGCCTGTTCAAATTCCTCACGCTCTGACGCTGCCGACATATCTTTGGCGAGAGCCGAGGCAATATCCCCCGAACTTGTGTCAACAAATTTGATTAATTTCTTAGCCAAGTCGTGATGGTCTTCCTTGGAGATCCATTCAACACAAGGTGCACTGCACTTACCGATATCTCCCAACAAACATTGACGTTTGCTCTTAACTGCTCTTGCGAAGTTTGATTCGCTGCAGCTGCGAATCGGATACAACTTCTGAATAACATCGAATGAGCTGCGTAGCGCCCACGCATGTGCATATGGTCCAAAGTACTTAACTCCAGCGCGACGTTTCGCTCTTGAAATAAAAAGCCTAGGAAATTCATCTGCCACGCTGACCGCTAAATACGGATATGACTTGTCATCTTTAAACTGAATGTTGTACTTTGGATTCTCAGTCTTAATCCAAGTAAATTCAAGTTGCAAAGCTTCGATTTCGGTATTAACTACCGTCCAATCAACTCGCACGGCAGTATTGACCATCCGATGCGTCTTCTCCTGCAAATTTTTCTGGAAATATGAGTTAAGGCGATTCTTGAGATTTTTTGCCTTCCCCACATAAATTACTACGCCCTTCTCATCAAAGAATCTATAAACTCCGGGATCCGTGGGAATAGATGTGGGGCGATAACTTTGTGGGTCTGCCATTGAACTAACCTTTTAGCGATGTCGCTAAGAATGTTCCGGTATAGCTCGCCTTGTTCTTGGCAACTTGCTCGGGAGTACCTTCTGCCACAACCACTCCGCCACCAGAACCACCTTCTGGGCCCAAATCAATAACCCAGTCCGCAGATTTGATAACGTCGAGATTATGTTCGATGACAATCACAGTGTTGCCCGTATCAACCAGACGATTTAGTACTATCAATAATTTTCTGACATCTTCGAAATGCAAGCCTGTGGTTGGTTCATCCAATACATAAATGGTGCGGCCAGTCGATCTACGTTGAAGTTCTGTAGCAAGTTTTACCCGTTGTGCCTCGCCGCCCGAAAGTGTTGGTGCAGATTGACCAAGACGAACGTAACCCAACCCAACATCGTTGAGCGTTTTTAAATAGCGGGCAATTGCTGGGACCGATTCAAAGAAAGTATGCGCTTCTTCGATAGACATATTTAGAACTTCAGCGATTGTCTTACCTTTGTAATGGACTTCAAGAGTTTCGCGGTTATATCTAGCGCCATGGCAAACTTCACATGGAACATAGACATCGGGCAAGAAATTCATTTCGATCGTTATCGTGCCGTCGCCCGCACAATTTTCGCAGCGACCACCTTTAACGTTGAAGGAGAAACGACCCTGCAGATAGCCACGTATTTTCGCCTCTGTTGTTTCAGCAAATAGCGCGCGAACCTTGTCGAATACACCCGTGTAAGTGGCCGGGTTGGATCTTGGGGTTCGCCCGATCGGCGATTGATCCACGTGAACAACCTTGTCTAAAAGTTCTAATCCAGTAATAGTTTTATGGCGACCTGGAACAATTCTAGCGCCATTCAATTTATTTGCTAGAACCGAATACAAAATATCGTTCACTAAAGTTGATTTACCAGAACCACTAACGCCAGATACCGCGACAAATGCACCTAGTGGAAATGAAACATCAATGTTCTGTAGATTATTTTCGCGTGCGCCCTTAACCGTCAAACTGCGTTTAGGATCTAGTTTGCGTCGCTCTTTAGGTATTTCAATCTTCATACGCCCTGAAAGGTAAGCCCCGGTTATTGAATCTTTCGCCGCTATAAGAGCCGCATAATCTCCCGAAGAAACCACATGGCCACCATGCTCACCGGCACCTGGTCCAATATCCACGATCCAATCGGCTGTGCGAATCGTGTCTTCATCGTGTTCAACAACAATTAAGGTGTTTCCAAGATCTCGAAGTCTGGTCAACGTATCAATTAACCTTCGATTGTCACGTTGATGCAGGCCAATGCTTGGCTCATCCAATACATAAAGAACACCTACAAGACCAGAACCTATCTGCGTCGCAAGTCGAATTCGCTGCGCTTCTCCCCCAGATAAAGTTGCAGCTGGACGGGCTAAAGATAGATAGTCCAAACCAACATCTAGAAGAAAACCTAATCGTGCATTTACTTCCTTTAAGACTCGCTCTGCAATCTGCTTCTCTCTAGCACTTAACGAAATCTTAGATAGAAATGCTGCACAATCTTTAATCGATAATTCGCAAATGGCAGCAATGCTCTTCTCCCCGATTGTTACCGCAAGAACTTCTGGCTTTAGGCGTGATCCGTTGCAGACCGGGCAAGGTGTTTCACGCATATAAGCTTCAAATTTATCGCGAGAGAAATCGCTATCAGTTTCAGAATGACGCCGTTCAATGAATGAGACAACACCTTCAAATCCAGTCGAATAATTACGATCCCGGCCATATCTATTCTTGTATTTCACATGGACTTCAAAATCCCAGCCATTTAAAAGTGCATCCTTTGCCTTCGCGGAAAGTTTTTTCCACGGTGTATCCATTGAAAACTTAAGTTCACCAGCCAATCCTTCAACCAGTCGTGCCCAATAACCACTCGATTGGCCACCGGCCCAAGGGGCGATTGCTCCCTCGTTGATAGAGAGATCTTCATCTGGAACTACTAATTCCACATCTACTTCAAGCTTGGTACCAATACCGGAGCAATCCGGGCATGCACCAAATGGCGAGTTAAAAGAGAAGGATCGTGGCTCTAACTCTTCGAAAGAAAGACCACAGTCATGGCAGGCCATATGTTCGCTGTAAGTGCGCTCCTTATCTGGAGAACCAGCTTTCACATCAACAAAATCTAAGATAACTAGCCCACTAGCAAGTCGCAGCGCTGTCTCGATTGAATCTGTAAGTCGTGTTTTCGATTCCGCCTTAACAGTCAACCGATCGACTACTACCTCGATTGTATGTTTCTCTTGCTTTTTAAGTTTAGGAATTTCGGCGATTGGATACACAGTGCCATCGACGCGAATTCTCGAAAAACCTTGAGTTGTGTAGTCCTTAAATAGATCTAAGAACTCACCCTTGCGTGCCCGAATAACTGGGGCAAGCACTAGGAATTTTGTATCCACTGGCATCGCCAGAATCTGATCAACAATATTTTGTGGTGTTTGTTTCGCAATAGCTTTGCCGCAGCTTGGACAGTGCGGGCGACCAGCACGTGCGAATAAAAGACGGAGGTAATCATAAACTTCGGTAATTGTTCCAACCGTTGATCGCGGGTTTCGGTTAGTTGATTTTTGATCAATAGATACAGCTGGTGAGAGCCCCTCGATAAAATCAACATCTGGCTTATCCATCTGACCCAAGAATTGGCGAGCATATGCTGAAAGTGATTCCACATATCGACGTTGGCCTTCAGCAAAAATAGTGTCAAATGCAAGTGAAGATTTACCAGAGCCCGAAAGACCGGTAAAAACGATCAAGGAATTGCGCGGAAGACCGATTGAAACATTCTTTAAATTGTGTTCGCGCGCTCCTCTGACAACTAACCGATCAATGCTCAAGTTCCCGCCTCTTCCATTCCGCGAAGCTCTTTTTTAAGCTCTCGAATTTCATCTCTAAATCTTGCTGCAAGTTCAAACTGCAGATCGCTGGCAGCTAATTTCATCTGATCAGTGAGGGATTCTATGAGACCAATCAGCTCCTGTCTTGGCAAGGAATGATTTACTCGGCTTATTCCAGATGATGGGAGCTGTTTTCCTAGCCCAGCCGTATCTTCCGCTTCCTTCGTGATTGAATCGGTGATATCTGAAATCTTCTTACGGAGTGGAGTTGGGTCGATACCATGTTCAGTGTTGTAGGCAACTTGCTTTGCGCGACGCCGATTCGTCTCATCAATTGCTTGTGCCATCGCTGGCGTGATGCTGTCGGCATACATATGCACTTCTCCTGAAACATTTCGCGCGGCGCGGCCAATCGTTTGAATAAGCGATGTCGCAGAACGTAGGAACCCTTGCTTATCTGCATCCAAAATTGCGACGAGTGAAACTTCCGGCAAATCCAAACCCTCGCGAAGTAAATTAATACCAATTAAAACGTCATATTCGCCAGATCGAAGTTCGCGCAAAAGCTCAACTCTTCGCAGAGTATCTACTTCAGAATGCAGATATCTGACACGTATCCCAAGTCCCATCAAGTAGTCAGTTAAATCCTCAGACATTTTCTTGGTCAGTGTTGTAACCAAGATGCGTTCATTCTTACTTGCCCGCAGATTTATCTCATAAACCAAATCATCGATCTGGCCCTTAATCGGCTTCACAACAATTTGCGGATCGACTAATCCAGTAGGGCGAATAACTTGCTCGACGAACTGCCCGCCAGTTTTCTCTAATTCGTACTTGCCAGGCGTTGCAGATAGATAGACGGTCTGTCCTTTTCGTTCCACGAACTCAGCAAATCTAAGTGGTCGATTATCCATCGCAGATGGCAGGCGAAATCCATGTTCCACAAGAGTGCGCTTTCGCGAAGCATCGCCCTCATACATCGCACCTATTTGTGGGACCGTTACATGGGATTCATCAATCACAACCAGAAAATCCTCTGGGAAATAATCCAACAAACAATTGGGAGGTGAACCTGCACCGCGTCCATCAATATGTCTGGAATAGTTTTCGATACCAGAACAGAATCCTAGTTGTCGCATCATTTCAATATCAAAGGTTGTTCGCATTCGAATTCGTTGAGCCTCTAGTAATTTGTTCTGTCGCTCAAATTCATCAACCTTGATCTCCATCTCAGACTCGATGGCACTAATTGCGCGATTCATAGTTTCCGGACCTGCGGAATAATGGCTAGCTGGGAAGATATACATCTCGGTTTCTTCGCGAATAATTTCCCCGGTCAATGGGTGAAGAGTTGTTATGCGTTCAATCTCATCGCCAAACATCTCTATTCGAAGAGCCAACTCTTCATACATCGGAATAATTTCAATCGTGTCACCACGTACCCGAAATGTTCCGCGTTCAAAAGCCATGTCATTTCGTTTGTATTGGATATCAACAAATTTGCGTAGAAGTTTGTTCCGTTCTATCGAATCACCAACCTGCAACTTAATCATCCGATCAACATATTCCTGCGGTGTACCTAAACCATAGATACAAGAAACTGTTGCGACAACGATCACATCTCGTCGGGTAAGAAGTGAGTTTGTTGCCGAGTGGCGCAAGCGTTCGACTTCGCTATTGACGGAGCTATCTTTCTCAATGAAGGTATCGGTTTGCGGAACATATGCTTCGGGTTGGTAATAGTCATAATAGGAAACGAAGTACTCCACCGCATTGTTCGGCATTAATTCACGGAATTCATTTGCAAGTTGTGCAGCAAGAGTTTTATTCGGTGCAAGGACCAGAGTAGGGCGCTGTAATTTTTCGATTAGCCAAGCTGTTGTCGCCGACTTACCAGTACCCGTTGCGCCCAATAGAACAACATCCTGCTCCCCCGCATTTATACGGGAGGCTAATTCCGCAATCGCTTTCGGCTGGTCACCAGATGGTATGTAGTCACTGATAACTTCAAAGGGATTTACCTTGCGTTGTAGCTCTGTAATCGGTCGCATAACTTAATTGGCACTTGCCTTTGCGCGAGGCAAGAGAACATCCTCGTAAATATTCTCCACTTGCCGCAAGAGTTGATCTGCATCACCATCATTATTAAATACCGTGTCAGCGATTTTTGCTCGCTCTTCATCTGTCGCTTGCGCTTGCAATCTTGCTTCTATTTCGTATCCTTTTAAGCCGCGCTTTTTTAACCTAGAAATCCGATTATCTAAAGTCGTTTCTACCGTAATCACATAATCAAATCGATCTTGCGAATTCGTTTCAACGAGAATTGGGATTTGATAGATTATTACTGCATCTAACGGACTAGATTCGACAATTTCATTGAAGAGATCTTGAACTCTCGGATGAATAATGCCTTCCAACTTGATTCGAGCATCGGCATCAGCGAAGACAATTGCACCGAGTTTCGCTCTATCTAAAATGCCATTACTTAAAATGTCATCACCAAAAGTTGCAACTAATTCATCAAACCCATCAGTTCCGCGCTCAATTGCGTCACGGGCTAATTGGTCAGCATCGACAACAACCGCACCAAGATCTTCAAAGAAATCTCCGGCAGCAGATTTCCCGGAACCGATTCCGCCAGTGAGGGCAACTTTTAGCACGTTGGAATCTTATCTTTAGAAATGGAAAGGGCCCCGACCGAAGTCAGGGCCCTCAACGCTATTTTTTATTCGGCAGATGCTTCAGCAACAGCCTCAACTACAGGTGCATCACCAGCAGCGGCGTCAGCAGCTTTTGCTTCTTCCTTCTGCTTGCGGTGTGCCATGAATCGAGTTTGTGCTTCTGCATATTGACGTTCCCATTCCTCGCGCTGGGTTTCAAAACCTGGGCGCCATTCTTGAGAATCAGCATCGAATCCTTCTGGATAAATGAAGTTTCCTTCTGCATCGTAACGAGCAGCCATTCCGTATTGGGTTGGATCGAAGGCTTCGATTTCTACTTCGTGGCCCTCGTTAGCTTGCTTCAATGAAAGTGAGATACGACGACGCTCTAAATCGATATCAATTATCTTAACGAATAGTTCATCGCCAACTTGTACAACTTGTTCTGGAATTTCAACATGGCGTTCTGCCAACTCTGAAATATGAACTAGTCCTTCGATTCCTTCGAATACGCGAATAAATGCTCCGAATGGAACAAGCTTGGTTACTTCACCAGGAACAACTTGGTTGATCGTATGTGTGCGAGCAAATGCTTGCCATGGATCTTCTTGGGTTGCCTTTAGGGAAAGTGATACGCGTTCACGTTCGAAATCAACTTCTAGAACTTCAACAGTTACTGCGTCGCCAACCTCAACAACTTCATTTGGATGATCAATGTGCTTCCATGAAAGTTCAGAGACGTGCACAAGACCATCAACGCCACCAAGGTCAACGAATGCACCAAAGTTTACGATTGATGAAACTACTCCAGAACGAACTTGACCCTTTTCTAGTTGGTTCAAGAATGTTGTGCGTGATGCAGATTGTGTTTGTTCTAGGAATGCACGACGAGAAAGAACAACGTTGTTACGGTTCTTATCAAGTTCGATGATGCGGGCTTCAACTTGCTGTCCGATATAAGGAGTCAGATCGCGTACGCGACGCATTTCAACAAGTGATGCAGGTAGGAAGCCACGAAGACCAATGTCCACGATCAAGCCACCCTTAACAACTTCAATAACAGTTCCTGTGACAACTTCGTCACGTTCTTTCTTGCCTTCGATATCTCCCCAGGCGCGTTCGTATTGTGCGCGCTTCTTGGAAAGTATTAGTCGGCCTTCTTTATCTTCTTTAGTGATTACAAGTGCTTCAACGCGATCGCCAACAGAAACGATCTCTGAAGGATCTATGTCGTGGCGGATTGAAAGTTCGCGTGAAGGAATTACGCCTTCAGTCTTGTAACCAATATCTAGCAAAACTTCTTCGCGATCAATTTGAACAACGGTTCCGATAACTAGATCGCCATCATTAAAATTCTTTATTGTGCCTTCAATTGCGGCAAGGAAATCTTCGGCTGAGCCGATGTCGTTTAACGTAATTTGTGTAGGGGTCAAAATTCTCCGAAGGGATAGAAGTAGTAGGAATAGGACAGTTCATACAATTTATGAATCTGGCTGATTCACGAAGGGCTAAGGCTACTTGCGCTCACACATATGGTCAAAATCGAGGGCTAGAATCGGAAAATGCACGCATATCTCGAACTTCTGAAAATGAAGGGCGTCCAGCAATTACTTCTCAGCTCGATTCCTGCTCGACTGGCCTACGGAATGATAACTCTCGGGATCTTCTTCAAAGTTCAGCAAGCCACATCATCCATCTCGTTAGCGGGGTTGGCTGTAGGACTAAATACTTTGGCCTCTTCAGCTTCCGTAGGGATTCGTTCGAGCTTTATTGATAGATATGGCTTAACTTGGCCGCTTCGAGCACTTGTCCCCTCTTATGCAGCCCTGATTGTTTTTTTCAACTATGCCGAAACTAAATTTTCCTTAATCACGATCGCCTTTGTACTTGGCGCTGTTGCACCACCGATAAATCTTGCGGTTAGACCACTTTGGAAAGTTGTTGTTTCAGAAAATAGAGAACGCACAATATTTGCGATTGATACCGCAGTAATGAGTGCGACTGCAGTTATCGGACCAGTGCTTGTAACCTCACTCGCCCTTTCAGATAGTCCAAAAATTGCTCTCAACTCTTGTGCTGCCGCAATGTTGTTAGGTGGCGTTGCCCTTGCCCTTTTAAAAGTTACTCGTAATTGGATACCCGAGAAGAAAGAACAAGGCGCAGATCATTTACTTAAGATGCCTGCGATTAGGTTGCTTATTGCCGAAGGAATCTTTATTGGACTTGCCTATGGCCTCTTCGAAACTGGAATTCCGGCCTTCACAACAATAGAAGGTGTCGCCAGCAGAACTGGTTTGATATTTGCAGTTATGGCTATCTTCAATATTTTTGGAAGCTTGCTAGCTGGTTTAATATCTAAGAAAGTTTCTCCGCTACTCGCATTCCGCAGAACCTATCTCTTCTGGGTAATTGTCTGTGCGCCTCTTGCAATAACTAATCCTGATTGGACCTTACTAACTATCTCTGCTCTGCTCGGGCTCGCGGGTGGTATGCAGATGGTTTTCTATTGGGAAATTGTTGAAGCGGTGCGACCAAAGGGAACTGCATCATCTGCAATCGGTTGGCTCTGGACTTTCGAAGGCACCGCGATGGCACTGGGAGCTGCGCTAAGTGGATTTATAAGTGAGACATTTTCACCTAGGTATTGCCTGGCTGCGATGAGCACATGTGTACTAATTGGATTCCTGATTATTAGACAAGGCCATAACTTACTTAGCGCTGCTGACCGTCTTCCAACCCAAGCAGAAGATGAAGGCGCAATCAATACTGCACTTGATAAAACAAATTAATGTGCGGCTAAATCCCAGCTAGTTCCAATTCCAATATTTACATCTAGCGGAACCGAAAGATCAAAAGCACTTCCCATCTCTCGCTTTACTAATTTTGTAAGAATTTCTTCTTCGCCTTCTGCAACTTCCAGAATTAGTTCATCGTGAACCTGAAGAAGCAGCCTTGAATTCAAAGATTGCGCTTTCAATTCTTTAGCAACATTTAGCATCGCAACCTTGATTATGTCAGCAGCTGATCCTTGAATTGGAGCATTTAACGCCATGCGTTCTGCAACTTCGCGCCGCGGGCGATTATCACTAGTCAAATCTGGTAGATATCTCCGCCTTCCCATGATTGTTTCGGTATATCCCTTATCTCGCGCAACAACTACAACCTGTGCCAAATAATCTCGGATGCCACCGAATCGTGCAAAATATTTATCCATAAGTATTGCCGCATCAGTTGGCGAAAGATCTAATTGTTGTGCCAGACCATATGCCGAAAGTCCATAAGCCAATCCGTAAGACATCGCCTTAATTTGTCTACGCATTTCACCATCAATGCCATCTGGTTTAACACCGAAAACCAGACCTGCAACAGTTGAATGTAGATCCTCCCCCATTTTGAAAGCTTCTATTAAGTTCGCATCTTTCGATAGGTGCGCCATTATTCGCATTTCAATTTGACTGTAATCAGCAGTTAAGAGTGTTACATAGGGCTTTTGCGAGATAAAACAATCACGGATCCTTCGACCCTCTTCAGTGCGCACTGGGATATTCTGTAAATTTGGATTTGTTGAGGACAATCTGCCAGTCGCAGTAATAGTTTGTTGAAAAATTGTATGAATTCGACCATCGCTTGCGGTTGCATCTATCAACCCATCGACAGTTGTAAGCAACTTGCTGGTCTCACGAATTCGCAGCAGATGTTTAAGTATCGGATGTTTAGTCTTTGCAAATAACCAATCCAAACTTTCGGCATCCGTCGTAAAACCGGTTTTAATCTTCTTAGTTTTAGGAAGATCTAATTCATCAAACAAAATGGCCTGTAACTGTTTTGGTGAACCTACATTGAACTCTTTACCTGCCTCTTTGTGGGCACCTGCTGTTTCACGATCAACCTCGGCCCGAAAGAATTTGGAGAGTCCTGCCAACTTGGCTGAATCCACGCCGATACCAGTGGCCTCCATCAAAGCTAGCTGCTCTAGAACCGGAATTTCTAACTCACTAAGCAACGATGTCATTCCGCGATCAGCTAACTCTGCAGAAAGAATCGGAACCAATTTCAAGATCGCCGGAGCGCCAATCCCCTCAAATTGTGAGAACAGAGATTCCTCTTGCTCGGCATTAACAATCCTCAAGAAGCGTTCTGTTAAATCTGATAACGCAAGATTGCGGCCACCAGGATTAATCAAATATGCAGCTAGCTCGGTATCGAAAACAAGGCCAGCTATCGTGGTGTTACGAGCAATTTCTTTTGCGCCGTGCAAATACTTTGGCAACTTGGCATCACTAAACCAATCCCCCAAACTTGATTCGCGGATCAAATACACAGTGTTCTCATCTGTTGCAACTGCGTATTCCAAAATCTTGCCCTCTGGGGCGTTGAACTCGACCGCTATTGGCTCTGTGCGATTCTTCAATAATTTATCAAGTTCACTCACACTTATTTCTTTACTTACCAATTTAGATTGTTTTGCAGCAGTTTTTTGCGAAACGCCTTCTGTTGAACTACCCCCTAAACCCTTGACGCGATCCTTTATCGCTTTTATTTCTAGGGTATCCAATAATTTATTAAGAACTTCAGAGTTAATGCCGTTCCAGATTAGTTCTTCAATTTTAGTTTCAATCGCCATGTCACTGCGTAAATGTGTGAGTTCGGCATTTAGCTCGACACTTGAAATGTTGGCACGCAAGGAATCGCCAACCTTTCCGCCAACTTTATCTAAATTCGCCATCAGCAATTCGAGTGAACCATATTCTGCAATCCACTTAGCCGCCGTCTTCTCGCCAACTCCGGGAATCGAAGGCAAGTTATCACTTGGATCTCCACGTAAGGCCGCGAAATCTGGATACTGTTTTGGAGTCAATCCATATTTTTCTTCAACCGCGGCAGGCGTCATGCGCGCTAAATCAGTAACTCCGCGCTTTGGATATAGAACTGTTGTGTTCTCATTGATTAACTGGAACGAATCGCGATCACCTGTACATATCAATACTTCAAAACCATCAACTTCAGCCCGCTTCGCCAAGGTTGCGATGATGTCATCCGCCTCGAATCCTTCAACTGCAAAGTGGCGAATTCCAAAACCATGAACCAAATCAAAGAGAAAGCTGGTCTGAGATCTAAATTCATCTGGCGTTGCTGATCGATTCGCTTTATATTCTGGGAAACGCTCAGATCTAAATGTTTTTCTTGAAACATCAAATGCCGTAGCAATATGAGTTGGTTTCTCTGAAGAGATTAAATTAATGAGCATCGAGGCGAAGCCATATATCGCATTGGTATGTTGTCCGGTCGAAGTTACAAAATTTTCAGCAGGCAACGCATAGAACGCCCGATAAGCCAACGAATGGCCGTCGATTAATAGAATTCTCTTCTTTGCGCTCATTTCCCGCGAGTCTATTGGTTAGACTTACCAACATGGATGATTTCCTTGAGATTCTAAATAAACGTGGCAGCGGCGCTCTCGGGGCAAAAATGGGAATTGAAATTCTCGAAGCCTCGCCAGAACGTTTAGTTGCAAGAATGCCTGTTGAAGGCAACACCCAGCCAATGGGGCTCTTGCATGGTGGTGCTAACGTTGTTCTAGCAGAAAGCCTTGGCTCTATTGGAACGCAATTACATGCCGGTGTTGATCGTCGAATTGTTGGTCTTGATATTAATGCTACTCATCATAAATCTGCGACATCTGGATTTGTAACTGCAACTGCAACTGCCATCTCACTTGGAAAAACTATTTGCTGTTATGAAGTGATTATCGTAAATGATGCAGGGGAAAAAACCTGTACCTCACGAATTACTTGTTTGATTCTTGCAAATAGAAATTAGTGACCAGCAGCGCCGGTGCCAAGATAAGCAGCGCGAACATCTGGATCATTAAGTAAGTCTGAAGCCTTTGCTTCTTTAACAACTTTTCCAGTTTCAAGTACATATGCACGATGAGCGCGTTGCAGCGCTTGCTGAGCATTTTGCTCTACAAGAAGAATCGTTGTACCAAGTTCAGTATTGATGGTTGTGATGATTTGGAAAATATTCGCGATCATCATTGGCGCTAATCCCATTGAAGGTTCATCAAGCAATAGAACTTTAGGACGTGCCATAAGCGCACGGCCGATAGCTAACATTTGCTGTTCGCCACCCGAAAGAGTTCCACCGGCCTGTGAAGTACGTTCTTTCAAACGTGGAAAGAGGGTATAGACGCGATCTAGATCTTCCTTCATTTCGCTCTTGCGATCCTTGCGATTAAATTTACCCATCTCAAGATTTTCAAGCACGCTCATTCCCGGAAAAATTCCGCGACCTTCAGGCGCCTGGGAAATACCTAGATCAACACGCTCGTGAGCAGGAACCTTTGAAATATCTTGACCGTCAAACAAAATTGAACCGCTAGTTACCTTACGAAGACCAGAGATAGTTTTTAACGTAGTTGTCTTGCCAGCACCGTTAGCACCAATCAAAGTAACAATCTCGCCTTGATTGACAACTACAGAAATTCCCTTAATGGCTTCGATTTTTCCGTAGTGAACTCGGAGATCTTTAATTTCAAGACGCATCAGCAGGAACTCCTAAATAGGCTTCGATAACTTTGGGATCGTTCTGTACTTTGCTAGGCAAGTCATCCGCAATCTTCTGTCCGAAATCTAGGACAGCAACGCGATCTGAAATTCCCATAATTAATGACATGTCATGCTCGATCAATAGAACGGTATATCCACGATCACGAATCTTCTTAATTGTGTTCGCAAGATCTATTTTCTCTGCAGGGTTGAAACCAGCTGCCGGCTCATCAAGAAGCAATAACTTTGGCTCAGTTCCCATAGCGCGAGCAATTTCAAGACGGCGTTGATCTCCGTACGGAAGATTCTTTGCTAGTTGATCAGCGCGGTGGTCGATGCCTAAGAATTCCAAGAGTTCGTGAGCACGCTCGCGACTTTCCTTCTCTTCGAGTCGGGCGCGACGAGTTCCAAACAAAGATCCAAATACCCCAGATTTTTTATGAACATCAGATGCAGTAATTACATTTTCAAGAGCTGTCATATCACCGAATAGACGAACATTCTGAAAGGTACGAGCAAGTCCTGATTTTGTAACTTGGTGCCGCTTTAATCCAGCAAGGTTCTGTCCTTGAAAGAGAATTTCCCCTGAAGTTACTGGATAAACACCAGTGACAACATTAAAAACCGTGGTCTTACCAGCGCCATTTGGCCCGATAAGTGCGCAAATTTCGCCCTTCATCACATGAAAGTTAACTTCGCTAAGTGCAGTAACACCACCAAATTTAATTGTGACGTTCTTAAGCTCAAGCATTTTCTCACTCATTATTTTTTACTCTTCTCTGAAATCTTTTCTCGCTTCTTGCGTGGCAATAAGCCATCTGGTCGCACGTTCATCATAATGATAAGAACGAGTCCAAAAATTACTTGACGGGCATCTGAAATGAATCGAATACGATCTGGCAAGTAAGCAAGAATTCCAGCGCCAAGAATGACGCCCCAAATATTTCCAATTCCGCCAAAGACCACACAAGCAAGAATCAAAACTGAAACATCAAACTTGAACATGTCTGGGGAAATCACCATTACTTTTGATGCATAAAGGACTCCTGCTGCGCCACCAACTGCAGCCCCGATTACGAATGACCATAACTTATAAACAAGAGTATTAACGCCCATAAGCGCTGCAACATCTTCATCTTGACGAATTGCTTCCCATGCTCTTCCTGGTCGACGCACGGTAAATCGACGAATCATCCATACGACAAGAAGAATCATTCCTAGCACAAGCCAGAAATAATGTTCTGGGTGCATAAGATCAAATTTGAAGCCAAATACTGCAGGTGGGTTTGGGATTCCAGCTACACCGTTAGGGCCACCAGTCTGCTTGCTATTCAACGCAATAATTCGAACAATCTCGCCGAATCCAAGAGTAATAATTGCAAGGTAGTCACCACGTAGTCGAAGAGCTGGAAGACCAAGCAACATTCCGGAGAACATCGCAATTCCGATTCCAACCGGCAGAACTTCCCAAGTCGACCAACCAAATTTAGTTGAGAGGATTGCTTGCGAATAGGCGCCGATTGCAAAGAATGCTACATAACCTAAGTCGAGCAAACCTGATTTTCCAACAACGATATTTAGCCCAAGTGCCATCAGAATAAACATCCCAACTGGGTAAACCAGCACATTTTGGAATGAAGTAATAGGAGTATTTAAGAAACTAGTAGGACCCCAATTGGCGGCGAATGGTAGAAGACCGGCTACAAATATCGAAATCAAAACGAAAGCTACGCGCTTTGGCCGGTTCCAGCCTTCCCATACTTCTGCGCCTTTATCTCTAATGTTTAGCATCATGTCCTCGTTTGCTGGACAGCTTCACCGAAGATGCCACTAGGTTTGATTAATAGAACAAGAACTAAAACCAAGAAAACTGTTACAGCCTTCCATTGTGAGCCAAGAATCGCAGATGCGAATTGCTCGATTAGGCCAAGTGCAAGTCCCCCGTAGAAAGCTCCACGTAGATTTCCAATTCCACCCAGTACTGCTGCGGTAAATGCTGCGATACCTAAGTTGAAGCCAACATTGAATTGAGTATTCTCATAGATAGTTGTGTAGAAAAATGCCGCAGCACCGGTAGTTAACCCACCAATAGCAAATGTAAGAGTCACTACTCGATTTAGGTTAATTCCCATCAAACGTGAATTCTCTTCAGACATAGATACCGCACGAATCGCAGCACCAAGTCTTGAACGGTTTACGAATTGATCTAGAGCAAAGAAAATTGCTATCGATGCAACAATTGCCATAACCGTATCAATGCGAAAGTTTGCTCCTGCTATTTCGCCAAATGTCCACTTCTCCAGAAGTCTAGGTGAAGTTTGTGGCCGGGAATGTGTAAGAATTCGAAAGCTTTCGGATAGAAAAATTGAAGTTCCAATAGCAGAAATTAAACTCGCAAGTCGGTTTGTGCCATGAGCTCGGAGTCTGCGATAAGCGACAAGTTCAACGAGCATTGCAAGAAGGGCGCAAACTAACATCGCACCTACTAAACTCAGTAATAGAGCGCCAATTAATTGAAAACCGTGAATCGGTTTAATATTTAGCGGATGTTTCAAAATACTAACTTGTATAAAGAGGATAGAAAAAGTACCGACCATAAATACTTCAGAGTTTGCGAAGTTGATCAGTCGTAGTACGCCATAAACCATTGTGTAACCGAGTGAGATTAGTGAGTAGATAAGACCTAGGGCCACTCCTTGTAGACAGAGTGACCAGAACTGCGAAGTTACTACAGAAAAATTCATGAGTTCCGATTCTCTATTTTGATATTGAACAACGTGGCAATTCTGGTCTATTTAACCAGAATTGCCACGTTATTTTTAGTGCTTTAGAACTTTTTTACTTAGAAATCGCAGGTTATGCGATACCTACGTAATCGATCTTGTTGCCCTTTACAACGAATTCACCAACTGGTGCTCCACCAATGATGTCGCCGTAACGGTCGAACTTGATCTTTCCGCCTGAAACGCCATCAAATGTGCCTTGTGCAACACATGATTGGATTCCAGCGCGAGTTAACTTGCCCTTCTTGATACATGCAATGTAAACATTTGCAGCATCGTAAGTTGAAGTTACGTATAGACCAGGAACCTTAACGCCAGTTATCTTTGTGAAAGAAGCTAGCTTCTCCTTTGTGACAAGAAGATCGAAAGGTACGTCTGGAGCAACTAGGCGAAGTCCTTCGCCTGATGCGCCTGTTAGGCCTGGAAGGTCAGAAGTGTTAACTCCGTCGCCTGCAGCGAATACGCCCTTGTAACCACTGTCGCGCAGTGACTTAACAAACTTTGCACCGTCTTGTGTGTAACCAGCGTATAGAACAACGTTTGCGCCAGAAGCCTTAACCTTGGTTGAAACTGATGAGTAATCAGCTGTTCCCTTAGCAACAGAATCTGAACCTACGATTGAACCGGCCTTCTTAGCAGCTGGCTTTGCATATTCTGCAAGTCCTGCGCCGTAAGTTGTCTGGTCATCAACGATGTAGAACTTAGGTGATGTAACACCCTTTGCGCCAACCTTTACAAGTGCTGGAGCTTGGAACTTATCGTTTGCAAGGACGCGGTGGAAGATTGGGTATCCACGGTCTGGAGCCTTTGGATCTGTTAGACCAACAGCTGTAGCTGATGGTGAAACCATTGTTAGGCCTGCAGCAATGTATGAAGGGAATGAGTTACGAGCTTCACCTGAACATGATGTTCCGATTACGCCGATTACCTTCTTATTAGCAGCAACACCTGGTGCGATGTTCGCAGCAACAGTTCCATCGCATTGTGAGTCAGCCTTCTCAAGCTTGATCTTAACCTTTGGATTTGTTGCGTTGTATTCTGCAATTGCAAAAATTGCGCCTGGAAGTTGATCTTGACCAAGTTGTGCATCTCCACCAGTTAGTGGACCTTGGAACATAAGAGTTACTTCATTAACTGCAGCGTTTGCTTGTGATGTTACAACTGTTCCAAATGCAAGAGCAGATGCAGCAACTACAGCAAGAACGCGCTTTGAGTTCTTATTCATGTAGACCTTCCTGTTTTCTGTGTTTCCACAGCTTGTTTATTTCCGTCCCGGGACAGGGAGGAGTGAAGGTTATAGGTGAACTACAGGTGAACTCAAGCGAAATTGAGCGATTTACACACTCTTTACCCGATTGTTACAAATGTCGATACCCCAGACTTGGCACTGGGTTTCTAGCCATTTTGGTGCTCTGGCTACCGTTCTGGAACCGAATCTGGGGAGATAACAGCTTCGGCTACCGCTTTCATACTGATGCGCCGGTCCATGGCTGCCCGCTGGATCCAGCTAAAAGCATCGGGTTCGCTCAGATTCATTGCTGCCATGAGAATTCCTTTGGCGCGGTCAATGATCTTTCGAGTTTCAAGGCGTTCGTGTAAATCTAAGACCTCTTCTTTAAGTGATCTCATTTGCAGGTGCCTGCTCATCGCAATTTCGATAGCTGGAGTTAAATCGTTGATGCTGAAAGGTTTTACTACATATGCCATAACTCCGGCATCGCGAGCTCGCTCAACCAGTTCTTTCTGGCTAAATGCGGTGAGCATCAATACTGGTGAAATTTCAATTATTTCTTGCGCTGCCGAAATTCCATCAAGCTCTGGCATTTTCACATCAAGGATTGCAAGATCAGGTTTGAACTCTTTTGCTAGAGCAATTGCTTCGACACCATTAGTCGCTTGAGCCACAACTTCATAACCAGCTTCGGTCAACATTTCTACAAGGTCAAGTCGAATCAGCGCCTCATCTTCGGCGACAAGAATTCTTGCGATTCTATTTTCATTTCTTTTTTCTGACATGTGCCTCGAGTCGGATTTGAACCGACACTGTGCGGATTTTGAGTCCGCCCTCTCTACCGTTGGAGTACCGAGGCTTCTTTATGGAATTACCCGCCCCTACTTTATCTACTTACGATATGCCGGAGCAATTCCTTCTACCGCATCGCTGACGCGGTGAACTCGCATCGCGTTCGTCGATCCTGGAATTCCTGGAGGTGAACCAGCAACGATAATTACATTATCGCCCTTCACTGCCCGATTTGATTCAATAAGAATTCGATCTACTTGAGCAACCATGTCATCTGTATGGGAGACCATCTGGGTTATTTTTGGTTCTACTCCCCAAGAGAGCGCTAACTGGTTATAGACCGCAGTTTCTGGTGTGAAAGCGAGAATTTGAATTGGCGAACGAAGTCTTGACATCCGACGGGCCGAATCCCCGCTCTGAGTAAATGCGACCAAATACTTTGCTTCAACAATTGCGCCAACTTCAGTTGCTGCTTTTGTAATTGCGCCACCCTTTGTCTTCGGGTCATGTCGAAGAGCTGGGATGCGATCTAACATAGCTTCTTCAGTGCGTTCAATAATCCGCGCCATTGTTGTAACTGCCTCAATTGCGAAATCACCAACACTTGTTTCACCAGAGAGCATCAGCGCATCTGCGCCATCGAGAACTGCGTTCGCACAATCTGTTGCTTCAGCGCGCGTTGGACGAGAACTAGAAATCATGGAATCTAACATTTGAGTTGCAACAATTACTGGCTTTGCTGCTTCACGTGCAAGCATTACGCAACGCTTCTGTACTAGAGGTACTTCTTCGATTGGCATTTCTACACCAAGGTCTCCTCTTGCAACCATGATGCCATCAAATGCAGCAACGATCTCTTCTAAATTATCAACGGCTTGAGGCTTTTCAATTTTTGCGATAACCGGTCTGCGAATTCCCTCTTCATCCATGATGCGATGTACATCAACAATGTCGGCTGCATTTCGCACGAATGAGAGTGCAATAAAATCTGCGCCAGTGCGCAATCCCCAACGTAAATCTTCTTTATCTTTATCGGATAAGGCTGGAACTGAAACGGCAACACCGGGAAGATTTATCCCCTTGTTATTGCTGACTGCGCCAGGTTCGATGCACTTTGTTATTACATCATTTCCCTTAACTTCAATAACTTCGACTGTAACTTTTCCATCATCGATAAGAATGCGATCGCCTTTTTTGCAATCCCCTGGCAATCCCTTGTATGTAGTGCCGACACGATCTTTAGTGCCAGGAACCTCATCAGTTGTGATTGTAAAAATATCGCCACGGGCTAAATCGTGTGGTCCATTTTCAAATCGTGCCAAGCGAATCTTTGGGCCCTGTAGATCAACAAGAATTGCAATTGCCACATCAGCTTTAGCAGCCGCTTTTCTGACCGCATCAAATCTGGCTTGATGTTCTGGATAACCACCATGTGAGAGATTTAGTCGAGCCATATTCATTCCAGCAGCAATTAATTGGTCAATTTTCTCTGGCGACTCAACTGCTGGTCCCATGGTGCAAACAATCTTGGCTCTACGCATTTAGTAAACCTTCTCTTTATTCTGACGTTTAATGAAGCAATTGTATGGAATAGATCGACTAAACCATCATTGGACGTGCTGTTGGTTCAATTGGTGCAGGAAGTTGAGTCTGACCCACCAAGAATTCATCTACTGCCGCCGCCGCACTTCTGCCTTCAGCAATTGCCCAAACAATTAGTGACTGACCGCGACCTGCATCCCCGGCAACAAATACACCTTCAATATTTGTAGCGTATTTTCCATCGCGGGCAATATTGCCACGTTCGTCAAATGCAACTTCCAACTGCTTAAGTAACTCTGATTTCTCCGGACCGACAAAACCCATTGCAAGAAATACCAAATCTGCAGGTAGTTCTTTTTCTGAGCCTGGAACTTTTTCAAATTTTCCATCTACCAATTTAGTTTCCACTAATTTGATCGCACGTAGATTTCCTTCACTATCGCCGAGAAATTCTTCAGTCGAAACTGCGAATAACCGTTCACCGGCCTCTTCATGCGCGCTGCTAACGCGATAGATCATTGGATATGTTGGCCATGGTTGAGAAGTTGGCCGCTCTTCAGTAGGCCTTGGCATAATTTCTAATTGCGTAACACTTGCAGCGCCTTGACGTATCGCAGTACCCAAACAGTCAGCGCCGGTATCGCCACCGCCAAGAATTACGACGTGCTTTCCTGTCGCATTAATTGGAGGTGCCTCGTTAATCTCATTAAGTCCTTGCTTGTTTCCCCACGGTAAATATTCCATCGCTTGATATATGCCCTTAAATTCGCGACCAGGAACTTGAATATCGCGCCAATTCGTTGCTCCTACTGAAAGAACTATCGCATCATATTTAGTGCGCAATTCGCTGCCGGTGATATCTACGCCAACATTGATTCCGCTTCTAAAACGCGTTCCCTCTCCTTCCATTTGCGCGATGCGACGATCAAGAATTGATTTCTCCATCTTGAACTCTGGAATTCCGTATCGTAATAAGCCACCTGGTTTAGCACCACGTTCATAAACTGCAACGGTATGACC
>Ga0194045_1000143_pt1 | contig 22231 bp, 10 predicted proteins | sample JunL6211m_MetaG_FD_161686 | JGI IMG/M metagenome (GOLD analysis project Ga0194045, IMG submission 161686) | Anoxic zone freshwater microbial communities from boreal shield lake in IISD Experimental Lakes Area, Ontario, Canada - Jun2016-L626-11m | ecosystem: Environmental > Aquatic > Freshwater >...
GGCATGGTTTCCCGGAGCAACAACCATCCCCTTTCGCATCCGAAATTTTATTTCCCACCATGCATCGGGTGAAACAGTTTTAACTACTGGGATTCCTACAGAAGGTGATTTGATATCACCATTGCAAATTGATCCAGATTTGATTGCCTGTTTTTCCGGGCAGATTGGTACCTCGATTCGCTACCGGATCGAGAAATCTGGCAAAACCATCGCATGGGAAACCATTGAAACCATTTCATTGGGATGGGGCGAAATCAGCTATCGGTCGGTTGAATATGGTGCAAGATTATCTGCAACAATTTCTGATGAAACCTATATCTCACATACATTAGAAAATGCATCCTCAAGTTTACTACGTTTATTTTCAATGGGTTTGGGCTTGGTTCCTTTCAGTAAAAATCGCAACATTATCTGGAAAGATTATTCAGCCTACAGGCCTTGGCTTTCTCCTGTAAATGTAATACTTTCTGATTTATTACAACCCCTTAGTGGTTTGCCCTTCCTACATTTACAATCCAGATTTTTGCCTTCTAACAAACCCGATGAAATCATTATTCAAACCACCGTGATTAATGTGGATGCTCGATTCCCCACTAATATTGAAATCACTCTTTCGCCAAATCTTGGAATCCTAGAATTAACAGCCTATTATCAAGGCAATGATTGGCGGATTGTTCAAGAACGCGCAGAACCATTCCCCCAAACAAATTGGGGAAACTGATGTTTCAAACTAACCCCTCTCGTTTCTCTCAGATCCAATCACCCAAGAACATTAATCAAAGGGGTGAACTATTACTTTCTGCAATAGATCGAGTTATTGCATTCGACGAATTGAATCAAGAAGAATTGAAAGCTTATCAATTCGAAAAACTAAAATCATTAGTTTCTGAAGCGTACCATAATGTTCCGATGTATTGGAAAAAGTACCATGAAGCAGGTTTTGATCCCACCTCTTTAAACACAATGCACGATTTGAATCGTATTCCCCTTATTACCAAAGCAGACCTTCGAAATGCTGGTCTAAGGGCGATAAAAAACTTTGCACGAAAAGAACCTATTTGGCTGTTTTCTTCTTCGGGTTCAACAGGAGTACCTTCCCGGATATATCGAGAAGAACAGGCGCTTTGGCATTTCATGGCACGAAGTTTGGTTATTTACAAAAACTGGTGCGCAGGTAAACCACTTGCTAACGTTCTTTACATTACCGACCTTGCTGCTGGATCAATTGATTTTGCCCTTGCTGATTTACTACAAACCACTGTGATGGAAAAACGCATTCTCGGAAGTAGTCTTCCCACCCCAGAATTAATCCATGCTATCGAACTCTTTCAGCCAGAGTTCATTTCTTCTTACCCTTCCACCATTCGCAGCATCGCAATCGCAATGCATCGATGTGGCAAAATATTCAAGGGGCTCAAGCTTCTGCACCTTACTTCCGAAATGTTGGAACAAACTACCAGATCGCTGATCAACACTGTTTTTCCCCATGCTAAAATAGTCGAGACCTACACTTCAAGCGAGGCAGGCCTGATTGCTTATTCATGTGGCATTAATCCTTCCAGATTACATATCGCAGAAACCGAAGTTTTGTTTGAAATACTTGATAATGATGGCAACCCTACCAATAAAGTTGGCCAAAGTGTGGTGACTGATCTTATAAATCATTGTACCCCCATGATCAGGTATTGTGGTTTGGGAGATTATGCATCGCTGGATCAAACTAATTGCGAGTGTGGTACCACTCACCGATCAATCAAAACTCTCGAAGGGCGGATTTCTGATTCGATTGTAACTCCAGATGGCGGATTAATTTCTCCCTATCTCCTAATTGATGCTATCGAAGAAATTCCAGGGATCTATCAGTTTCAGATAGTTCAATCATCAAAAAACAGCCTTAAGATTCGCATCATTCATGATATTTCAAGCCGAGGTAACCAAGCAAACGTTCAAACATCAGTGCATGATGCGCTGAAAAAAGTAATTTCCTCCATGATTATTGATGTGGATTTTGTAACTACCATTTCATCGGAAAACAACAGACACAAAATCCCATTGGTAGTCTCACTAGGTTTCGATTCATATTCAACTTCTACCTTTTCCCTATAACTCAAAAGAAAGAAATTATGTATTCAAACTTCTTAACCCCAACGCCTGGAACCCCACGTGACCGGGATAACAGGTATTATCAAATATTGGGTGGCGGTGCGCGGATGCGGATGCTTGAAACATTTCTGGATTTGCAACTTCCAGAACTTTTAGGCAAGGAAGGCCCGCTTCCAGCAACGGAAATCTGCAAACGATTAAATATCGTTCTCGACCGCGGTTGGAAATTTCTTCATTTACTTGCATTATGCGGCTTATTAGAAGAAACCAAAGGATTGTATTGCGAAGATGATGCTATCTTTGACTTATCTAAGCAAGCTAAAGAATATTTTGGAGAGGATGGGGCACAAGGTTACTTTTTTCGTGATCTAGTAAATTTCTGGAAAAATGTTGCGTGCCTACCTTTGATAGATGTGCTTCAAGGAATGCCTTTGCCCGATGCAGTGCGATGGCCGCCTGCAACTCCTGAAGCTGCAGAACATTTGGAAAAATGGATGCGGGTTACAGCCCTCGGGGCGATTAAATCAATCCTTGCTTCCAATGTAATGATCGGTGGGGCAAAATTGCTAGATGTTGGCGGGGGCGATGGCACCATCGGTTGTGCAATGCTTCAAGCATATCCAGAGTTAAATGTTACAGTATTTAATCTACCTGCATCTGCTGCGCTTGCCCGCGAAATAATAAAAGTGAAAAATCAACCAGAACGAATCAATGTGCATGAGGGTGACTTCTTGAAAGATGAACTACCGGGTGGTTATGATCGTATTCTCTTTAGCAGAGTACTCACCGACTGGACTCCCTCGGTATGCCGTATGTTGTTTGAAAAATCCCGCAGGGCCCTTGTTCCGGGTGGAAAATTAGTGATCAACGAGGCCTTTGTAGAAGGAAATCTTGACTACAGTATTTCTTGGGAATTCCGCTATATCTTTTACGACACCTTCGGACGGGCCATGTTTAAACCGCTTGATGTTTATCGTCAGTTGTTAAACGATGCGGGTTTTAAAATATCAAGGGTATACCCCATGCTGGATGATGCTTTTTACTCGGTAATCGAAGCTGTTGCGATATAGTATTCTGCTTTTTATTACCGCCATTTAGAAAAGATCAATGGAAGTATTTACTTTTAGCATTTTGAAACTTGTCATGCGGGGTTATGGGCAGATGTTTCTTGCCAACAACATAACTTCGGGAATGATATTTTTCATTGCATTGTTGATTCTTTCGCCAATGAATGCCGCCTGGAGTTTATTGGGCGCAGTCGCATCCACGCTATTGGCAAAATTTGCAGGAATGAAAGCGGAGATGGAATCGGGATTGTTTGGCATCAACGGCGCATTACTTGGTTTATCTTGGCTTATTTTTCCTGAAGTTCCTGCAATTGGAAAACTGTTTCTAACACTTTTAGGTTCCCTGATCATTACGTTACTTTTAGTAATGAGCATTAAATTGTTCAAGCGAATGCGCCTTGGACTAACCTTGTTTGCACTTCCTTACATTTTTGCAGTTTGGCTTAATGTTTTCATTGCAAGTTCTGCAGGATGGTACGAGCCTATTGATATAAATAGTTGGAATGCGCTAGCAATTCGGAAGTTAGATAATGCCAAAATCCTTTTTGAAGAATCAAGCCCTAAGTCCATTCGTGGGCGTTGGTATCAACATGATGGCTTGGGTTGGGCCAACTATTACCTTGGGCAACACCAATTAGCATTAGATGATTTTCAAAAATGCATCGAACTTGAGCCTAAGCTTTTTGATGCTTACAGCGGTGCGGGTTGGTGCGAGTTTAATCTTGGCCGTTATGAACAAGCAGAATTGTTTTTCAAGGCAGCAAGCACTTGGAACGGATTAGGATGGATATATTTAGGCAAAGGTGAATATCAAGAAGCGAGGTCATATTTTTACAAGTGCATACTTTTCACTCCGCTGAATAGTGATGCTTATCTCGGGCTTTCACGCGTTGCATTACAAACCGAATCCTCTAAGCATGGCACATGGCTTACTAAAATTTCATACTGGATCCAAAGAACCGTTTCTCCCGTTATGCAATCTACTTCTTCAATTCAAATCCTTAGTTGGGCTTTATTTCTAATCGGAATACTTTGGCATTCCCGCACTTCGTTCTTTGTCGCACTTTTTCTAATTATTACCCTGATCACTTTTACTTGGCTAGTACCCAGTGCAGGGAAGTCTCTCTCTGATATTAACTTGTTCTTTAATCTGCTGGCTTTGTTCTTAGCTTTTGGTGGCCAATACCTGCGCATGGGATTAACGACGGCTTTATGGACGGCGGTTTTGGTAATAGGCATGATAACCATTTGGGGATGGCTTGGATCAATATTGAACTTGGTAGGGTTGCCGGTATTATGTCTTCCATTTAATCTAGCCTTGGTGGCAACATTAATTGTGTTTTCATGGTTTCATTTCACCAGAGCCATGTTAGTACCTCTTGAAGTTGCAACTAGTTCACCTGAAGAAGTAAACCTATGGCTTGCAAAGGCAGAGTTAGTTGGTAGATGTTGGAAGAAGCTAGAAGAATCAGGTGAGATTTAATAAGAGTGGGTTGCAACCGTAACAAGATGTTTAACGACCTTGCTCGCTCTAGGATGCAACCCGGGGAAATGAGTCCTGCACAGCATTTTGCAATGCCAGACAGAACAAAACTAATCTATCACAATAATCAGAGTAATTCAATCTTGAACTCCGATTAATTTTAAATAAACAATGGTATGGCTTAAACTAAATTAAGTGGTCCTTAAAATACTCTAAAGTTTTGGTTCCCAACCCGGTTCATACTCTCTAGCCCACATCTTCTTGGCTTCGGGATCGTTTAAAACCATACCATTAGAGGAGTCGCACTTAAGAGTTCGGCCCACCCGTTGGGAAATATTTCCCAAATGGCAAAGCAAAGTACTCTTATGCCCTTCTGGAATAGGAGAGTTCAACTTACCATTTCCACGAACCGCTGAAATAAAGTTGGCAAGGTGCTCCGATTCGCCCCCATCCCCAGTCGCCTTCTTAGTTTCTTTCCCCTTGGAATCATAAACGATATAACCGCTACCTTTGATAGCAATTGTTCCTTTAGATCCAACAAAAAGAATGTCGGGGGTGTTGCCTTCGGGTAAACGGTTACAACTAAGACCAAGCCATTGAATATGCTTGCCTTGGTTAAAATTAAATTCAACCATGTGAGTGTCAGGGGTTTCCTGATCGTCTTTGTACATATACCTTCCACCAGAGGAATGAACGGAAGTGGGAAATTCGACGCCTAGGCCCCATCTACAGACATCAATCATATGAATGCCGTTATTTCCCAATTCGCCATTACCCCAGTGCCAGAACCAATGCCAGTTGTAATGAAGGTAATTATCTTTGTAAGCTTTGCGCGGAGCAGGGCCTTGCCATAAATCAAAGTCTAGGCCAGCGGGTACGGGCTTTTCAATACCTTTGCCTATGGAAGGCCTGCTATTTAAATACCAAGATTGAGCGAGGTGAGTTTCGCCGATTTCACCTTTATGAATAAGATCAACTGCCTCGCGAATCTTAGGCCAGGTGCGCCTTTGATTCCCCATCTGCACAAGTTTGTTGTACTTAGCGGCAGCTTCAACCATTATTTCGCCTTCTCGAGGATTATGGCTGCAAGGTTTTTCTACATAAGTATGCTTTCCAGCTTTAACAGCAAGGATAGTAGAAGGGGCGTGCCAGTGGTTGCAAGCCGCACAAACAAAAACATCGATATCTTTATCATCGAGAATTTTTCTGAAGTCCTTGTCGACCTTAGGAGCCTTGCCAGAGATTTTCTCGACCTCTCCTGCGGCGTTGGTCGCACGATTAAAATCGGGGTCTGCGATAAACCCAATCTGCACACCCGGGATTTTAGAAAATGATTTTGCAAGTGCAGTGCCCCTGCCTCCTGCACCCATAATTCCAATATTTACTTTTTCAGATGGTGCAGCAAAAGCATTCCAAGAAACAACACTTGCGCCAGTAGTAGCGATAAAGCTTCGACGATTCATAATAAACCCCTGATTAGAAATGAAGTTTTGATGCAATGATAATCGCAAAGTAGGGAACGAAATTCAAGAGCCAATATTGCCCAAAGCCTTAAGGAATCGAAGACCATGAACCAATTGTTCTGCTTTGTCATCGCCCTCTTCTTTTTCGGAAATCAAAAAGCCCTGATAGCCGGATTGATCGAGGTAAACCATAAAGGAATTCCAGTCAAAATTACCATGACCAAGAGGTACTTCCCTAGCAGCTCTGCCGGGCCCATTGCTTTGGAATTCTCTGGCATGAACCAGTTTGATTCGTGAACCAAGATCAAGAACCGCTTGCAGGGGATCAAAGCCATTGATCGTTAAACTACCTGGATTTAGCGAGGCACCCAAAGCACCTGAATCAATTTGAGAAAGGAAATCTAGCAACACTTTGCCCGATTCCAACCCTGTTTCCAAAGCAATAGAAACGCCTATTCGGTCGCCATGTGCGCCTAAATAAGAAAGCGATTCAGTGTAAGTAGCAATGCGTTTATCTTCTTTTTCTTGGGGGATCTGGCCTGCATGAAGGGCAAGCACGCTGCAGCCGAGATCAAACCCGAGATCCATTACTTTTTTAACATGAAGTATGCGCTGTTCCTGATCGAGTGCGACATCGAGCCCATTGCGTAGCGGGCAGAAGATGGAAGCAAGCTTAAGATTATAAGATCTGAGGAGATAGGAGATTTCTCTGCGCCCGGACTCGGAAAGTTTATCCGGAGAAAGTTCGCCTGTGACATCAAATTGCACGCCTTGCGCACCTGCTTGAGCAGCAAGCAAAAGAGCTTTGCGCAAAGGGACCCCAAAACACTCGAGCTTCACACCAAATTTACAACGGTTCATAAAGTTACCAGTCTGTTTCAAACTCTTCCTCTATTTCAGGAAGTTCAAGAAAATATCGAAGAGGCTTAACCAAAGAGCGAAAAACTTTGCCTGGCAAATCAACTGTTCGCCAACTCTGGCTTCTTTGACGCATTTGGGCCCTGTAATCAGATATTAAAACGGCTCGTGCCAAATATCTTTTATCCCTGAATTTCCAAAAGTCTTCCGTATTTTCAGGGAAGTTGACTTCATTAGCGATATCGTAAATAAAAACTAATAAGCCTTGGAAAGTTGGGCCCGACATCCCCGCCCATCGCTCAAGGCCTTCCACGTCATCAATGGTAGACCAGCATTCCCAAACCTTTTTTGGTTTTTCCGGAGGCCCACCAGGAAACTTTCGCCCCTTTACATCAACCACGAATCGAGCGCCTGATTCTGCGTAAAGGATAAAATCTAGGCTTTTTACGGGTTCGCCACCAAGGCAGGATCTGCGTTGCTCATCAACAGCAACATAGCAGATCTTGTTATCCTGCAAATACGATTCAAATGCAGATTCGTAGTGATTGCCACGATCCATAAAACCCTCCTGGGCCGAGGGGTGAAAATTATCCGGGCAGGCCAATCCCCAGCATGGTACGCAACTGAGAAACAATGATTACTTCATCGTAATCGGCTTCCTGCCTGGTAGCAAGTTCCTTGATTTTGAACTTTTTAGAAGCAAAGTCATCTGGGCCTGCAATTAGGGCAAAGCGAAATCCGCGTTTCTCCGCATATTGCAATTGCTGGCCTATCTTTTTAGGTTCAATAAAAACCTCAACGCCAATACCTGCAGCCCGCAAAGTTGCGGCAAGCTTTTCGTAAACCCCTATAGGAGTATCAGCAAAACGAACGATAAAAACCGGAGCACTAGCCTGCACGCCGCCCAAGATTTTTAGTTCTTCCATCGCAGCAAGCAAGCGATCCAATCCAAGCGATGCGCCAACGCCAGGCAAAGGCATTTTGGTGTAGAGGCCTGCAAGGTTATCGTAACGCCCGCCAGAACAAATACTGCCGATGCCAGGGAGATCGGAAAGGAAAGTTTCAAAGATGGTTCCGGTGTAGTAATCTAAACCGCGAGCAATAGAAAGATCGATGCGTAATCTTTCATCAGGGACGCCTGATTCGCGTGCGACGATAAGCAATTCGCTTAGCCTTTTAACCCCATCGGCTGCTTTTGGATTGTTGCCAAACTTTTGCGAGACAAAGGCGAGGATCTCTTCGTTGGTGCCTTTAAAACCAGCAAGTTCAAGAACCTTCCTGCCTTTTTCCGCATCAACGCCATGCAATACCATTTCTTCAACAACAGGCTCGATGCCAACTTTGGGAAGTTTATCAAGAGCGCGAAGTACAGCTACCGATTTATCCGCAAGGCCAAGTTCTTCAAGCAAGCCTGAGAGAATCAAACGATTGTTGACATGAATTTCGAAGCGTTCGAATCCAATCGCAGCAAGCAATGCGTTGATAACAAGTGCAGCTTCGATGTCGGAAGAATTCGATGTGGTGCCAATGGTATCAAAATCGCACTGCCAGAATTCTCTGTAACGGCCATGTGCTGTATTTTCGCCACGCCAAACAGGGCCCATATGATAGCGCTTGAAAGGTGTGCCAAGAGTAGGGACATGCTGTGCGGCAAAGCGTGCGAAAGGTACGGTAAGATCGAAGCGTAAAGCAATATCGCGATCGCCATGATCCTTGAAACGATAGATAAGTTTATCGGATTCAGCGCCACCTTTACCGAGTAGGATTTCGGTGTATTCAAGGGCGGGTGTATCGATGGGCGCAAAGCCAAAAGATCGATAAACGGTACGGGCCTTCTGCAAGATTTCCTCGCGGGGAATCATGAGAGAGGGGAGGTAATCGCGAAACCCTTTTAGGGTTCTAGGTTGGATAAGATCAGCCATAATAAATAGGTTCGAAGCCGGTTAAAGAAACCAGCCCGAACATTTCTCCAAATTAAAGATCACTGGGAACGGTTTTTGTAACGATCACTGAAACGCTTCATGAATCGATGTTCTTCTTCTGTAAGGGATTTAAACCCCTCACGATGAAGTTTATCAAGCAAAGAATCCATGCGGATTTCTTCGTCTTCCTGCTGCTTAATTATGCTTTTAATTTTTTTAAGAGTGCGGGCTTTTTTCCATCGTTGCCACCAGCTAAGTTTTGGTTTTTCAGGAACTTCAGGGTCATCTCTTTCGAAGCTGGTATACCCTTGCGAAAAATCATATCCAGATTCGTAGTCAGATGTTTCCATTTCCAGAATCTGCCATTCATTTTTGCATGCAACATAAATGTAAACAGCAAGACACAACACCATTACTTCATTAAAAATAATACCAAAAAAGCCCACGAGAAACATGCAACCAAAGCCCGTAAATATCACCAGGATAGTCGATTGGCGATAGCCGATTCTGGGCCAAAGAAAAGCTTGAAGCATTCTGCCACCGTCCAGCGGGAAACCTATCAGAAGAACATTGAGAAGAAAAAGTGTCCAGTTAACGAAAAAGAGTCTGGAAAGAAAGATAGGAAACCAAGAAGTAGTCTCTTCAAGAAACCCAGCCCAAGTGACAAGGTTCATGGTGCCTTCGGCATCGATGCGGAAAGCTGGCCAGAAGGGGCTCCAAGGAGGCTGAAAAGAAGAACCGATAAACGCAAGCGTAGTAGCACATAAAAAACAAAGTGCAAGGTTGACAAGTGGGCCAGATAAAGCGGTTATGAAATGTGCCCGGGGATTTTTGGGGATATCAACCTGCGCTAATCCACCTAAAGGCCAAAGCATGATTTCGGTGGCATCGCCATTCATTTTCCGGGCCCCAAAGCAATGGCCAAGTTCATGAAGGAATACGGAAAAAAACCAGAGCATGGTCAATTGCAAAGCATCAAGCCAAGTATGATCGGGCGGTGAAGGCTTAGAAAAGCTGATACGCATGATTAAACCGAGCGCAACCAAAGGGAACAAAATATGCACCCTGACGAGGATACCAAAGACCCTACCTAACGGAATGGACCAAGAAAAGGGATCGCGCATAATAATTCAATCACACCGATAACGCAAAAAAACATACCACTACATAAATGGTAGCACCTCAATCGCTGTGGAGCAATCAGATGGCTACAAAGTTTGGGATATTTGCTTAGGCGCCAACCTTGATAGGACGAACAAGCTTGGGCTTATCATTGGAAAAAGTGCGGAATTGCGAAAGAGTGAGGGCTGAAAGCGCCAAGCCGGCCCAGTTGATTTCCCCACAAAAAGCCAGTTCCTTAAGCATTGAATCTGAAGAAACCCCATTTAAACAGGGGGTTGATTCATCCACCAAGCCCAAAGCCGAACTGATTTTTGAAATATCATCGAATGCTGCATCTTCCAACAAAGAATCGTCACATTCTTCGGGATTGTCGGTGGATGAACCGTTATTGATTTGGGGAATCGCATTCACTTTAGGGGTGATCATATCATTAGGAACAGCCTTGATTTCGGAAATCACTTTGGACCATTCCTTTAAAAAATCACCTGCATTTTCAGGTAGCATCTTTTTAATCATGCCGCCTATCACTTCTGGCCCGATACCAATCGTACCCCTAATTAACTTCTGAATAATATCGGGGTTGGTCAGTTGCTTGATGGTTTCATTGCTGGCTTCATCGTTGGTTGTACCGCCGTTATTCACAGCCCGTAAAATAACAGTCCCTTTGGATTGCGAGGGCGCAAGCGATAAAGTAGTTTGCCTGGAATTCTGGAAGGTAAGCGTTGTTTTAGAAGCATTCGCGGCGCTGGCGACATCCGCCAAAGTTGAAGAAGCGCCCCAGGCGATTCCAACTGCTGTGCCACCCGTAAAAGTTGCGGGTAAAACGGTAATGGTATTGGAGGATACCTGAGTGCTGCTGGTTACCACCGCAAAAACCGTACCTCTTAAGTTGTTAATAAGAGGGAAGCTACTTTTATCAAAAAAAACCGTAATTGTGCCATTGATATAATTGATCACCACCTGATTATTTGCGGAAACAACATTTTTGTAGGATGTTGAATTATCTTGTGCAAACTGAATATAGGGAGAAGAGCCGCGCTGTAAGCCACCAGAAAATTTGGCAGTGAGGGTAAGCAAAGACCCAGTCCCAGGGTTGACCAACCTAACATCATAAAATTGTTGTGCGGGCAAAGTCGTGGCAAACGCCTGAGGATTATTTTTGAAGGCGGCGGCTACCAAAATTACCTTTTTTGTATTGTCAGCCGACTGTACATAAAGAGTGTTAATACCATTGATTCTGGCATCCGCAGATTGGCCACCGGGTTTTAATACTGCTCCGCTAGCACCATTTAAGTTATCTTTTTGTGATGGCGTAAGAACCACTGCATTAAAATCGCTTGAAGAGCTTTCATCATCAGAAACCCTTGTAACGGTAACCGAACCGGTAAATATCTCGAGTGAGCTATAGGTGTGGGTGCCTAAAACTTGAAATACCCCGGGTTGGTTAGGAGCAGGCTTGATTACGCCTGCGGTATCTTCACTGTCATCACCCCAGTCGATGGTGGCTACATAGTCGGGTAGTGTAGCTTGAGTTATGCCAGTAAGAATCGCCAGATCCTTAGTAATGCTGTTGTTCAGTGGGAAAGGAACAGCCGCGCTTGGGGATGAAACCTCGAAAAATTTATCCGCCCCTTCATCCATAATATTGTCTGGGGTATTGCCCAAGATAGTGGAATTAGTGACCGTAAGGGTGCCGTCCATATCAATGAAGATGCCGCCACCATATTTTGCAGCATTGCCCGAGATGGTGGAACCAATGACCGTAAGGATGTCGCTATTGTAAATGCCACCGCCATATTTTGCAGTATTGCCCGAGATGGTGGAACCAATAACCGTGAGGGTATCGTTGTTACGGATGCCGCCACCGCGATTAGCAGTATTGCCCGAGATGGTGGAATTAGAGACCGTAAGGATACCGCGGGTGTAAATGCCGCCGCCATATTTTGCAGTATTGCCCGAGATGATAGTATTATTAATCTTGAGAGTGCCGCCAAAATCGTTGTAGATGCCACCGCCGCGATTAACAGTATTGCCTGAGATGGTGGAATCAATGACCGTGAGGGAACTGTTATTCTGAATGCCACCACCGGTAGCAGCTAAATTCTTAGAAAAGGTGGAATTAGAGACCGTAAGGGTGCCGCCAGTGTCGTTGTAGATGCCGCCACCAAATTTTGCAGTATTGCCTGAGAGGGTGGAATCATTGACCGTAAGGGTGCCACTGTTGTAGATGCCACCGCCGCTGTCGTCGGCTTTATTGCCCGAAATAATGGACATTGAAACCTTGAGGGTGCCGCCCATCTCGTTGTAAATGCCGCCACCATTATCGCCGGCTGTATTGCCCGAGATGGTGGAGTTGGAAACCTTGAGGGTGCCAGAGTTATTAAAAGCGCCACCATTACCAGAAGTTTGGGCCCCAGAAACAGTCACCCCAGAGATGGATAAATCACCATCAGAGTCGATGCTGAAGATGTTAAAGTTACGTGTAGAGTTATTTGGATTTATTGGATCACTTCCGCTGATGGTAAGCGAGGGAGCGCCAAGGCCGGTGATGGTAAGAGTGCCTGAGCTAGATGCATCCAAAATGTTAGGCAGTGCCGAATTTAAGATAATAATGTAGGGGTTGGTACCAGAAGAGATATTGAATTCAATAACGTCATCATCTGCGGTTGCATTGGCATCGTCGATAGCTTGCCTTAAGGAACCTCTCCCTGAATCTAAAGTATTTGTCACTATATAAGGTGTTACAAAACTGGAAGTAACTGTAAAATTAGTGGTAGTCGTAACCGTTCCACCCGGAGTAGTCACAGAAATAAGCCCGGTAGTTGCACCTGTAGGGACCGTTGCCGTTATCTGAGTGGCAGCGTTTACAAAAACACTAGTTGCTGTAACACCATTAAACTTGACTTGAACTGGCCCTACAAAACCTGAACCTGAAATCACCACCGAAGTTCCCACCTGCCCTGAAGTTGGCGTGAAGGAAGTTATAGTAGGTGGAGACAAAACTGGCACTGTAAAATTAGTAGTTGTCGCAACTGTTCCACCTGGAGTAGTCACTGAAATAAGGCCGGTAGTTGCGCCTGTAGGGACCGTTGCAGTTATCTGATTGGTAGAGTTAACAACAACACTAGTTGCTGTAATACCATTAAACTTAACTTGAACTGAGCCTACAAAACCTGAACCTGAAATCACTACGGAAGTTCCTACCTGCCCTGAAGTTGGCGTAAAGGAAGTTATGGTAGGCGCTAGCGGAGTATTGGTTAATGCAAAACTTGCATTAGTTATTCCTGGGTTACCAACAACTGATGACAGTACGATGAAATTTCCTGGGGCATTGTTTGCTGTTAATGTCGTTGATGCAGCTTCCCCCGTAACTCCCGTAATAGCGATGATGGTTTGTTGATTTACCGGAAAGGTTCCGGTTGCAGGATTTGTTGGAGGATTCGAATTAGGCGCTGCAAATTGCACCTGAATGTTTGGCACAGGGTCGCCACGCGAATCCACAACCTTGGCTGTTAATGGGTTTGCAAATGCAGTTCCAACCAAGGTGGTTTGGCTGCTGCCTGAAACAACACTAATTTGTGCGGGTGGACCAGCGGAAAATACTGAAGTTCCGATACCAACATTCGTTGCAGTTGCAGTCACCACATAATTTGCACCCTGTAGGGCTTGATTTTGTGTAGGAGCAAAGCCTGTAAAACCAAAATTGCCATTGGCATCCGTAGTAACCGTATTGGAACCAAGATAATTAGCGCCTTGGGATCGCGAATCTGAAATTAGCGAAGAATAAAAATCAACGGTATATTGAGTGTTTGCTACACCATTTACAAAACCTGAATAGGTAAACCCACCCGCTCCGTTTGAAAGTTGCTGGGTCAGAACTGGGGATGCAATATTATTGTTGGCACCATTTAGAAGAAGAATTCCAAGACCTAAATTGTTCCGGATGTTGTTTTGGATTGTGTTTCCCACCGATGCCGCACCGATAATGAACACTCCATTTTGATTGGAATAAGCAATCGTATTTGGTTTTACAGAGTTCCCAATCGTTGTGTTAGTAACACCATCATCAATCGATATTGCATCGCCTGAGTTCCCAAGATTATTGATGGAACCAGGGCTATCAGTACCAATTAGATTTCCAACAATTTGTGTTCCTGTGACTTTTCCGGTACCACCTTGTAAACCTATAAGCTTGATACCCGTGGTATTCTTGCCAATTAAATTCGCAGAAATGGAATGATTAAGGGCATCAACATTGGCATTATTGTTGATCTGTATCCCGGTGGTATTTGGCATGAAACTGGTATTGGTTTTACCCAATCCAATACGATTACCTGTGAAACTACTGCCACTACCTGCAACCTGAAGAATTCCAAAGTTCAAGTTGCCAAAAACATTTTGATCTGCAGCGGTGTTACCACCAACAGTCACCGAATTAGCATTATTTACTTCAATACCAGTCCCACTCAAACCATTTGATTGCGCAGTGCCATCTGCATTGAGACCAAAGTAGTTACCTTTGATGGTTATTCCGTTCGCCTGGTTACGAATGGCTATGGCAAAAGAGAAGTTGATGAAAGACAATCCAACTACGGAACTGTTTGTACTGTTTATGTCAACGAAATCCAGTCCACTTGCTCCCGGTGCTGAATTATTAAGTTGGATTTTAATTGCAGCATTATTCCCTGCACCAACGGATAAGGTGTTGGGACTGTACCCGTTTTGCGTGGTGCCATCGATAGTAACTTGACCAATTATGACAGGTAAAGCGGTGGCTAGGGTGATGGTTTGAATTGCGCCAGGACTTCCAGTAATGGCAAAATTAATTATGTCTGGGCCGGCATTTGCATTGGCAAGGGTGATAGCTTCCCTTAAAGAAGTTACGCCATCAGTAGAATTAATCGTATCTAGAATAGTGGTAACGGAAATTAGATTACTGAAGGCATAAGCACCGATATCGGAAGTGATCCGACTGAAGCCGCGCTGATCTAATCCAAGGATAGGTGCTGCATTACTTATGGTTGCATTACCAGCGCCAATAGCAACACTGCCTGTGCCCAGGGCCATGGTGAATGTAGTGCCACCATTATTTTGCAGGGGGCCAAGATTGAGTTGGGCGCTGGTAACCGTGGTGGCCCAGGCACTTACAAGTGCTCCTGTTTGGGTGACTAGATTACTTGCACTTGTAGCAGGAGAAATAAGGGTTACAGTTCCGGTTCCGGCGTAATCGGTCCCGTTGATACTATTGGCAATAATAGTGTTGGCGATGTTGAGGGTGCCACCACTATTGTTGTTGATGCCGCCGCCGGTGCCCGCAGTATTGCCCGAGATGGTGGAACTGCTGACCGTGATGGTGCCACCACTATTGTTGTTGATGCCGCCGCCGGTGCCCGCAGTATTGCCCGAGATGGTGGAATTGGCGATTTTGAGGGTGCCATCGTTGAAGATGCCGCCACCTCTGGTATTTGCAGTATTGCCCGAGATGGTGGAATTGGCGATGTTGAGGGTGCCACCATTATTGTTGTTGATGCCGCCGCCGGCGCCAGTGCTTGTAGTATTGCCCGAGATGGTGGAATTAGAGATGCTAAAGGTGCCAGAGTTGTTGACGATGCCGCCGGCGCCGGAATTTGAAGTATTGCCCGAGATGGTGGAATTGGCGATGTTGAGGATACCAGAGTTGAAGATGCCGCCGCCGCCGGTGCCCGCAGTATTGCCCGAGATGGTGGAATTGGCGATGTTGAGGGTGCCAGAGTTATTAAAAGCGCCACCCTGACTAGAGGTTTGGGCCCCGGAAACAGTTACGCCAGAGATGGATAAATCGCCACCAGAGGCGATGCTGAAAATACTAAAGTTACCATTATTACCATTAATGGTAAGCGAGGAAGCACCAAGGCCGGTAATGGTAAGAGTGCCTGCGGTGCCACCAGTAACAATAGCGGTGCTGGCACTAACAATAGTAGGCAACGCCAACCCAAGTGTAATGGTGTAAGGGGTGGTACCAGTTAAGTTAAAGATGATTTGATCATTGCCAGCGGTGGTGTTGGCCAGAGTAATAGCATCTTTTAGGGAACCAGCACCTGAATCAAGAGTATTAACAACAGGAAAAGTTGCTGGGGTAATACGGCCTTCAAGGGTTTCCAATTGAAGCATTCGAGAATGAATATAGCGATCCAAGCCACTCAATTTTAGGAGCAGTTTATTAGAGTTGGCCCAGATATTAAAATCACGCAATATTTTCACAGTAATATTCCCGATTAAATATAACCCTAAACCTACCAAATCATCTATTTTATCTCAAGGAGCATTTGAAAACGGGCTAAAATCTTAGTTAATATCGGCAAATCTATTACATCATATCCATTTAATAGTTAATAAGGCACTCAAAACCCGAATTTTTATGCTTTATTTACACAGAATTACCTGCCAGAATGATCCAATACAATGGATTTTAAATAATCTCAAGGCTGATCTTATTTTAGGGATTGGATTTATTCCAAAAACATCATGTTTACATGCAAAAATGGCCATTCATTTCCAACTACTGATAGCAATACAACCCAGGTTGTCGAATGCCCTACCTGTGGTGAAAAACTATTGGAAATCGAGTCTTCCGATGGAACCGGTACCCTTTTAGATAGCTATCTCCCTTCCTCAATTGAAAAGCCGATTTTTTCAGAGCAATCCAATTCGATTGATAACACCCTTGTGCCAAATTCCGTTGATGAAGAACCCAATTCCAACCTTTTAGCTACTCAAGATTTGCAAGGCACCCTGCTCGATTCACTACTTTTAAAACCCGAATCAATTGATAACACCCTTGTGCCAAATTCCGTTGATGAAGAACCCAATTCCAATCTTTTAGCTACTCAAAATTTGCAAGGCACCCTGCTTGATTCACTACTTTTAAAACCCGAATCAATTTCGTACACGCAATCAAAACCTGATGCTGCAAGCAACACCAATACCGTGGATGTCCAAAAAACTGAAGCGATAAACAATCCAGATGCCACTTTGGAAATGGGACCAGGCACTGATACACGCATTCAGAAAAAACCAAATCTAAATAACCCAACAAATCAAAATTCCGGTACAGAACCAGGCGAACACCAAGCCACTTTGGAAATGGGGCCAGGCACTGATACACGCATTCAGAAAAAACCAAATCTAAATAACCCAACAAATCAAAATTTCGGTATAGACACGGGAGGCCCTCAAGCAACATTAGATATGGTGCCAGGCACTGATACCCGCGTTCAGAAACAGCCAAATTTTGATACCTCAACAAAACCCTTGACTAATCCAGCGTTAGAAAAAACCGGGGTTCATCAAAACGTAAAAATCGTAAGCGGATCACAAACTAATCCAGTGCCGAAGAGCAAATCCACGATTAGAAAAATCGTTGCAAAAGCGCCCGAAGGATATGAAATCGTAGGAGAGTTAGGCCGGGGCGCCATGGGCGTTGTCTACAAAGCTAGACAAACGGGATTAAAAAGACTTGTTGCGTTGAAAATGATTTTATCAGCAGGGCGAGCTAGCAAGATAGAAATCGCACGCTTCCGCATCGAAGCCGAGGCTGTCGCTAAGCTTGATCATCCCAATATCGTAAAAATATACGAAATTGGAGAAATAGATAATCTTCCATTCTTTTCGCTGGAGTTTGTTTCTGGGGGGGTTCTATCTTCGCGCATTAAAAATAATATCCCCACCGCCAGGCAGGCAGCAATCATGATGCGGGGAATCGCAGAGGGGATGGATTTTGCTCATCGTAAGGGGATCGTCCACAGAGATTTGAAGCCTGCTAATATTCTGCTATCGCCCCCCGACCAGGCGGGTGAAGATGTGGATTTCGAAAACATCCCGTTGGATTTATTTGTTCCCAAGATTACCGACTTTGGTTTGGCTAAAACTTTGGAAGGCGATTCCATTCAAACCCGGGATGGGGCGATCATGGGCACCCCCAGTTACATGGCACCCGAACAGGCCATGGGAAAAACCGCAGAAATTGGGCCCGCTGCTGATATCTACGGCTTAGGTGCAATTCTTTACGATATTATCACGGGTATTCCGCCTTTCCGAGGCGAGACGGTGATGGATACCATCACGCAAGTCATCAACAAAGAACCTGTGCACCCGGTAAGGTTAAACACCAAACTTCCTCCAGATATCGGCACCATTTGTTTAAAGTGCTTGGAAAAAGACCCGAAGAAAAGGTATGCGACTGCAGGGGCCCTAGCAGAAGATCTACGTAGATACCTGGTAGGCGAACCGATTCTAGCAAGGCCTACTCCCTTGTATGAATATGCCTGGAAATGGGCCAAGCGAAAACCAGCAATAACCGCACTCATATTAATGACATTTTTCATGATCTTGGGCGTTTCAGTTGGTGGTTACATACTTGCAGGCCGAGAAAAAATCAGAGCCGATGAAAACTTGCGCCTTAAAGAAGAAGCTATTTCTGAAAGAAACATCGCAGAACAACAAAAGTTGCAAGCGGAAAGAAACTTCCAAGATGCACTTGCTGCTGTTGACCAGATGCTTACCAAGGTAGGGCAGAATCGCCTGGCACACGAACCCCGCATGGAACGGATCAGACGCGAACTTTTGCAGGAAGCAAAAACTTTCCTTTCCCGATTTCTTGATTATCGCTCTGAAGATGTACAAGTCCGCTGGCAAACTGCACGCACCTTGATGCAACTAGGATCGATTGAAGAAATGCTAGGCAACTTTAAGGATGCTGAAAAAAACTTGCAGCAAGCCATCGAACAACTTGCCAAGCTTTACGAAATCAAACCTGACAACCAAGGTTTCCTTGCAGACCTTGCAGATAGCAAACAAGCTCTGGGACTATTGTTCAACCAGCAAGGAAAACCCAACCTAGCAGAACCCGAGTATCGTAAGGCAATCGAATTGCGATCCACTCTTCCGGAAAATCAGCAAACACTTTCCAAGCAGGCAGCCAGCGAATTTAATCTAGGGCAGTTGCTGCGCTCGCAGGGCAAACTAGAACCAGCCATGGCATCTCTTTTTGCCACTATTAAAAAGTTGGAAAACATCGTCGCTAAAGATAAATCTAATTCCCTCCAGAAGCAAAATTTGGTGAAGGGGCTTTTGGGCCTTGCACAAACCCTGCAAGATCTCGGTCGCTTCGAAGAATGCAAAACGACAATTGAAAAAGCTCTTACCATAGCCCAAGGAATTGTCTCCCAAAACCCAAGCAACCCTGATTATCGGGTTGATCTTGCCTCTGCTTGGAATCAGAAAGGCAAGTTGTTCCGGGATACGGATATTCCGGTTGCAGAAAGTGCCTACACCAAGGCACTGGAAATCCAAGATTTATTGGTTTCTGACTTTCCTGCAACACCTTTTTATAGACAAGAACTTGCCAATAGTTTGAACAACCTTGGCATCCTATTGCAATCATCCGGAAACACCAAGGCTTCCGAAAGTGCCTTTGATCGATCCATTGGTATACGCGAAAAGCTTGCCAAAGATGTGCCCTGGGTGCCTGATATCCGCAAGGATCTAGCAGCCGGTTTGAATAATCGAGGCATACAATTTCAGGTGCAAAACCGATTAAAAGAAGCTGAGCCCCTTTATCTAAAAGCCTTGGAAGATCTAAAGGCACTAACCAAAGAATTCCCCGATTCCATCGATTACAATCTGGAATTATCACGCACCTTGTTAAATGAAAGTGTCTTGTTGGAAAGCCTAGGGAAAAATAAAGATGCCGATAAAGTCTCATCCCAATCGCTTCAGCAACTACAAGACCTTGCTTCAAAAAACCCTGATTCCATCGAGATCAAACAAGAGCTCGCCCGTGCCAGGCTAACCAGAGCTGGGTTGGTCGAAGTTGCTAAAAACCCCCAAGAAACCATCGAACTATTTGAAGGCGCTGCAAGCGAATTCATGAAACTAGCCGCGGAGTTTCCCGAACAAACCGACTATCCATTTCAGCAAGCCCTGGCTTTGATCAACCTTGGGAATTACCTCAAGGATCTTAATCAAGAAACGAAATCAGAAAAGCCTTGGGAGGAAGGGCGAGCCTTGCTGACCAAACTTGTCTCAAAGCATCCAGAAACCCCGGGCTTTAGCCTAGAGCTTTCCCGTAATCTAAACGAGTGGGCCATCCATCTTGTGTCGAACAAAAAACCAGAAGAAGCGGAAAAGGAATTTGAGAAAGCGCGGGAATTGCAGACTGCATTGGTTGCAAAATTTCCCGATGTTGAAGATTACAGGCTCGAGCTTGTAAAAACCCTAGGTAACCAAGGCATGTGGGCTTTGTCTCGCAATCTTACAGCTAAGGCAGAAACTTCGTTTTCGAAAGCTCTCGAAATTATTCTTGCTGCAAAAAAGACGTCAAATTCCCTGACACTTGCCCAAGTACTTCCTACCGTATCACTTGCCAACATCATGCAAACTTCCGCTAGGGCCCCAGATGCAGAGAAGTATTTAAAATCTCTCATCGCAATTCGCAGAACTCTTCTTACCTTTAACCCCAAGGGCGAAAAAGAAACCGAAGAGCTTGCGCAATCGATCGATCAGCTAGCAATATTCCTTGCCCAAAAAAATCGTGCCCCCGAAGCTTTCATCCTCTTCAACGAATCACTCACCCTTTCAAAACAAAACCCATCCCTACCCCCTGATCAATTAAGAAACCGATTATTGCTAGGGGCAGAAATAGCAATTTTTGCAATAAAACCGAGCGTGACTCTTGAAGCCATTGAAGCAACACAAAAACTTCCCAACCCCAAACCCACCGATATGATCAAAGCAGCATCGCTTGCATCCCGCGCAATTCCATCAGTGAAGAATCAGGAAAAGCTTTCTGATGCGGAACGAATCAAGTTGGTAAACGATTTGGGAAAAACTTCAGTGATGATACTGCAACAAGCTGTGCTTGCAGGGTTATCCGATCTCGAATTTCTAAAGAAAAACCCAGACTTGGAATCCATTAGGGAACTCCCAGGGTTCAAAGAACTTCTCAAAGCCATGGAGTTAAAGAAAAAGAATTGAAGAAGTAAACCGGTATGGGGCTTACAACGGTATTTCGATTATTCCGCTAATTCCGATCAAATCTTCCCTGAATTGGAAGATCAAGATAAATAAAAGCAACAAGTGTTAAGTCGTGTGGTATTTTATCAATAGGGATGGTTGTTCCTTTAACGGTATGTAGGCTTCCAATGATTACCTTTTTAAAAGCCAAAGCACTTAAAAAATTTGCCCTGTTAACCATGGGCGCTATATTTATTTGTTTTAGAACTTCCCCAATTACCGCTGCAGAAAAAGAGCCTTTTACGCCATTAGGTGCGCCCTCCTGCGCCTCAGCTGCTTGCCATAACCAAAATCTGGGCAAAGGTATTCCCTTTAGCGAATACTCCACTTGGACTACTTATGATCCTCATCATAAAGCTTACGAATCACTATTTAGCTCACGATCCGACAGAATGGTAAAAAATCTTTATAACACCGAAACGGGAAGCGCAGCCTCAACCCAACTTTGCTTGAACTGCCATGCCTCTAATCAGGGAAAATTAGAACACGCAGGCCCGGGCTTCACCCTTACCGAAGGCTTAGGTTGCGAATCATGCCATGGTGCAGCATCAGGCTATCTATCTGAACACTATTCGGTAAAATTTAAGAAGCTTAGTTCCCAGGAAAAAGAAAAAGAGTTTGGCCTGACCAACACCAAAGATTTATCCAGCAGAAATAAAATGTGTGCAGATTGCCACGTAGGCAATACAAAAAAAGGAATGGAAGTTAACCACGATTTAATAGCAGCTGGCCACCCTAGATTGAATTTTGAACTTTCTGCATATTCTGCCCAATACCCCAAACATTGGAAAATGTCGGATGATTTAAAAAGGTATCCAGATTTTAATGCCAAGGCATGGGCCGTAGGCCAGATCCAAAGTTCAAAAATGTCACTACAATTGTTGGAAGACCGAACAAGTGGTTTACATGGCGTTGATGGTAATAAAACCCCTTGGCCCGAATTCACCGAGTTTGATTGCTTCAGTTGCCATAAAGATTTAAAACTCAACAGCAAAAAATACCAAGGAGGCTATTCAAACAAACCAGGCTCATTACCCTGGGGTGGTTGGTTCAATGGCAACGCCTTGAAGCTTGTATTAGAAGATAGCAAAGTTAAGGCTTTTCCAGAGGAAGTATCCCTGCAGATGAATCAATTTGGAGCTCAACCAAGCAAGGTAGGGC
>Ga0194045_1000148_pt1 | contig 22055 bp, 20 predicted proteins | sample JunL6211m_MetaG_FD_161686 | JGI IMG/M metagenome (GOLD analysis project Ga0194045, IMG submission 161686) | Anoxic zone freshwater microbial communities from boreal shield lake in IISD Experimental Lakes Area, Ontario, Canada - Jun2016-L626-11m | ecosystem: Environmental > Aquatic > Freshwater >...
TTTTTTTTTCCAACTGAAATAAGTGTCTAAAAGTGTGTACCCAACCCCGATTGCAAGGATTGCGTTTAATAAACCCCTGCGGTCGCCACTCAAATCTGTTGCATTAACAAGAAAATAGCCTATTAAAACGCCAAACCATCGGATTTTTACAACAATGGCTTCTGCATCGAGATCCCATGGGTTTGGTGTGTTTTTGTTTTCCATGTAATTCATGATAGGCCCATGTTAAAGATTTTCATCTTGGGGATCATGAGTTAAGAATTTGGAAAGGATGTTTTTCTTCCGATTGAATAATAAGTGAAACCAACTGAGGAAAGAACTTTAGGTTCGTATAGATTTCGTCCGTCAAAAATTACATTTTCTTTAAGCATTCCTGCCATGAATTGGAAATTTGGATTCCGAAACTCCTGCCATTCTGTAACGATAGCTAGGGCATTTGCGCCTTGAAGAGCATCATAGGGTTTACTGCAATAAGAAAGCTTATCACCATAAATCGCCTTAACATTGGGCATTGCTTCCGGATCATGAACTTGAACCTTAGCGCCTGCATTAAGAAGGGCGTCGATTAGCACCAATGCGGGGGCTTCCCGGATATCATCTGTTCGGGGTTTAAAAGCCAAGCCCCAGATTCCAAAAGTTAAGCCCTTAATGTTTCCTTTGAAATGATCATGTATTTTGGAAAAAAGAAGTTCCTTTTGAAGTTCATTTACAACATCAATTGCAGCAAGCATGGTGGGTGCAATTCCGATTTCATTTGCCATGTGGATCAATGCACGAATATCTTTGGGGAAACAACTGCCGCCATATCCTGCGCCCGGGAACAGAAATTGAAATCCAATTCTGATGTCATGCCCAATCCCTCTGCGGACATCATTGATATCCCCGCCCATCTTTTCGCAGATGTTTGACATTTCATTGATAAAACTGATTTTGGTGGCAAGCATCGCATTGGCTGCATACTTTGTCATTTCAGCACTTTCAGGCGACATGATTAATAAAGGGCGTTCTGTCCTTAAAAAAGGCGCATATAACTCTTTAAAAATTTCCGAGAGTTCCGGAGAGCGAATTCCTATGACGACCCTGTCTGGTTTGGTGCAATCTTCAATTGCAGCCCCTTCCTTAAGGAATTCAGGATTGCTGCAAATATGGATGGGGAATTTGCTGTTCGCATTTACAATATCTTGCACTTTTTTATTGGTGCCTACAGGAACAGTGCTTTTTATGATTACAATTTTGGTTTTGTTTGCAGCGAGTGCGATAGATTTAGCAACAGCAAAAACTGTGGAAAGATCAGCAGCTCCTGTTTCACTTTGGGGCGTTCCTACAGCGATGAATACCAAATCACTTGCTTGGACGCCTTTTTGTAAATCTGTTGTGAATACAAGTCGGCCGTCCCGGGAATTACGATGCACCATTTCCAATAAGCCAGGTTCATAGATTGGGATCTTCCCCTTTTCCAAGACCGCAATTTTCGCTTCATCCTTGTCGATGCATATGACTTCATTCCCGCTATCTGCAAAACAAGTACCAGTGACCAAGCCAACATAACCAGTTCCAACTACAGCAATTTTCATTTTTATTCCTTAGGGTTTTGCAATTGGGCGGCAATAACCTGACGCCAATAGTTCAAAGTGTCGGTAAGAGTTTCTTCAAGAGAAAAGGTCGGTTCCCAAGAAATAGTTTTGTTAAGTTTATCGATATCGACAAGCAATTCAAAATCTTGAGCGGAAGAGGAAAGCTCTTCCTCAATTATTAAGTTGGGGTTATTTGAAAAAGAAACGAGCATTTTTAAAGCATCAGAAATACGAGTGTTTTTACCAGACCCGATGTTATAAGCTTCGCCTGGTATCCCATGCTCCATCAGGCTCGCATAAGCTTTTACCGTGTCCCGTACATCAGTGAGATCTCGGAAAGCAGATAGTGAACCTGTTTTAATGACAGGTTTTTTTCCTAAGAGTTCTATTTCAGCAATTTGTTTGGAAAAACTCGCCATTGCAAAATCAATGGATTGCCTTGGCCCGATGTGATTAAAAGGCCGTGTACGAATTATTTCTATCTTGTCGTTTGCCCAAACTTGATAGCTCAAAAGGTCGGCCGCAGCTTTGCTGGATGCATATGGGCTTTGGGGCATTAACTCTGAAGATTCGGTTTTAATTTCTTTGTCGTATCTAGCAGATCCATAAATTAAACCAGACCCAGCGAAAAGAACCTTTGCCTTAATGCCTGATTTTTTGATGGCATCATAAAGAGTCTGTGGGGCGTTCAGATTACCCGCCCAAGCTTCATGTTGATTTACAAAAGATTTCCCCGTCTGGGCAAATCCAGCTAGGTGGTAAATGTGTGTAGGATTAATCGTTTTTAAAAGTACAGACAAGTGGGCCGAATCTTGAAAATTGCTGGTATGGAGCGGTATATTATGAAGATTTTCAGGGCAAGTTTTAGGCCATTTGCCTGACCTGCTGATCCCATGGATTTGCCCAGCGAACCCCTGAAGATGTTCTGCAAGATACGAACCAGCAAATCCGGTAATCCCAGTAATAAGAACCGTACTGCTACCAAATTTTTTATTATCGGTGCCCATATTGCTTTTGATAGTACGAAAGATAATCACCTGTGCGAATGGAATTAATCCAATCAGTGTTTGCAAGATACCATTCTACAGTATGCTTTAAACCCTCTTCGAAAATAACCGTTGGCGCCCAGCCTAATTCTTTTTCTGCTTTAGAACAATCAATGGCGTATCGTTTGTCATGGCCTGGCCTATCTTTAACATACCGAATTAAAGAGTGGGGTTTTTGCAGGTTGTTGAGGAGTGCATGCGTTAACTCAAGATTGGTCCGTTCGCTTTTTCCGCCTAGGTTATAAACTTCACCTACACGGCCTTTTCGCAGTACCGCAAGAATGCCTGAACAATGATCATTTACATGAATCCAATCGCGTACATTTAAACCATCCCCGTACACCGGGACTTGTTCATTTCGTTGCAAATTGCTGATGAAAAGTGGAATCAGCTTTTCGGGGAATTGATAAGGCCCATAATTGTTAGAGCAGCGTGTGGTCATTGCAGGAAAACCAAAGGTATGAACATAGCTGCGAACAATGAGATCAGAAGAGGCCTTGCTTGCGGAATAAGGACTGTTGGGAGCAAGTGGAGTATCTTCGGTGAAAAACCCTGTATCACCCAAGCTGCCATATACTTCATCTGTTGAAACATGGACAAATCTTTTGATGTTGTGGGCTCTTGCAGAATCTAAAAGCACTTGGGTGCCAACAATATTACTGCGAATGAAAGGCCCAGAATCTAAAATACTTCGATCAACATGACTTTCAGCAGCAAAATGTACTACCGAAGAAACCCCATCCTTTAGGACTGCATCAACATCTTGCTTGTTGGCAATGTCGCCCTTGAAGAATTTTAACCTGGGATTCTTTTCCAAATCTTTAAGATTGGCAAGATTGCCAGCATAGGTGAGCAGATCGAAGTTGATTACTTCAACCGTGGGCTCTTTTTCTAGAATCATGCGAATGAAATTGCTGCCAATAAATCCGCATCCACCTGTAACTACTAACTTTTCCATGAACAATCCTTTATGTGTGCCAAAGATAATAAGTATGAAGTAACTTTTTTCGAGTGTGTTTGGGAAGATCATTTTTCGATTCTCTTTTAAAAAGAATCGATGAATATTAAGGAATATTCTCTTTAGACTTGACATAATCCTTAACTGGATTTAACTTTAAGTCACTTGGCGGTGGAATTAAGTTTATTCCTTGCCGTACAATTTCAGGAGTGGTGACCGTGACTAAAAAAGAAATCGTAAAGCAGATTTCTGACAAAATCGGTTTAACACAGCTAAAGACCAAAGACATCGTACAGCAAACTTTTGATGCGATTGTGGATGCTCTTTTAGAGATGGGGCGTATTGAATTAAGGAATTTTGGCGTTTTTGAAGTTAAACAACGGAAAGCTAGGAAAGCAAGAAATCCTAGGACCGGCGAACGCGTTGATGTGCCTCCTAAATATGTTGTAACTTTTAAACCCGGTAAAGAAATGGAAGAAAGAGTTAAAAAACTCACGAGTTTACCCGTTAATCTTGATGGCGAAGGCCTCATCTTGGGCAATACCGAAGAAGTTTCTAAGCCCGGGCCATCTTTGTAATACCCCATCCTAACAATTTTATTCCAAAACCACCACAATTCTATTTTACCGGTCGCAAATTCTCCATCTTATCTTTTCGTTAAATCCATTATTATTCCTTATTTTCCTCTCAAGCTTAAAATCATTACATCCGATATATCAATCAGGTTTAGTTGAGTTCCCAGTTATTTTTCTGCTAGGGCAACAAACCTTTAGATCTTTTTGATAGATCTTGAATGCTTGAAGGGATTTAATCATGAGCCGTATTTTTTTGTTTTCTGCAGTTGGCTTGGCTATCCTATGCAACACTGGTTGCCTGATTAATGCTTATTCTTCTGATCCTAGCATGCGTATAAAAGCTTTGGTTAATCAATCTGAAGATCTTAGGCAGATCGAACAGGAATGGTCTAGAATTTGGTTCACGGATCATCCTTCCCACCTTACAAACGAACGAGTGGATGGCGGTTTGCAGTAAACCGAGTTTTAAATTTAAAAGATTCAACCCGACTCTTAATCTTTAGGAGCCGGGTTATTGTTTATACTTGAACCTTTTATACCATCACCCGTGAAATGCAGATAAAACCCTTCCAGCTTTTTACCCTTTGAAAAATCAATTTCGATAAGATTCGAGCCGGGATTAAGATCTAAATCAAAAGTGTAATTAGTATTTGATTTTTTGATTTGTTGTTCCGTTTTTAGGACAGTGTTGATTCTTAATTCGAAGGAATCACGAGAGGTAATGGATAATAAGGATTTGGATTGGTTATTCGAGTTTAAATAGAAGTGAAAGGAAAGTTGTTCAGATGTACCCTGGTTGTACTTCTGTAAATCAAAAAAGCCATCATTTCTTGCAGAGATCAAAACGCTTTTGGAATCATCCAAACCTTTATTTACCTTGATTTGACCAACATAAGATGTGCCCGAAAAGGTTTTGCTTTTTGTTGGGTCTTTAAGGAATGAAACCAAATCCAACAACTCTCTATAACTTAATTCGCTGGAAACGCTGTCAGGCATGATCGAACTTTTTAGAGGAATTAAAGAAGCAATTTCATTTTTACTGAAAGTCGATATTGATCCAGTAGCGTCTGCCAAAATGATTTGATTTTCGGCAGATCTGATTTTTACCCCGATGAAAGTTTTGCCTGTTTTAGTTTTTAGTTCGAAAGTACTATGAGCTGGGTTTATTTCGTGCGCAGGATCTAGCAACGAACGGATTATTTTTGCTGTTTCCATTTTTTGGATAAAGGCTAAATCCGGACCTATCGTGGTATCGTTTTTGTTTATTGCATGGCAAATGATACAAGATTGATTATTGGCATTTAGAAAAATTTCTTTCCCTCTTTCGGTGCTTGCGGAAGATTTCATCGATGCTTCAAAAAGCTGTTTCTGTGAAAGGTTATTTTCTGATAAGAGGGTTTTTTTAAGTAGCAAGCCGTTAAGATCTTTTCCCTCAGAGGATTTAATACCATACTTTTTTAGGCACTCGGATATCGCGGGCAATAAATTGGGGTCGCATTTTCCAGAATCGAAGTATGCAAATAGGACTTTGGCCCCTGATGGGTTTTTTTCTAATAATTGTAAAGCTTCACTTTTTAAAGTTTCAGGGAATAAAACCGAACCAAGTAAACCTTGAATACTTTCTGATGCTTTATCAGGGTCAATTGCAAATATGGCCTGTAATGCAGTTTGTCTTACTTTCAAGCTTTCTCTTTGCGACCTGGTGCCGCTTAAAATGTTGATGATTATAGGAATAGATTCCTTTGTTTTTAGAACTGCAAGGGCTTCTAAAAGCGAGATCTTCTCTTCGTCTTGAATTTCCCGACTACTTATCCGTGAAGTAAGATTTTTTGAATACGAGCTAATGTTGGCGTTTTTGATCGTATTAATGCAGGCTGTTTTTATTTTGATGTCTTCATCTTCTAGGCATGCACCCAAAAATTTTTCCCACTCTTTTAACGAGACATTAGGGAAACAGCTTAAAGATTCTAGTAAAGCAATTTTGATGGGCGCTTCCATGGTGGGTTGCTTATAACAAAAAAGAGCGAGTTGAGAAAGAATGGCATCGGGGATATGTTTTTGGTTTTTAAGACTTTTTAGTAAATCGACTATCTCAGAATCACTTATGTTTTGATTTTCAAGCCATGCAAGGGTTCCTTCTAATGCGGTTGTAGTGCGCATCATTGTTTGGACTTCTAGAATTTTTCTGATGTCTTTTTTTACGCCTGTATCACCAACTGCAAGTATGCGTTCCATCCCATTTTTGCCTGTTAATTCCAAGGAACGAGCAAAAACCTCGAGCATTCTAATATCTGATCCCTCATAAAATAAGACCGAGTTCACCAAGCTTTCTGCGGATCCGGGAGCATTGTTTTTTCCCATAGCAAGTGTGATTGCATTTCTGAGTTCGGGCGTATCAGACCCTAGATGCTTAAGTAGAACATTGAAAATTGAATCGCTACCAAGAGAGGCAAACCGGCATAAATATTGTGCTGCAAGAAGTTGAAGGCTGGGGTCTCCGTCTGCAAGTATGTTTTCGCATATTAATTGCACTTCTTTATTCCAGAAATGGGCAAGAGCTTCTAGTGCGCGCAGTTTTGCCTCCGAAGCTTTATCCTCATCTTTAAGGAATTTTATTAACGAATCAACCGTATCTTTGCCTTTGCGAATTAGAGCATTTCTAGCTGCGATTTTTATGAAGTTTTCTTCTGAATCTAGAAGCGCAATTAAATCTCCAACTGGTTTTTCATCAATCGAAGAAAAAGAATCTGAGCTTCGGAGAGGGATTTCAGGATCAGCGTCAGTTCCTTGCCAACGGATTCTTAAAATTCGCCCACCTACTCCTAATCCTTCAGTTTCGTTAGAGCACCCTTGATCCACAATATAGATTGCGCCATCAGGACCTTGTGTAATCTGAGAAGGGAAAAACTTGGGGTCGGTAGAACTTAAGAAAGGGAAATATTCGCTGGAAAGGAAGGTGCTCTTGTCTTTGGCAGGAAAGATACCAAGAATTTCATGGGATAGACCATCTGCAACAAGAAATAGGTTTTTGAATTTTTGAGGTAACCTGTTATCGGTATAGGCATGAGATGAAGTTGCACGAACTTTTGGCAAATTTATTGCAGAGTAGGGAGCATCATCTCCTTCCATTAAAATCCGCAAAAGGTCTGGATCGCAACAATTGGAGCGGTGCGCAAGATGCCAGCCGAAATCGAATCCTTCAGTTAAGTGCAGAAGGCGAGCGCCCACAGGTTTTGCACCTGAAGAAATTTGATCATCGACTGAAAACAAGTTGCCTTGTAAATCGAAGGAAAGATTCCCTTGGGCTTGGCGAATGCCGGTCGAATAGAGCTCAAGGTTTTTGCCATCTGGTTTGCAGCGAGCGATACCACCGGTGCGAAGGACGCGTATTTTTTTTTCATCGGTGCCTTCAAGGAGGGAGTCGCCAGGTGGAAAATGGAAATAAAGCCAGCCATCTGGACCAAAGGTAAGCGCATTAACTTGATATTCATTAAAACCTGCGATGCCTTTAATGATGATTTCAGATTTCATTTCAAGTCCGCCATCAGGCTTGATTTTATAACGAAGAATGGAACCCGAATCTGTAAGGTAGATAAAAGAATCATGGGTAACAAAAGCAGATGGTGAAAAGGGTTCAAGAATCGTGATAGGGGATTCCCATAGTCCAGTGGTTTTGTTTATAGAGAGGGCTTTAATTTTGTCGGGTACGAGTTTTTTTAAAGCAATCCCTTCTTTTAAGTCTCCAATAGGCCAAGAGGAAGCTTTCAGTTTCTTGCTGAAATTTGGGCTTCGCTCTAAGACAAAGACTTTGCCATCGTCTGAAAAAGAAATTGATGATGGGTTAACGATGTTTGGGTTTTGAGCAACAATTTCAACTTTAAATCCTTCAAGAACTGCGATGCCTTTAAGTGCCGGATTGGATTCACCTTGATCGATCATGTTTGATTTTAATTTTTTGCTGGCTTGTGCGAAAACTATTGATTCCCAAGGGTTAAACCCGATGAAAAGCAATATAAGCGAGAGAATGAGTTTGTTCATAGATAGGCACCCGGAGTAGTGTTAAATGCCATTAGCTGGAATTATGAGAACTGTTTTTATTTCGTTATTGCTAAGAATTCGAAGTTTCGATTGTTCGTTTGTGTTGGATTTGCTGGTAGCGTAAAAAAGATCTTCAAGTGAGTCGGTCCAAATGTTATTAATTGAAAGAATTCGGTCGCCTTTTTTAAGTCCTGCTTTTGCCATCACGCTGTTAGGCACTACGGAAATAATATCCAAACCCTCCGCGGTATCAGTTTCAAGCTTTTGAACTTCGAACCCCCAAACACCTTTGGAACATAAAGTCTCGCGGGTTTTATTGTTAGCCATAAGGCGATCCATCATGGCTTTGACAGTATCTTGAGGGATGTATCCGTTGGGTGCAAAAGCGATGGACGAATTTTTGTAGTCAATGGTTAATTTGTATCGCGAGTAGGTTGAGAATCCAATTATGCCTTCGATGGGCCCAAAGAATTTAGACATGACTTTGATTGTTGGATGATCCATGACAATTACAGAGTTGTTTTGAGTTTTTAAATTGCCGAGTTCAAGTGATTCAATGTTGGCTTGCCCGCCTGCACCAAACAGGGCAAAGCCCAACGAAGGTTTGATCACCTTGGCTTCGGTGGCAATCTTGCTGCTGATGAGAGTGACAGGGGCGCCAGTATCAAATAACAGCCGATAAGGGCCTTTGTCGTTAACCTTTACGGAAACAACAATATGGCCTGTTTTCAAGATTTCCAAAGGAACATTAACAGGTTCTTGCGCGCGTAATGTTGAGCAGAGGAGTAAAAAGAAAATACTTGATTGTAAACCCAAGCGATTTATGGAAGGCATGGTTACAACCCTTTCCCAGGTGTAAGTTCCAATGCGAGGATTTGTCTTTTTCGCATGATCTGGATTTGTATTTTTTTTCCTTCTGGAGTTGATCGATACATTTTTGAAAGATCATCCAAGGAAGTTACTTCAGCATCATTATATTTAAGGATTAGGTCGCCCTTTTGGATGCTAACCTTGTATGCAGGGCTATCTTTAAGCACATCGACAACCATCAGGGGCTTTGAATCTGGATCGATAATAATGCCTAATGATCCCCGAAGGACGGGGGGTGTATCTTGTTTTTTTCCTGTTAATGCGCCAATTGTTTTCATGAAAGAACCAAGAGCATCAAGGCTTGATCCGGAGTTTTTTCCTGAAACTCCAAGGGGGAATCTAGGTTTAAAATCTAGGGGCGTCCAAGTCATGGTATCCTTGGCGACATCAATTTCTATTTTGTGTTTTGCGAGTAAATCGTAGCCAATCAGGCCATGAATTTCTAATCCGCCAAGAGCCATGCCATTCATGCCAACAAGTTGGAATGGGGTTTCGAGCTTAACGCGCAGGTTTTCAAAGCGAAGACCGCCTTCAAGAAGGAAGTTATCGAGAACGCCCCAGCCGTTTTCATCAGGTTTTAGCCCGAGTGATTTGCCTGGTTCAGCAGCAAAAAAAGTGACAGGCGCACCCGTATCAAGGATGAAGTTGAAAGGTCCTTTGTTGTTGATTTTCGCTCTGACAATTAAATGGCTGGATTTATTGACGCGGAAAGGGATATGAATAGGCAATGCTTGGTCCGCAGCTTCCATGCTCAAGATAGGTAAAAGAGCAATAAAAAAAGCGATCCAAGCCTTGCGAATGAAGAGCATCAGAGAATTACTTTCTTCCAATTACTTGATTGGAGAATAGTCAGTAGGGTTTAAGAAAACCGATTCAACTTTTTTGACAAGCTTCCCGTTTTTTTCAGAAGCATCTCTTGCAGAATTCCAAACAGGATCAGCACGGAAGGCTTTCCAAGAGGCGTCAGCAGCTTCTTTGCTTGGGTAAGCAAGGATGTAAACCATCATATCTTCAGCTTTGGTTTTGTCGGTAGGCTTCCAAAAGCCAATGATGGTGATCCCATGTTTATCAAAAAGTTTGCATGTGTGATCACGGAATCTAGCATGAAGGGCGTCCATTTTGCCTGGTTCAGCGTAGTAGGTTCGCATTTCGAAAATTCGCTCGGTCTTGGATGCATTCACAGTTTTAGCCTCTTGTGCTCGAATGGAAGAAACGCCTGAAAGGGTAAGCGTGGTTAAGATTGCCAAAAAAACAATTGTCCGATTCTTAAAGCTTGCGATCATGTGTGAATCCTTGTTAAAAAAGTTACTTGACGGGTTTACCAATGCAAAAAAGATGGTCTTTACCTCGAATGTAAAGCTTGTCATTAGCTACAGCCGGGGTAGAGAAAACAGGTTCTCCCAAAGAGTTTTTACTGATCATTTTAAAACTACCTTCAGCCTGAAAAATATAAACATCACCATTTTCGCCAATTGCAAAAATATTGTTGTCGATCATCAGTGGAGAAGCAGTCACAGGGCTGTCGAGCCTTTCGCTCCATAATTCTTTGCCACTGATAGCAAGGTTGCACATGGCCATTCCTTTATCTGTAACACTAAAAATATATTCTTGTTTGGAGATCATGCAAGGAACATAAGGAAACGACTTACGGTTTTCCCAAAGAAGGTTGGTTGGTGTTACATCACCTGTACCACCAAGTTTGACAGCGATAAGATGCCTGTCGCCAGCTCCATCGCCACTGCACGCTACAATAACGCCAGAAGTAACAACGGGTGAAGCAACGGTGCGCAGTGGCATTTTTGAGAAGCTCCAGGTGTAGTTCCAGTTTTCGAGGCCTTTATCTGCATCATAGCTGGTGATACCCGCAGAGGTAGCGACGAGGAGTTCTAATTTTCCGTTTTCAAGAGTATTGAACAAAGGGGTAGAATAACAAGCTCTGAAAGCTTTTCTGGGGATATCCCAAATGGTTTTCCCTGTTTTGGAATCAAAAGCAAGAAGTTGAGCAGTGCCATCTTGATCGTTATTAAAAATCACTTTGTTGCCGTGAACGATGGGGCTATGTCCTGGTCCATGTTGGCTATTAAAGGCACCAAGATCTTTTTTCCAAACTTCTTCCCCTTTGAAATCATGCGCATATAATGCGATGTTTTTGCCATCCCAGATGATGTTGTAAACTCTTTCGCCATCGGTTGCAGGGGTGCAGGAAGCTAAAGAGTTTTTGATATGTGTTTTAGCGACACTGGCGTTGAAGGACTTTTTCCAAAGAAGTTTTCCGGATTCGGAGTCGATACATTGAAGAAATCGTTTGCTACCATCGGGAAGGGAAGAATGCAGAAAAAGATGGTTGCCCCAGATAACCGGTGCAGAGTTTCCGACATCAGCAAGGGGTAATTTCCAGAGGATATTTTCGGTGTTGGAGAATTTGAGGGGAATGTTTTTGGATTCCGAAATTCCGGTGCCATTGGGGCCACGAAATCTGGACCAGTTGGCTGTATCAGCCAAGCAAAGTGCAGGTGAAACCAGAGCTAAAAAAGTAAAGCAAATCAAACGCATTGGAATAAACTCCGAAATAATCAAGTATGGCTTCATCAGTTGAACCAGTATTATAACATCCCGAATTTCAAAGAACAAAGCTTTCAATCATGTTAATTCAAGGATTCTTTCTGTTTTTTTTGAAGCTTAGGGGGCCAAATTAGGAAGGTTAATAGAACGAGACAACCGAATGCGATATGCATTCTTTCGAAATAAACATGAGGAATATCGGGGTAGAAAAGAATTCGGTTGGCAAGTTGTGGAATGAAAGGAGCTTCCGAAACATCCTGCCCCGCTTCGGTTCGTAGGTTTCTTTCCCAAACGGTAAGTGGGCATTCGATATCAAGCATGCCCTCGGTTGCGACTATACCGATGCAAATAAGGTGGATGATTCTAAAAACAAAGGATCTGGCCCATGTTTTTTTGAGGATAATACCTAATAAAATTGCAAGCTGGCCAAGTACCACAAATGCAACAAAGGCAAGATGAAGAATGACCAGCGCATCTGCAAGAAAGGAATAATACATGAGTTTAAAATAGCACCGGTTTGCCTAGTTTTCTGCGAATTACGCTGAATTGCCCCATGTGCATCAAGGTGTGGTTAGAGCAAAGGAGCAAAAGTTTTCCGAGGGTGGGGGCCTTTGCTGCAAGCCTTCCTACGGTTGGTTTATCTAGGTCTGTATCTTTAAGCTTTCGCAATGCTGTAAGGGTAGCCAATCGCGATTCTTCCATCATCGTCAGATATTGGGCCTTGGTTAAAAATCCTGCATGGCTCTGTTTCGTAGTGGAATCACGGCTATGAGTTGCTTCGAATTCTGGTGATAGAATTGGGTAGGAAACATCAGGAAGATTATTAACAGTCATTCTTTCAGCGGAAATCAAATGCCCTATCTGCCAAGCTATATGATTAGCCCCTTCGACCGGACAAACCAGCAGGTCAGCATCCGATAAATCAGAAAGGAACATGGAAAGCATTTGCCCGGTAGATTCCAAAGTAGAAGCTGTAATTTCAATTGCGTTCATTGTGTTTCCTCTTAGGGTAAAAGTTAGAAAAGAATCATAACATGAAATCTAAGAAATCAAAGTGTCCAATTCCAAGAATACATTTCTTCAAGTTGAGTGTGCTCGGTAAGGTTGAATTGCAGAGGTGTGACGGTGATATATCGATCTCTAAGTGCAGCGGTGTCAGTTTCTGGGGTTGGATTTGGGCAAGTGAAATCGGCCCCTAACCAGAAATAAGTTCTACCTCTGGGATCGGTCCGTTTGTCAAAGCGTTCTTCGTAGGTAGAGGTGTTTTGAGGTGCAACACGAACGCCAAGAACCGGTCCATTTTCAAGGCTGGGGATGTTGACATTAAACAAGGCGCCTGGTGCGGGCTTTTTATTGATTATTTGTTCTACGATTTGCCTCGCCAGCCCTGCACCTGTGTTAAAATCCATAGGCCTAGGCTTGGTGTATTCCAATGAACAAGCAATGCTGGTGATACCAAAAAAAGCACCTTCAATTGCAGCAGCAACAGTTCCAGAATAAAGCACATTAATACCGGCGTTAGAGCCAGCGTTCAACCCGCTAACGATAATGTCGGGCCGATAGCCGAGGAGTTCTCTTAAAGCGAGTTTAACACAATCTGCAGGCCTGCCTTCGACTGCCCAGCCAATGCGAGCCATTTTTTCGTCGTAGATTTCTTGAACCACAATCGGATTGTTAAGTGTTACCGAATGGCCCGTAGCACTTTGTTCGGTTGCTGGCGCAACAACTTCGACAGTTCCAATTTTTTGCAGTTCCAAGCGTAAAGCCCTGAGGCCTGGAGCATAAATACCATCGTCGTTAGTCAGTAGGATTCGCATTATCTTTTGGCTCCTTTTCTGTTTCAAAGGCGGACTCGATCTCATTTTCCAGTTTTTTATGCCTTAGCACATGGTGATAATGTTGAGCAAAGCGATGTGCTTCATCCCGTACATATTGCAGCAAACGCAACGCAGATGAATGCCTGCCTAATCGGATGGGTTCAGAATCTCCTGGGCGGAAGATCTCTTCATCTTTCTTTGCAAGCGAAATCAGGCAGGGAGGTTCGATCCCCAAAAGCTTAAAAGCATCTAATGCGGCGTTAAGCTGGCCTTTGCCCCCATCGATGAGAATGACATCAGGGAATATTTCTTCGGAATCGCGTTGTTTTCTGAAGCGCCTGAAAACCACTTCTCGAATGGAAGCGTAATCATCAATCCCTTGGACGGATTTAATTCGAAATTTTCTATAACCCGGCTTAAAAGGTAAACCATCGAGGAAGCGCACAAGCGATGCCACTGTCTCGGTTCCCCCCAGATGAGCAATATCAATCCCTTCAATAGTTCTTGGGGTTGTAGCGAGCCCAAGGATTTTTTTTAATCCATTGAGGCCTTTTTTTGGATCAATAGGAAAGGCCCCAGGCTGTACATCGCGTTTATTGTCGCCTCGATCTTCAAGCTTTTCCAGGGATAGGATTTCATCTCGGATTCGTGCTGCTTTTTCAAACAAAAGTTCTTTGCTTGCTGCTTCCATCTCTTTGCGCATTTTTCTAAGGAGCTTCTTTTTACGCCCTTCCAGCACATGAATTAATGATTTGATCTGGGCACGATACTCTTCTTTGGTAACTCTGAAATTGCAAGGGGCGGTGCATTGCCTAATGCTGTGAAGCAGGCAGGGGCGGAACCAGCGCCATCGATTCTCATCGGATTTTATATCGAGGCTACAAGTTCGAAACTTAAAAACTCGTTGCAGTATTAGAAGAGCGTGTTTAAGCGCCTTGGAGTTGGTGAATGGGCCATAAAGCCTGACTCCCTTCCTGCGAGGCGAGCGTGTAAATTCGACCCGTGGGAATTCTTCGCGTACCCTTATTTGTAAATAGGGAAAGGTTCTTCCATCTTTTAATGCAGCATTGAATCGGGGCTGAATATCTTTGATTAGCCTAGCTTCAAGAAGAAGCGCATCCACTTCAGTTTCAGCCTGCAGGAATTCGATTTCTTCAATCAAGGGCACGAGGTTTTGGGTTCGGGGATCTTCAGCAGCAGCCTTGGTGAAGTAGTGCGATGCCCTGCTGCGGAGATTCTTAGCCTTGCCTATGTAGAGAACAACACCCTTACCGTCCTTCATGATGTAAACACCAGGAGAGGTAGGGAAAGTTTTGACTTTTTCGCAAGGAGGCAGGCTGTTTTCCATCTAACCCCAGTCCAGAAGAAAAATAGAGCAAATTTACCGGGGAAGAATCCGGTCTTTGCCAATCATGGGCCGTAACACTTCTGGAATGATAACAGATCCATCCGCCTGCTGGTTATTTTCTAAGATTGCAACGATTGCCCTCGTAACCGCAACAGCAGTGCCATTGAGCGTGTAGGCGAAGCGTGTACCTTTTTGACCTTGTGATTTGCTGCGAATATTTAGTCTTCGTGATTGGTAATCAGTGCAGTTGGAAGTGCTGGTAACTTCGCCATAATCCCCGTCTTTACCTCTGCCAGGCATCCAAGCTTCGAGGTCGTATTTACGGTATGCTGGGCCACCCAAATCGCCCGTGCAGGTGTCGATAACCCTGTAGCAAAGGCCAAGGCCTTGGAATATTTTTTCTTCGATACGAAGAATGTCGAGGTGAATATCTTCAGCTTGTTCGGGGGTGCAGAATGCAAACATTTCGACTTTGGTGAATTGATGAACCCTATATAAACCCCTGGTATCTTTTCCGGGAGCACCAGCTTCGGTACGGAAGCAGTGGGAGAGCCCCGCATAGCGCAATGGCATTTTGGCTTCATCAAGAACTTGATCGCGGTGCATGCCTCCGAGGGTGATTTCTGCGGTGGCAACAAGGCAAAGGTCAGTATCAGCGATGGTGTAAACTTGGCGTTTTTCGGGGTCTGGGTCACGCGGAATAAAACCGATTCCTTCAAGAACTTCAACCCTGGCAAGATCTGGAGTAATTACGGGGATAAAGCCTTCTTGAACCAAGGTGTTCATTGCGTATTGAACAAGTGCAAGTTCAAGCAAAGCGCCTTCGTTTTTAAGGTAGTAAAATTTCTGTCCCGCTACAGAAGCGCCTGCTTCGAAATCTGCAAGTTGCAATGAATCACAAAGCGCAACATGGTCCTTAGGGGTGAAGTCGAATTTTCTTGGCTGACCCCAGTGTTTGATTTCTTTATTATCTTCCGCAAGCAAACCAACCGGGGCATCTGGATGCGTCATATTGGGGATGATATTCAGAACGGATTTCAGATTGCTTTCGATTTCTTTTGCTTGCGCTTCCATTGCATTAGCTTGTTCGCGAAGAGCTTTACCTTCGCCAACAAGTTGTTGTTTTATAGTTGGGTCTTTTTCTTTGGGGATGAGTTTGGATAACTCATTTTGTTTTTGTTGGATCGCCTGAATGTTGGAGAGTAATTTTTTTCGTTCGTCATCGATTACGATAACTTTATCTACATCCGCAACAAGGTTGCGGTTTTTGCAATTGGATTTGACCGCCTCAAGATTGGCACGAATAAAAGCAGCATCAAGCATGAGAAGTCAGGCCTCCAAAACAGAAAGAGAACTAAAACAAGGGTGTTAATCAGGGCCTTTTTTCCATTGGCGTGTAGGGCTGATCATTCTTGCCTACAAAGATTTGTTCTGGGCGGAAGATGCGGTTGTTTTTCAATTGTTCGAGCCAGTGGGCAGTCCACCCAGCGACCCGGGAAATTGCAAAAATAGGAGTGAACAAATCGCGTGGTATTCCCATGCTTTGGTATACAATCCCTGAATAGAAATCCACATTCGGGAAGATGCCTTTGGGCCCTAGAATACCAGTTGCAATCCTCTCGATTTCAATCGCAAGGTTATAAATCTCAGGCTTGCTGGTTTCCGCAAACATGTGCTCTGCAAGTTCTTGAAGAACCGTTGCCCGCGGATCTTTAACTTTATAAACACGATGCCCAAAACCCATGATTTTCTTTTTGTGCATTACCGCATCTTCAAGCCAACCCTTGGCCTTATCTGCAGTGCCTATTTCTTCAAGCATATCAAGCACTTCTTCGTTGGCACCACCATGGAGCGGTCCAGCAAGAGTTCCTATCGCAGAATTTACCACGGTGAAAGGGTTTGCTAAAGTTGAGCCAGTAACTCGACTACTAAAAGTCGATGCATTCATCGTATGTTCTGCATGAACAATCAGGCAGGCATCAATCACTTTAGTTATCGAAGGAGAAGGTTCTTCTTCGGTAAGCATGTAATAGAAATTTGCAGCATGGCCTAAATCATCTCGGGGCGGAATTGCCTCATCGCCACGCCTAAGCCTATGAAATGCCGCAACAATCGTTGGAAGTTTTGCAATCAGCCTGATGACAGCTTCCCAATTTTTTTCAGGATCAGTCCGATCCTTCGTAGGGTAGAACATGCCACATGCTGCAACCCCAGCTTGCAATGCATCCATGGGATGCCCAGATTCAGGAAGGCATTTGATCAGATCGATGATTTTGTATTTTAATCTGCGATGGACCCGCAGTTGGCTATCGAAGGTAGCAAGTTGCTTTTGTGTAGGTAGCTCACCTTTAAGTAGGAGCCACGATGTTTCTTCAAAGGAACTTTCCTTGGCAAGGGTCTCGACAGCGATCCCTCGGTACTCAAGTCGAGCTCTTTTGCCGTCAATAAAGCTAATTGCAGATTCCGCGACTGGCACATCAGCCAATCCGGGACGGTATTCGGGTTCCGCCATGGTAGGGCCCCAATTTATTAGGGTGAATCGAAGCATTAATGCATATTTTACACCAATGTTAGTATAGAAAACTTAGAATAAAAGTGGGGTGCAGGGTTATATAATTGCCATAAGTGTATGTTATATCAAGCTTTAAGTTGGTTGTAATAGTGTATTCTTAATTAAAAAAGCAGAAATTTAAGAAGAGGTATGCGAGATTCATTGCAAGCTAGATCAGTCTACTTAGAATAGAAACATGTCAATTAATAATATTTCCCTTGATGTGATTTCAACACCCGTCAAGCCTGCGCTGCTTTCTCTATCGCCTCCAAGCCTTAAAGCTTGGATCATGGAAAAACAACAACCTGCACACCGCTTGGTGCAAATCCAACAATGGTTGCTCTTAAAACGATGCATGTCTTTTTCCGACATGAGTGATTTACCCAAATCTTTAAGAGATGACTTAGCTAATGCTTTTGCATTGTATTCCGAAGAAATTGAAATTCACAAAATCGCAGAGGATGATACTCGAAAACTAATACTAAAGCTTCAGGATGGTAACCGGATTGAATGTGTGTTGATGAAAGAAGAGAGTCGGAGAACTGTTTGCGTAAGTACACAAGTGGGTTGCGCCATGGGTTGTGTTTTTTGTGCCAGTGGTATTGATGGTGTAGTAAGAAATTTGAAGGCTTATGAAATCCTTGAGCAGATGATTCTTGCCCGGAACTTATTGCCTGAAAGTGAAAGGCTGAGCCATGTTGTCATCATGGGCATGGGCGAACCGATGGCAAATCTCGATAACTTGCTCGAAGCCCTTGAAACTGCATGTTCCCCCAAAGGTCTTGGGTTGAGCGCAAGGCATATCACAATTTCCACGGTTGGGCTTCCTGTAAAAATAAAACAATTGGCTGATACCCGAAAGCAGTATCATCTTGCGGTTTCTCTGCATGCACCAAACGACGAGATTCGATCGAAGATTGTGCCTACTAACGCTAAGATTGGTATTTACGAAGTTCTTGATGCTGCGGATTATTTTCAAGAAGTTACAGGCAGGCAGGTGACTTTTGAATACATATTGTTAGGCGGGATCAATGATCAGAATGATCATGCGCAAGAACTTGCATCATTGCTTAGGAAAAGAAAAGCACATGTAAACCTTATTCCGTTTAATCGTGTTCAGGGATTGCCTTTCCTGAAGCCGGAACAGGAAGCTGTGCATGAGTTTGTTAGGATTTTAAAGGCATCTGGGCAAACCGTTACGGTTCGAAAACGTAAGGGTGCCGATATCGATGCAGCCTGCGGCCAGTTGCGTAGAGCAAGCGCGCAAAAGATTAAAGACTGATTAAAGCTGCAAATAACCTTTTAAAGTTCACTTCGTTGGGTGTTATAATAACTTACATATTAAGTTTTTAATGCAAGGCACTTATCATAGGAGATGATGTTGACAGCAATTGGCCAATCCAGTGCCCAATATGCTTTACGCGACCCTGACATCAGATTGATGCTTAGGGTACGCGCGGATGAAGCAGGTGCATTTGAACAATTGGTGCTATTGTTTCAACAAAGGCTTGTGGTAATCATGAAGCCGATGGTTGGAAGCAGAGAAGAAGCAGAGGATCTTGCGCAGGAAGCATTTCTTAGGGTCTATAAATCGCGTAAGAACTATCATCCGAAAGCGAAATTTAGCACTTGGCTTTTTACCATTGCCAATAATCTTGCATTGAACAGTATCCGTTCTAAAAAGCGGCGCCCTCAAGTCTCTTATCTTACTTCAGAATCAGGCCAGCAGCAGCAGGTCGGAATTGATCAGCGCCTGCCTGAAAAACAGAGTCAGCCCGAAATTCACCTTCATAATGTTGAACTTGCAGATGTCATTGCAAAGGCGTTAGATGGGTTGAATGAGCGCCAAAGAATGGCAGTTGTTTTGAACAAATACGAAGATATGAATTATGCAGATATTGCAGTGGTTATGGGGCTAACACCAAAAGCAGTGAAATCGCTTTTAAGCAGAGCAAGGGTTAATCTGCGTGAGGTATTAAAAAAATACATTTACATGGATGGCGCTGCGCCAGAGAATTGCGAACCATAGTTTTAAGGATTTTAAAGATATGACTGAACCAGAGCACCCTGATGATTCGCTGGAGAAAGAAGAACTATATTCTTCTTATCTAGATGGCGAGTTGACGGAAGAGGAAGCTCGGGAGTTTGAAGCCAAGTTGGCCTCAAACCCTGAGGAACGTGCGAATTTTCAAGCCATGAAGAAAACTTGGGAAATGCTTGATTATCTTCCCAAGCCTGATGTAACCATGGCGTTTACTGAAAAAACCATGGAAAAAATGAAGGCATTAAGTAATCCAACTGTAGCAATAAAAGAGTATTCATACGGGGACAGAGGCTTGTTGATTGCTGCAGCATTGTTGGTTTTATTTGCAGGCGGGTTTGGAGTTGGTTCGTTATCTTTTAATAACACGACCATAGTAGATACAGAGTTGGTAAATAATTTGCGCCTCTACGAAAATAAAAATCTATACGAGCAAATCGAAAACATTGAGTTTCTGAAAAAATTGGACGCACCGGATTTGTTTGGTCAGGAACCCTCCGGCTTGTGAAAGAGAACGATTATGAACTTCATGAAACTGTCTGTAATTTTGCTGATGTTGGCGTTTTTGATTACCTTTGGGACACCCGCGGGGATTTTTGCTGATGCCCGTGGTGAGCAACAACAAAAATACCAAAGCCTTATTAATAAACTGAAGGCCTCTCCCGAGCATCACAGCCAATTGTTGAAGAATTACGAATCATTCCAAGCTTTACCCAAGGAAAAACAAAAGACACTTAAAGACCTTGATGACGCCATTTATCAACTGATCAAGAGCTATGATTCTTTCCAGACATTGGGAAAGGAAAAACAGATTGCCCTAAAGAAAACAGCGGGTAAGTCGGATTCTCAGGAAGCTGGAAGACTACTTGAAGTTTTTCAGAAGTTTGGGGAGTGGTATGAAGCATTGGACGAAACAGAAAAAGATAGTTTAGCAAAAGCTTCTCATCCTGATGGGCGCATTGCTGAGATTAAAAAGATTTTGACAAGCCAATGGATATCGCGCCTACCTAAGAGTGATTCTGATGCATTGCTTAAGTTGGAAGAACCGATGCGTGCGATTCAAATAGTGAAGATGAAGAAAGAAGAGCAGATAAGAGTTGCGCAATCATTTGACAAGAAGAAAAAAGGTGGGTTGTATTTGGAGGAAACGCAAAAGTTTATTACCCAAATCAAACAACAGCTTAGTAGCGAACAATTGGAAAAAGTTGCCAAGTTAGAGGGTAAAAAAGGTCCGTTTGTGAAAATGATTCTGGACTTTGCTGAAGATAATCCACCATTGCCATTGAACAAAATGGGCGTCAAGTATCTATCGCCTAAGGATCTTCCGCCTGAGGTTTCAGCGCAGTTAAAAAGCTTGAAACCAGGGGTTTATAAATCGCTTGAATTAACAAAAATCGAAAAGAAGTGGCCCGCGTTTGCCCGTGGGGTGACAGAAATTATTAGAAGAAGTGACCCTGCATTTAATTATGAATTCGGAGCATGTAAATTTAATGACTTGCCCGAAGATATTAGGACGGTTGTTGAGAACGAATTAATTCAAATGTTGCAGGATGATGAAAAAGCTAAACTTCAGTTAGTAGAAGGAAAATGGCCAGATTACCCGTTGATGTTGAGGGATCTGGCCAGAGTTCATTTAGTTACAATACCGGGAATTTCAATTCCCCCGGAATTATTGCAATTAAAACCGGGGAAAGTGCCGATGATGTTACGCTGAAACTTAGCCTTTAGCGTTAAGCTTAATAGCCGAGTTGTCCGCGACATTAACCCAAACATGAACATGGGGGCTGCCTCTAAAATACCAAACAAAAGAGGGGCCTTCCAAACGCCAGTTATCCCAAACACCATCTTTGCCGATATCGCCCTGTTGATAAAAACTTAGATTGCAGCTATCTATGCCGCCTTGTTTTTCCAAGCAAGCCATCGCTTCGTTTTGGTCATTTAATCGAAATGGCTCGATCAATCCGCTGAGAACACCCTGTAGTTCTTTTTTCTGGGTGGAATCCAGCTTGTTGACTGCGATGCCGGAGAACTTGCCTTCTTTGCCTTTGAATCCAACTGCAGCTTCGGGTGGAGTTTTTTCAACCAATGCGATTTTTCTTTGGTCTTCGCTTAGAAGTTGATAAACCTTGTTGGCCTTCAAGGCTTGAGGCCAGAAGATATTGCCTTTGTGGTCTGCCCCTTCGTTAAAAGTATCAGCGGCATGCCCGTAGAAAATGGGACCACCAAAAGCCACACTGTCTTCAGAGTTACCATCAGCTCTTAGAGTCATGTGCCTGCCGGTCATGACAAATTCGAATTTCCCCGAACCAGGTTTGCCGAAGATTGCGATGCTTTGGTCGGCACCCCATTCTTTACCATTGGTGTCATCTTTAAGTTGTTTAAGGAATTTGGAGTACCACTCAGGGTTGACGAGGCCTTTGAAAATATCGTGAATGATGTCTTGTTGTTTTTTTGAATAATATTCGCTGCGAATGTGTGGCTTGGTAATCTGCCAGTTATTGGAGACGAAGGTTCGTAACAATCCTCTGCTAGCGTCTTTATGATCCCAATCGAAGCAGATTTCTTTTTTTTGCGTATCGGTAAGGGATTCGTATAAGCCCTTGACTGCAGTTTCATCTGCCTTGGAAGTATCCGGCGCTGCATCGGCGAATTGGTTGCCTGTCGCAGAGGCAAGG
>Ga0194045_1000149_pt1 | contig 22031 bp, 18 predicted proteins | sample JunL6211m_MetaG_FD_161686 | JGI IMG/M metagenome (GOLD analysis project Ga0194045, IMG submission 161686) | Anoxic zone freshwater microbial communities from boreal shield lake in IISD Experimental Lakes Area, Ontario, Canada - Jun2016-L626-11m | ecosystem: Environmental > Aquatic > Freshwater >...
GACTCCCGTCTTGGAATCGGGCAAGATCGCAAAACAAGAGACTGGCTCGCTCCGTTGATGCCAGCGTTGGTGCCCGTGCCCGTGCCCATGTTCGTGCCCGTGTTCGTGCCCGTGTTCGTAATTGCCCATTTCAACGTTCCATGCATAAAGTCCAGTCAAGTCGAGTGTGACCAGTGTCTTTCCATCTTGCGATGAAGCCAATCCAAGAGGGTAGCCTCCTATCATGCTGTCCCGAAGCACCGTGAGGCTTTTTGTACCTTTCAAATCGACGCAATACACTGTTCCGTCGGCAGCTCCCACGAACAGATTCGCTCCATTCAATGCCACGTCAATGCAGATAGGATTGTCTATCGGAAAATCAAGCCGAGTTGTTGGAAGCTCCGTAGAAAAATCGTGCTGCACCAAGTGTGTTTTCCGTTGACTGTCAAAAGAAAGTCTTGGCGCAACGATCGCGATCATCGATTTCCCGTCATGCAGAGAAGTGCAGTAGGTGGGGAATAATAGTTGCGTTGCTCGAAACTCGTTAATTTCACGTCGCAGCACCCAAAAACTAACTACCGCGAGACATAGTATCAGCGCTACAAGCGACTCGATGAAAGCCCTAAGCCACAACGACGAAAACCGCTTGGTTGGGGGCAATTTTGGATGGTCCGCCAAACCTGCACATGAAGTTTCTCGATCCAAAACGAAGCTTAATCCGAGCGGACTCGCGTCCAAGCCCACCGTCTCCTGCTCGGGTCGATCGTTTGAGAAGTTTTTGAGGTAAGCCTGGGTTCCGGATTGCAACAATCTCGTCAACTAAATTCCTCCTTGCTGGTTGCTTGCCATTCACATAGTCCGACGCTTTTAAACCCCAGAAAATGCTAGGAGTTTCTGGGGTGAAGAAAAAGAACTGGATAGACCTAAGTGATTGACTACTTCTTCAACATAGGATTGCTCAATGCCGGACTTGGAATGCAACGTTCATCCCCGCATGCGAACCCCAATTACTAATCTGGACAGAGCACTAGCTAGTGGCACGGATTGCAAGTTTTGTTGCACTGTGCAATCTAGTTACCAGGCTCTGCGGCTCTGCCTGGTAACTCAATGCAAGCGAGGCTCCGCGGCTCCGCCTCGCCGAAATGCATCTTTAGTTTGTGAACTCGGGAGGCAGGAGCCTCCACACCAATGCGTTCCCAGGCAGAGCCGCAGAGCCTGGGAACGAGTAGAGGGCTCCTCTGCGGCGACTCGATGAATGCTATCACTTAGACAAGCTTGGTGGAGAGCTTAAGTTCAAACCGACCGGCACGAGGCCGTTCGGGTCAAACGTACGACGCTGATGATTGGTCGTCGCGGCGGGTTTGGTTGAGCGGATCGAACGTATATAAGCGACCAACGAACCAATCTCCTCATGAGTACCCACCAAGGCTGGATGAGGAGTCCCAGGAATCCCCAATGCAATTCGCTTGTAAATCTCTTCTGGTTCATCACCACCATGCAATGAGTCCGAGCTTAGATTGGGCGCACGCATTCGGCGCCCCTGCGAATCAAATAGGTTTGTGATCGCGTTGCCCATCTCGTCGTTGGCCACACTATTATCGATTGTATGACAATTTGAGCATTTTGCGGAACGGAATAGCACTCGACCACTCGCAGCCGAACCCGAATTGATTTCCATTCGTGGAATTGTCAGCGGCGCACTGGGTTGGGATCTGGCCTCCACCCATGGAAATTGCATAGGATTTGTCTCGCCAACGCTCATGTCAGAATGGTTCGCGTATTGCTGGTTTAGACCAACGATTCTGAACCATCGCAATGTTGCGACTAGCGAATTCAATTCGGATTCGGAGAGCTCGTTAAAGGCCGGCATCGAAGTACCAGGTTGTCCTTGGAGAATGGCGCGTTTCAAATCAGAGTCTGTTGCCAACCGGTTGGTTGCTGAGACCATACGAATGGGTTCGTACAGGAAATTTCTCGGAGATGGATAGAGATTGCACGCAGCAGGCCCCGCACCATCTCCCTGATTACCGTGGCATGCGCCACAAAGTTTTATGTAAAGCGCCAGGCCGGTAGGTGGCTCGGGAATTGAGGGAGAGGCGAAGTTCTCGAGACGAGGAAAATTGGTTGTGAATGAGGGTGAATCCACCGCATTCCATTCCTCGACCAGCTCTTGATTGGACGGAAAAAAAGATCGTTTGACGCTTAAATCTTGTATTCTCCCAAGGCGGGCGATTCGATCGTGAGCACCACTAAAAATCGCTGTTGCTGTCGAGGGATCGCCAGATAATGCAATAGTAGTAGCACCCCAACTGACCAATTGTGTTAGCTGGCCTGCGGAAACCGCATTGCCTTTCCGGGTGGCTTGGAATGCACTGACGGTTAGTTTGTCAAAGTCGATGGATGTCGCGAGATTCGCCATCGTCAAACCGTTAACGGCTAGAGAATAATCTCCTGCATCGGAAGCAGTTTTTGCCATTTCCAAGACTTCCGCTCGCGAATTTGAGGACAACAGTTTGGTTGTCATTGGATCATTGCGGCCTAGTCGTCGCTGGACTCTTGCCAGTCGCAACGGACCTTCCGCATTGTCAGCAAATAGCTTGACGAAACGTGTCAGTAAGGCTTCTGCCTGTTCGAAGCGTACATTGGGGGGCCGCAAGTAAAGGTCGGCTAGCGCAAGCCAAGACAATTCATGCCGCGGATGGTGAACAATCGTTTGGATGAATTTCGACTCTGCGTCTGCGGGCGTGCCAGTTATGTTCGCGTAAACTGCGGTTAAGTACTCTAGTTGAGCGGAACCAGGCTGCTCTTGCCGCCATTGTTCAAGCAGCAAATGAGCCTCGGACAATTTATTGGATGCAAAGGCACATTGGACAACCACGCTGCGAGCGTCTGAGTCTACTGCGCCCGCATTTCGCAAAACACGAAGCGATTCGATAAGGGAAACGTCAACCTGCGCCAGTTGAATCCGTTGCATCGCCAACGCTAGCTCCACTTGATCCTTGGAGTCGTCGATCAGTCGCGCTTGTTCCATTTTCTCGGAAAACAACTTTTGCTGCCCAAGCTGTCGATAACAATTGGCCGCCAGCATTAAGTTGCGAAGGTCCTGGCTGGAAGCGTGCGCAAGCCTAGCATTTGTTTTCGACAGATCTCCGGCAAGGTAATCGGACATCGTTAAGTCCGAAGAAGGCTTGAACCTGTTGACCAATAGGATGACGGCCATCAAGATGGAGATCGCGGTTATCCCGAAAAGTGGTTGCTTCAACTATTCACCATTTCATGTCTCGGATCCCAAAGACTGGCTCAACAACTTTGCGAATTCATTTCTGTCGGACCAGGTTCTTTCGACAAGGTTTCGAACGCAATTGGTATTTGCCAACATACTACATGAAAACCTTCTTGTTTGCAGCGATTGCAATGGGTCTTGCTCTTTTTCCGGCGTGCTCTCGCAAACCGAGTGGAATCGACACGGAGATTGCAAAGGAGTTGGCAATTGAATTGGCACGGCTGAATGCCATTCCTCAGGCCGGCTTTTCGGCGGTTGATTCCGTGCCGGCTGAGATTTCCAAATTTTGCGCTGACTGCCACGCGTTACCTCAACCGAGCAGTTTTGTGCGTGAAATCTGGTACGACGAAATCGAAAAGGGATATGAATTCTATGCTAGATCAGGTCGCACGGACCTAAAGCCCCCTCCGCTTCAAAGTGTTTTGGCATTTTATCGTGAGCATGCTCCGTCGCAAATCGACTTCCCGCAACCAGCCGAGGTCGATAAGGAGTTGAGATCGAGATTTGAACTTGAGCAAGTCGACTGGCAAGATGGTCCTCGTTTATCTCCGGCCATCTCCTGCATTCGCTGGGTCAATTTCCAGCCCGAGGGAGAGCGGCGACTGATCATCACCGATATGCGAGATGGGAGTGTTAGCATGGTCAATCCGATACCGAAGCAAACGAAACGTCGACTGATTGGGCGGTTAAGCAATCCGGCTCGAGTCATCGCGTGTGATTTGAATCTAGATCAACGAACAGACTTGATTGTTTCGGATCTCGGTAGTTTTAATCCTTACGACCATGGCTTTGGAAAAGTCGTCTGGCTAAATCGAGAATCGAGCGTCGGTGAATTTCAACCCACAACTCTCGTCGAAAATCTCGGGCGTGTCGCAGATGTTGCCGTAGCAGACTTTTCGGGTGACTTGAAACCGGATTTATTGGTTGCCGAGTTTGGGCATCGGCTGACCGGCGGCATTCGACTCATGGCGAACGACACAGTAGACATGCAGCCAATGCGATTCAAAGAACACACAATTCTTATTCGTCCCGGTACCATGCAGGTTGCCGCACACGACTGGAATCAAGACGGTGAAATGGATTTTGCCTCGATCACGAGCCAAGAGTTTGAGTGCGTGGACGTATTCACCCATGCTGGCGACAAATTCGATGCTTACCGAACATGGCAGGGCGGAGATGTCACCTTTGGTCTGGTTGGATTCGAGCTGACTGACCTGGATCAAGACGGTGATCAAGACATCTTGTGCGTAAATGGCGATAGCTTTGATAACAATTTTGCCAATCGCTCGCATGGTGTACAGTGGCTAGAGAATATGGGTGACCTTCAATTTCGTCACCATCGCTTGGCAGAGCTACCGGGAGCCTATCGCGCGGTTGCCGTCGATGTAGATGGAGACAATGATCTGGATGTGATCGTCGTCGCGAATTTGCCCACAGACGTGTACCCGCGTTCTCTAGTTGAAATGAATTCGGTTTCGTTATTGATGCTTGAGCAACTGGCGCCCGGTCAATTCTCGCCGAGAGTCTTAGAACGAGGAACGCCCCGATACGCGGCACTTGAAGCTGCGGACTTTAATGGCGATGGTAAAGTTGACTTGGCGGTCGGGGCACAACTCTTTGACACCGATCCTCCGGGCAGCGCTGCATCGAAATTGCCGCGATTAACTTTGTGGTGGCAAAAGTAGGCCGGGAGGTGTCGTCCACTGCATTACTTTTTAAGCGATGCGTCGATGGCTGCGACCAAGCCTGCGGCTTTTGTCCAGGTCTCTTCTTCTTCCTGTTCAGGCTGGCTGTCCGCCACGATGCCGCCGCCGACTTGAAATTGCCACCAACCTCTCGATGCGGTTAGTGTACGAATGAGGATATTCCAATCCATGCTGCCATCGGATCCGAAGTAGCCTAGCGATCCGCAATAGGGACCACGTACGGTTGGCTCAAGTTCGGCAATGATTTCCATCGCACGAATTTTGGGCGCTCCCGTGATGCTACCCCCTGGGAACATGGCCGCAACCAATTCGCTCACGCTGGCAAGGGGCCGCAAGCGAGCTCGCATCGCACTGACCAAATGAAGCACATAAGGATAAGCCTCAACATCGCAAAGCTGCGTCACTTTTAAGGAATTCACTTCGCACACCCGCGACAGATCGTTGCGCAATAAATCGACGATCATGACGTTCTCGGATCGGTCTTTCTCGCTTTTTTTCAGTTCGACTGCGGCGGCTTGATCAAGTTGCTCGTCCCCGGTACGGCGTCGTGTGCCTTTGATGGGACGCGTTTCAATCAAACGATCACGCACTTGCAGGAATCGCTCGGGTGAAGCGCTGATGATTTGGGACTGCCCAAGATCCAGATAGCCCGCAAACGGTGCGGCATTGACTTCACGAAGCTTTTGATACAGGGACTTGGAATCGCATCGAGCCGGGCACAGCAATCGTTGGGCTAAATTTGTTTGGAAGATATCGCCGGCAAAAATGTACTTTCGAGCTTGAATGACGGCTTTTTGGTAACCCGCGCTGTCAAAGTTGCCCAGCCATCCGCCCCCTAGCCTTGTTTCGAATTGAGGTGCCGTCAGACCGTGGGCCATTGCATGGACGCTATGCAATGAGGCTTCTGTAGAAGATTTCTGCTCGTAAGTTTCCGAGGTGAGTCTTCGTAGAAAAGTCGCACATCGCAACTTAGCTCGCTCAAGCCTTGCCGCAATCGAGGAACTTTCAGGAAATCCTTGGGAAATGATCCAGCCGTTTTTTGACTGATGGTCCCAGGCTAGTACAACGTCATACAAGGCTAACGACGCCAATGGCAGCCCGAACTCGTTGTGTCTTGCGGCCGGAACACGCTCAAAGCAACGGCCCAGCTCGTATCCCATAAAACCCGCAACGCCACCTTGAAACGGCGGCAAACCTGGAAGCGTCGCGGATTGGAATTGCCTCAACCATTTTTCAAGTCTGGCCAAGGGATCCGCAACAACACGATCCACCGAAAGCAAATCGATGGGGTCTGCAGCCAAAAAACTGTAGCGACTTTGAGGATCACCTACGAGCGCACTGTCGAGCCAGCAGCAGTAGGGCAATTGACTTAGCCGCTCGAATGCCGCAGATGGGGTGAGAAAATAGGGGAGCGGCTCGACATATGGGACGGTAGGGGAATCGATCATGGAAACTCTTAATCGCCGGGAAACAAAACGAGATAGCAGTATAGTCCTATCCGTGTCCAAAATGGATGAGTCCCAAATGGATGAGTCCCAAAGTCGGCGCGATTTTTTATCATTCGAAGTGAATCGCTGGCTTGGGCGGTGCTCGAAGCGGTGAATGGTCGCTACAATCGTGGGTCTTGAAATAACGATTTTTGGAATCGTGCGCGTGTTACCGTCCGGAAAAACAACTCGAATTGAAACGCTTGATAAATGAATTTAGATTGGGATGGCCTGATTTCGCTGATTCGCAGCCACGATAATTTTGTGTTGACCAGCCACATTCGGCCGGATTGCGATGCGTTGGGCAGCGAACTCGGGATGGCTGGAATTCTCCAAGCCATGGGCAAAAAGTACACGATCGTGAACGGTCATCAAACGCCACCGATCCTTACTTTTCTGGATCCGTCGCAGAGTATTAAGGTGATCAGCGAACACATTCGAGCGGAAGACGTTTTTGGCGATTGCCTCATTATTCTGGACACAAGTGCTTGGGCTCAACTCGGGCCCATGGCAGAAGTTCTGCGAAGATGGACTGGCACCAAAATCGTCATCGATCACCATGTTGGCGAAGATGATTTAGGTGCGCAGTTTTTCAAAGATACGAATGCGGAGGCTACTGGCCACTTGGTCGCATTGTTGGCACAGCACGCTGGGGTGGAAATCACGAAACCGATGGCCATGGCCCTTTACGCAGCGATTGCAACAGACACGGGTTGGTTCCGCTTTGCATCTACCACCAGCGACACGTATCGTATCATTGGGGAACTCGTCGATTGTGGCGCGTCTCCCTCTTCGATTTACGGTGACTTATATGAACGCGATACCATCGGACGCGTTCGCTTGCGAGGCCGGATTCTCGCTCGCGTTCAGTCGGAATCGAATGGCGAGCTGGTACATACCTTCGTTCGCAAGGAAGATTTCTCGGAATCGGGAGCACTGCCGAGCGATACCGAGGATGCGGTTAACTTGGCACTTGCTATTGAGGGAACCAAAGTGGCCTTCATTATGATTGAACAGATGAAAGGTGGCTTTAAGATCAGCTTTCGCTCGCGTTGCCATGTCGATTGCAACGAACTCGCCCGGCAGTTTGGTGGTGGTGGACATCGCGCTGCTGCCGGTGCCTTTGTCGAAGCGGAATTTGGTGAACTACAAAACCGCGTCCTTCAAGCAACGCGTGCAGCGCTTGCCAAAAAACCTGTCTATGCTTGATCTGCTCCGATTTGCTATCGCAATCCTTCCTCTCGCGGCGTACACCAACGTCCTCGGTTTAATGCGTCTTCGGTCGCATCCGACCGTGCTCAGTGGTGCGATGGACTTTTTGATGATGGGGTTAGCCTTGATGGGCTTGATCGCCATTGGGCCCATCGAGCTTTTCTTTCCACGAGCGGCTTATTCGCTGCTAGGCGTTTGGGTTTGGATCGTGTTGATCGCTTTATACTTCTTTGTCGTTATGCTGATCGCCTTAAACAACTCCCCCAAGTTGATTGTATATGGATTAAATGCGATCGCCTTAAAGTCCACACTATGCGAATTGCTAAATGAAAACCAAGTTCGGTCGGAATGGCTTGGAGACATCGTAGAACTTCCGGAGCTCGGCATTCGAGCGTGTGTTGAGCCAGCAGGACGCACGGCGGTATCGCAAATCCATGCCGCCGGGAAAGAACAAAGCCTATCGGGCTGGCTAACTCTTGAACGCATGCTCGTTCACAAGGTATCCAACAAACGAATCGACCTAAAGCGGCAAGCGATCGTTTGGTTACTGACCAGTTTTTTTTTGTTCGGGCTTGCAACTCTTTTGGTCAGCAACGATTTGCCCCGGCTGCAGCAAGCGATGTCGATGATGTTCGATAGCGATCCGTAATTCAGTCGGAGGGACTTTCATGCACAATCGAAAGTTGATAGATGAGCATCTTGAGCTGACGCGTCGCTATTTTCTGCGTTGCGGACTAGCGGGTGCCGGAGCGGTAGCATGGGCACCAACAACGCATCTCGATTTGTTCGCTTCCGAGCAGGACAAGTCAACTCCCACGCCAAAGCGTCCAAAAGCGGGGGCGATGCCGGACCCTTATTTCACTGCGGCAACCGAATTTCGAGATGTATCCCGAGGCAAGCCCATTCCCCATACATTGTCCGAAGAGAAACGAAAACAGGTCGGCTTGACTCGCGATACATGGCAACTGGAAGTGATCTCGGACACGGAACATCCTGCTAAGATCAATCGACCGCTGGCCAAAGCCAATTCCACGGCTCTTGATTTCGATCGACTTTTGAAATTGGGGGAAACCCATTCGGTTCGATTTGCCAAGGTCATGACATGCCTGAATCTCGGTTGCCCACTCGGGATGGGATTGTGGGAGGGAGTGCCGCTGCGTGAGGTAGTGTGGTTAACCGAACCTCAGGAAAACCTTCGGCGTGTTTTTTACTACGGTTATCACAACGACGACCCAAAACAAATCTTTCGAAGTTCGTTGCCAATCGGGCGGGTACTCGAAGATCCATTTGATTTGCCACCTGTCATTCTGTGCTACAAACTCAACGGCGAATGGCTGGATGCCGAACGAGGAGGGCCGGTACGAATGATTGTCCCTGAGGCGTATGGATTCAAGTCCGTTAAGTGGCTCACGCACGTCGTGCTAACCAATCTAGCGTATGCGAACGATACTTACGCGGAGCAAAACAATGATGTCGATTCTTCATTGAAGACCTTTTCGGCAACTCTCTCCATTCCAACAACCGTTCGAGCGGGTGAACCCATTCCCGTATCGGGCTACGCACAGGTTGGCATATCGGGACTACGCAAAGTCCAGGTGTTGGTCGAATCCAAAGGGTCGGATCGACCGTTGGACGATCCAACCTTCACTCGCTCAGCATGGAAGGATGCAGAATTGCTACCCGCGCCGACGCGATGGAACACTCTTGTGGATGAGAAAATCCCGACGAATACACATGGGTTCGACGAGAACGGAGTCCCAAAATCTTGGCCACTTCGACTCACCAACTCGCATTGGGCGACTGTGCTCGCGGCGCTGCCGGCGGGTGAATATACGTTTCGCAGTCGGACGATCGATGAAAAAGGGATCGCGCAACCGCTGCCCCGCCCCTTCCGAAAATCAGGGCATGCGGCTATCGAGTCGATTGATTTTGTCGTTACACCTTAATACAGATCACTCGACGTGCTGCGGGCGTGGCAGATCACGGACCTAAAACAATGAATCGCTCATGCACTTTTCGGAATGGCCTTACTTCCATTGAGTTGATGGTTGTTGTATCCATCATTGCTGTACTGATCGCGTTATTGTTGCCAGCAGTACAAATGGCTCGAGAGACTGTTAGGCGAGTCAGTTGTTCCAACAATGCAAAACAGCTTGCGTTGGCTCTTCAAATGCATGAAGATGCTATGAAGTCGCTGCCACGCGATCGTTTGGTTACTGACCAGTTTTTTTTGTTCGGGCTTGCAACTCTTTTGATCAGCAACGATTTGCCCCGGCTGCAGCAAGCGATGTCGATGATGTTTGATAGCGATCCGTAATTCAGTCCCCAGAGGATCGTTACCTTCTCGCTAGGGCGAAGATCAAATACCACTGGCATAAAGCCAGTGGCATGATTCGAATGCCTGTGGGTTTATCCCAGAGGATCGTTATCTTCTCGCTAGGGTGAAGGTCAAATACCACTGGCATAAAGCCAGTGGCATGATTTGAATGCCTCCGGGTTTATCCCAGAGGATCGTTACCTTCTCGCTAGGGCGATGGTCAAATACCATTGGCATAAAGCCAGTGGCATGATTTGAATGCCTCTGGGTTTATCCCAGAGGATTGTCACCTTCTCGCTGCTGCAATCCTTTACAACTAAACCGAAGTGGTTTTGATTTCGATCGTCCTTGGAATTGGCTTGGCTTGCTTTGGCAATACGACGTGCAAAACGCCGTTGTCAAAGTGAGCCTCAATTTTCTCTGCATCCAGTTTTTTCGGTAACCGAAGGGATCGCGAAAACTTCCCAGCCGTTCGTTCTTGACGATGAACGCTTAGCTTTTGTCCTTGTACTGCAGCATCCCGTGTGCCGCTGACAACCAAGCGTTCGTCCTGGATTTCAATCTTGACCGCCTCAGGTTTGACGCCCGGCAAATCCATGTAGACATTGTATTGCATCTCAGTCTCATAGATATCCATGGGTGGCGTGAATGCGAAGTTCGCTTCGCAGCTTTCGCGGTTTTGGCTGGTGTGAACGCCGCTTTCGTCCTTGGATTCACTCTTATGAAATACTTGGTCGACGATTGTTTCCATTTCGGAAGCAAAGTCCTGAAGCGCTGAAGGGAGTTGATCAATTGGGAATCGGAAATGAACCATGGTCGTGATCTCCTGGAACAAATGGGAATTTTATGAGGTGCTGTCAAACTGACAGAACTACCTTTCTTGCAATACTTCCGTAAAGCAACATCCGTGCCAAACTATAAGGGGGCTCGAGCATGGCAGCCGTACCGACAGTGCGCGTCTCATTGCAAAAGTTCGACGGCACCGCTTGCCATCGTCAGAATGGCTGTTGGCAATGCGAGGTCGATGTCCGGATAAAAGTCAGGTGCATGAAGGCTTAGGCTGGTTTGTCCACGCTTTTTCAATGCTTCCAAGCGTCCTGATTCGATCACTCCAAGTCGATACATAACGCTCGGCACTCCCGCCAGACCATATTCGCTAAAGTCCTCGCCACCCATGACTTGTTCCGCTTCGCCCACGCGATCGATTCCCAGAGTCTCAGTCAACGTATTTCGAAGCCGCTTTGAGAGAGACACGTTGTTGAATAGCGCAGGCGTTCCGTCGGAAAGCGATATCTCCGGCGGCTCAGCGCCATACGCCGCAGCAACCGCATTGGCTCGTCGACGGATAGAGCTGATTAGCAACTGTCGCACTTCAGGCGTATAGCTGCGAACCGTCAACTGGAGATCGCACCGATCGCTGATGATGTTGTGTTTGGTGCCGGCATGAATAGCACCGACGGTGATCACCGCTGGTTCCGTTGGTTTCACTTCGCGACTGACAATTGTTTGCAAACTCATCACGAGTTCTGCGGCTTGAACGATTGGGTCGATGGTGGTGTTGGGAGCGGCACCGTGACCACCGCGTCCTTTGATGGCGATATCGACACTATCCACGTTGGCCATCATGTAACCTTCGCGCATAGCGATGCACGTTGCCTTGGACGCATCGCAATGGAGCGCAATCGCAAAATCGGGTTTGGGGAAACGAGTAAAGAGCCCGTCGGCGATCATTTTTTGTGCTCCGCCACCTCTCTCTTCAGCCGGTTGACCGATAAGCATGAGTGTCCCTCGCCAACGATCTTTGTGAGAAGCCATCAATCGTGCCATCGCGATGAGATTGCTCATATGTACATCGTGCCCACAAGCGTGCATGATGCCCGCCGGTGCACCGCTTGGCAGCGTTGTTTTTTTCTTGGACGCTCGCGTAAGTCCTGTCATCTCCGTGACCGGCAAGGCATCTAAGTCGGTCCGCAACATCACGGTCGGGCCAGGCCCATTCTTGAGCAGCGCGACGACTCCGAAGCCTCCGATTTTGGTCGTAACATCGAAGCCTGCCTTTCGCCAAGCATCTGCAAGATACTCAGACGTTTTTTCTTCTTGGTAGGAGAGTTCGGGGTTCTCGTGGAGCCACCAATAGTCCTCGACGACGGTCGCTAAATTGGCATCGATCCAGGCCTGAATCCAAGAGCTCGCGGGGGGCTTTTTTTCGATTGAGTTATTGGACTGGCCTGGCGAGTTCCGAGGCGGCATGAATACGCACAAGGATAAACCAATACAAAGGGAAAGCCGTCGAAATGCCATGGAAGAACCTCTTGGTAAAAAAGCAAAGAAAGCGACCTGTGTTTGGCCCACCATCATAGCATTAGGCAATCGTGTCGGTTTGTTGTAGTATTGTGTTTATGAACGCAAATACCGAAATCAAACCGATGTTGGCTCAAGAGATGGCGGACGTCGCAACGCAACGGAAACCCCTTTGGATCGGGGACTTGCTCATCGATCCTCCCATCTTACAAGCGCCGATGGCAGGCTACACCAACTACGCATTTCGACAAATCGTTCGGGAATTCGGCGGTACAGGTTTGCAAGCCACCGAGATGGTGAACGCGCGCGGATTTGTTTGGCTCGACGAACACGATTGTGAGCACCCGGATCGTTTGTGGGGGGTCAAAGATGAGGCTCGGCCGCTTGCGGTCCAAATCTGGGATAACGATCCGGAAACGATGGCCAAAGTCGGGAAACGATTGGCGGGCGAGTATGGAGTCAGCGTCGTCGATATCAACTTCGGTTGCCCCGTGAAACAAGTTACTGAAAAGGCACACAGCGGCTCGTATCTTCTGCGCGATCCCGAACGCATGTATGCGATCATTTCTCGCCTGGTAGAAGTATGCTACCCGACTCCGGTCACTGCCAAGATACGGCTTGGTTGCACTCGAAATACGATGAATCACGTTCAAATTGCAAAAACGGTCGAGCGTGCGGGAGCATCGGCACTCACCGTCCACGGACGCACTGCGGAAGATTTCTTTCGAGGGTCAGCAGACTGGTCCAAGATTGCTGAGATCAAGGAGCATTTGCATCGCATCCCTCTGATTGGCAACGGTGACTTGCAAACCCCGGAACAAGTCGTCTACGCCTTTCAAAATTACCATGTTGATGGAGTGATGATCGCTAGGGCCGCGTTAGGACGTCCATGGTTGTTTTCGCAAGCCGCAGCGGCCTTGGCCGGCAAACCCATTCCTCCAGACCCAAGCTTAGAAGAACAAAAGGCATGCATGCTCAGACATTATGACTTAGTCGTCGAACGGTTCGGAACCAACAAAGGGACGCTGCTCATGCGGAAATTTGCTTGTTGCTACGCTCAAAGCAAGCACGGGGCTAGGCATTTTCGCACTCACGTGGCGCATGTGGAATCGCCCCAGCAGTTTCATGAAGTGGTTGAAAAGTACTTTCCCAAGTTCGTCGACCCAGCCGGCAGTGGCGAACCAATCACGGGTTTGGATGAAAGTTGTTCGTGTGATTAAGTCTTAGTGAAGCATTCAATTTGGTGAGTTTGCGCGGCGAACCACGAAATTGCCGGTATTTATTTGCACTCGGCTGGGTAGCAAGTACCATTTATTTAATCCATTGTCCACAAAAGACGTCGATAAATTGAATCCTCGCAGGTGAAAAATCGACGTGCCTAGAAATTTCGTTTCACAAACTGGGTCGACTTAAATGCGAATGCAATCTCTTTTCCTTCCTTTCACGCTTGCCACGTTGTTGGTTACCAGTTCGGTTCAGGGTCAGGACCCGCTCGATGAAATGTATGGACGAGCCGTCCATTCTTTCTTTCGCGGAGATTTAGAACATGCGGAGGAATTGCTAAACGAAGTCATCGAAGCCGGAAGTATGGATCCAAGAGCCTATTACTTTCGAGGGCTTTGCCAACCCTGCTGCGGAGGCAGCAGCGCCGATTTCGAAACCGCTGCGAGGCTTGAAATCGAAGGCAAGAAAGTCGTTAATGTCGGCAAAGCACTGGAGCGAATTCAAGGGGGATGCCGCGTTGAGATCGAAAAGGCGAGAACGAGGGCTCGCTTGTCATCACGAGCTCAACTATTGGAACTTCAAAGAACCAAATACGAGCAGATGCAGTTTGGAGGCAACGCCGCAGGAGGAATGATCGTTCCACCGCGAGTAGGCGATGTAGCTCCAGTACCCAATGGACTCGCACCCAACGACCCGTTCAACACGGGAATGACCAAAGGCGAGCCAAAGGGTATTACAGGCGAGCCGAAGACGGTTGCACCAGGCGACGACTTTGGCACAGAAATTCCAAAAACGGAAATGCCTGAGGAACCCGCCCCAACACCAGCGGATGACGATCCGTTTGCAACTAAACCTTAGTGGATAAGTTGCACGACGCTCCGCGTCGTGATCCCAGCGACACATTACTGAACATCCTTGCGACGCGGAGCGTCGCACATCTAAGCTTAGCACAACTAAGCTGCGCGTCTGAGCGTTGCTGAAGAATAAAACTTCTTCAAGCTCGCGACCACCGCATCTTGCTCTTGCTCGGTAAGGTCAGGATAAATCGGTAAATGAAGAATCTCTTTGGATGCTTTCTCGGTTTTAGGCAAGCATCCTAAAGAATAGCCAAGGTCTTCAAAGCATTCTTGCAAATGCAGTGGCACAGGGTAATAAACTTCATTGCCGATCTTCGTGTCGTTTAGATGTTTCCGCAGCGCGTCGCACAATCCATCGGTCACTCGAATTCCGTATTGATTCCAGACGTGGGTTGCCTCAGGTGCATGATGTGGCAGTCCGATCCACTGATCCAATCCTTCTGCTGCAAACAATTCGGCATATCGGTTTGCGTTTCGTTGCCTTGCTTGACTATAGGATTGCAAGTGCGCGATCTTAACGTTTAGTATCGCGGCTTGGATGGTGTCCAATCGACTATTGATACCAACGACTTTATGATAGTAGCGAGGTTGCATGCCATGTGAGGCAAACAGCCTCAACTTCGCAGCCATTTCAGCATCGTTGCATACCATCATACCTCCGTCGCCCATCCCGCCGAGATTCTTGGTCGGATAAAAGCTCAGGCATCCAATATCACCCCAAGCGCCCGCTGGCCTGCCCAAATAGGCGGCACCGATGGCTTGAGCCGCGTCTTCAATGACAAAGATATTGTGGCGTTTCGCGATCGCCTCGATCTTGTCCATCGCCGCGCATTGACCGAACAAGTGAACAGGAATAATTGCTTTGGTTCGCGAGGTCACGTTGGCTGCGATTTCGTCGGGCGAAATATTGTATGTCAGTGGGTCGATGTCGACAAAGACGGGAATAGCCCCTAAACGCGAAACCGCAGATGCGGTGGCAAAGAATGTGAAACTTGGAACGATTACCTCGTCCCCGTGTTGGATGTCTAAAGCCATGAGCGCCAACAACAACGCATCGCTCCCCGATGCGCATGCGATCGCTTGCTTGGTCTGGCATATCCCCGCGACCGTACACTCTAATTCGCCCACTTGCGGACCATGAAGAAATCGGCCACTGTCGACCACTTCTGCAATGGATTCAAGGATCTCATTTCGGAGCAATTGGTTTCCTCGATTGACATCGAGTAAAGGCACTGAAGATGGGGTCGCGTTCGGGTTCGACATATTCCAAAAATCCCTTCGTGGACAAGTTTTGAGGCTTTGCGACGAAGGTTAATCAGTTCGGCCTGATCAGGTCAAGCGAGAATGCTACTGAATACCGAGCATCTTCGCGAATGCTTGCATTGCCATATTCCAATCGGGACGTGTTTGCAGATACGTTTCCCACCAGTCCATCATTAGCGGAACGACTTCGGTATGAATCTCTTTGTCGCGAGGGACCGGTATGTGCCAGTGTTCGATGGCTAATTCGGCCATCGATTCGTCGCATTTGCTGAGTTCCATCACTTCGGCAGCAGCAAGAATGGCTGGCAGCATGGCTAACGGAGCCAACCGCCCGATCTTACTTGCTCCTGCGAAATCCGCATGCATCGGCAGATCTAAATTAAGCTGCGACAAAAGCCACGCGAGCCGAACCACTTCGGGTAATTCGACCATTGGATTCGTCAACACTGCTTCGATACGAATCATGTTTTGGTCGATGTGTGCGGTACCAGCTCCGCCCAAAACAGGTTGCAGAAGTACGATTCGGGCTTGTTCGGCGATAAGGCTCTTTTGTGTTAATCGGCCCAGATGTGCGATAAGCCCAGAACCATGACCCAGCCAATGCTCTTGGAGCGGTCTCGCACGTAGGGGCACTTGTTCCATGAATTTGGGAAACAACTGGTTGTAGGCTGCTTCGATATCGGTTACGAATCCGGCTAGTTGCGTGACAGCCGTTTCGTTGGTCAAACGCAATGCCGACTTTCGCACCACGGCTTGTGCCAAGTCCAAATTGGAATCGATAATGGAGGCATGGCCGATCAAGATCGACCAAAACCGGGCCGGTTCGAACGAAGCCGATTTTCCGATCCAATTTCCCAAGTCATGTGCATAAACACCAATTGCATCAGTCACACGACGATCGGTCAATTTCGAACCGTAGAGGCAGATTGATTCCGCCGCATGCAATGCACTCGCCGAGGCGTTGGGAGTCCAAGTCAGATGCATCATAAAGCAGGTTTATTCGGTTCTCGCGTAGACATTTGCTCACCGATCCATAGCTCGAGCTCTTTCCAGTCGACCGGCGGCAGTTTGCTCAAATCGGGTCGGAGCGCGATCGCATCATGAATATAAACGTGTTGGATTTCTTTTTGCGACTTGTTGGTGTTCCAATGGAGTAGAATTCGGACGCAAAGATTGAGCGAGCCAGGCACCTCCACTTCGTAGCCGCAAAGCAAAGGCACATCCAGCCAACCCATTTGCCTAGCTGCCAAAGCCGGAAATTCCGCGTTGACATCGCGAGTTACGGTAAAGACAGCACTGGCAACGTCGCTAGAATCTATGTTGTTGCGACGAATAATCAGCGCCAAAAGCTGGCGAGTTGCTTTGAGAATCGCGTCTCGTGAGTTTTCCTCAACTGTCGTGGCACCGCGAACACCGCGGCAAACAAGGTTTTCCGACATCCAACTCGTCCTTTTTTCAATTCTATCCGTCACCTAAAAATCAATTCGCTACGTTACCTTTTTTTTTGAAGACTGCAAAGCCACAATGCTCGTTTCCGAACGCTTTGTCGGCCCGAACGCGGTTTCACCCCACGTCTTGTCAATATTCCAATATGCAATCCGAAGAATCCAGTGTCTCAACCTCCAGTTCGTCCGACATCAATGCATCCTCAGAATTCGATCCGAAACTTTTTTCGGTACTGATCGTCGATAACGACCCGGCTCATGCGAGGGCCATGACCGAGAGCCTAGAGAAAACTGGCTACCGTTGCACCGTTGCCACCAGCGGCCCGGAAGGCAAGCGGATGCTAGAGCAGAATACTTATGACATCGTGATCACGGATCTCGTGATGAATGAGTTTGACGGGATGCAAACTTTGGCTTTAGCTCGCCAACTCATGCCAGATAGTCAAGTGATCATGGTGACCGGTCATGCGACTGTCACCAAAGCCGTTGAAGCGATGCAGTTAGGGGCATTTAATTTTCTCGAAAAACCCATCACTCCGAGTCGACTGCGGGCCATCGCTGCCAAAGCAGCCGAGTCTGTCCAGTTAAAGCAAACGAACCTCGAATTGCGTCGTCGCCTGGACGAACGCTTCGGATTCGAGGGGATCATTTATGCCGGTCCTCAAATGCAATACTTGATCGATCGACTCAAACGAATCGCTCCGACCGATGCTACTGTTCTCATCACGGGCGAAAGCGGCACCGGCAAAGAATTGATTGCGCGTGCCATACACCAAAACAGCCCTCGCAAGAACAAACGCTTGGTCGCCCTCAACGTGCGAGCCGTATCCGAAAATCTCGTTGAAAGCGAAATGTTTGGTCACGTTCGCGGTGCTTATACCGACGCGGTTACGGATCGGGAAGGCGCCTTTCAATATGCCGATGGTGGCTCCCTGTTTCTGGATGAAGTTGGCGATATGCCAATGAGCACCCAGATCAAACTCCTGCGCGTGTTGGAGGAGCACCAAATTACACGTGTTGGTGATAACAAGCCGATCAAGGTGAACGTGAGGTTGATCTCAGCCACCAATCGCCCGCTTGAGAACATGATCGAGGATGGGCACTTTCGCAATGACCTCTACTACCGCTTGAAGGTTGTAACTGTCCACTTGCCCCCGTTGCGCGAACGCCGCGATGATATCATTCCGTTGATGGATCACTTTCGAAAGTCTTTTATTCGAAGACACAATCATGGACCTTGTAATTTTTCTCCCACAGTAACTCGCAAGTTCTATGCGTATGATTGGCCTGGCAACATCCGCCAACTTCGCAATTTTGTCGAAACAATGGTCGTGCTTGATACCGACGGGCGTTTGGACCTCGACGATTTGCCACCTGAGCTGATTGAGCAGGACGCGGATGTGTCCAACGAAGTTTTGGCCAGTACTCTTCACGAATCGGGGCATTCCGAATCAGGCATAGGGCTTCAACTGCCAACCGAACTGGTCGGAAAAACGATGGACGCAATCGAACGCTGGGCCATCGAAGAGACCCTTAAGATCACAGCGGGCAATCGTGAGGAAGCAGCCAAGATTTTGGACATCGGCGCCCGAACGCTTTATCGAAAACTCGACAAGTACCGTCAGGATTAGTGCGATCATGGAACCGGACGACGAGCTTTGCCTGTGCTTTCACATTTCATGGCGCAAGGTAATCAACTACATTCGTATTCACAAAGTCCGAACGCCGAGCATGCTCAATGAATGCGGCGGTGCAGGCACTGGCTGCGGATGGTGTCGGAAACAATTGGAACGCCTGACCGTCCAAGTCAACGAGTTCCCTCCAGATGCGTCCTCCATTGAAGAGTGGCTTCGCGATCGCTCACCCAACAAAAAGCTCTACGCTGCGGGCCGCGAAAAGTACCGAGAACATCAGGCGAACCCCGAGTAAACACCGCACTTCTTGGATGGGACGGACTTTTCTACCAAAAAGTAAAAAACCTGAGCATCCGACCGGATTGAGGGTGATGCGAATCCGCGATTGCCAATGGAGTGTTTGGAACACCAACACTACCCCTGGCGTTTTCTCCGAGCATCGGGTGCAATACCGAAAGTGGCACAGAAATTGTTTGCCACTTTATTGGCAGTCCAGAGTGAAAGAATCGAATGGAAAACACTTCTTCGCAGAATAATCCAACCTATTACAGACCGCTGAGGATATGGATACCTCTACTGCTTCTCCCTTTGATGGTATTCGCAAGGTTTGTCCCGGATTTGGTTCAAGATGGGCCGAGCAATATTTGGATGGCCTCCGCTTTTGGTCCGTTTTTGATAAGCCTCGTGCTCTTCGGATGGTGGCTTTTTGCAAGCCGGGCTCGCTGGACCGAAAGGGTTGTTGGCCTGCTAGGCATCATCGGAGTTCTCGCCTTGGTGTCAGCATTCTCCGATCCGTCCATGCGTGGTCCACTGTTTATTGTGATGACCATTCCGATGGCTACGGCTGCTTTTGCGGTCGGGCTTGTTCTTTTTTCTCAGCGTTTGTCCTTTCAGCGGACCCTGATTGCACTCCTATTGTCATTCGTCGGAGCTGGATTTTCCGCTCTGTTAAAGACAGACGGTGTTTGGGGGAATTTTGCATTCGGTCTCAATTGGCGTTGGAACAACTCCCCTGAGGACAATTTCCTTGCTAAACGCCAGTCGAAATCAAACGATTCCACTTTAGCGAAAGTCGAATTACCCGTCTCATCCTTTCAAAATCCGGAGTGGCCAGGCTTTCGAGGGCCGAATCAGGATGGGATTCAGCACGGAACGTCAATCAGTCCCGATTGGAAATCCAACCCACCGAAGGAGCTCTGGCGGATTCGAATTGGACCTGCTTGGAGTTCTTTCGCGGTAGCGGGAAATTATTTGGTGACGCAAGAACAACGAGAAAAATCGGAGGCAGTGGTCTGTTATGAAGCGGAAACAGGAAAGCAAGTTTGGGAGCAATTGATTGAGTCACGTTTCTTCGAAGCGTTGGGTGGTTTGGGACCCAGAGCGACTCCCACCATCTCGAACGGAAGCATCTACGCAATGGGGGCAGAGGGTTGGTTGCTCAAACTAAATGCGACCCATGGTGAAGTCATTTGGAAAGTCGATCTCAGGAAAGTTGCGGATCGCGAGCCACCGATGTGGGGCTTTTCCTCGTCGCCGCTGGTCGATTCAGGCATCGTTTCCATCCATGCGGGTGGCAAAGGGGACAAGGGGATCTTGGCCTTCGATGCAGAGACGGGTGAACTGCGATGGTCGGCACCTGCGGGCGAGCAATCTTACTCCTCGCCTCAAATGATCACCTTTCAAGATCAAAGGATAATGGTCCTCCTGTCGAATGAAGGAGCGCATTTCCTCGATCCATCCACGGGCAGATCGCTGTTCAACTACGATTGGCCACATCAAGGATATCGAGCGTTGCAAGCTCAAGTGGTCGATGCCAACAAGTTGCTCATCCCGACTGGCATGGGGACGGGAACGCGATTGATCGAACTGACGTCTTCGGATGGGAAACTCACCGCCAAAGAAGTCTGGACGTCGCGGAATATGAAGCCCGACTTCAATGACTTGGTAGTTCACCAAGGGTATCTCTACGGATTTGACAATGCAATCTTTGCGTGCGTCGATTTAAAGGACGGACGGCAAACGTGGAAAGGTGGACGTTACGGCAAAGGGCAAGTATTGCTGTTGGCGGATTCAGACTTGCTTATTGTTCTAAGCGAGAAAGGTGAGCTTGTGTTGCTGAAAGCCTCCCCAGACTCGATGGAAGAACTTGCGAAGATCGCAGCCATGGACGGCAAGACATGGAATCACCCAGTCGTGGTGGGAGAGCGACTTTACGTTCGAAACGCGGAAGAGGCTGTTTGCTATCAGTTGCCGCTTCGCTAGGTTGACTTCAAGTTGACTTCAGGTTCCTTAGTCTAGCTGTCCAACGACACAAGGTCGTTGGGGCAGTGGTGTTCGGTACTGGGTTGGTGCCCGCCTGATTTTTTTGACGGGGGGAATTGACACCAGCCTTCCAATTTGTGACATTCGAGTGACTCGCCCATACCGTGTTCAATTCTTATAGCAACATCGGAGTTCGCAATGGCCAGTTCTAAGACTCGAGATATTACTCGGTTAGCTTTACGCAATCGGAATCGAAATCGGCTCTCGTTGGAGTTGCTTGAGCCGCGGCTGAACCTGGCATTGGATGTACCGGCCTTCAGCAGTTTGCCGGGCGCGAACCATACCATTTACTTGGACTTTGATGGTCATGTGACCAGCGGTACATCCTGGAACAATGGAGCGACCATCAATTCTCCCGCGTATAGCTCGGATGCAGACACTGCGAACTTCAGCGCATCGGAATTGACGGTTATTGAACGGACGTTCAAGCGGGTTGCAGAGGACTTTGCGCCATTCCAAGTCAACGTAACAACCGTTGCACCGACCATTGACGACCTTCGAAACACCGGCGGAACCGATGCAAAATGGGGCGTTCGGGCGGTTGTCACCAAAGATGTGGCGTTCAACTGTGGTTGCGGTGGCATTGCCTATATCGACAGTTTTGATTGGAATTCTGACACGCCCGTTTTTGTGTTTAACACCAGCGAGGTCGGAGTCGCCGAAGCAGCTAGTCACGAAGTCGGCCATAGCTTGGGACTCGCACACGACGGCACATCCACGTCTGGCTATTACCAAGGGCACGGCTTGGGAACGGATAGTTCCTATTGGTCAACAATCATGGGCGTTGGTTACTATGTCGATGTTTCGCAATGGGACAAAGGAGAATACACCGGCTCGAACAATGCCGGTGCCAGCGCGAATTACAACAAAGGTCCAGACGACTTATTTGTGATCACCAACTACAACGGTTTTGGAACCAAGGCCGATGATCACGGCAATGACGCCTCTACTGCGACCCCGTTGAATGTTGCCGGCACAGTCGTCAGCGGGAGTGGATTGAT
>Ga0194045_1000150_pt1 | contig 22003 bp, 32 predicted proteins | sample JunL6211m_MetaG_FD_161686 | JGI IMG/M metagenome (GOLD analysis project Ga0194045, IMG submission 161686) | Anoxic zone freshwater microbial communities from boreal shield lake in IISD Experimental Lakes Area, Ontario, Canada - Jun2016-L626-11m | ecosystem: Environmental > Aquatic > Freshwater >...
TTGTTTAACAGGATCTTTTATAAACATTTTATAATCACCATGTAGCAAGCAACCTGCTTTTACTTTTTCAACAGTTCCACCTGTAATAATATCTTTAAACATTATTCCTAAATCTTTTGGTTGTGGTATATCAGTAACTAAATCAAACATAGTTTCTTTAGTTCTTATGTTGCTCCAATAGTAGCGATCACGAAGCTGTGCTGTAACTAGTTTAGAATTAATACGCACTGGATAAACCCCTAATGCTCTACTCATTATTCCAACGTCTAATTTAGAAGCACTTCCTACATTTTCCTGTAAAAATAAAACCTTTGAATTTAAACTTTTTATATGGTTTAAAATTTCCACAAAAACGAAAAACAAACTGCTTCGACTTCCGTTTATGCCTGCTCTTTTACCTGCAGCACTTAAATCTTGACAAGGTGAACCACTTAGAATTAAATCTATACTACTCCAATCAATATTCCAATCTTTCCACTTAGTTACATCACCAACTTGAATAGTATCAGGAAAATGATGTTGAGTTAATTCTATTGCATAAGGTTTGATCTCACTTGAATAGTATTTATTTACTTTAATACCTACATTTTCAAGGGCTTGTCTTCCTGTATTCATTCCGTTAAATAAGCTTACTACATTCATACTGTTATAATTTTAAATGTGCCTGAATAGTGGTTACCATCGTTTTGAAGTTGTCGTTGTTTCCAAACTGCTATATTTCTGCAAATAAAGTAATAGGTCTCAACCGCATTACCTTCTATTTCATAGGTTAGCTTATATGATTTCATCTCCGTTTGTTTGTTGTTGTAAAATATCAAATCCATACACCAGGAAGAAACTATCAAAGTGCCTCATAATCGTGTTTTTATTATAAGCAAATAGCTCTTTACACCTGTTAACATACCACTCCCTAAAGTTTAGGTATTGCTTAAGTGTTAGGTTACCGTTCATATCTGCAAATAGCCATTGTTGCGTTATTGCCTCGTTGTTAAATTCTCTGCGTTCTTCTACTTTATTGTTCATTGTCTTGTGTTTTAGGGTTTAAATAATCGTCTTGTGCTTCTAAATAAGCCAGGTATAAGTCTAAGTCAAAGCTCCCGCCTTTATCTTCGTGTGAAGATTGGTTTATCCACCACATCATTTTGCGTTTGATACTGAAGCTCGTAGGTATAAATATATTTTCCATCTTAATATTCTGAATTATCGGTTTGAAAATCTCTCTCATCTTCTACAAAACCCTCAAAGCCAAAATCATTTGGGTCTTCTAAAATGTGCTCTTGTATAAATTCTACCATTTCGTTTACTTGACTCACACTAGGGTAGTAATAATGCTTAACTCCATTGATTACCTGTAGGCTGTCCTGTAATTCAACTTCTACTTCTAAGTCACCTTCATAACTCCAAGCTCCAAATGTCCAATTGAAGTTTACTATGTATTGGATTCCTCCATCTTCGCTGTAGTATTCAACTTCGCACTTGCGGTCTATTGTAAAATCATATTCCTTTTCTATCATCTTTTAAAGTTTAGCTGTTAATAATGTGTATCGTGCCTTAAGCCTGTTAATAGCTCTTATTTCTGCTTGTATGTTTTCTTCAGTATGGTAAGGTGTCAAGCCTTGTTCATTATTCCTACCGTTACTCCAAATCATCTCATCAATCGTTCTTTGACCTTCAATAATTAAGTCAATAGTTCTGATGCAAGCTTCGTGTTTTTCTCTTAAGTCTTTCATATTGCTGCTAAATAAAGTATTATTAATAATCCGCCTATCATTATAAGCATTCCCTTACCTAAGTAAGCATCATCCTCGTTAGTTGGTGTAAAGTAGTCAATTAGTTTTTTCATAGCGTTTAAATTAAATTGTTAATTATTTTCCCGTTTTGAGATATTCAAAGGTAGTTCTTTTCAACATATGTAGATAACTTTAAGTAATAAATTAACATATTTTAACATATTTTAACATTTGTTCTACGCCCAGCATAGGTTTCAAAAAGTGAAAATTATATAATTAGGGTGAATTGCACTTAATTTTGTACAGGAATTAGGGTTATGTCCTTAAGTTTGACCAAATTTTATCAAGTTTTTAAGGCTATTCCCTTAAAATATATAATAATTGGCGAGTGCATTCCCTATAAAGAATAATTAACTATTCAAATTGTAGAGATTTTACATATAATGTGTTATATACTTTACAAATTATAGGCTTTTTGTTACCTAGAAGTAGCATTATTGATTGGTTTTAGCTAATATGTTAAGCATTATAGTGGAAAAAACTAACAATATTTGTGACAAATGTCTAGTTTTTTAAGCAATAAACTTGACAAAAAAACCCCGCTAAGCTAATGCCTAACGAGGTCTCCTATTACTCACGCTATGAGAGTTAGAATATATGTGTAAGCCTTGCTATTTGTCCGTGTTCTTTGTGGTGTATAAAAGCTTCTACAGCCTTAATAGATAAGTAGCCATTGCGATGATGCCAACTATCACTACCTGAAGGAGATCGTAAAGATTCAACTGTTACTCCTATGTAGTCTTTAGAAGTCTTGTGGTGTATGTGATGAGTATAAACATAACGATGTTTTGATTCGCTCCATTCCTTTGGAAACTCGTGAGCCATTAATAAAGGTAAGTCTGCTAATTTAGCTCCATCTCCGTGCGTTGTGCATATTAAGTTCTTTCCGTATAAGTACCCTTTCCTGTGAGCAATTGAGCAGTCAAAAGTAATGTTAGGGCAATCTTTAAACCAAGTTTGAATAACATCAGCAAGAAAAAAGCCACTTGTATAATCGTGGTTCGAAGGATTGAATGTAAAGTGTACATCAGCAACCGATAATAAAGTTTCAAGAATTTCGACATAAAGTTTTTTTGCAGTTAAAAAATTAGAATACCACATTCCATCCGTGTCTTGAGGTGTTCCACTGGTTGTTGTTCGTTTAGGATTATCAATATGTAAAATATCGTTACCACCGATAAATAAAATCTTATCTATAGAAACACCTGAAGACTTATCTAAAAGTCCTTGTACGCCCTCTCTAACGCGTTTAACAGCTATCTGAGTGTTATAGTCTTCACCTACTTCAAATGATTCACAAAGCTTTCCTATATGAATGTCTGCAGGATCTATTACTAATAAGTGACCTTCTTTACTTGGTGTTCGTGTTATTGTAGGATATTTAGGTGCGTATTCTCTAAGCTCGTCTAATATAGATTCTTTAATAGAATGTAATTTAGCTTCCTGTTCGTTTTTAAAATTAGGATTCTTAAAGAATAAACTTGCACTTTTGGTTTTAAGCCATCCGTGTTTTACATCCTCATCATTAATGTCTGCTGCATCAGTAGCATTCTTGATTGCTCGGTATTGCGTAACAACATCGAATTCTTCGCGTGAAATACGCGGTCTAAAATTTCCCATAGCTTAAATTTTTTTGGTAAATGTAAACTATTTTTTGAATGGGTTGTATATTTTATCAAGTATTCGTAAAACAAAGTTTAAAATAAAGCCTATTATTAAACCCCAAAAAAACAACTTCCAATTGGTTTTCGCTTTACCTTGCTTTTTATCCTTATAGATGTACTTGTATTTTAATACATCTTGTTTAAGAACTTTTGTTTTGTATCTATATTCAATTCGTGTTTGCCACCTGGTCTTTGGAATGTAAATATTTGCGTATTTTATGATGGTATCTTTATGCGTTACTATCTTTTCCCAATAAATTTTGTTGTCTACAATAACAGGAATAGAATCTATAGTCGAAATTCGGATAGTGTCTGAACTTTGGATTAATTCAAGTCCATTTTTGACTGCTTTTTTATAATGCCATATAGCGCGTTTAGAGTGACTACAAGCAAAAAGTAATATGATTGTACTTAAAAGTAATAAAAGTCTCTTAGATGTCATAAAAACAAGCTTTAAAATCATTTAATCTATTCAACCAACCTTTAAGAAATACTGAGTTCTTTCCTTTGGCTATTGCTCTGAAAAATCTTTCACGCTCCACAAACATAACAGCTAGTAATTCCCTTGCATTAAGTGAGTTTATTGCGGTGATTGTATGCATTCCTATTTGTCCGTCTATTGCTATTTTTACCCCGCACTGGTTAACACACTTTTGAACAGTCTTAATTGCCTGAGATGTACCTGAACCCCACGCTATCTCAGTTAAGAATATAGCTAAAGTAACATCATTGATACTATCAGCTTTTACTCCATCCCAATACGATCCTTTGAATACTTTAAACCAATCCTCTGAATTCATTGTTAGAAATCTGATATCGTTATCGTGTCCAAATGTATGAACCCACGCTTGATAAGTTATGCCTGCGTTGGTATGGTAACCGCTTTTCCCTTCAAATGGTGTAGGACAAGGATGCGAAGCTGCCGAGTCACTAGTGTGCCTACTTAAACCTCCCTCCCATTTACGAATAAAGTGTACAAATGCGTTAATCTTTGAGTCCATCTATATCTGTTTTAATTATTTTAGCTCTTGCAAATAAACCTCGCATTGCTTCCCAAAGGTTAAGTCCTTTAACTGCAATTACATTCTCATTTATGCTCATTACTTCAATACTTATTAGAATCAATGATACTATTTTAGTCAGCATTAATGGAACTGAAAAGAAAGTAAGCATTATATCATTGAGAATAAACTTGTCTATAAGGAAAAATAGTATAACGGTGATTTGATAAAGCATCATTTTTGAAATTATTCCGCTTAGTTTTCTGCTTGATATTTTCTCTTTTAGTTTACGAGCTTTCCAAAGTCCAGTAATCGTATCTAAACAAATACAAAATCCTACTAGCATTATTAAACCGCTTATCGGCATAAAGAATGTCCAAAGTAAAGCAAGTATTTTAGGGAAACTTGTCCGAACTGAAGCTAATAATATAAATAATTGCAGTCTCAAAACTCGTCTTCCTCCTCTTGATAGCTAAATTGTTGAATAAGTTGATAAGTTAAAAAGAAGAATATAGCACAACCGCCTAATGCAACATATAAAGTGCCTGAACAATACATAGCAAGTGCTGCTGCATAAGCAAATACATAATATATAATTCCTAAGATTTGTAGTTGTGTCATATTGCTTCGTTTATAACAGGTGAGTATTCGATTAAATCTAAATCTTTAATCCATTGTAAATTTGTATCTCTTATTTCTTCAACTGAAATAATCCAATTTCCGTTAATATCTTGAATAGGATTAAAGTAACTATCGGGTGCAAATTGAGTATTTGCTATTTCGTCTTTTTGTTCAACTGAAAGAACACAAACTAATGTTGTTGGTTCGCTTGAATTAAGGCTGCTAAATTTCATCATACTTGTCTGCTTAATGTTGTTTGAAATGCTTGAACTCTTGTGTTTAATTTTCCTGCATCAGTTGCATTAAGGCTATCACCTAAAGTCGACATTGCATATTGATGAGTATCATAAAAATTAGGTGTTCCATTTACATTTAAACCTCCTAAATAAAAATTTAAATTTTGCGTTACTATATTAATCCCTGTAACATTATATGCTGAAGCTCCATTTTTATATACATTGCCTGTAGTTATATTTGTTGAACCAATATAATAACCAATTGAAGGAGTTGCAATATATGCGCTTAAATTATTAGTACCCACTCCAATATTAGAAACTGCTGCGTTTTGCTGTAATCCAAATACACTGTTACCGTTATAATAACCAAACCAACCTAAACCTACATTTAATGTTCTTAAATAAGCTGAAAAGTGCGACTGCTTATCAGTTAGATTTATATTGTTAATAACTTTAGTATCTGCATAAGCATTTGTCCCATTAGGCAATGCACCTGTGCTTGAATGAGTCCAACCTCCGTTAAATACTAATCTAAATGCAGCATCTAAATCACGAGGGTCTTTAAGATTAAATTTATGGCTTGTTGCCGTACCTCCTACAAATGGGTAGATTGCTTTCATCTTTGTCCAAAGTCCGTCTGTTTTTAAACCTGTAACTAAAGTATCAATTGCTGTCTGTTGTGTTGCGTCAGTTATAGCAGCAGCAGTAATAAACGCTGAAGCATCTACATCTAAAGGAACGCCACCAACTATATTAGTCAAACCACTTAAAGAAGTAGCGTGTGAACTACCCCAACTTACTGCGTTATTTGCACCTTGTCCCCAACCTATTGCGTTGTTTGCTGAGCCGTCACCCCATCCGTTACTATTTGCCATTTTGAATGTTATTTATTTTTGCAAGAAAAACACGAAGTTTAATTACGTTAGTTTCTTTTGGTTTGTAAACTTTAATTTTCATATATACCAAGAAGTGTAGTTGTTCATTGAATCAGGGAATACGTCACTATTTTTATTTGAACGATACTCTGGGAATAAAGGTTGATTAAAACTCATATAATCTATGAATCTTTGCGTGTAATGTTGTGCAATACTTCTTTCCTTTTCAAGCAAATAATCCACTTCGTTTTTGTCTACGTTTTGAGCGTTCTCAGATGAGTGTTTGTAAACTCCTTTATTAGCTATTGTGTAAGCTGCAAAAGGTAAGTATTCAACCATACCCCAATGAATCAACATTGGCTTAACATAAGTATTAACTAATGTCAAATAATTTCCTGCAAGTGTGTTTGCAATTATATCAGCTTGTATTTTTTGAAATAGTTTTGTACCTAAGTAATTCTGTATATGAATGTCTTGAGCTATCTTGATAAATTGAATAAACTTATCTGTATCTACATTTCCATTTAATGCAGTATATTTTACGATATCGTTACGAGTTATTAGTAAAGCTTCAGCCATTAGTTAAATCTTTTGTTTGTTGGTAAAAAGCCTTCGTTCGGCATATCAATTGGTCTTGTTGAAACCAAAGCTTCGTTCTTAATTGTATAACCTAATTTAGCCGCTTTTGCTTGAGCTATCACTTTAGCGTTTGGAATGTCTAATGCTTTGCCTGAGAATGTAGCGTAAACTTGTTTATTCCATCTATGGTGACAAGCACCACCGCCTTTATACAACCAAATAGAATAAGTATCAGCTCCTTCCTTTCCCCATCCTTTATTAACTGCCTCAGAACTCATATTAAGTATATCTTCTTTTCTATATATTTTATTTGCAGCTGTCATTTTCTTGCAGAACTCACGACTATTTTCGCTTGTTTCACCTGCATAAACATAACGAGTTACAAATTTCATTCCGTCAATTACTTTATCTTGTTCACTTGTGATGTTTGGTCTTGCGTCTCCGGTGCTTACAAAATTGTAAACCTTAGAAAGTAAAGATTGCTTAACTTCTTTAGCTAAAATTTCATTCTCTAAATCGTCATTTTCGTAGTCAACTTCTGATTCGTCTATTAGCAACCATTCTTCTAAAGCATCTTCGCCTAAATCAATAAGAGATTGAGCAACTTCATTATCTAATTGCTTACTTAATGCAACTCCTGTTTCTTCTGCAACCTGGTCTGCAGTTTGAGTATTTTCTAAATCAGTAAACTCTAAAGGCTGTAAAGTTTTAAAGAATAGTTTTAAAGCAATTCCATTATAAGCAAGTATTTTATCAAATGCTTCACAAAGTTCTTCTTGCATTGGTCGTATAACCATATTATCAAAAAGAATACTTGAGTTCTTTAATTCGTCTGCATTTGCAGAAAATCCTGTTGAAGTAGCTAAACCAAATAACAAAGGACTTGTAACATTGTGTCCGAACATTATTTTCTTAGTACATTCTTCACTTAAATATGTGTAATGTTGAGGTGCATCATTTAAAGGAATATCTTCAACAGTTGTTTTAGATTCTGCATTAGCGTTAAAAGCAACGATAACTTTTTGCCCTCTGCTTCCTGTAAGTTTATTTAAAACTTTATTAGTAATCATTGACTGTTGTTCTTCAGTCGGAATTCCGTTGTTAAAGTTTACCACTTTAGTTCCTGAGAATCCATTTAAAACTTCATTTGTTAAATAATCAGCTATTGATTCTTCAAGAAACGCATAAGGCAAAGCTCCTTGATAGTCTGGATAAGAATAATACTTCATCCCAACCGCATACGGCTTAGAATATAAAATTTCTATTTCATCTTTAGATGTTCCAAATGCTGAATATCTTACAGGTGCAAACTTCTTTACATCTTCCCAATTATCAGAATAGTAATAACCTTCTACTTCTCCGTATTGATTGCACTTTTCTGCTCTAATTAAATTAACAGGAATGTGAAAAGCCTTAAGTATATTCTTTCTATCTTTTGAATAATGCACTTGTATTGCAAATTGACCAAGCATCTTTCGGTCTATAATCATTTTACGAATACAATCTTTGTTAAACAAAGTCATCATTTGAGCGTATTCACTTGGCTTTTTAGAAGCGTCTAATGCACTTAAACCTTTTCCGTAAACTAATCTGCTAATATTGTTTATTATTGCTGAATTAGTAGTTGAATTCGTGTATCGGTCAATTAAAAACTGAAAGTAATTATTATCAATTCCAAATTCAACCCAGTTTTCTCTTTTAGATTCTTGAACCGTAGGTGTTTCGTAAGCACTTAGGCTTAATATATGTACGTTATCACTCATAAACTATGAATTCATTTGTTGTTGTGTTGCTTGTATATGTTGCATTGTTAACAGAGAATGTTGCGATTGCTTGATTAGTGCAAAAAATCTTGTCTTTGTGACAAATGGTTGCTCCGTTAGATAGCAAAAGTGTATAAGTATGGTTATTTAATAAAGCAAAAGTTGCTGTTATTGAGTTTACATAACCTCCTTGAGTTGAACTTGTAATTGCAACTGAAGTGGTTACGTTTGTTTGTTCGTCAATAATTGACATAGTAGTGTAATTCTCAAAGCGAGGGATTAAACTAAATGTTTGCGCGGATGTAGAAGGTGTTAATACTATCATACTATATTAACGCATAAACTTAAGAATCGTTTTGAAATGAAAAAGGGCAGCCGAATAGCCACCCTTAATTAAACGATAAAGAAAAGAAATTCTTATGCAGCTACGATTGTAGTTGCAACTCCGAATACGTCTCCAACTTGACCTGTTAAATCTGCTTCAGTAGCAGCATCTAATAAGTTAGCTAATATTTTCTCAGAGCCTACAAAAGTCAAAGTATAACCCGACATATCACCCATTGCAGTACCTGTAGACACGTTTGCAGTAGTTAACTCCATTCCGTACTCAATACCTGCAAGGTAAAATTGGTTGTTTCGTGTTTTAACAATAATGTTTGGTCTTCCATAAGATAACAACTTAACGATCTTATGAGTTGCAGCGTCTTGCTTCTTTAAAGTAATTGACAAAGTCTGTTCAACAAAACTAGTTCCGTTCTCTCTTGAAGAAGTAATCACTTGGTCAAAAGTGTTTGTTCCTTTAACTTCAAATTTGTAAAGTGAACTTACGTTAGCAATCGTGTCAATTGTATCAGTTCCTGCTAAATAAGCAACATCTGTTGGGTAAGCGTAATCTGCAAAATTGATGAAGTAAATTGCGTCGATTCCTGCTACTTGGTCTTTGCAGGTTTCTAATCTTCCATTGGCTATATCACATCCAGGCATAGTATATATTTTTAAATTGTTTTTAAATAAAAAAGGGAAGGCACTTTACCTCCCCTTATCTTAATATTTATTAGTTATTAGTTAGATGCGTTAACGATTCCGTAAGATACTAAATCAGTTGCAAAACCGTACTTAGCGTCAGCAGTAAATCGCATAACAACTCTTACATTTTCTGAACCGTCAAGGTCAGCCATATCCAAAACTTTAACTTGGTTCATATCATTCAATAAACCTGTTCCAAAATAAAGATTTGAAGTTGGTGTTAACAAAGCAGTGTTAGCAGCTAATCCGTTAGCTAAGAATACACGAACTCCATCAAAGAAAAGGTCTCCAAGAACTTGGTTAGTTCCTTTGTTATCATAACCATTTGCACCTACACCTGCAGCAGCAAAACCACCTAATGCACGAACGTAAGCTCTGTAGATATTGTTAGAAACATAAAGAGTTAAATCTTCTTTTCCGTACAATGTAGCAGGAAGAGCATCAACGATTTTTCCTAATTCAGTAACAACGTTAGCAGCAGTTACAGTAGTACCTGCAATTTCTTGTGCAGATGGCTGAGCAGCTTCAGTAAGCAATTGTGTCATAATACCTGCGAATTGACCTGCAGTAGCATTAACTCCTGTCCAAATTGTAGTCTCCATTGCAGCAGCAACTTTCTCAGCAACGTGACCGATTAAGAAATCAGCGAAGTTCTTAGGTAAAGTATCGAATGCAGAGTAACCCATTCCGATTGCATCCCAATCCGATTTAAAATCTTTTTTACACAATTGTAAGTTAACTTGGAATTCTTCAGGTTGAATGATTTTTTCAGTTAAAGTCAAAGTAGATGTAGCAGTAAAGTCACAAGTAGCATCTTTAACGATTTCGTCTGTTCCTACTCTCTTAAGAACTTGCTTATATTTTACGTTAGGAAGGACAGTCATTCCACCTTTCTCTAATGTTGGTGCAGATAACAACGCAGCTGCGATGTATTTTCCTGCGAACTCACCTGCGTAAGTTGTAGTAATTGATGTTGTAGTAGCCATTTTTTAAAATGTTTGTTTAGTTAATATTATTTGTTAATTTTTTCTAGGATAGAATCCATTATGTTACGACTTCTTTTAGTAGCAATTTTGAACATTTCTACTTTAGTTTCGTTTTCAGGATTAAAAGCAATTGGCTTTACTTCTTCTGCAAGTTCGGTTGCTTCTACTGCAACTACTTCAACTGCTGAAAGTGCTTCCAATTTAGCCTTTAATTCAATATTCTCATTTGTAAGTGCTTCGATTTCTGCAAAGAAAGTTTCCTTAACTGTTGACTCGATAGTCTTTTTAGGAGCAACAACTTCTTCAGCAGCAGCAACAGGTACTTCGGGAGCAACCTCATCTTCGGGTGCAACTTCTTCAACAGCAGATGCAGGTTTAATTTCTGAAATAATACCTTCAACTTCTACGCAAAGAATTGTTCCGTCTTCTAATTCGTATTCACCTACTGGAACAGGAATCTTTTGGTTGTCAGGTGTTACAACAAAAACTTCGTTGTCCATTTCGAATTTGTCAGCTTCAACGATAGTTACACCGTCAGCCATTTTCATTTGCATTAACTTTACTTCCATTCCAAGCAAAGTTTTGATTTGATTAATTACACTTGTTTTCATATTTGTTTTTTATGTTTATAATAATTAAACGTATATATTTATATTTCTGTTGTATTTCTATCCGTTCTGACGTACTATAGTTCTTGTACCTTGATTAGTTGTAGTGCTTACAGATTCAATACCTGTAGTCATTCCGATTCCTTGAGCTTGTAGACTCCCGTCACAACACTTACTAGAATAAGTTCCGTTAGAGCATAAGCAACCACGTCTTCCACCTTTAGGACTTGAATAACTTACTGTTTTACTTTTCGCCATTTTCTATAATTATTTGTTTAATTTTTTCTATTAATAAATCTTCTTCACTTAGCATTGACATCTCTAACTTATCTGCAAAGTAACCTTCAATTGAGAATCCTTTAACGCTTCCGTCTTTTACTTTTGCCCAAACTTCCTCGTTGTTAACTTTCATCGAAATCATCCAAGTTCCAACAGGTAAACTAAATCCATACTTCTTTGACTTGTCTTGTTCAAGGTCTTCAATAATCCAACTTTCAACAACTGTTAAACCCTTTAACTTTTGATCGTGTTCGTAAGTTGCGTTGTTTTGATTTGAGTTCATTAAGAATAACTCAGATGCTCTACGAATTGTATCTTCACTAAAAAATATGTAGTATTCTTCGTTCTTGTCGTTGCGTCTATAGATTTGTTTATTAGGTACTAATGCAGCACCCATTAGAATCTTTTTTTCAGTATCAATTTCTTTAAGTTCAACTTCGTGTTTTGATAAGGCAATAAATGATTCCTCAATGGCAGGGCTTTCTACCACGGAAATAGCGTCAATTCCACTCAAGGAATCTTTCTCGTCTATAATAAGTTCTATAATCTTCATAATGTTTTAACGATTTTAATGTACTACTGTTGCATTTTCAATTCTATTTCTTTCTAAGCTTTGAGCTGTTGACATATCACCACTAACAACATAAGCTTTAGTTGGTCTTTGCTGAAGTTGTCCAAGTTGATTGATGCCTGAGTTACCAACTACATTAAACTTTGCAGACATAACAGAGCCACCGCCTCCACCTCCGCCACCGCCTCCAGTGTCTCCGCCTGTTGGTGAACCACCTGCTTTTAATGCTGATAATCCTTTAGCTGTTGCTGCTACAATTCCTGCAATAGATAGTCCTGCACCAATATTGTTTCTTAACACTAATGCTTCTGCAGCTACTGTTGATGCTCCAAAAGTTTCAATTGCTACTGCAGTACCTGCCGCTCTTGCTAACTGGTTTGATGTTTTAGTTGCTATAATAGTCTTTGCAATAGCCAATGCGTTTTCAGCTATCAAAGCAGCTGCTTGTACTTTTTTATTACCTTCAAACAGTCCTGATATTAAATTTATTGCTGCTTCTGCGTTTGCAATATCAGCATCCCTAATAGCCTTTTTTGTTTCTTCAACTGCTTTAAAAGCTGCTAATTCTTTGTCCTTTGCAGTTTTATTTATTGCTGCAATTTCTTCCGCACTTCTTGCTGCTGCTATTTTAGTGTACTCATCATATTGTGCTTGTGTAATTTTCTTATCATCAAGTTGATTTGCTAACGTAACTAATTCTTCGTCTAATCCTAATTTAACATTTGCCCTTGCTCTCTCATCGTCATCAACAATGTATTTGTTTTTGATTTCAATTTGAGCTTTGCGATCGTTCCAATCAGCATCGTCAATAGCTTTCATATCAGCCATTAATTTCTTTTCTGCTTCTAATTTACTTGCTGCATCTGCTTTGTTTATTGCGTCTAATTCTCTAAGTCTTGCTTTCTCAATTTCAGTATAGTCTAACTTATTATTGATTGCTCTTTGTTTAAGCAAATCGTACTTAGTATCTACTGCATCTATACTTCTTTTTAAATCTGTTTTAGCTGCTGCAATATTCTCTAACCTTACGGCTTCAAGTTCTGCTTTTAATCCGTTAACTGCATCAATTTGTGCTTTCCTTTTTTCTCTATATGCATCTGCTGCTGCTTGAGCCTGTTCAGCTTGAGCAACTTTCATATCTTCATTAACCTTTTTATTCTCTAAGTATTGCTGATATTGTGCGCCTCTTATTTTTTTAATATTCTTTAAGGCGTTAATAGCTCTTTCATCGTCTAACTGACCTATCTTTTTATAGTATCTATATTCATCTACAAATCCTTTTTCCTTTTTCTTTTGTTCCTTGAATACGGCAAGACCTGTCATATAAATAGACATTCTTTTTCGCTTCTCTAAATTCTCAGTATTTTTACCACTGGCTTCAGCCATTCTAATTTCAAAATCAAAAGAATCCGTTTTCATCTTCTGAATCTTTCTTAAACTTTCGATATTCTTATCTGCTTCTTTAGCCATTGCTGCACTTCTTTTAGCAGCGTTCTCTTTCATTTGTATAGTGTTAGCATCGTCTTTTAATCCAAGGGCTTCTAATGCTTTAAATACTCCATAAATAACAATTACTAATGGAGCAAATGCTACCATTATGATTCCTACTGCTACTTTTGTTTTAGGCCCTAACTTATCAAAGAATGCAAATGCTTTTGTGATTTCATTTCTAAATGCATAAACTACCCCAACAATCGCAGCGATTGCAATACCTATAAGAACAAATGGATTCATTGATACAGCTACATTTAACCCTTCTTGAGCAACAGTTGCTGCTTCAGTCGCTGCAATTTGCCCTTCAGTTGCTACTATTTGTTCTGCACTGGCAATTGTTTGAGCTTGAGTTACTACTACATCACTTTTCTTAATTCCAATTGCAACCATTAATCCCTTCCAAGAATCTTTGATTACTCCTCCTAATTGTTTAAATGAATCAATGCTTTCACCGACTGCTTGTAATCCTGACGTTAATGCCATTGCGGATTGAACTTTCAACAATGCTTGTTCTACATCTTTGTTTTCAGCACCAAATGCACCCATTGCTCCAGTGACTGCAGAAAATCCACCTGCTACTCCTGTCAACGATCCAGATAAAGATTTAAATTTAGCATCTGGATTAAAAGCATCCGTCAATGATTTGGCGTCTCCAATTTTGTCCTTTAATTCGGCAGCTCTTTTTGCAGCTTTAATCGCCTGTTCAGAAGTTGCACCAAATTTATCAGCTAAAGTTTGTACTTCTTGCTGTGCTTGTTTTAGTTGGCTTTTTAAAGAACCTAAATTGCTTTGTACGTCTAATTCAATTACTTTCTTTTCAGCCATTATTTACTTTTTTTAAATTCTTGTTTTCTTATTTCTTGACGTGTCATTTTTCTAAAGGATTTAGTATAAACATATTTTCCTTTTGCTATGTCTATATTCTCAGATACTCCGTAGAAATTATCTATTGCTAACATTGCGATTATGTTCTTTATCATTGTTGTATAATATTAATGGTTTGATTTTGTATTTCGCCTGTGTTTAAAGTGTATTCTATGTCAACTGGATAAATAGTACCCGAAGCTCCACTTGGAGTTGTTACGTCTACTGCTGTAACTTCCTCAATGTAATCAGGTGCAATTGTTACATCGGGATTAGGTGAACTCATCCTTGCACTAAATGTATTGTTAATAAATGGAATTTGTGTAGGATTAAGCATTGGTCTAAAGTCTAATATCAATTGAAAGTTTACTTCTCCTGTTGTTAGATTAGATTGCATTGAATTAATAATGTAACGCTTGTCTCTGATCACTAACCTATCGTTTAATTTTAACCCTGTAAGTAGTGAAATAGGTAGAATAGTTTTTACACTTATAAGCCTTTGTTTTAAATTGTAAAGGTTGTATAAGTAGCTAAAATAATATGTTCCAAAAATAGTTTCTTGTATCGGTATATTTAGAATCGTACTAATATCAGGTGCGAAGTTTAATGTATAATTTGTTAGGTTCGTGTATAAGTCTTGTCCAAATGGTGTGTAATTTGTAATATTACTTGTTGCACTTCCATTGTTAAAGTGGAAATCAACTGCTTTATTATCGTATTGGTAAAGTAAAACAGGTTTAGGAACGTACGGAGCGAATTCATTGTTTAAAGAATACCCAACTTGTAGGTTTGTTCCTGTGAATTTAGTCTGCAATAAGTTCTCAAATGGTACATCTAAAGTAAACTCATCTCCATCATAAGCATATTGGTAAGTAGTGTCTCCATACTCACGCATAAACAACTGACTAAATTGCTTGTTTAAGAATGATTCTGACGTTTGAAATTTCATTGTAATCTTCTTGTACAATTTCATTCTATCTATGTCAATAGAAGTAATATCCGTAAATTTAGAAATATCAACTATTGCTCCTTGAGAATACCAATCGTCTAATGGTTCTATTTGATAAACATTCTCACTTGTTGCGTAGCAAGTCATATTGAACATTTTAAGTATTCCACTAAAGAATTCGCTTACTTTCATTACAGGCGACATTGATGCTAAATCAGTATTCACTATCATAGAATTAGTAAAACAAGTTGTTGTTCCTGTTATGTAAACGATTGAACTACTACTTGAATATCTTATTCTATAATCAATTGTTACGTTTACATTTACTGCTGTATGCGTTCTAATTTTAAATGTGTAAATAGAATCTAATCCAAAAACATTCGGGATTTCAACTTGAGTTAAATAACCTGAAGCACTAAATGGTAAACTTTGAATTAAATTTCCGTCTTGATATACGTCTATTGTTGCACCAGTAGCAGCCGATATTGAATTTACATTTATTCTAATATAGTGTTTACAAATTGGTAAATCTTGATATTGAATTCTTATTGAATTATCAGTTACGTTTATTGCATTACTTGGAACATTTGTTCCTGTTGTAACTGTGTTAAAATCTATTGCTTGAGCTTCAGTCCAATATAAAAACTCATTCTTGTTTTTGTACCATAAAAATAACTTACTAAATCTTTCATCACTTAAAAAGTTTCCATTAAACACAACTCCATATTTTGTTGAAATCTCTTTAAATATATTTTGAACTCTAACAGCAGGAAATAATTCATTATAGTGTATATGTCCACTTGTATGATGTATGTCGTTAGAACTTGATGTAGGTATGTTTAACCAACTTGGAAATATAGTTGTAGGTGCTTGACCTCCATATGTCCAAATTCTATTGGAAGTTATAATTGGATATTTAACATTGTATGTATTAGTTCCGTCTATTATTCTATATTTAACTTCAGTTCCGTTGTAAGTATGGTTTAAATCACTATAATCTAAATTAGATAATAAATCCTCACCAAAGAAATCTAATAACGTTCTACCTTCACCATAAAAACTTAATGAATAGCTTTCAGGCTTTCCGTTCTTTATTTGCGATTTGTCAATTCCTATTTTACCACGTCTAAAGAAAGTTAAGTCAATTTCTATAAATGCGTTTCGTCTTAAGTTATGGTCAATGGTTGCATCAACATCACTCTGGTAAAAGTGTTGAAATATTTGATTATTTGTTTCTGAAGCAGGTACCGTAAAACTCTGTGAAAAGTCCGTATAAGTTTTAGAAATATCAGACACGTTTTGTTGCGTTGAAGTAACTTGAATTTCCTCATCGTTAAATAACTCTAATCTTTGACCTTCTATATATACTTGTATCTTTCTATTCATTACACAACAGAATTAATAGTGTCGTAAGCATATTCAAAATCTAATTGATAGTTAATCATATGGTTGTTTATGCTCTTAAATATCTCAGTTGATTTCGTGTTTATCTTTACAGGTGATTTGTCAAGTAGTATTCTTTCGCTTAACATTAGCTGTTTAATCGTTTCTCCGAAGCTTTCATTCACCCAATCAGTATTTACCTTAATCTGCTCTTTTGCGTTCGTGTTAAAGACTTTTCTTTGTCCTTCTAAAACGTCATAACTTGGGTATGTTGACGGCATTAAATTATACTCAGTATTTTCTACGCTAATTGCTTTGTTGCTTGCTTTAAAAAACCACTCTGTTTGCCAAGCTCCAAACTTGTTTACAAAGTCGCATCTTGTTGGTGTATATTTACATTCGTCTTTTGGTTTAAATGTTGCACTCCAAACCGTACTGCCTCCTGTGATAATTTCAACCTTGTTTCCCGCAGTTAAATATGGCGCGTAAACCTTTGCCCAATCGTTTACGTTTGATGTGTTTAAAGTTGAAGTATTGGTTGCACCTGTTACTAAATTGGTGTACTTGATTGTGTAACCACTTGTTCCTTCTATTGTAATGTGTCCAGTGTTACCCGTTCCGTCTAAATAGTAATTTGAGTCTATTGGTGAATGATGAGCAATAAATAAATTAGGATTTCCTCCTTCGGTATAATCGCCATATCCATCGTATGCTCTATATGTTAAAGTACTTCCAAACTGAACAAAACTACCCGATATCTTTTTAAATGTTTTAATTCCAACCCAACACCATTGAGCTGCAGGTGTAATAGGATTACCTGTTGTAACATTCTGCAAAGCATTATGATTAATGAACTCTTTAATATAAGGTGATAGATCGTAGTAAGTCGCAGGTGAACTTGACGAAGGTATATTTTTGCTTAGTGTGTAAGATGGTGAAGCAGGCATTGGAGTACTATTTCCATTCCATAAAAATATCTTAACCATTGAAGCAGTTTGACCTGTTTCGTTTATTGTTAAAATGTAAGGTGAACGTGCAAATATTGACATATTATTTTGTTAAATAAATTGATTCATTAAATAGTTTTAAAGCGTCTAATCCAAACTTCTCAATCAATTGGTTTGGTAGTTTTTTGTATGCAGTTTCAAATGGCTTAGTAAAAAACAAACTCGGTTTGATTCCTTTTTTAAATATATGCCTGGACAAAGCAAATTGTAAACTCTTTCTACTTGTAAACTTTCCGTTTGCGCCTCTTGGTGCTAATCCTTTTTTAACAGCCCATTTATCAAATGCTTTCGGAGGTGGTGCTTTAGTTGTGTACTTGTAAGGTGTATCAAATTTCCTTTCTTTACCTGATACTCCTTTGTCTTGATAAAGTCCGTACTCCTCCATTATGAAGTCCATTTCAAAAGAATTGGCGTTGGCTTGAACTCTTGCATTAATAGATTTAAATAGTTTACCACTTCCTTTGCCTGATTTGCTCAAGTTCTTTTTTGATTCGTTTATAACGTAATCTCGGAACTTATTCAATTCAATTTGAAGTTCAGATTGTTTCATTAGCAAATAGTCATTTCATTAGGTACTGTCACATCAAAAGTCATTGTCCATCCTGCAAGTAAATTCTCAAAGCGTTCGGTAAATGGTTCGCAGTTTGGTTCTCCACTAATAGCAATTTTGTTATCCCATAAACCACCGTGTAACATCTGCTGAAAGCATCTATTTAAAACTGCGTGTTGTGTGTTTAATACATCAAGCTCGTTGTTGTTCTCTTGGAATACATCTGTTACTTCTGACTTAGAAATATCTACGATATCCATTGCAATAATAGATACGTTGAATGTGATCGTGTTAGATTGTAAACTTGAGCTATTAACCATTAAGTGAATTAAAGGAAATATAGTTTGCTTGTTTAAATCAACTTGAAAGATATCTCCTTGAGTTACTGAGTTAACAATAGCATCATTATCAAAGTGAGTTTTTAATCCATCTAATAAATTGTAGTATCCTGTCATTTTATTAATTTATTAAGTTGTCGTTGTTCGATTTCTGTTTTTTGTTTTTCGAAGGTAAGATAGGTGAGACATTTAGTAAGTCCGAGACTGGCAACATCATCGAATCTTGTAACGTCTCCTTTAGCGAGTGCATATAGTGATTGATACCATCCCCATCGTTTGGCAAATTGAGTTGTTTCGCTAAAGTCTGCGACAGCTTCTTGTCCTTCTGCATCTCCTTCTCTAAATAATTCAGGGTAGCCGTTAGTAACTCGTTTCCTAAAGTCCAAAAAAAAACACTACTTGCGATCACTACGTCAAGTGGCGCAAACTTCATTAACTCTTGAAAGTCTAAGTTAGGTTCGTAGGGCATTATATCGTACTTCTCCTTTTGTGTTTTAACAATAGGACGGTACATTACAGCCATTGCTTTGTGGTAGTCGTCCCATTTAGTTAAGTGACTTTCCAAATCTACATATTCACCAAAAGTTATTGCTTCGAGTTCTGGTATAAATCCGAATTCAATTGCCGTTTTATTTGCTGTTATCTTAAATCTATTTTGAAACTTAGGCTTCTCTGAAAACAACTTGCTAAAGTGAGCTATCAATTCATTCATAGATGAGAGCTTCATTTTGACTATGTCCTTGAGTTCTATTCCGCAGAATATTTCAATCATCTTTTGTGCTACAAATTCCTCGTCATTGGAATCTGCCTGAACTCTTAAGAATTCTTGGTAGCTTTTAAGTGGTATTTCACTTAGACTTGAAGGTACGTTAATTTCTAACTTCATATTATTTAAACGATTTAATTATTATTTTGTTGTTTGCGTATAAAGTCAAATGCCTCGCATAACATTTGAAAGTGTATTCTCATTCTCATCATATCGTCAAAGACTATTTGTATTCGTCTTCCTTTCTTCTCGTAGATGTAGTTTTCAATTACTCTTTTCATTGCGTTTAAATCTACTTCTTCTGTCATCTTATGTTGTATTGCCCATAGTTTGAGTTGATGCCTAAGGTCTCCATCTCGTGATATCTAACGGCATCTATTGCGTGGTCATTTCCACCTGCAGGTTTGTTTAGTCTTTTACCTGTTTTGTCAGAGTCCCAACAATAAGCTCTTAATTCTTTGATTAGGTTTATACTAGATGAAGACACTAAATATTCTTGACCTTGCATTATCTGAATACCAAAGTTAATTGAGTCTTGACCTTTTGTAACTCCTTTAATTGTTTTACCTTGTCTCTTTATTTCCTCTATTGATTTTGGTTCACTGGAATCTGCATAAGCAATCACATTTGATTGTAACTTCTTTGCCACTTCGCTATTTACCAACCCTGTTTGATAGCAGATTTCATTCAGGATCCTTTTACCATTGTAGTTGTATACCTCAATAATTGTTGTAGGGTCATTCGTATATCCAAAGTCTAATCCATAACCCAACAACTTTGCTTCTACAGGTATCGTGTCTATTGTTTTCCAATTAGAAAAGATTACACCTTCAAGCATTCCTATTTCACCTAATCCGTAAACTCTCCACCAATTCGCCCAATAACTACTTGTCGTTGCTTTTAAGCGGTTCTTTTCTATTTGAGCTACGATTGCTTCGTCAAGTGCTTCATTGTCCTTATACGTTAAAATTATAAAGTCAGTATCTAATTCGTCTTTTAGTTCGGTGTGTACCCAAAACTCATTCGCAGGATTAAAGTCTAAGTAAACTTCTTTCTTAGTTCTGATTGAAAGTTCGTTGTAAGATTCGAACTCAATATTGTTACATTCGTTTATGTATAGAATATCACGTCTTGCTCCCCTTAGTTTAGATGAGTCATCAGCACTAAAGAATTCCATATAACTACCATTCCCAAATTCGTATCTAAGAAGTGATTTATTAAACGAAGCATCAATGTAACGGTTTGTCCACTTCATAATCTTTAAGAAGTCTTTTAACGCACCCCTTCTAAGATGTGGAATAGATTCTGCTACAATGCTTATTTCAAGATTAGAAGTCTTGGCTGCCCTGTCAATTAATACAGGAATGATTCCAAAAGTTTTACCTGCTGAAGTTCCTCCTTGAATAATCTTAACCCGCTTTTTTAAAGCAAGTATTTTGTTAATCGCAGTTGTCCGTTGTAACATCAGGGAATAATGGTTGCTCTATGTTTGTGGTTTCAGTTCGTTCCACAAGGTTGTTTAATCGTTGTGTTATGCTTGAATTATATTGCCCTACCATACCACCTTCGATTTGGTCTTTTCTGATTTCCTTGCGTATGTGCGAGCAGATGGGTAAAAAATCTTCGTAACTTTTATTCAAGTTCTTAAAATACTGCTCAATATAATATCCTTTTTTCTCTAGAATATATATCTCAAAGCCTTCTAAAGTTAATGGTACTTCTAAAGGTTCAGGGATCATATCTCCAGTTCTTTGATTTAGGTTGTATTTATATCTTGGATTTTCTTTTACATAGTTCTTATATTCCTTGAATAGTTCATACATTGTTTCAGGTGATTCTATGTTTCTCGGTCTTCCTAGTTTAGCCATAATAGTTTAATTCGTGTTTTGTTAAATTAATTGTCCTATATCACCTAACTCTTTAATTACATCGGGGTTGTTATCATAGTGTTTATTTATTCCAAGTTCTTTTACCTTCTCAACTTTAGCTTTGTTGCTTCCTGTTGCATAAACTCTTGAGAATAGAATACCTGCTTTGTTTGCTCTTGGTAACATATTATCTTTATGGTCTCTTGCTGAAATAATATAAACAGTTGCTCCTTGTTGCTTATACTTTAAAGCAAGGTCTAATCCTTTTTGAGTATCTAATGTCCCATCAAAATCAAAGCTAATTTTTTCAGTAGCTAATTCTTGGTAGGTACTTTTGCAGATAGCAGCTCGTTGGTCTTGTGTGTATTCTTTAATCATATTGTGATCACTCATACATCTTTGTAAGTAATCATTCTGTGATTCGTCTTTTTGTGGCTTAGGAATTGGCATCTTCTTCTTTATATTCGTTAAATACCTTTTGCATCTTTAGCATAATTTCTTTTAAGCAACTTGCACAAGATGTTGACTCTTGATTAACGTGAAATACTCTGTTGTAAATTTTTAGTATTGCATCTTGTTCTGATGGTTTAACTGTGTCCTTTAGTAATACCTGTGAATCGTTTAAATAATTGTATTCATCTTCGGTAAAACATTCGGGTTTGTTGTAAGGAAATAATGCGTTTAACTTTGCTTTTCTTTCGTCGCATTTACAATCATCTCCCATTAAAAACTTAGCAACCTTTGCAATACCAGTTGCTTCTAATACTTGTTCTACAGTATCTCCA
>Ga0194045_1000151_pt1 | contig 21936 bp, 20 predicted proteins | sample JunL6211m_MetaG_FD_161686 | JGI IMG/M metagenome (GOLD analysis project Ga0194045, IMG submission 161686) | Anoxic zone freshwater microbial communities from boreal shield lake in IISD Experimental Lakes Area, Ontario, Canada - Jun2016-L626-11m | ecosystem: Environmental > Aquatic > Freshwater >...
ATCCAAAACGGCTTCGTCCGCAGCTATTCATTGCTCATGCTGCTCGGCGTCCTTGTCTTGGTCTTCACAATTTGGTTGGTGACGCTATGAGTATCTTGACCACGCTCGAACTACTACCATTGATTGGTGCTTTCATAGTTGGTTTCTTGCCAAACTCGAACGCTAAGTTGATCAAGCAAGTTTCAATCGCCATCTCTCTACTAGTAGCAGCCGTATCTATTCTGATGGCAGTTCGCTTTAACTCCGGAACTCCTGGCTTCCAATTTGTTGAATCTAGATCTTGGATTCCAAGTTTCAATATTAACTACGCGGTAGGCGTTGATGGCATCGCACTCGTCCTAATTTTACTAACCACAATCCTGGTCCCAATTGTTTTCCTTGCTGGATGGAATGAATCCGAGGGTGGCCGTTGGAGCGTAAAGACTTTTTACGTTCTGTTGCTTGTTCTAGAAACCATGATGATTGGCGTCTTTGCGGCGACCGATGTCTTCCTCTTCTATGTGATATTTGAAGCGATGCTAATCCCGGTTTACTTCTTAATAGGTGGTTACGGTGTCGGCGAGCGAGCTGCGGCAGCAATCAAGTTCTTGCTCTACAGCCTCTTCGGTGGCCTTTTAATGTTGGCCGCTGTTATTGGAATCTACATAATTTCAACAAACCAGGGTGGCGGCACATTCGATGTTACAGAGCTTTCCAAATTAACAATTGATCATCCAACACAGAATTGGTTATTCCTCGGCTTCTTTATCGCTTTTGCAATTAAAGCGCCGCTCTGGCCATTCCACACTTGGTTGCCATCGGCTGCGAAATCAGCAACTGCGGGAACTTCAACTTTACTGTTAGGTGTTCTAGATAAAGTCGGAACCTACGGAATGATTCGTTTCTGTATGACCTTGTTTCCAGATGCGACCAAAACTTTCACGCCAGTGATTATTACCCTTTCAGTGATATCGATTCTGTACGGCGCATTTCTTGCCATTGGCCAGAAGGATATTAATTCTTTAATCGCCTTCACTTCTATCTCGCACTTTGGATTCATCACGCTCGGAATATTTGCAATGACATCGCAAGGTTTAACAGGCGCAACTTTCTACATGGTTAACCACGGTTTCTCAACTGCGGCGCTATTCCTAACTGCTGGCTGGATGGTTCACCGCAGAAAATCTGCCCAGATCTCAGATTTCGGTGGCCTACAACGAGTTACGCCAGTCTTGGCTTGGTCCTTCTTTATTGCAGGAATGTCCGCTCTTGCACTGCCCGGACTTTCAAGTTTCGTTAGCGAATTTCTAGTACTTGTTGGCTCATTCACTAAGTATCCAGTCGCTGCAATATTTGGAACTTTAGGAATTGTTCTTGCCGCGCTCTATGTCTTAATTGTTGTTCAACGCTCGCTGCATGGCGAAGTAAAGCCGGGTAATGAATCGTTAATGGATCTCAATTTGCGTGAAAAAATTGCGATAGCACCCGTAATCGTCGTACTTGTAGTTGCTGGCTTTTTCCCAAAGCCAATTATCAATCTAATTAATCCAGCTACTGCAACCGTTATGGCGCATGCCGGCGTAAGTGACCCAGTCGCGAAGGCAGGTAAATAATGTTGACCGCCCCGCATTTAAATTACGCACTCCTTGCTCCCATCCTGATAGTTCTTGGCGGCGCCCTCTTTGGAGTTCTCGCTGAAGCCTTTTTAAGTAAAGCACTTCGAGCAAGAGTTCAATTACCAATCGCCCTACTTACTTTGGCTGCGGCATTTGTTCAGATATTAAGAATTAGAAATGAGAGATCGCTATCCGCTGCGGTTAGTTCAGTTTCAATTGATGGCGCTGGAATTTTCCTACAAGGAACGGTTTTAGTTCTGGCTTTCATCGGTTTATTAATGATCGCTGACACTGATAACTTCACAGCGCAGGCATCGGCTATTCCAGGTTCTACAGAGGAGAACCAATCAATTGCCGCTGGCAAGCAACAAAGTGAAGTCTTTCCGCTTACCTTATTTGCTGTTTCTGGAATGATGCTCTTCCCAATAGCAACCGACTTGATAACACTATTTGTGGCCCTTGAAGTTTTATCACTTCCACTTTATTTGATGGCTGGCCTTGCTCGTCGTCGTAGATTGCTTTCACAAGAAGCGGCTCTGAAGTACTTCTTACTTGGCGCCTATTCATCAGCCTTTTTCCTATTTGGCGCAGCGTTCCTCTATGGATTCTCTGGTTCACTTTCCCTTGCGGGTATTGCAAATGCTATTCATTCAAGCGGCGGCAACGATGTTTTCTTATTGATTGGAATTATTTTCCTTTCAGTAGGTCTGCTATTTAAAGTAGGCGCGGTCCCATTCCACTCTTGGACACCGGATGTTTACCAAGGCGCACCAACTCCAATAACGGGCTTCATGGCTGCCTGTACAAAGGTTGCGGCATTTGGTGCAACCCTTCGTATTTTCTACGTGGCATTTGATTCAGCGCAATGGAGCTGGAAGCCGATAGTCGCAACGATCGCAGTTTTAACAATGGCATTTGGCGCGATCGCCGCAATTGCGCAACGCGATATAAAGCGCACCCTGGCTTACTCTTCGATCACACATGCTGGATTTCTGCTTCTAGGAGTTATGGCTCTAAGCAAATCAGGCTTATCGGCCTCACTCTTTTACTTAGTTGCTTATGGCTTTGCCACACTTGGCGCCTTTGGAATTGTCACTCTTGTCCGAGATTCTGCCGGCGAGGTAACCGACATCAATCGTTGGGTTGGACTTGGAAAGAAATCACCGCTGGTCGCGTCGGCCTTCGCACTTTTCCTTTTGAGCTTTGGCGGTGTTCCATTAACAAGCGGATTTATTGGAAAATTCTCCATCTTCTCTGCTGCTTATGAATCAGGAAATATCTACCTAGTCGTTGTTGGTGTGCTCTCAAGTGCAGTTGCCCTCTTCTTTTACTTACGTATCGTCTTAATGATGTTTTTCGCCGAACCGACAAGTGATACCGTTTCGGTAATAATTCCATCCGTTCTGACTCGCATTGCTATTACCGCATGCGCTGCCATGACGCTTTTACTTGGTGTATTTCCTGGCTTCTTGCTCAACATCACTGAAACATTTGCCGGCTTCCTAAGTTAATGTCACACATTGGAATACCAGATTTAAATCCCGCACTAGAGGCGGAACTACTTTCACGGATGCAAGAAGTTGAGGCCGCACTTAGGTTTGCGATCGAAGGCAAGTATCCACTCGTAATAGAAACTTCTCGGCACCTAGTTGATGCCGGTGGAAAACGACTTCGCCCACTATTAACGCTGATTGCTTCACATCTTGGTGATCCACGCGCTAAAGGAATTATCGAAGCAGCCGTTGTCTGCGAATTAACGCATCTTGGAACTCTGTATCACGATGATGTTATGGATGAAGCACCACTTCGCCGCGGCGTTGAAAGTGCAAATAACCGCTGGACAAATACAGTTGCAATTCTTACTGGCGATTACCTATTTGCTAAGACATCACAACTGCTTGCAGATTTGGGTCCAGAGGCTGTTCGCTTGCAAGCGCTAACTTTTGAGCGACTTGTTATTGGCCAAATCATGGAGACCCAAGGATCTACTTCTGGTAAAACTGCTATTGATCATTACTTAGGCGTTATTGCCGACAAGACTGGTTCCTTGATCTCTGCCAGTGCAAGATATGGCGCAATGATTTCTGGTGCCAGCGCTGAGAGTATGGATGCGGTAACTAAATTTGGTGAAGAAATAGGAATGGTCTTTCAATTAGCTGATGACATCATTGATATTGCAAGCACCTCAAATGAATCCGGAAAGACGCCAGGAACCGACCTTCGTGAAGGTATTCCAACGATCGTGACGCTTTTTATTCTTGAATCTAACGATCCTAGTGATGCCGAACTAAAGAAGATTTTGTCAGCCCCAATCACTGATGAGAAAATCGTCGATGCGACCATTGCAAAATTGCGGAATCACAAAGCCCTAACCCAAGCACGCGAACTTACTGCGCAATATGGAAACGCTGCTTTAAAGCACCTAGAACGGCTGCCAGCAGGCCCTGCTAAGGATGCACTAGTCGGGTTGAGCCAAGCTGTTATCAACCGAACCGCCTGATTTAATTAAGTCACGCCCCAAAATAACTAGCGCAACCCAGATAAATACAAAACCAACCCATCTGGCACTAGGCATTGGTTCATGACGAAGCCAAACTGCGAGAGCGAATTGAATTGTTGGAGTTAGGTATTGCAGCAACCCAATCATTGTAAAAGGCAATCTTGTTGTGGCACCATTAAATAGAAGCAGTGGCACTGCAGTAACAACACCAGCACCTATAAGTAGCGTTGTTAATTTTGCACCATTTCCAAATTGACCAGTCCCGTGCATTGCGAGATAGATCAAATATCCGCCGTAAAAGGGGAGGGAGATAAAGGTTTCGATCGCTAATCCTTGGAGCGCAGCTAAGTTCAATTTCTTCTTTACCAGGCTATAGCTGCCCCAGGAGCCGGCAAGCAAAAATGAAACCCAGGGTGGACGACCGAAGTCGAAAGTAAGAACTAAGACCCCTACCGTGGCGATTCCAAAAGCCCACCATTGAGTTTTGCGCATCTTCTCTTTAAATGCGAGAACTCCAAGTGAAACTAAAATAATTGGCTGCATATAATAGCCAAGTGATGCTTCAACAATATGTTGATGGTTTACCGCCCAGATGTAGGTAATCCAATTAACAGAAATAAGAGCTGAAGCCAATGCAAACCGCACGACCACACCCGGGGTTCGAAACATTTCGAAGGTTGCTCGAAATTGCTTTGAAAAATAAAGAGCAATCAAACAGAAAACGAGTGACCAGACTGCGCGATGTGAAACGATTTCAAGCGGGTTGGCTGGTTTAACTAGAGGCCAGTAAAGCGGAAATAGACCCCAAAGAATGTATGAGCTTGCGCCAAAAAATAGACCGAGTTTGTGTCTACTCATTGATTAACGATAATTCGTAAATTGAACAGCGAACTCCCAAGTACCGGCTTTGACAAGTGCAATTGCAGTTTGTAGATCATCACGATCTTTACTTGTGACACGAAGTGTTTCACCTTGAATCTGGGTCTTAAGGGATTTTGGACCCTCATCACGTAGTAGCTTTGCAATCTTCTTAGCATTCTCGGTAGATATACCTTCCTTAAATGCACAACTAATTTTGTAGATCTTGCCACTTAATTCTGGCTCGGTTGGATCAAGGTGCTTAAGTGAAACTTGGCGCTTTACTATTTTGTCTCGAAATACTTCAAGGACTGCCTTGGCTCGCTCTTCGGTATCAGCTTCAATCAAGAATTTATCACCAGACTTTTCAATTTTGGATCCAGTATTTTTGAAATCAAAGCGAGTGCTAATTTCACGCTCGGCCTGGTTGAAAGCATTATCAACTTCCATATGATCAACTTCAGAGACGATATCAAAACTTGAATCAGCCACTTAAGGACTCCCTTTATAAATTCGTGATCGACTACATATTCGCTAGATGGCAATTCTAGGGTAAATTGGCGCCATGATTAAAAGCAAGCGCCGCTTTCCGAGCCTGCCCTACTTTTACTCCCTTATTGATTGGTCAATCCCTTCATTCAAGCCATATGCGGGCAAGATTCGTAGAGCTCAGACCATTTCAGATCTTGCACTTATAGCCAAGAAGAGAATCCCTAAAGTTGTTTTTGATTATGTTGCTGGATCGGCTGTTGATGAAATTAGTTATTCCCGATCATCTGATGCTTTTAGGCGTGTTGAATTTAACGCTCGTGTACTTCGTGATGTTTCCAAGATAGATCCTTCGGAATTAATCCTAGGCAAAAAAGTAGATCTCCCAATCTGCTTTTCGCCAACTGGTTACACCCAATTGATGCATCATGTTGGCGAACCGGCTGTTGCGAATGTTGCAGCAAATAGAAATTTAATTTATTCACTTTCCACAATGGGTACAACATCTCCGGCAGAACTAGCAGCTGCAGTACCAGAAGCAAGGCGCTGGTTTCAACTTTATGTCATGAAGAATCGCGCTGATAGTCTTGGAATTATTAAGCAGGCGCGTGAGAGTGGTTTTGAAGCTCTGATTCTCACAGTTGATACGCCAGTTGCTGGCCTTCGTTATCGTGATAATCGCAATGGCCTAACGATTCCACCACGTATCCGTTTAAGTACAGTTTTAGCAATTGCACGTAAACCAATCTGGTGGCTAAATCTATTTACAACAGGCAAGTTAGAGTTTGCGGCATTTCGTGGTTGGAATAAACCAGTATCAGAATTAGCAGATGTAATTTTTGATCCATCAACAACATTTGAGGATGTTAAGTGGTTGCGTTCGGTCTGGAAGGGCCCAATAATTGTTAAAGGAATTCAAAGTGTTGAAGATGCTAAACAGGTTGCAAAACTTGGAATCTCGGGCATCATTATTTCAAATCATGGCGGTCGCCAACTAGACCGTGGCCCAATTCCACTTGAAATACTTCCTGAAGTTGTTGCTGCAGTGGGTAAAAAAGTTGAGGTCTATATTGATGGTGCGATCATGTCCGGTATGGATGCCCTGGCTGCGATTGCACTTGGTGCTAAAGCGGTATTCATTGGCCGGGCTTATTTATATGGTGCGATGGCTGATGGTGAGCGGGGCGTGGAAAAAGCAATCGATATTTTACGTCGCGAATTTGTAAATGGCATGGCGCTAACTGGTGCCAGAAACTTGAAAGAAGTGCGTGCCAATGGCGCATGGATTAGAAAATAGGAGAACGAATTGAAGATTGCGATTGTTACTGGGGGAGCCAAAGGAATTGGCTTTGGGTCCACAAAGCGCCTTCTTGATGATGGTGCAACCGTTGTTATGTTCGATCTGGATGAGCCAGGGTTAGCAACGGCCCAAGAGCTCTTATCTTCACATGGCGATCGGGTATCTGGGATGAAGGTTGATATTTCCTCGGATGCCCAAGTGAAGCAAGCGGTTGAATCAGTCGGTAATAAATATGGTCATATCGATTATTTAGTTAATTGTGCTGGCATCCAAACTTACGGAACTGCGGTAGATACCAGCGAAGAGACTTGGGATAAGACCTTCAATGTGAATGTGAAGTCCATGTATTTAACTGCAAAATATTCAATTCCTTTTATGCGAAAAGCAAAAGGCGGATCCATCGTAAATATCTCTTCAGTGCAATCACTCGCAAATCAAAAAGGCGTTGTGGCCTATGCCGCCTCAAAAGGTGCAATCAATTCACTTACCCGCGCAATTGCCATTGATCATGCAGCAGAACAAATTCGTTGCAATGCAATCTTGCCCGCTTCTGTGGATACGCCAATGCTGCGCGCATCTGCTCGCGCATTTTCAAAAGAACGCAGTGAAGATGAGATCCTTGCTGAATGGGGAAAATCCCATCCAATTGGTCGCATGGCGAGCATTCACGACATCGGCGAACTTGTTGGCTTCTTATGTTCGGAAAAGTCCTCATTCATCACAGGTAGCTCGTATGTAATCGATGGTGGCTTGATGACCCAAGTTCCTGTCATATTGCCCGAGTAAATCCGATTTCAGGTGCGCCACTTAATAAGGTAATCTGCGCTCTGCCGTAAAAAATACCCTGGCGGGTTGCCCGAGCGGCCAATGGGAGGGGACTGTAAATCCCCCGGCTCTGCCTTCGAAGGTTCAAATCCTTCACCCGCCACCACCGTTCCAAAGCCGAGGTCTTTCTGTAAATCCCCATACCTTCGAAGGTTCAAATCCGCACGCCGAGCCACCACCGCGCATAGCCGGTTTTTTCACCCGAATTATCACCCTAGTCGCTCACCGCAATAATCCATAGGTAAGTAACTGGAAATTACTACCCTTGGTTCATGGACGTGATGCTATTAGAAGACGACGACTTTACACGTCAGATAATTAAGAACGCCTTGGTCCAAAATAAAATTAACGTGGTTTGTGCCGCCGCAACCGTGAAATCCGCAATTGATTGTGCAAAAAAAGTGAATATAGATGTGACTGTTATTGATTACAACCTTGGACGTGGCCCAAACGGAATAGATGCTGCTCAAGCGCTGGCAAAGATTCAGCCTAATATGGGTTTCGTACTTCTTACTGGCTTTCTAGATCCAAATGTCGTTTTATCAAGCATGACTGCTCTTCCGGTTGGAAGCCGATACCTACTTAAGCAAAATCTTCAGGATATTAATCAACTGATACATGAAATCAAAAGCGCTTCAAGTACGGTGGCAATCTGAAAAAGAAATCTGCAAGCCAACCTGAGATAGTGTTAGGCGGCGAACACGCAATTCCGTACCGAATTCTCCTGATATTTCTTCCACTAATTACCATAGGCGTTCCTGTTGCAACTGTGCTGGGAGATCATAATTCGCCATTTTGGAAATGGACGATAGCGGCACTTTTTGGCTCTGTTATCGCCGCTGGCGCCACGTTCCTACTCGACATAACTATTCTAAGTCAGCGCCGAATTCGCCCGATTCCAAACAACTGGCTATTTGCCCTTGGCTTCTTTTTGGGTTGGATAAAGGGATTTGCTACTGGATTTGCGGCCATCTATATTCTAAAAATTCCAGAGATTTCAGTTTATGACGAACTAAAAAGAGCTTTCACTTCAGCCGCACTCGGGACATTTTTCATGCCAGCAATATCCTACCTATCTTATTCTTCATGGCGCCTGCTTCACAGCAAAGAATTTGCGAACAGTAGATTGGCGAATTTAAATGAAATAAGAACATCTGATCAAAAAATAATAGAGGATGTGCAAATCCGGTTGCTAAGTATTAAAAAAGAGTTCCAGGCTCTGACAGTAGATCCGTTTGAAAATAAAAGAGAAAAGTTAGCTGATTCAATTGAAGAAATGGCCAGAAATGTAATTCGTCCAATGAGCCACGAATTCGCTAAAAAACGCAGACGTGAGAATTATAATTTCAAATTTCTCTTATCAGAGGGACTTAGGCTCGACCCAATCACCATGTCCCTGGCCCTTCCGTGGGTTGTAGTGATGTTTTTGGCATTTCAAGGTGCTTTCTTCTTCAATCATTCAACTATATCTGGCGCGATCGCCTTAACACTTTATGATTTCCTAATACTTTTACTGCTTTTAAAATTGATGATTAAATTTTACGCCCGATTCAAGATGAATCAAAAACTCAATTTTTTTTCGTCACTAATATTTTTAGCAATTTTACCAATTGTTCAGACGCTTCCACTAAATTTTTTGGGCAAGGACATAAGTTGGGCGGAATTTTCTGCAACTTATATTCTCCTAATAATAATTTTCTATGTATCTCAAATTTCCAACGTTCATAATCTATCTGAAGAAAAAGGAATCGATATAACAAATCAGCAATACATGGAAGAGTTCGATCTAGTTTTGCGAAATAGTAACAACGAGATTAATGATGAGATCGTAAGATTTTTGCATGGAACGCTACAAACCAAGCTTTCAGCTTCAGCTTTTAGATTTAGGGATCTGAATGATTCTTCTTTTGATGTAGACCAAGAGATCAGAAATGTTATTACGCATTTCGAGATAGAAAAAGAGATTTCAAAAGTTGTAATTGGAGAATCTCTGACCGAAAGACTTGAAGTAGTTTTAGAGGAATGGCAGCCTTTATTAGAAATCGAACCGATAACCCTTGAGTTAAATGAGTCAAGCCTTTCTAGGTCGCAAGCCTGCAGGATCTGTGACTTCATAAACGAATGTCTGAGCAATGCGCTTCGTCACGGACATGCCACCCGAGTAAGAATTCAAGTCTCTGAAGCCTTGAACGATGTTTTAGTGGTGGTATCGAATAACGGAAGTCCAGTTGCGCAGACTAAGAAAGGTTTGGGTACCAAGATTTTCGATCAAGTTAGCCATTCGCGTTGGGATATCAAGAATAAAGCCGACGGTTCTGGTGTCAGAGTGAGCGCCCTATTTTCAAGATAATCTTCGATTTTCACTAGAACCAAAGATGGCTCGTGGGAATAACTAGACACCTAAGCGTCGCCTTATTATCCTTCAGTAGTGAGAAAAGTGCCTTTCAATAATTAATTTGGCCTTAATGAAACTTTAATGAAATGGGGAAGTATGAAAAAACGTTCCGGAATTATTATTGCGATTGTGTCAGTTTTGGCACTATCACTTACCGCTTGCGGTTCAAGTAAGTCAGGAAGCGTTGCTTCTGCATCGTGCGCGAAGGCTGATCTAAAAACTGTCACATCTGGAAAATTAACAATCGCAACCGGTCAACCTGCTTATTTCCCTTGGGTCATTGATGATAAGCCAGAAACTGGCAAGGGCTTTGAAGCAGCTGTTGCTTATGCTGTGGCAACAAAGCTTGGATTCGCGCAAGGTGATGTCACTTGGGTTCGATCAACATTTGATAGCGCCGTAACTCCTGGTGTTAAGAATTTCGACTTCAACTTGCAACAGTTCTCGATCACTCCAGAACGTCAGAAAGTTGTCGATTTCTCATCACCTTATTACACCGCACCTCAGGCAATCGTCTCTTACAAGGGCAGCAAGATCGAAGGCAAAACTTCACTTGTAGAACTAAAGAACGCCAAGCTTGGAGCCGCTGTTGGAACTACTTCACTTGATGCCATCTCAAAGCAGATCGGAAGCAAGCCACAAGTATTCAACGACAACGCTGCTGGAGTTTCTGCACTTAAGAATGGCCAGATTGATGGCTTGGTGGTAGATCTACCAACCGCCTTCTACCTTTCTGGCGTTGAAGTTAAGAATGGTCTAATTGTTGGCCAGCTCCCATCAACAGGTGCTGGAGATCAATTCGGACTTCTACTTTCAAAGGGAAGTGCGCTAACCGCCTGCGTAAGTAAGGCAGTAGATGCAATTTCCATGGATGGCAGCCTCGCCAAAATCACTAACACTTGGCTTGCAAGCGATGCTGGTGCGCCAGTATTGAAGCCTTAATTAAGTACGCGAGAGTAAAGAAATAACGTATTACGCGGTAGTTTGGCGTCCATGACAGAGTTGCCAGAGAGAAATAACTCTGCTTGGTCGCCAAGCTCTCGTGAATTAGAGCGCCGAGGTCAGCGACGGGCGCTAAATCGTCGGCAAGTGATTATTGCCGCAAGCTCAACAACCTTTGTCCTTGGGACGCTATTTTTAATCTTAGTTAATTCACCTGGCTGGAGCGTAGTAAAGGCAACATTCTTTGATATTAAGTATGGCAAAGAGGTATTTCCAACTGTAATACGTGGCATGTGGGTAAATATTCAACTCTCATTTATTGGCGGAATTTGCATTGCAGTTATCGCACTTGGTTTAGCACTTCTTAGAACGACAAAGTCTCCAACATTGACCCCGTTTCGTTTTCTTGCAACGGCCTATGTAGATATTTTTCGGGGTGCGCCTCTGCTTTTAATTATTCTACTTGTTGGGTTTGGAGTACCCGCCCTTCGCCTGCAAGGCGTAACTAGCAATGTGATGTTTCTTGGAACAGTTGCGGTTGTATTGACTTATTCAGCATATGTAGCAGAAGTAATTCGAAGTGGAATTCTCTCAATTCATCCAAGTCAGCGCGCGGCCGCTCGTTCCCTTGGTTTAACTTCTGGTCAAACCATGCGTTATGTGGTTCTGCCACAAGCGATCAGGCGGGTAATTCCACCACTATTGAATGACTTCGTTTCGCTTTTGAAAGATACCGGTTTAGTGTCAATTCTTGGCGTTACCGATGCAGTTCGGGCAGCCCAAATAAATGCGAGTCGAACCTTTAATTACACACCATATGTAGTGGCTGCGATTCTCTTTCTTCTTGTAACAATCCCAATGACTCGATATACAGATCGAGTCATTCGTAGGCGTACCGACCGTCAAAGCGCGGAAGGGGTTATCTAATGGCAAACGTCCTAGAACTTCGCAACATTAGAAAGTCTTTCAACACCGAACTTGTGCTTGCAGACCTATCACTTGTAGTTCCCGAACATACGGCCACTGTTCTAATCGGTGCTTCTGGTTCCGGAAAATCAACTCTGCTTCGTTGTATAAATCTCTTGGAATCAATCGATGATGGTCAGATTCTCTTAGACGGTTTAGAAATCTCAGATCCCAAAATAAAGGTTGACGAAATTCGCCGGAAACTTGGCATGGTCTTTCAATCCTTTAATCTCTTTCCGCACAAAACTGTTTTAGAGAACATCACGCTTGCTCCCGTAAAGGTGCAAGGCAAAAGCCTGGAAGAAGCTCGCTCAATTGGAATTGGACTTCTAACTCGCTTCGGATTACTTGATAAATCGGATCAGTACCCAGATCGGCTCAGTGGTGGCCAGCAACAACGCGTGGCTATTATTCGCTCTTTGGCAGTAAACCCACGTTTACTATTGTTGGACGAAGTCACATCTGCCTTGGATCCAGTATTGGTGAATGAAGTTTTAAGTATTGTTCGCGATCTCAAACAAGATGGTATGACAATGGTTCTTGCAACACATGAAATGGGATTCGCCACTCAAGTTGCCGATCAGGTTTGCTTCCTTGAAGGTGGAAATATTCTGGAGCGGGGCAGCGCTAAAGATGTTTTAGAAAATCCAAAAAACCCTTCAACAGTGGAGTTCTTAAAGCGCGTACATCAGGCAGGGCGTTTATAAATTAGTTGGTTAAACACCCGATCGGCGACGACGTAACGTGTCTGCATAAACTGCAACCACGATAACGGCACCAACAACAACTGACTGCCATTCTTGATGGATTTCCATGATGCGAAGTCCATTGACCAGAGTAGCCATGATTAGTGCACCAATCATTGTTCCAAGAATCGAGCCTTTACCACCAAGCAGTGATGTTCCGCCGATGATTACAGCAGCGATCGCCTCTAGTTCATAACCTTGGCCAAGTGCAGGCTGGGCGGAACTTAGACGTGATGTAAGCAGGATTCCTGCGATACCTGTGAAGGCACCACCAATTGTGTAAATAATTATGAGCCACTTTGTGACACTGACACCAGAAAGCTTTGTTGCTTCTTCATTGGAGCCAATTGCAAATGTGTAACGGCCAACGATAGTTCGGTTCAAAATAATCGAAGCTATGACGGCAAATACAAATAGAATTAGTACGGCATTCGGGAAGTTTGGAATCCACATGCCAGTTGCAATCGATCCCCAGCCCTTAACGGTATCTAGGTAGACCGGAGCAACGCCAGACAGAACAAGTGCTAGACCCTTTGCAGCCAACATCATCGCAAGAGTTGCAATGAATGGCGGAAGTTTAAGCATTGTGATCATGATGCCGTTTATTGCACCAATCACAGCGCCAGAGGCAACGCCAACAATCAGACCAACAACCAGTGGCATGTGCAGTCTTGTGAGTGACTCAGCAGTCAACACGGCGGCCAAGCTCATTCCAGTGCCGATCGAAAGGTCGATTCCACCGGTGATAATCACAAAGGTGGTACCGATCGCCAACATGCCAGTTACGGCTGTTGAAAGAAGAATTCCGTCAATGTTGTCCCATGACATGAAACCAGTTCCAGCTATTGTGAAGAAAATTATGATCGCAATCAAACTCGCGAAGGCAAGTGATTGCTCGGCCTGGCGACGTAATGTGGCGACAATTCCAGTCTTCACAACATGATCGTCAGAACCTGATTTAGTAACTTTAGCCATTCTCTTCTCTTTTCTGGTCTCTGCTAGTTTCTGGGTTGATATCGGGATTAGTTGCGGTGCTTAGTTGCATATTGCATAAGAACGTTTTGGTCGGCATCACTATTTTTTACGATACCTGTAACGCGTCCTTCACACATTACGACGATCCGGTTAGATAAGCGAAGTACTTCTGGTAATTCAGATGAGATCATAATGATGGATTTGCCTTGCGCCGCAAGCGCGTGAAGGAGTTTGTAAACCTCATCTTTCGCCCCGACATCGATACCTCGAGTTGGTTCATCAAATATCAAAATATCGCATTCGCGGGTCAGCCACTTTGCAATGACAACTTTCTGCTGATTTCCACCAGAGAGGTTTTTCGTTGTCTGCTTGACCGAAGGAGTTCTGATCGAAAGTTGCTGTACAGAATCCTCTGATGTTGAACGAGTTAGGGAGGTTTTAATAAAACCAAAGCCGTTTGTAAATAGTTTTTTCAATGAAGGTAGGGCGATATTGAAATTAACATCTTGAATCAAAAGAAGGCCAAAGCGCTTGCGGTCTTCAGATAAATAACCAATTCCATTCCGCACGGCATCGGCTGGGCTATGAATCTTTACATCTTTTCCACTAATTGTGATTGATCCAGCAGTAATTGGATCCTTGCCGATAAGTGCAAGTGCAACTTCGGTACGACCAGCGCCCATCAAACCGGCAAAACCCAGTATTTCACCACGCTTGAGGTCGAATGAAACATCCTTGAGCAATTTACGAGTTGAGAGGCCCTCAACCTTGAGAACAATGTCGCTCTTTGATGAATCTACTTCAGGACGCAGGTCTTGCTTAACGTCGCGCCCAATCATCATCGCAATGATTTTTGCAATGGTTGTATCTGCTGTTGTTACCGTGTCGACGAACTGGCCATCGCGGAAAACTGTGATCCGATCTGAAATTTCATTTAACTCTTCGAGGCGGTGCGAAATATAGATAACTCCCTTGCCGGCCTTCTTCAGGTCTTCGATGATTTTAAAGAGTGCAGCAGTCTCTGTTGGGGTAAGTGATGAAGTGGGTTCATCCATAATTATTACGCTGCCGTTGTAGGAAATAGCTTTCGCAATCTCAACCATTTGCTGCTTCGCAACGGTCAGGTTTCCAACTTTTTCCTTTGGATCTAATGGGAGGTTGAGATCATCGAGAAGTTTCTGGGTTTGGGTTACAAGAGCGTTTTTATCCAAAAATATATTTGCCAAATGCTTTGGTTCGCGGCCGATAAAAATATTTTCAGCAACGGTTAAATCTGGCATCAAATTCATCTCTTGGTGAATGATGCTGATTCCGAGTTGTTGCGCTTCTAGTGGGCCAGATACATCCACCGGCTTACCTTTGTAAGTGATAGTTCCAGAATCTTTTGTGTAGATGCCAGAGAGAATCTTCATAAGGGTTGATTTACCTGCACCGTTTTCCCCAACGAGTGCGTGAACTTCACCAGCGCGCAGATCAATGTGAACATTTTCTAGGGCCTGTACACCAGGGAATCCTTTACTAACTCCCTCGACTACGAGCAGTTGTTCACTTGCCATTTGCACTCCTTATTAGAAGATCGAATTCCCATTATTGCTCTGGAATATTTGGTAATCCTAGTCTTTGACGCTGAGAACCTTCAATATTTCTGGCGGCCAGAGAACGCTTTTTTAGGTTGGGCGAAAGGGGATCTGATAAAGATTTTGTTATAACTTCAGTAGCTCGCTCAGGTGGCCAGTATTTCGGCTGGAATGGCGCTGCGCTCTGGGAAACTAGATTGTGTGCCCTTTCCTTGGACACTGATGGAGGCCACCTTCACTGCCCTTGTTGCCGCGTTTTTTAAAGTTAACCCGAGCGCCAAGAAATGTGCCAAAGCGCCGACAAAAGCATCACCAGCACCTGTGGTGTCTACAACTTTCACTTTATCTGCCGGAATATGAATTGCGCCTTCGCTATTAACAATTAAGCAACCATTTTCACCAAGGGTTATTAAAACTGTTTTCACGCCACGAGACAATAATTCGTGCGCTGCGATTTCTGCGCTCGCAACCGAGTCAATTTTAAGTCCAGTAAGAATTGCGGTTTCAGTTTCATTTGGACAAAAAATATCTGTTAGCTCATAAATTTCAGGTGGCAGTGATTCAACAGCCGGCGCCGGATTTAGGATCGTTGGTGTGCCAACACTTCGTGCCACTCGCAGTGCATGCAAGGTTAGGGCAAGATCAATTTCAAGTTGGCAAACCAGAAAAGCGGAGTTAGCAATTTGATCTCGTACTGCATCAATTTCACTCGTTGTAAGTAAGTTATTAGCCCCACTCACAATAACAATTTCGTTTTGACCCTCGGGAACGACAGCTATTGGTGCAACGCCAGAGAATGCCTTGCTGGTCGATAAAACAAAGGTGGTATCTATCCCGTACTTTTCCAGGTTTTCCCGTGTTCCGCTTCCAAATACATCCTCGCCAATCTTGGTAACCATTACGACCTTTGAACCTAACTTCGCGGCCATAACTGCTTGATTGGCACCTTTTCCACCGTAACCCATTTGGAATTCAGTTCCGTGCAGCGTTTCACCTACATTTAAAAATCTTGGCACATACGCAATTAAGTCGATCATATTTGCGCCAACTACAGTTATTTGGCCAGATTTATTGGAACTCATAACTACTTACGTGCCATTGCCACGAATTCTTCAACGAAGATGTGTTCGCGCACCACGGAAAATTCATCTGCATCAAGTCCAGCCGCAGCAGATTCTGGCGTAGCAAAGTCAGCCTTGGCATCTTCAACCGAATCCCAAAACAGTTCAGCAGTACCGTCGTACGGCAACTTGCCTTCGATTTGTTGGTATTCCTCGATGGGGATATTGATCAGATAACCCTTGAGGTTTGGGAATTTACAAGTGAATTGCGCGTGCTCATCAACCCAGCGCTTTTTAAATTGTTCGCGGCTCATTCCTGGCTTAATCTTTAGAAGAGCTATCATCTTAACTTTCGTAGACATTATTCAACCTTTCGTTGGAGTTGTTGAGTTGGCTATGGCGTAAAGGCTAGCCAGTTTTGTGGGTTCTTGGTAAGGACTTCCATCACAATTTCAGGACTCGTAGCCGCTCGCAGTTTTGGAATAAATGTTTCACCCAAATATGCCAGCCCGGGCGCGCCTGCGTACTCCACATACCTTGAACTTCGTGCCACATCTGCGCCAAGCAAGATCTTGGCGGAACAACCATTTTCTGCAAGATCTGAAAATAACTTAATCAGAGTTTCATCCGGCCAATATTTCGTGCGACCTGCGCCGTCATGTCCAATGAAGGCACCACGTGCCACAACTTCTTTGTGAAGTGAAAATTCTGGTTTGCGATCTAGATGGGCAATTGCTACTCGAGCAAGGTCACAGTTATTACTTTCGAGTTGGTCCAAAACTTCATGAACTAGGTGGCCACCTTCGGTATGTACCATTATTGCTACTCCAAGTTCATTTGTTACCAATGCTGCGGCCTCAAGGGCTCGGGATTCAAATAGAGAAATCTCTTCACTGCCAACGCCGAATTTAATAAGGCCAGCCTTAATATCTGGCGAGTTACTTTTCAGACTTGTTGGATTTGCGTCATCAGAGATGAAGCCATGTTCGATTTCAAAGGCAAAAAGTTTTCGCAGTTGTTCAACGGAAAAGTGCCTAATGGGATGGTCTTGCGCGTAGTGCGCCTCTTTATGTACGCCGGTCGTATGAATAACTTTTAGGTGAGATCTCCGACTTATTTCCGTAATTAAGTCGGTTCTGCGACCCAATCCAATCGGCGTTGCCTCTACATATGAGTCAAAGCCAGAATCTGCCAAATGAGTGAATTCGGCCGCACTCTTATCCAGATCTTGAAGCTCATCACCAATTAAGAGCGGGGAGACCTGAAAGGCATGCTCGTGGTAGTTGATTCTGCCTAGTTCGGTTGGCGATAAATCACCTGAGACCGTGCGAATAATCATTTTCCGATTTCCGCTGCCATCGAAAGCACTTGAAGCAGTGAATCAGTAAGTTTGATATCAAATACCTCAGCAACGACACTGCTCCAGCCATGTATGAAATACCGCCAACCATCATGAACTCGCAATTTAGATTTGTCAGATTCATCTTGTGCCTGTTTTAGGAACTCTAAAGTTCCTCGATAATTTAACTCCCAGATGATCGACCCAAATGGAAAATGAACGCCACTCGGCATCGGAGAACCAGGAATATCTTTGCCCATCCCGGTTGCATTAATAATTAGAGAACTTGGCGCAAGGTCAGCAAGGCAGTTCGTAACTTCAGCGGGGTTGCTCAGGTGAGTTATTACATTTGCGAAAGCAGGTCGGCCTGAAATAACGTTTTTCAAGTGTGCTAACCGTTCTTCGCTAATTCCAAAGAAGTGAATATTGCGCGGTGCAAATTCCAATCCAGTCGCATACCAAGCAATTGCAGTTGCTGCGCCGCCATCACCGAAGCAAAGTAAATCTGCGCCATACTTAAAATGGTCTCTTGAAATAAATTCTTCGATGGCTAAACCGGCCGTGATTGGATCTTTAGCTGCCCCAAGTGCCTTGCCATTCCTAATTTTTATGGAAGAGACTTCTCCGCATGCCGAAGCAAATGAATCAAAAGATTCGAAATCTTCGTTGGCGGCATCAAACAAGGCGATTTTGTGAGTGGTAACTAGCGCTCCAACACAGTTTGGATCATTTCTCATTTCGTTGACCGCTGCTCTGTAAGTTTGCGCAGAGGAACCGATTGGAATATCTAACCCAACTAATTGCGCATCAAGGTTTAGTAGATCCGACCAGAGCGGGAAAACTTTATTTATCGATGAACCAGCGGTTGAGACACCGATAAAGCGCATAACTTTTTTATCAGTCATAGTGCAACTGGATTCAAAGGTGATCCACCAGCAAGTACTGCCATGACATTGGCAGTGGACATTTCGCCCATCAGATCAACGGCCCCAACAGTTTGCGCGCCAAGATGGGCGGTAATTGTGACTTTATCTGCGATATCAGTAGCCATTAGTGGCGACTCTTTGGAATTCTTTTCACCCTTTAAAGTATCTGCGGCGTAAGCGAAGAGGGCGCCACTGCGCAGACCATCGGCAATCGCTGATTCATCCACGAGTTCGGCGCGCGCAGTATTAATAATCACTTGATCTGCTTGCGCGACTGCCATCCAGCCAGCATCAACTATCTGGACATCACCAGGAGCATTTAGTGAAACTATCTGCGCAGCAACAGCAATTTCAATTGGAGTTTTTGATTTAAAACCGAGTTTAACAATTTCATTTGCATTAATAAATGGATCACAGATCCAAATCTCGCAACCGAGAGCTTGCAATTTGCTGGCGAGGATTCGACCAATTCTCCCGAATCCGATGATGCCAACGATGGAACCTTCAAGTTGTTGGCCACGTATGACGCTCCAGTCGTTTTGAACTACCTTCTGTGCTGACTGTGCAATGCCACGTAGCGCAGCAATAGTTAGTCCGATTGTTAACTCGGCGACAGCGAGACTATTTGCACCGGGAGTATTCGTTACAACAATCTCTCGGGCTTTTGCGGCAGACAAATCGACTGATTCAAATCCCACACCGTAGCGAGCAAGTATTTTTAGTTTAGGGGCTAGGGCCAACATCTCATCGGTTACCGGCGAAGTACCCGCTATCCAGGCATCCGCCGTTGCCAATTTTTCGCCAAGTTCAACCAAGTCATGCTTGGAATCGGCAAAGATAACTTCAATCCCAGCGTGCGTTAACTTTGCAACAAAATCAACACTTCCGCTTCCAAAGGATCGTGAAGTGACAATAACTTTTTTCATTATTTGCTTACTCGATTTGGAAACCAAGGTTCCAAGGCGGAATATGCCGAAAGAAATATTTTATGCTGCTTCTTGTAGGCATCGTGTAACTCGGCACGTGGTTGGTACTCAGCCGTTATATGCGAAAGCTCTTTTACGGATTCAAAGGTGGCCTTACCAAGCCCAACCAAAGTAGTTACGGCAGCGCCGAGTGAGTTTGCTTCTTCGACGATAGATCGGGAGCGCACGTTAATTCCCCAAACATCGGCAAATATTTGAAGCCAAAGTTCACTATCAGCGCCGCCACCAATTACATTAACTTGTTTAATCCTCGCGCCATTCTCACTTAACGCCTGGATACAAGTTAAGAGATTAAACGCAACTCCTTCTAATACTGCGCGAACCAGGAAACCTCGATCATGATGTTTTGCAAGGCCAACGAATACGCCGGATGCATCTGGGTTCCAATAGGGAGAACGCTCACCCATAATGTGAGGCAAGAAGAAGAGTCCTTCACTTGCCGCATTACATTTTGCCGCTTCGCTCAATAAAATTTTGTAACGATCGGGCGTATTTTCAGGAATTAGCGTTTCGGTAATCCACTGCAGTGATGCACCACCAGCTTGCATAGTGGCTGTCGGAACAAATTTTCCAGGTACAACGTGGTTGAAAGTCATCGAGCGCATCTTGGGGTCTAACAATGGTTTATCCGCAGAGATCGAGACCCAAGATGAGGAACCGAGACAAACATATGCGCCATCACTCGCGTTGATAATTCCGGCACCAACGGCAGCCATCGGTCCATCGCCACCGCCAGTTACTACTGGAGTACCAACCAATAATCCGGTCTGCGCGCTAGCTTCGTTAGTTATCTCGCCAAGAATCGAAGTCGAGGGGAGAATCTCTGGGAATAGTGCGGCATCGATGCGCGCCGCCGCCAGAATACGTGTCGACCAAACACCATTTACTTGGTCAAAGGCATTGGTACTTGACGCATCTGATGGGTCGGTTGCAAGTCGGCCGGTTAATTTATAATTCACATAATCCTTTGCCAGGCAAATGTGCTTAACTCTTGCCCAATTTTCTGGCTCGTTATCGCGTACCCACATCGCTTTGGTAATTGAATAAGTTGGATTTAATTGATGTCCAAGTTCTGCGTAGGCTTCTGCCATTGGTATTTTGGCTAATAGCTCTTTAGTTTGCGGTGCACTTCGATAATCAGCCCAGATAAGGGCGGCTCGAACTGGGCGGTATTCACTATCCAAAAGCACTGCGCCCATCATCTGACCAGATAGCCCAACTCCCGTGATGTCTGATGCAGAAATATTGTTTTCCGCGAGCAGTTTTTTAGTCGCGGCTGCAACCGCGTTCCACCAATCATCTGGGTTCTGTTCGGCGATGCCACCGGTAGCAAAGTGTGCTGGGTAATTTATTGTGCAGTGCGCGATGGTTCGACCATCATCACTATGAAGTGACGCCTTATTACCGGTCGTTCCTAAATCATGCGCGATTATCACTAGATCACAAAATCTTTCAGAACCAGTTTTCCAGTTGAATCAAATGCCCGAAAGCCCATACCGTTGGCTAAAACCCAACCATAATCATGGCCAGCAGATCCTGGGTAAACCGCTAAGAATTTATAAGGGGTTGATCCAGTATTAATTGAGCGATGTGCCCAGCCTGGTGGGATGTATCCAATCTTTCCAGGTGAGATATCTAGCCATTTTTTTTCTTTGCCATCAAACAAGATGATGCCACCCGTGCCTTCAAGGCCGTAGTAGATCTCGCCTTGTGGGTCCGGATGTTGGTGACCTTTTGTCATATATAACTCGCCACCACAACTGCCAGGATAAATCGTGGTAATTGATTGTGGAAGTTCGCGGGCGGTTTCGGGTACGAGCGATGAAATAACTTGATAAACAATCGGATTTGTTTGGGCAACTTCACTTTGAAATGCTTCCTTGTTTTCAAAGCAACCTTCGAGATCTGAAAGTTTTCTAATCAAAGTTGGGCCGGCTGGCGATAGCGCGCCGGTTGGAATATCAAGAGAAATCTCGAAGGGTTGAATCGGTGGCTTTGCGTATTGACTCATGAGATTAGTTTACTTCCAAATGAAAACGGCGACCAGAGCGCTTTCGCACACTGGTCGCCGAATTATTTCGACTTGCTAGCTGTTAGTGATATAGAACAGCAGCAATCTTTGGATCTGTCATGTTCTTGGCGTTGTACCAGTAGAACCCAGTGTTAATGAATGTCTTTGGGTTTGTTCCGTTACGAACCTTTGCAACAAGAGCAGCAACGGTCTTGTAACCGATACCGATTGGATCCTGTGTGATTGCACCAAGCATGTAGCCATCAGTGATGCACTTCATTTGAGCATCTCCTGAGTCGAAGCCAATTAGCTTGACTCCACCCTTCTTGGCCTTGATTTCTTGGAATCCAAGACAAGCACCTTCAGCGCCGCCTTCGTTTGTTGCGAAGACACCCTTTAGATCCTTGTTAGCTGCCATAACAGCCTTCACGATATCTGCTGACTT